>JADMIO011385331.1_pt1 | contig 62013 bp, 49 predicted proteins | sample 8958161 | NCBI WGS metagenome assembly JADMIO01 (sample SAMN16585339, study PRJNA669376) | soil metagenome | isolation source: Crop rotation soil | place: USA: Cullars Rotation, Alabama | collected 2011 | reverse complement strand
GCGACTTCAAGTCACGTGAATTCCAAGCTTCGGATCCCACTGTGCTGGAAAGTCAAAGAGGATTCCTCCTCGTTTTACGAGTTGATGCTGATCTCGTCATTTGTAAGCTCGCGCATTGCCCACGCAGAACGCAATTACATCGGGGCATCGTGTCACAGGTGTCTATTTCGCGAGATTCAGCTTTACCAGTAATTCCTTATATCTTGGGTCATCGCGCAGAGGTGCGAACATCGGGTGCTTATAGATCCAGATTATTTGCTCATCGTGAGACTCCAGCGACTTACCGAGCCATTCAAACGCTTTCTCCTTTTCGCCCAATCCTACATAACCCATTGCAATACTTGTTTGAGAGACAAACTTACTCTTTGAGGCAGTAATCAAATCGTCGATTACGTGTTGCGCTTCCGTTCGCCGTCCTGCACGAGCGAGCGCGCAGGCTAAGACGCCGCGGATTAGAGGTGAGTCATCAATACCGGCTGCAGTCTGCAGTGATCCTATCGCTTGTTCGTGCATCCCCTTCTCGCTGTACGCTACGCCAGGCCAGTAATAACCCCACCAATTCTTGTTATCGAGCTTAATGGTTGTTTCAGCTTCTCGCAGGCCCTCATCATAGCGACCGGCAAGAATCAATGCCTGGGCCAGCGTGTACGAGACATAGGAATCCTGCGGATCGATCGCCTTTGCGCGCTGGGCCAGGGCGATGCCTTGATCGCTGTCGCCGATATTCGCCAGGAACTGACTGTAGTCGAAATAAATAGATGTGTCGTTCGGATCGAGTTCGACCGCACGTTCGAACTCGCGCTTTGCTCCGGGATTGTCCCGTTCGTAATTGGCCTTGTAGTTTGCGAGCGAGTGATGAGCGGCAGCCAGCGAATCATCGGCCTCCAGAGCTTTTAGTGCATATTCACCTACCTTCGGCAAGGCTTCCGTCGGCGGTAGATGGATAGTGGATGCATAAAAGTACGCGTCCGAGAGACCCGCGTATGCCAGGGCGTACTTTGGGTCAATGGCCAGGGCCTGGTTAAAGGCGTCGACGCCCTTCGTAAAACCGTCGAGGGTAAAATTTCTGCTCAAGTAGCGTCCTTTGAGATAAAGCTCCAATGCCTTGGGATCCGTCGTGTAAGTCTTGGTTACCTTAGTCTCTTCGGCGCCGGTGAGTTTCGATTTGAGTTTGACGGAGACGTCTCTGGCGATTTCGCTTTGTAAGGTGACCAGATCAGACGTTTTGCGGAGGTACTCGTCGCTCCAGATCACGTTTTCAGTTTCGGCGTTAACCAATTCCAGACTGAGCGTTAATTGATCTCCACGTTGCATGACTCGGCCATTAAGAACAGCCTGCACGTTGAGTTCCTTGCCGATTGTCTTCGCATCAGTTGCCTTACCTTTATAACGGAAAACTGTTGAGCGGGCTTTGACGTTGAGATTCGGCAAATTCGATAGACTGCGAATCAGCGTTTCGGTCATGCCGTCCGATAGATACTCAACATCTGCGTTGCCGCTTTCATTGACGAAAGGCATGACCGCGATTGATTGAATGGAGCTCGCGTTGCGATTTCTTGAGCGATAGGAATTAACAACGACGGCGCTGGCAGCCGCCACCACGGCCGTCACTGTTAAGGCGATGATGATTGCGGTCCGCCGGCTCGTGGGTTTGCTTAGCCCATTCGTCGTAATTGGCGCTGACTGGGGAGGCAACGCACTTGTCGGCGCCGTCGCTCGATTGATATTTGCATCCGTCGGTTGCGGAAGAATGCTGGTATGAACTTCGCTGGCTTCTGCCTGCGAGCCAAGTTGCGCCGTTCCCGCTTCGCTGTTGAAAGGTGACGAATCACTGACCAGCGTCGCCCCATCGACGCGGCAGAACTTCAGCGCTTCATCAGTCTCGACGCGATTGCATTGGGGGCAGCGTTTCATTTTGGAATGCTGCGGTTTGACGCAGCTTTTAATTAAGGACGCGACTCCGGAGAAAGCGGCGTCAAGCCGCCGCACTCCAAGTCTACGGCGCGAGGCCGACGCGCTTTAGCAACTCAGGAAACCGCGGATCGGAGCGCACATCATCGATCATTGGATCGACCGCGGCCAATGCCGCGCTTGAATCGTGGGCATCGGCATTCTTGAGCAGCCATGAAAATGCTTCGTCTTTTTCGCCAAGCCCGATGCATGCTAGTGCAATAGCGTAAGGGGGAACATATCCGGTCAAAGCATCGTGCTTGAGTTCGTCTAACACTCTTTGCGCCTCGGCGCGCTGTCCGGATTTGCCTAGTGCAAACGCAAGATATCCCTTCTCGAGTGGGTCACCGTTGCTTAATTCAACTCCCTTCCGGATTTCCACAAGCGCATCCTGATATAGGCCTTTCATGGCGAGCGCCTGTCCAGTGTCACCATGTGGGTAATGAAAATTCGGATCGAGTGCTACCGCCCGTTTGAACTGTGCCAGCGCCTCGTCATATCGGCGCGCGTACAGATACGTGTCGCCCAGGTTGGACGCAATGATTGATGAGAGCGGATCAAGTTCTGCCGCGCGTTTCGCTTCGACAAGTGCCTCATCGAAACGCTTCGTCTGCGTGAGCACGTCAGTACCCAACCAGTGATGCGCGGTCGCATAATTCGGTTTCAACTCGATAGCGCGACGGTATTCTCGTTCTGCTTCGGCGCGATTCCATTCCCAATAATTATAGTAGCGGCCGAGCGCGGTGTGCGGCTCGGCAAGCGAGTTGTCTAATTCGATGGCGCGTAGCGCGGCAGCCTTAGATTTGGGATAGGTCTCCGACGGTGAAGCAACGCTGTAATCCGGATACAAACTGTAGGTCTCAGCCAGGCCGGCATAGGCGAGCGCATAACCCGGGTCCTTCTCAATCGCCTGACTGTAGAATTGCGCTGCCTGCCTCAGCTCGTTTGTGCCGCGCTTGTTCCAGTAGTAACGGCCTTTCAGATAAAGCTGATACGCCTCCGCGTTTTCGGTGTCATGCTTCATCATGCGATTGCGATCTTCGCCAGAGATCGTCAAACGCAGATTGGTGGTGATTTTCGAAGCGATATCACGCGGCAGGGTAATCATGTCCGAAACTTTTTCATCGTATTGTTCGCCCCAGAGCTGTTTGTTGTCGCGCACGTCGACTAGTTCAGTGCTGACGGTCACCGTGTCTCCGCGCTGCATCATCCTCCCCACGAGCACCGCGCGCACTCCCAGCTCTTTTCCCACGACAAACGGATCGGAGTCCTTGCCTTTGTACCGAAAGACTGAGCTGCGCGCGATCACACGCAGATTGGGAAGCTGCGTGAGGCTGTTGATGATGCTTTCGGTCACGCCGTCGGCCAGCCATTCATCGCCGGGATTGCCGCTCTGGTTTTGGAACGGCAGGACGGCAATCGAATCAACCGCGACTTCGGAGTTGCGCGCATGCCAATACCACCAACCCAGGACTGCACCGACGACGATCACACCAATCGCCGCGGCGACGATTAATTTGTGTCGTTTGATTCCGGTCGCGATGTATTCCGCGCTTGACGCCGCTGGAACAGAACTCGTCGCGGTCAATGGCGCCGCGGTTCCGGAAACTGTAGACGGGCCACCACTGCTCGTTGCGAATCCTGAGCGCAGTTGCGGCGCGACCGTTCGATCAATCTCGGCATCGACCTCGAGCTTTCGCTTCAGCGCCCGCAGATCGATCAGGAGATCCTTCATTGTCTGATAACGCTCTTCGCGATCTTTGGTTAGCGCTTTGGTGACGATGCGTTCCAGTTCGGCCGGCACGTCCGGCGTCAGTCGCGTGAGCGGCACGGCATCTCTTTGCAGGATCAATGAAATTGTTTCCGTGGGAGTTTCACCGGGAAAGGGAACGCGGCCACCTACCATCTCGTACAACACCGCGCCGAGACTCCAGATGTCGCTGCGCGCATCGACCGACGTCCCTTTTGCTTGTTCCGGCGACATATAATTCGCTGTACCCATCACCGTGCCCGCGCCCGTGTTCACCATTGCCCGGGTCGCTGCTTCAGGATCGGTAGCTGAACCTTCGGGCGCGCTCAACTTCGCCAGACCGAAGTCGAGCACCTTCACATAGCCGTCGCGGCGCACCATGATGTTCTCGGGCTTGATGTCGCGATGGATGATTCCGGCGGTATGCGCAGCCGCGAGGGCACCCGCTGTTTGAATTGAGAATTCCAACGCATCACTCAACTTCATCCGCGCCTTCATACGCTCGCGCAAAGTCTCGCCATCGATGAACTCAGTCGCGATAAAGCGCGTTCCCTGGAAGTTTCCAATCTCGTAGATCGTCAGGATGTGCGGATGATTCAAGGCCGAAGCGGCCTTTGCTTCCTGTACAAATCGCTGGAGACGCTGCGAGTCGGCCGCCACACTTTCCGTGAGTAACTTGATGGCAACCGGGCGATCAAGTTCCGCGTCGTGTGCGAGATACACTTGCCCCATTCCGCCCTCGCCGAGCTTTGAGCGGATTTCATAACGGCCGAGTTTCGAGCCTTCCGTCAACGTCATTGCTTTAGTGCCGCGTACCAATTCAGGATTACCGTAGGCGCCGGAGCGGTTGGTTCACCGACCAGGGTTCCAATCAGGAATTTTCCGTCTGGCGTTACGTCGAATGCTTCCCCGCCGCCATAGCTAAACATCATCCGGGTCGCAAACAGCGCTTTCGCGGGTTCTTTCTCAAAAGTCTGCCAGTCATCCCATCTGGTTTTCTCACCACGTTTCCAATACAACAGAAACCGGCCGTCCGGAGAGTACTTCTCCGGCTTCAGATCGCGGTGAATTCCCTTACCGTGCGCCGCGGAGAGCGCGCTGACAATTTGCTGTGCGTAGTCGATTGTCTTGCGCAAAGCGAGCCGGCCATTATCCAAATGTTCGCGTAGCTCCTCACCTTCGAACAGTTCCGAAACTATGTAGGGTGCGCCATCATGCGTGTCAATGTGATGAATCACGAGGATGTTCGGGTGATTCAATGCGCCGGCAGCTTGTGCTTCCTGTTCGAACCGCGCCAACCGGTCCTTATTATTAGAGAGCTCCGAGGACAAGACCTTGATCGCGACTTCGCGATTCATCTTGGCATCGAAGGCGCGATACACCTCGCCCAGACCGCCTTCGCCCAGCTTTGCGCGGATTTCGTAACGACCAAGTCTGGTGCGGGGATTCACGTGATTCTGGAGAAGCTCAGCGTCTTGTCTGCCACGCCACGAGGGCTTGAAAGTCGGGGGATTCTAACTGACTTCCGTGGGGTTAACCAGCATTAGATGAATGCCCTATTGGGTGCGTTCCGATCGTTTCGCCGCGAACCTCGTCGAACCGGGCGCCGTATAATGACTTGCAATGGATTTCATCTCGACACTAGCGGTGAGTTTGGGCGCATCCTGGGTTTCCGGCATCAATCTCTACGCGACAGTGGCGACACTCGGGTTGCTGGGCCGCTTTGCGCATTTGAAGCTGCCCGGTGAACTGGATGTGGTCACCAACTGGTGGGTGATTGGTGTCGCGCTCTTCTTGTTCGTGGTTGAGTTCATTGCCGATAAAGTCCCGGTCGTCGATAGCGTGTGGGACGTAATTCACACGTTCATCCGCATTCCTGCCGGCGCCGTTCTCGCCGCCACCGCATTCGGAAATTTTGATCGCAGCATTCAAGTGATTGCGTTCCTGGTTGGTGGGAGCCTGGCGTTAAGTTCGCACGGGACGAAAGCTTCGCTGCGCGCGCTGGTGAACACCAGCCCAGAACCATTCTCGAACATCGTGCTAAGTCTGCTCGAAGATGTGCTGGTAGTGGGCTCGGTGCTACTCGCGGTGTTCCTGCCGGCGCTGGTGTTCTTTGTGATTGGTGCCGGACTAGCGATCTCGCTTTGGATTATGCCGCGAGTAATTCGTTTCTTTCGCCGCGTGTTTGCGACGGTGCGCGGTTGGTTCAGGCCGGCGGCTGCTCACGTGTGAGGAAACGGGAGCGTCCTGTTCCGTCTTTGCGCCTTCCGGCTCTTCTTCGCGCCTTTGCGAGAAAATTAATTATTCGCGTTAGATTTCACGCAAAAGCGCAAAGTGAAGAGTAAGAGGCAAAGAAAGCAAATCTAATCCGGGCCACTACTGAAAGGACGCCTTACTGCGCCACGACGCCGATGTTCGCGATGGTCGCGCCTTTCGTCATAGACGGCACGGCACAGACATAGAGCACGATGCCTGAAACCGGCGCACGTGCCTCGAAGATAGTCTTGCCAACATAGTCAGTGACGTATCCCACTTTCATTCCTTGTTGCACATACGACCCGCGCTTGACCTGCGGATAGAAAATTCCTGTCTGTTCGCTCCCGAGGGTCACGACTTTCTCGATCCAAACGGGATGTTCGACCGGGATTGTCGCGCCAGGCAACATCTTCAAATAACGCATCACGTTCAGACAACCATTGATGAGCGCATTCAGATCATCCGTCTCGACAGTGCCCGCATAACCAGCCTCAGCGGTGATCGATGGTTTGCCGCGCGTCGAGGCGGTATTTTCGAGATAACGTGAAGCTTGCGGATCTTTCGGACGATCGGCCGAGATAATTATGGTATCGAGACCAAACGCCAACACCATTTCGCGAGAAATCTGATCCTGCTTTTCATTTCCAGTCTTCGTCCAGTAACTGTAAGGCCGCAGACTTTCGTCAAGGTCACCGCCATGGAGATCGATCAAGTGATCACATTTCTCGACCACTTCCTTGGTGATCAGATACGAAGCGCGGTCGGTCTGCGTACCGTCCATCTTGCCGGGGTAAAAGCGGTTCATGCTTTTCTTATCGACTGGATTGAGGTGCGGAACCTTCTGTTCGAACGATTGGATATTAATGAGCGGCACGATAATCACAATCCCGGAAATTTCCGACGGCTGAAGCAAATCGATCATTTTCTCGAGTGCAATGATCGAAGTGTATTCCGTGCCGTGTGAGCCAGCTACGAGCGCGAGCACGGGCCCGGGTTTGGCGCCGTGAACGACCGCGACGGGTATGCTTAGCGCTGGATCGCTGCCCGCGGGAACTTCGATCGTTCCGGGCGCCTTCTGTCCTGGCACAGTCGTAGCACTACCGACCTTAAAGGTGGAACGCTGCTGAGCGATGATCGGGATCATCACTGCGAATATAAACGCGCAGAGTACGATTAAGCGTTTCATCGAATGCCCCCAACAGCTACTGACTAATACCGACGCGCCGTTCCAGATCGCTCCAGCGTGGGTCGCTGCGCAGTGGTTCCATCAACGGTTCGAGCTTCAAGAAAACGAGAAAGACACTACGGTTCTCAAAAGCTTTTTGCAGCCACTCGAAAGCTTTGTCTTTGTCATCCAAACCGGCATAGAGAACCGCCAAATCACGACCGTCCGCTTGCTTGGCCGCGATGCGGGTTTCGAGCTCTTTGATTACGGCGTCGGCGTCACTTCGCCGCCCCAGCTTGCCATAGACATGACCTAACAATGCCAGCGCCGCGTTCGATCGATTGGAAAATTGGATGCTCTTTTGCGCTTCGGCCAGGGCCTCCGCATAGCGGCCTTGCCTGACCAGCACAATGCCGAGCGTCTGGTGCGCTGCCCAGAAGTTCGGATCGATATCCATCATCCGCTGACATTCCTTCGTGGCCGCGTTTAGATCTCCGCGATCGAGGTGGTTTTCGGCGACGTTATTGATGATGACGAGCGACAACGGATCGAGTGCCTCGGCCTTTTTGATCTCTTGAAACGCTTCATCCGTGCGACCCACGCCGCGGAGAAAACGTGAATACCATTGGTGAGCGGTTGGGTAATTCGGATTGAGCTCAATGGCGCGCAGAAACTCTTTTTCGGCGGTGACTCGGTCCCAATCCAACAACCAGGTGACAAATCCAAGCGTGGCGTGCGGTTCTGCGAGCGACGGGTCGAGCTCGGACGCTTTGGCCGCGTACGTTTTCGCGAAAGGCATTAGTTCGCGCGGCCGCTCACCGACATAGTAGTAAGAGACCACATAACAATCGGCCAGACCTGCATATGCCAGCGCGAAATTCGGGTCCTTATCGGTAGCTGCTCTGAGCAGTTCAGTCGCTTTCTTTAAGTTCTCTGAATTGCGCTTATTCCAGAAATAGCGGCCTTGCAAGTAGAGCTGGTACGCCTCGTTATTGGTTGTGTATTGCTTAGCGACTCCTTTGGCGTCATTTCCTGAGAACCGCACGCGCAACTTGTCAGCGATCGCTGCGGTGATGTCTTGTTGCGTCGCCAGTAGATCGGACATCTTTCGTTGAAACTGGTCGCCCCAAAGTGTCTTCTTATTTTTAATGTCGATCAGATCGACGCTGATTATTAAGTCATCTCCCCGTTGAATCAGCCGGCCCGACATTACCGCGTCGACGCCCAGCTCTTCGCCGATCTTTTCCGCGTCCATCGACTTTCCCTTGTAACGGAATACTGAACTACGCGGTGTGACCTTGAGATTTGGCACTTGCGAGAGACGATAGATCAAAGACTCAGCCAGACCATCGGACAAATATTCCGAATCAGCGTTGCCGGATGTGTTTTCAAATGGAAGGACCGCAACCGACTCGATGCCATGCTCCGCTCGTGCCGCGCTGAGTCTTCTGGCAATAAAAACGGCCGCGATGCCGAGCACAATAACGACAAGTACGGCAGCAACGATTAGCGAACTTTTATTTGATCGCGTTTTAGAAATCTCGCGGGTCGCACCCTCTGATAATTGAGGAAGAAAATTCGTTGGTCCGGTCGCGCGATAAACGTTTCCTCGAGTGTTCTGCGGAAGGATGCTGGTATGAACGTCCCCCGCATCCGCCTCTGCGCCGAGCTGTCCCGTGCCGGCTTCACTGATCGACGACGAATCGCTGACTAATGTCGCCCCATCGACGCGGCAGAATTTCAGCGCCTGGTCGGTTTCAACGCGATTACACTGGGGACACCGTTTCATCTTTTCATTTTGCTTTCGGGACAGCCGGCATTCTCCGCGGGTTTCGCAGGCGCGTCAATCAACTCGTTCTCTTAACACGGTTATTGTGATTCCTGAAATGACCTTTCCAGATCGCTCGTCGCGGTATCGACGGCGCGCTTTGCGCCTTCCAACGCTTTCGTCGCTTCCTTTAATTCGCTAGTGATGCTGTCGGCTCGCTCCGCGGCTTCTGTGACTGAGGCCATTGCTTTCTTGAAGCGCTCTTCGGCGTGGAATTTCTGCTTCTCCGCTTCTCTCGCCGCGGCGTCTGCTCTTTTTTGTGCCGCCTCAAGACTCTTCTTTTGAGCTTGCGCGGCGGCGAGATCTTTCTTCGCATTCTGTAGCGAAGCCTTCGCAGAGTTTATCTTTGCTTGTCGTGTCTCAGGATCTCGTTTGGTCTCAGGGGACGCCTTGTCCTTCGTAATCGGAGCAGACCTTTTAGAACTAATCGCACGGGCGCCCTCCCTGACGGTCGGGCTACTGCCCCCACCTTTCGGGACCGGCTTTATGGTGACTGCACTCGGTGTGAACGCTCCGAACGAGTCGAAGCCGGGAGGATCAATGTCACGCGTCAGTCGGCCCGGAGTTGTCTCGCCGGAAAATGAGGTGAGGGATGATAGGGCCTCAAGCGTGGTCGTAATTCTTCGCAACACGTCTAACGACGGATTGTGACCGGCGGCGGTCAGGATTTCAGTCGCGAAGTCTGAAAGCTGCGAAAGCACATCGCGTCGCGCGTCGAGAGCTTCGCGCATGTTCACCATCTTTCCGGACGCCTGAGCTTTCCGAAATCGCTGGCCAGTCGAAATCAACTCGTCGAATTCGTCACGATGATTCCAAAAGAGTTGATTGACGGTCCAGGCGGAAATCGGCGGCTTGGCGAGCGCCTTCACATATTGCGCCTCATCGGTATAGCCGTTCTTTTTGAGTCTTGCCGCGAGGTCTTTGCGCGCACCAATGAACTCGGTCAATGGCAGCCGGAACAAGGCATCAATGGGATCGTCACGTTTGGGCATTGATATTCAGCTTATTATGATTTCATCGAGGGGTTTGCCCCAAAAGGAGTTTCCTTTTCTTAGTCACATCTGGATTCAGCCAGGTGATCAAGCGGCGGCGCGATGGAAACCGGTTAAACCGTATCCGAAGAATTTTCGGGGTCCCTGGCACCCGGCTAAATCCAGGTATGAATAAAACATGGTCGTCTTTGATTTGGTAGATTTTTGCGCCGAAGGCTTTCATCGATAGAACTTCACGATGGCAGTTGACTCTACGGGTCAAGCGGATCATTGGCGTCAAAAAACAACGAGACAACCGACGGCTTGAACTCCGCTTCCACCGCGGAAATTCGTCTAATAAACTCCACCGGAAAATATCCGAGTTCATTAAGATTTCGCGTGCGAAATTCATCTCGCGTCACAGCTGCGATGTGATCCTCGCTTGAAGTGACGAGAGCGAGCGCAGTAGGTATTCGATAGCGAAAGGCGAGACGAGCGGCGTTGCGAAAATTTGTGGTGGTATGACGTGCGTATGGTTCCACCAAAATGCTTGTCTCCGGTATCTTGTATTTCGCGATTAAATACTTTTTCATCTCGATCGCTTCGCAATACGGCGTCTGCATCGGATGAACGTGCCCGCCCGAAACAATAATCAAAGGCGCTTTGTGTTGAAGAAACAATTGCGCGCCCACATCGGATCTTTGAGCGCCAATCGCACTCAACCGGGCTGAGTCGGGCGGTCCCGAGCCCAGGACCAGAATGAAAGAATACTGATAATCGCTCCATTTAATGTTTCTTAGATTCCGCACCGCCGCCTTATTTTCACCCAGTTCCAACGGTTCGTAGCGTGCGGCTTCGTCGCGTCGATTTATTTCCAGCAGCCCCAACGCAAAGCTCAGTGTCGGTTCAAAGAATAGCGGCGCCCGCGCGAATTTGATTTTCGTAATCTTCGCTTTTACCAGATTCGAATAAGTTTGTGACGCAACGTCAAAGCTCACCTTGTCGATGTCCTTATAACGTGGATCTTTGCCCAGGCCATACACGCTGATGATCCGGTTCAGCCCGGCCGCAGCATCTTTCCACGCTGCCACCAACATTTGATCATCGGGCTGTTGGTTATATTTGATGAAGACACCGGACGGACGCAGATCGCGGCTGGTGAGGCGTTTCAACTGAGGGGTATTCACCAAGGTTTCAAGTTCACCTGCGACGGCATCTATCTCGTCGGTGTTGAAACGCATCAGCTCAGCGAAGCAACTCGCGTTGTCACAACTTGATGCTTTCTTCAGCGCCAGCATTTTGCCTTTCCCCAGCTCTCTCAACACTTTGTTCTGGGTAATCAGTTTTCGCGCCTGTGGGTTTCTCTGAAACAAACTCAGGAGGTAGAAGTTCTTGTCTTGAACGGGCCTTGGTAGCGACAGGTAATAAGCGCTGTCAAAGCCAGAGGTCTTGCGCGTCGCAGGTTGAGCCAATGCGACATTCGGCCCTGCGTCAAAGCGGCGAATACTAGTTGAACTGAACACCGCCCGATGGGCTAAGGCGCTGGTTAGTACGAGCAGCGTGAGAATCAGTTTGCCAAGTTTCATGTTGTGTTCGTGAGTAAGCTGGTTGGTCTTAGTTAGGCGAATTCATTCTGCTCTTTCAGTTCAGCTTTGCCTAAAACGTTGCGGGCTAAGTCGTCCGCGAAGCGGACGATGAACCTCCGATTTTGGGCAAAGCGTCTTACTTCAGTTTCGTGTACTCTTTTTTGGCTTCGATCAGCAGCGGGAGATCCGAATCGGCATCTTTCCAAGTGGCAAAAAAATCCTGATAGGCCTTTCGCGCAGTGGCTGTGTCTCCCTGAAGCAGCGCCGCGCGCGCCAATCCCAGTTGCGCAAATGGATAAAAATAAGACAGCGGCGACCAGCCGCGGTGATCGAGAATCTCCTGGAATTGCGCGGCTGCCTCTGCACCCTTTTTGTCCTTGAGGTACGCCTGACCACGCAGATATGCAATCGGGAAAAGCAGGTAGCCACCATGCGTTCGGGTCTGTTCCAGCAATCGCAGCGCCTGCGCTGAATTACCGTTACGTTCGGCGAGCATCGCTTGAATCAGAGCGATCCGCTGTTCGTTCACAAGGGTATCTGTAGGGAAGCGTTTGCCCAATTCATCCGTCATCAAATTCGTCTGACCTGTATCACCACAGAGCGCGGCGGCGTTCGCTGCCAGCGATAACGTGAGACGATCGTGCGAGAGCTCAAGCGCACGTGTGGTTTGCTCGTTTACCTTTCCACAGCTGCCGAATTGTGCGTCACGCACGGTGGCGCCCGCAGAAATCTGCGCGGCGACTTCTTTCAAATCGCGCTGCTGCGCTAACTCAAACGCGCGCTGCGAGAATTCCTGCGCTTTTTTCAATTGACCGGAAAAGGCCGCGCTATCGGCTTGCCATGTCTGGGCGGCGTATTCCTCCGGCTTTCCCGCGGCCCAGTCGATCTCCTGCTTCATTGCCGCTGCATCGCCCTGCACAAAAGCCATGCGATAGAGGTTCTGATGCATCCTCAAGTTCTCGAGCTTTTGCGAGAGCGCTTTGTGAATGACATCTTTCGCTTCGTCAAAACGATTCAGCCCGACAAAACAGGTCGCTAAGATCGAGTGCCCTGACGCTGAATTTGGATTCAGGCGAATTGCTTCGCGCGCTTCCTCGAGACCTTTCTCGAAAAGACCCAGCTCGGTGTATTTCACTGCGAGATTGTTGTGCGGAGCGCTGTCACGCGGGTAAGTGCGCTTCCACAGCTCCAGCGTCTGCAGATACTTGTCGAGTTCGCCGGTCGTGTTGTCGTAATAAACCTGGGTGATGTACAGCTTTTCATATTCACCGACGCGCTCACGCAGCTCGTAAGCTTTGCGCGAAGCGTCCGCCGCGAGGTCATACTGTCGCGTGTTGTAATACATCGACGACATCGCCGCATAAGCACGCGCAAAGTTTGCATCGACTTCAGTCGCACGCTTGAAAAACGGAATTGCTTCGACGTACTTGCCCTTCAGTTGTTGCTCAACTCCCATGGAAAAGAATTTGAGCGCATCGAGGGACGAGGTCGTCGCCTCGTAAATCGGCGCGTCATACTTTTGAATAGAGGCCAGCGATTCGCCGAGGTGCTCGCGCAATTTCGTAGCCGCTGTGCCCAGCGCCGAGATGACTTCCTCTTTCCCTTCGGCTTCGGCTTGCGCAATTGCAATCGTATCGCCGGTTTGTGCGTTCGTCGCATCGAGCGTGATGACATAGTTGTTACCGATGGGCGAAATTGTTCCACCGAGAAATGCCTTTAACCCCTGTCGTTGGCAAATCTCCCGGGCAATTTCTTTGGTCACGTGCTCATCCGGTGAACGATTCATGAAACGCAGCGTCTCGCGCACGCGCTGATCGGAAAAGATACTTAGGAAAGGTGATTGTTCGAGTTGCGCGGCCAGCGCCTGTTTCAGCGTTCCATCGAAAACCGGATCGCCCGTGGTGTTGATGAAATCGGCGAGCACGATCGTGTCGCGTTCGGTGAGCGGGGGCGAGGGCGTGCGCTTGAAATACCAAAACGCTGCCAATAACAAAACCAATGCGAGACCCGCTAATATGATCACAGCGGCGCGTTTATGTCTCTTCAGTTGCGCGCCGATCGTCGAAGGTGACTGCGAAGGGATATCGTCAGCCAGGGCTGTCTTGACTGCGGAAGAAATTTCCCGGGTCGTGGGCGCAACTTTTCCCTGCGTGCTGCGCGTGAGTTCGGCGTTGAGATCCAGCCGTTTTTTCAAGCGCCGCAAATCGATCTCCAACTCTCTGGCCGATTGGTAGCGTTCGTCACGTTCCTTCGCGAGAGTCTTTTCCACAATTCGTTCAAGTTCGGGGGGTGCGTTGGGCTGGTATCGCGCGATTGGCAAGGGTTCCTTGTCGCTCAGAATCGACGCGAGGATTTCGAAGGTATCTGCGCCTTTGAACGGCAAAGATCGCGCGACCATCTCGTAAATCACCACCCCGAGGCTGAAGATGTCTGTGCGACTGTCGACCCTAACGCCCCGCGCTTGTTCAGGCGACATGTAAACCGCTGTTCCGAGCACTGATCCAGGTTCAGACTTCATCGGAATGGAAGTCGGCGCTTCACTGTCAACAAATTCGGATGGTAGACGCTCGACAAGCTTGGCAAGACCAAAATCCAAAACCTTCACGATGCCGTCGCGCCGGATCATGATGTTGTCAGGCTTGATGTCGCGATGAACGATGCCCGCGTCATGCGCTGCGGCCAACGCGCTGGCCGCCTGGGTGGCGACTTTGACGGCTTGGTTAAGTTTTAATGGTCCGGCGCCCATGCGCTCGCGCAGGGTTTCGCCTTCGACAAACTCCATTGCGATGAAGTGGCGCGAATCCGCTTCATCGATCTCGTAAATCGTGATGATGTTGGGGTGATTCAGGCCGGAAGCTGATTTGGCTTCCTGCACAAAGCGATGCATGCGACCGGGATCAGAGGCAACGTCTGCAGGCAAAATCTTCAGCGCTACTTTCCGATCTAGTCGCAAATCGTGGGCGAGATACACCTCACCCATTCCGCCCTCGCCAATCTTCGAGCGGACCTCATAGCGGCCAAGTTTTGTTCCCGCTGCAAGCGTCATGAATTAACGAAGCGTGTTCACTTTTTCAAATCTGCGGTCCAATTAAGCACGACAGTCACCGAGGACGGATTTGGATCTACTTGTCCCTTGAGCAACAGGAAGCGTTGACCATCCGCGGTCACATCGTAAGGTGTGGTTGCGAGGGCGCCAGCGGTGGTCACATCGAAAAGCTCTTTTGGCACCGCAGGTTCGATGGTCGCGCCCAATTTCATCTCAACGCCCATCAGCATTCCGGAGGGTGTGACGTAAAAGAGTTCTCTGCCGTCGCCGCGCCAGGCCGGAGCTCGGCCTCCCTTATTTGATACCGCCGCCTTGCTCCCTGACGCCGGAAAGCTCTGGACATAAACGTCTGTCGCCCCTGCTTCACCCGATTCATAAGCCACCCAGTGTCCGTCCGGTGAGAATACAGCCATGGTATCGTTCGCCGGGGACTGGAAAAACACGTAGGGCTTGCGATCGCCTTCGAGCGGCAGAACCCAAATGTCCATCCGGGTGTTTGGATCAAGTTGCGTGTAAAGGATGAACTTGCCGTCAGGAGACCAGTTGGTTGGCGCAATCTGTTTACTTGACTCAAGCAGTACTTCCTCTTGTCCCGAGCCACTGGCGAGCTTTCGCAGCAGCTGATAGTTTTGACCTCTAAACGACACCCACGCGATGTAATTGCCATCAGGTGACCAAGTGAAGTCAGGGACGTCTGAGGGTCCGGAGGTGAGCCTGGTGGTCGCCCCTCTGGCCACATCGATCACAAAGAGATCGAAAACGCCGGTCGCTGGATCTCGTCGCGACACCGCGACGCTTTTCTTATCGGGTGAAAGTCTCATTCGAATAAACGAGCCTTTTTCCGAAATGGCCTCGATTTGCTTGCCCGCGCGATCAAACCAGTTGAGCTGACGGAAGTCTCCCTCCGCAAATTGGTCGTAGACGAGCACACCAGTATCCGAGGTGGAAAAGAAGCCGCGACTGTTAGTGTTGACTCGTACTTGATCGGCCACCCGCACAGGTTGATCACTGAGAGTGAGTGTCTTGGCATCGAATGGCTGGGCCAGCAAAGCCCCGTCGCGCGCGAACAATAAGTACCCTCCGCCATTGGGGGCAGTGGCGTAAGTTGCATTTGATTGTGCTGTCAGCAGCCGCTTCGTCTCCTTACCATCAAGCGTTGTGACAACGACTTCTGAGTTTGATTGCTGGGGAGTCGTGAGCAAGTACAGGAAGTGATTGCCATCAGGGAGAAACTGTGGCCATCGCACAACTCCTCCTTGATGCGATGATGGATCGAGGCTAGGAACCGGACGCGGCTCGCCGCCCGTTGCCGGCACGCGATAAATCGTCATCCCGCCCGTAAAGAAGAGAATCGTTCCATCGCGATTCCAGGTGCCGGAGAATCCGCGTCGGTCGCCGAATGGAATTTCGCATATCGACTGTACGGTGCCATCGGCAAGGTCAATTCTTCTAAGCCTGGAGCCACCATTAACCGAGAATGCGATCGACCGGCTATCCGGCGACCAGAAGGGAAAGCCGGCCGAGCCTTCAGTATTGGGCAGCGCTCGCGCAGTTAACGAATCGAGCGGGCGGATCCACAACTGTGACTTTCCTTCAACGACAGACGAGATGACTACGTTGCGGCCATCGGGCGAGACTGCCAGTTGTCCAAACCCGGAGGTTCGCTGACCATGAACCATGGTGAAGCGAACGGTTCGCACTTCGGGAGCAGAACGCGAATTTCTGAATGCGAAAAATAGTGCGGCGAGGGCAATCAAGGAAACACCGGCCAACGCGATCCAGGGAACGCGCGCACGCCACGCCGATGCTTTAGCTTCCGCGACCGCCACCGTCGCTGCCGCGGTCATGCCGGATTCGGATCCTGAAGCGCTTGTCGAAGCCGTCAAGGCATCGAGCGCAAAGCCCAGGTCCTGCGTTGATTGAAAGCGACGTTCAGGTTTCTTTTCCAGACACCGATTGACGATACGTTCCAGTGCCGGATTGATATTTCGGTTTGAAGCGCTTAACTCCTCTGGGTCTTCTTTGAGGATGGCCGTCATAGTTTCAGCCATCGTCTCGCGTTTGAATGCACGGCGCCCCGTAAGCATCTCGTGCAGAATCGACCCAAACGAAAAGATGTCTGAACGATGGTCAGTCGGTTCGCCGCGAACCTGCTCAGGCGACATGTATCCGACCGTTCCCATTACCATGCCGGGATTGGTGAGAACTTTTCGCGTTGCGTCTTCTGAGATGTCCGGGTTCGTGGATGCCGGCGCCGCTAACTTGGCGATTCCAAAATCGAGAATCTTCACGCGCTCATCGTTCGTGATAAAGACATTCTCTGGTTTTAGATCGCGGTGGACTATGCCTTTCCCGTGGGCAGCGGAAAGACCATTCACTATCTGTTGCGCGTATTCGATCACCTTGCGCTGCGCGATAGTGCCGCCCTTCTCCAAACGATCCCGAAGCTCTTCGCCTTCCAGCAATTCCGAAACGATGTACGGCGCGCCGTCGTGCGTGTCGATTTGATGGATTGTGAGGATGTTCGGATGATTGAGCGAACCGGCTGCTTGTGCTTCCTGTTCGAATCTTGCTAACCGATCCTTGTCCGATGAAAGAGTCGCCGGCAAAACTTTGATTGCCACGTCGCGATTCATCTTTTCGTCATAGGCGCGGTACACCTCGCCCATTCCGCCTTCACCTATCTTCAAGCGAATTTCATAACCGCCGAGTCTGGTTCCCTGATTCATGCGATGCGACAGAATGCGCGGACAGCAAGTATCACTTTTTAAGATCTCGCGTCCAATCTGTGTCGACTGCAAAAGGCAGCCGTTGTACACCCGGCGCGCTGACGACAAGAGCAAAGCGCTGACCGTCAGCTGCAGTATCGTAATCCGAAGTGAGTGGATCAGTCTTGAAGAGAGCTGCCGTTGTACCCGATGCGAAAGTCGGCCCGGGCTTAATTTCGACAGACATCAGCTGGTTGTCCGGTGACAAAAAGAAGAGCTCCCGGCCATCGTGTCGCCAACGAGGATTGAAACCTCCATCGGTCGAGATACGCCACTTCTCACCCGGATGCTCAAAGCTCGTGACGTAGATTTCGTTGCGTCCTGTTTCATTTGAACCGAAAGCCACCCAGTGTCCGTCAGGCGAGAAAGCGCCAGAGTCCTCGAATGACTCAGTTTGCATCAAGGGATACGGCTTCGCATCACCCATGAGCGGTAACACCCATAAGTCGCCGGCGTTGCGATACAGAATGAATCTACCGTCGGATACCCAATCGAGCGGGGTAATGAAAGACGGATCTTTAATCGGTGTTTCACCTTTACCTGAACCACTAATGTCTTTGATATGAAGTGAGGAGGGATCTTCGCAACAAGAAAAATAAGCGATGCGTTGCCCGTCGGGCGACCACACCGGGTCAGTATCGTCGGCCGGCCCGGACACGAGCCGCGTGCGCGTGCCACGCTGCAAATCCTGAATCCAAACATCACCACCCGAGCTGCTGCGTGGATCAACTATGTCCAATGCAACCCTTTGACCATCCGGCGCCAGTCTCATATGAGCCATATCTGCCGGTTCACCGGTCTGAGAGATCTCACGACCGGTGCGATCAAGCCAAACGATTCGTTTCTGCGGAATCTCCGTCATGTAGGCAAGCACGCCCGTATCCGACGCGGAGAATTCACACCAACCTGATTTATCAAAGTACGGGAGTTGATCGACGATCACCGTGGGCTCGCCAGTCATACGGAGTGTCTTTTCGTCAAATGGCTGGGCCAGAAGACTACCCTCGCGCGGGTAAAGCAGGTAACCGTTCACGTATTGTGCGTGCGCCGGGGACATCTGGACAACCAGTTTGATTTCGGCCGAATCGATCGCGCCGGCAGAGACGCCACGCTTTTGATGATCATTATCGTACTCGTAAAAGATGAAACGTTTGCCATCCGGCAGGAACTCGAGCCAGCGGCGCGCGTTTCCCGTTTGCTGTGCACTTACCAGCGCCGGTGTGCCACCCACCGCGGGCACGCGATAGATTTTGCCGTCGATGTCTTGTGAGAAGATGATCGTACCGGCGCTTCCCCATGCTCCACATTCATCTGTCTGGATCACGGGCAGGTTGCAAATAATCTGCACAGCTTTGGTCGAGACGTCGATCCGTTTCAGCTTTCCATCGGCAAAGAATCCGAGCGAGTGACTATCAGGCGACCAAAAAACCGAGAAGGCGCCTTCGGTGCCTGGCAGTATCTGCGCGGACAACGCATCGAGTGGTCGCAGCCAGATAGTTCTTTGGCCTTTTAAGTAAGCAACAAAGGCGATCTGTTTTCCGTCGGGTGCGACGGCGAGGTTGTGCTCTTCCACATCCGCGACGGGATAGGCTTCATCTGGTATCGCCACGGTAAAACGAACTGCCGCCGCTTGGTTTGTCTTGCGGCGCGCGTAAATCGCAGCGATCACGATCACCCCCACGAGCAACGCCACACTTGCGACAGCGGCAATAAAATAACGCAGCGGCCACGGTCGCCTTTCATGGATCGACGAAGTGGCAGCCCGCATGGAGCTGAAGCTTTGCGTGGAGCCCGAAAGCGATTCGAGCGCAAACGCGAGATCGCTGGCGGTCTGGAATCTTCGCTCGGGTTGCTTCTCAAGGCATCGCCGCACCATTCGTTCGAGTGGCAGATTAATCGTGGGATTGATCGTGCTGACTTCCGGCGGGTCTTCTTTGAGAATCGCCGTCATCGTTTCAGCTATTGTCTCGCGCCGGAATGCATGCTTACCGCACAACATCTCGTAAAGAACTGCGCCGAAAGAAAAAATATCGGAACGATGATCGATTGCGTGGCCGCGAACCTGTTCGGGCGACATATAACCAGCCGTACCCATAACAGTGCCGGGGTCGGTGATCTGCTTGCGGGTTGCGACTTCGGAACTGACGACGTCGCCCTGCGGTGCGCGCAGCTTTGCCAAACCAAAGTCCAGAATTTTCACCCGGCCATCTTTGCAAACGAAAATGTTTTCCGGTTTGAGATCGCGGTGGACAATTCCTTTGTCGTGCGCTGCCGCCAAACCATCCGCGATCTGTTGCGCGTAGTCGACGGCTTTCCTTGACGTTAGCGCGCCGCCGGCAAGTGCTTCGCGCAATTCTTCTCCTTCCAGAAGCTCCGCGACGATGTACGGAGCGTCTTCATGGAGACCGACGTCGTAGACGCTAAGGATATTCGGATGATTAAGCGCGCCGGCGGCCTGAGCTTCTTGCTCGAAACGATTCAAGCGATCGACATTTTGTGAAAGCTCTGCCGGCAGGACTTTAATGGCAACCTCGCGATTCAATTTCTCGTCCCGCGCGCGATAGACCTCGCCCATGCCGCCTTCACCAAGCTTTGAGCGGATTTCATAACGGCCGAGTCGTGTGCCGGAAACGAGACTCATCGAGGGAACTGAGATGGGCGCGGGCATTCTATCGAAGATCATCTTGTCGAGCTACATATTTGGCAATCATTTGGCGATAGCTAACAGCACGAAACGCTCTTTACTGGACTCAAACCTTGCTGTATTTTTCATCGTCCAATCCTGGTCCACTTGGAGCCGCCCCAACCATATGAGCCTGAAAAGATTGCGCACACTGATAGTGTTGCTGTTAGCCGTATCAGCAACCGTTTTCGCAGTACGGTGTTATTCGCCTGTCGAAGCCCAGCGACACACCGGCACTGACACGTATGCCATCACGAACGCGAAGATCGTCACGATATCGGGTGCGACGATTGATCGGGGGACGGTGGTAGTGCGCGACGGATTGATCGCCGCGGTTGGCGCCAATACCAGCGTGCCGGCGGACGCGCGGACGATCGACGGAACAGGGTTGACGGTGTACCCGGGCGTCTTCGACGCGAATACGACCCTCGGGATTCCGCGTCCGTCGCCAAGTCCGGCCGGTGGTGGGGGAGGCGGATTTCAAGGTTTGTTTGGTCAGAGCCAGCCATCAGCAACGTCGCCCAACTCAAGTCAACTGCCCGGCATGCAGCCTGAAGTGCTCGCCTCTGATCTGATTCGTCCGGGTGGAAATGAGATCGAGAGCGCGCGCAACGCCGGCATAACCACTGCCCAGACTGCCCCACGGGGAAACGTGTTTCTGGGCCAATCCGCGATTATCAATCTCGCCGGCGATTCGCCGCAGCAGATGATCGTGCGTTCGCCGGTCGCGCTCTATGTTGGACTGCAGCCGCTGGGTGGCGGGCAGTACCCGGGTTCGCTGATGGGTGTGTTCTCGTCGGTGCGGCAGATGTTGCTCGATGCGCGCCGCTATCGCGAGATGAACGACATCTACGAACGTAACCCGCGTGGATTGAAACGACCGGCGCCGGACAAATCTTTGGAAGCGCTGCAGCCGGTCATCGCCGGGCGCATGCCGATTGTGATGCAAGCCGATAGCGAACGCGAAATCGATCGCGTGCTCGACCTGGCAAAAGAATTCAACGTCAAAATGATCGTCAACGGTGGCCGGGAGGCTGATCGCGTGACGGCGCGCCTGAAAGCGATGAATGTGCCCGTGTTGCTCTCGCTGAACTTCCCGAAGCGCACGACGGCGGCTTCGCCGGAAGCCGATCCGGAACCGTTGCGCGTTCTGCGCGAACGCGTGGAAGCCCCTAAGACTGCCGGACGTCTGGCTTCGGCCGGAGTTCGATTCGCTTTTCAGTCAGGCGGCATGGCCTCGATAGGCGACTACTTCAGCAATGCTGGCAAAGCGGTCGATAACGGTTTGTCGCACGATGATGCAGTACGCGCAATGACTAGTTGGTCCGCGGACGTGCTTGGTGTCAGTTCGCAACTTGGCTCGATCGAAGTTGGAAAGATCGCAAATCTCACGATTACTCGTGGTGACCTACTTGCGAAAGATCGCCGCGTCGTTCATGTGTTCATCGATGGAAAGCCCGTTGATTTGCGACCTGTCACACCGTCTCCAGGGGGCGAACGCGGTTCGAATGCGTCAGGTACTTGGTCACTGACTGTGAACCTAACTGGCTCGGGAAACGAGAAGCAGGAATTGACGGCCACGCTTAACCTGCGACAGGAAACAGATCGTTTGACCGGATCGCTTGCCGGCCGACTCGGCTCCGGCGCGATCACGAACGGTTCAATCTCAGCTGGCGATATAAGTTTCACGGTGCCGATCACTCTACCTGCGCCCGCGAGTCAGACAACGGATGCAATCTTCACCGGAACCGTTTCGGAAAATCAGATGACGGGCAGTGTCCAGGTTGTCGGCCGCGGCGCCGGAACCTTCACGGCGACCCGTGCCGGCAGACCCACGGGTCCATCAGCATCACCTTCGCCAACGCCGTACCTTCGCCAACGCCGTGAACGCACCGCGAAGCGGTGAAAGATATTAGCCAGGGGTAAGCGACCGCAGGTCGCGCCACCCCTCGATCAGGTAAGAAAGGAATTTCGCGCCCTAAAGGGGCGCAATACAATTGGATTCACAAAGCGGGTAAGTCCAAAGGCATGACAGATCCAAAAAAATACGCCACTAACCTGGCACTCTACGAAAGACTCGTAGCCACCAACCCGAACGTGCAACGCAAAGGCGCCACGATGCCGTACACCTCGGTAAATGGTCACATGTTCAGCTTGTTCACTAAAGATGCTTACGTGGCGTTGCGCCTTCCACCTGACGCGCAACTAGCCTTTTTAAAAAAGTACAAAACCAAAGTGACTGAACAATACGGCGCGGTCATGAAGGAATACGTGGACGTGCCGGAATCGCTGCTTAAGAAGACGAGCGAACTAAAGAAATACTTTGATGTGAGTTTCGCGTATGTGTCCTCGCTCAAACCAAAACCTACCACTAAGAAGAAGGCAGCAACGAAGCGGTAATTACTTAGAAGTCCAAAGTCCCGAGTCCCAAGTCCCAAGTCATCAAGTCCCAAGTCATCAAGTCCCAAGTCCCAAGTCCAAGGTCCAAAGTCATCAAGCCGCGAAGCGGCTTAAGAAATTAGCCAGGGGTAAGTCCCGCTTTGGGGACGCCACCCCTGGATCAGATTAGAAAGGAATTTTCGCGCCCTGAAGGGGCGCAATAGAATTAGAGTCTCGAAACCAACTCGAAATCCGAAACTGGCGTTCCGCCTTGAAACTTGAAACTTGAAACTTTAAACTCGCTTCACGTGGGGCAGTAGCTCAGTTTGGCAGAGCGCCGCGTTCGCAATGCGGAGGTCAGGGGTTCGATCCCCCTCTGCTCCACCAAAAACACGTAATCAGAATCCATCCCCGGACTTCTTTTAAGCGAGCCCCTTTATTGATTCGTCTCGAGCTGTCGCCGATTAACCCCTGATATTCCGAACGAGGGGTTCGTCTAATTCGGTAATTACTGGCCTGCTCGGCCCTCGATTAGCCGTTCACGAGTTTCTGACGCTTTGGCTGGAATCACAGGAAGGAACATGAAATGTTTGCGATTATCGGATGGATTGTTTTTGGATTAATCGCTGGTCTAATTGCGAAGGCAATCATGCCCGGCAGAGATCCAGGTGGCTGCATCATCACGATCCTGCTCGGCATCGCCGGATCGTTGATCGGTGGATTCATTGGTCGCGCGTTATTCGGATACGGTCGAGCTACCCATGGCGATAGTCGCGACCTGACCGAACCAGGATTTTTGATGAGTCTGGTGCTGGCGGTTGTCGGCGCGATCATCCTGCTGGCCATTTATCGATTCATCAAGGGCCGCAGCACATCGGTCTAGAAATCTGTTGATGAATTTTCGAAAGGGCCGTTAGCGACATGCAGGCTTAGGCAGCGTAAGCGATTGATGGGCTGAGATTCCGGCAGTAACCCCATCGGCAACGGCCCATGAAGCGTTGTGTCCCGCACGAGCGGCATCGCCAGCAGCGTAAACGCCCGACACTGTGGTCTGCTTGTCCGCGCCGGTGCGGATAAACCGGCCCGACGGGCCTTCGTCAAATTCGCAACCGATCTGTTCAGCGAGCGAGCTGGCCATGTGAGTGCGAGAGTTTGTAAACAGCGCATCGACGGAAATGGTGCGGCCGCCTTCCAGCCGGAGGCCAGAAAGAGCGGGCGAGTCGCCGAGCAGGGCAACTACCGGTTGAACCTCGACGGCAACTCCGCGCACGTGAAGTTCGGTCAGTTGCTCCGGGCTTAAGCTAAGCACGCCATTGGTAAAGAGAGTGACGTGCTCGCTCCAGTCCGGCAGAAGCAATGCCGTCTGCAAGGCCCGCTCGTTCGTCGCCAACACGCCCAGCCGACGTCCCGCCACTTCGTACCCGTGACAGTAGAAACAGTGGAGCACACTGATGCCCCAGCGTTCCTGCATCCCGGGAATAGCTGCGAGTTCATCTCTCACCCCGGTCGCGAGAATCAGGCGAGCAGCCGTGTGCACTGTGCCGCCGGCTACCGTAACGGCAAATCCATCATCGGTCTTCGCTAAATCAGTAGCGAGACGTTCAGTGAAAGAGACGGTGCCGTACGAGAGCAGTTGTGATCTTGCTTGCGCCAGAAGGGCTGAAGGTGTTTGTCCATCATGACCGAAAAGGCCGTGAGAGAATTCCGCGAAGCGGTTTCGCGGCTGTCCTGAATCCAGAACCAAAACACGCCGGCGTGCGCGTGCTAACTGCAGTGCGGCAGATAGGCCCGCAAAGCTTCCACCAATAACAATGACGTCAAAGCTCATCACGCAGCAAAACTAGACTCGCCGCTCTTCCATCAAGTCAATAAATCGTTTGAAGTGATGCTCGGCATCATGTGGACCGGGAGCGGCTTCGGGATGGTATTGGACTGAGATGATCGGCAGCGTTTTGTGACGCATGCCCTCGACGCACCGGTCGTTGAGATTCACGTGCGTAACTTCAACTTCGGGTGGCAGCGAATCGGCCAGCACGGCAAAACCGTGATTGTGAGAAGTGATCTCGACGTGACCGTCGCGAAAATCTTTCACCGGTTGATTGCCGCCGCGATGGCCGAAGGTCAGCTTAAACGTCTTGCCGCCGAACGCGCGGCCGAGCAGTTGATGACCGAAACAGATGCCGAAGGTCGGCGTGCCCGATTGCGCAACCTGCTTCACTTCTTCTACTTCTTTGTTCATCGACGCCGGATCGCCGGGGCCGTTTGAAAGAAAGACTCCGTCGGGTTTCAGCGCAAAGATTTCCTTTGCGGGAGTTCCCGATGGCACCACGGTGATGCGGCATCCTTTCTGCGACAGCTCTCGCAGCGAATTTGTCTTCACCCCAAAGTCATAGCACACAACGTGAAAGCGTTCAGTTCCCTGTGCGGGAAATTCGTAAGGCTTCTCCGTAGTGACAACGCTGGCGAGTTCGCGATTTTCCATCGGCGGCGACTTCCGGGCTTTCTCGATGACGCTCTGTGCCGCGGCATCAGTCGTCGAAAGACAAGCCCGCATCGCGCCTTTATCACGGATATGGCGTACAAGAGCGCGCGTATCAATGTGATCAATCGCGACAATGTGCCAACGCTTCAGATAATCTTCGAGCGATTCTTCTGAGCGCCAGTTCGACGCAACCCGGGCGGCTTCACGAACGACAAAACCTTCGACCCAGGGCCGCGATGACTCTGAGTCTTCCTCATTGACGCCATAGTTGCCGATCAGCGGATAGGTCATGCACACAATCTGGCCCGCGTAAGACGGATCTGTTAGCACTTCCTGGTAACCGGTCATGGAAGTGTTGAAGACCATCTCTCCGCAGGTCTCGCCGTCCGCCGCCCACGAACGGCCGTGAAAAACGCGGCCGTCTTCAAGTGCCAGAATTGCTGTCGATGATTTCATCTCTTAATAGCCCACCGCCTTTTCCAAACCGCGCGCGTCTGCGATCCCATCTGACATCGTCATGAAGAGCCAATAGCCATTGTTCCAAACGACCATTGCTTGACGTTTGCGTCCCACCATGCCCAGTGCTTCCAGCCGTTTACCATTTGCCGTTTGCGAACTGCTGATGATTGCGGTGTGGGATTTCGGATTGCGGCCTTCTTGTTCCAATTGATCGACGATGCCTGACGCACCCTGTGGAGTTGAGAAACTATAAACAGACAAGAGCGCCGTCTTGCCGTCGTCAGAATGGTACTCGCCAACGCCGGCGTCGTTTGCCTGATTGAGTAACTGAACGCCGAAACCCGATGCCGTCTTTTTCATCTCTTCTTTCGTCACATGCTTAACCAGACTGAACTCGCCGAGTCTTTGCTTGATGAGGTCGCCCGCGTAGAGGAGCGGTTGTGGCGTCGGCGTGGGAGCGGGCGTCGTTTTGTTGTCGTTACCAGTAAAACTGCAAAGCTTACAGGCAAACAGCACTACTGCAATCAGGGCAAGACTGGAGAGGGATTTCAATTATGTTTGCCTCCGGTTATGAAGTCAGTACCACCCGCGTCAGCAGGTGGTTTAGGGCGCGTGTGAGCAATAAGACGGTTTCGCTGATCCATCCGCTGACGCGGATGGTACTGACTATTTGGTAGCTTCCTGCCGCTTCTTGCCTTTCAGGAATTGTTGCGCTTCGTGCAGCCAACGCTTTTCCACGCGGTACTTGTAAGCCGGCGCGGTCTTGACGGCGTCAATGCACGCCTGCATCGAAGTCGCAGCCTCCTGACTGTCGCCGAGTCCGGCGTGCGCGCGCCCCATTAGATAGAGTCCCTGAGGATCATTCTCGCGGCGATTCAAGAACTTATCCAGCGCGTCGCGTCCATCGGCAAACTGTCCCGCGGCAATGTAGGTCGCGCCAATCTCGCGCCAGATCTCGTTCTGGGCGTGATACTGATCGCGCTGCACGACCTGCTCGAAATGACTGATCGCTTCAGCGAAACGGTTTTGCGCGCGCGCAATGCGGCCAAGCTGATAGTGCGCGTCAACTTCGTCCGGGTCGATTTCAATCGCACGTTGAAAACGTTCGCGCGCCTGATCGAGCTCGCCCCGATTCTGGTGAATCAAACCCAGGTTGTAATGAGCCGACGAGTCGCGCGGATTGATCGTGGCGGCTTCAAGATTCTGTTTGAAAGCGGCCCGCGCGCGTTGCGTGCTGACCATGCCGCTGAAATAACCGCGGAGTAAGAAAAACAGCATCAACAGAAGAAATGGCGAGCCAATCACTCTATGGAAGAGCAATACCCAAAGCGGCGAAAGCGCCAGCGCCGCAGCATACGTGAACAACAAGACGACGGCTGAGCGCAGAACCGAGAGCCGAAAAACCTTACGCACGGCTTCGAAAATGCCGACGGTGAACAGCGCAATCTTCACGGTCCGAAACAGACTACCGGCGAGAAACACTGGATTATGCAACTGAATATCGAGTTGCTGGCTGACCTCCGGCGGAAACTTGAACATCGACTTTATTTGTTCCGCTGATTGCATTGAACTGCCAACGTAAGCTGCCTGCACGCCGCTGAAGTGAAAGAAAATCGAGATCAGAATCGTAATGAGGTTTGCGGCAATTAGCGCATAGAAGATGACCGAAGCCAGCGAAGCATATTCCTGCTGAAGCACGACTCCAAAACTGCCGCGGCGATCGAACAGATTCGCGATCAGCGCGATCAAAGGCGCAAAGACAATCGCAAAAGGAAGCAACGAAACTGCCGCCTGAAACAAATTGCCGGCAATGGCTGAGGGCCGCGTCAGAAATGATTTATCCCCGGCCAGCCATTGGACTGAAAACAAATAGACGAGCTGCGAAAGGTACGCGAAGACAAACGCCGGCAACAGACTGCTCCGATCTCGCACTTCACGCATGCCCCGGAGCGGGGCATAAAAAATCATTGAAATGAATCGCAGCCAGTCAATCATTGCAGGAGATGCGAGCAAGATGCTCGCGAGCCACCGACAAAATGTCGCCGCTCAATCTATTGGTCGTCTTCCGAACCATCATCACGCCGGTTCGTCGTCCCCGGCGGCACGGACGTGTTGTGCGTATCGCGAGTAATCACCGTCGCGTTGTTCAGCGGCCAGTAACGAAACAGCGCTTTGCCATAGATATATTTCTTGGGTACCAGTCCCCAAATTCGTGAATCGCTCGAGTTGTCACGATTGTCCCCCATGACGAAGTAGTAGCCCGGTTTCACGTAAGTCGCCGGACGGCTCGCATGCGACATGTTAAGTTGGGGATCGAGATAAGTCTCGATTAGATCTTTTCCATTCACGCGGACATGGCCCTCGTGCACTTCGACCATGTCGCCCGGCAGGCCAATGACGCGCTTGATGTAACTCTTCGAAGGATCTTCCGGAAACCAAAACACGACGATGTCGCCGCGATAAATGTGGGGTGCCCAATTGTAGTCGTCGTAATAAACCAGCTTGTTGACGAAGATGCGCTCGCCGTCATGCAGGTAGGGAAGCATCGAAGTCCCTTCAACCTTGACCGGCTGAATGATGAAGACCATCACCAACGCCAGCACCATGAGGGCGAAAATCAGATCGCGAAACAGCAGGCGCGATTCCTGCCAGAAGTGCTTGCGCGCGGCCTCTTTTGGCCGATGCACTTCGATATCGCGATCGTCGTTAATGTCGATGGTGCCGAATGGCGGAACTGAGGATTGCTTTCCAAACATAAAAGCTGTAACCCAGGCTACCAGCCTGTGGCGACAAGCTAGCAGCTTGTCATACTAAAATTCGAGGTTAGCTGTCGCTCGCTTGTGTGTCAAACCTGATGCGTCCGGTCGCGCCGCGGCCCAACTCCTGCTATAACTTGACAGCGTTTGAGAACGCTTCTTATCATCCGACACGTTCAATATTTCACTCCAGGACGTCGCCAGCAGTGTGATCGGAGGTCAGCATTATGATCAAACTCGACATCATTAATCGTCTCGCCGATCAGACGGGCATACCCAAACTGAAAGCCGAGCAGGCGGTCGACGCGCTTTTCAATTCGATGAAAGACGCGCTGGCCCGCGGCGATCGTATCGAGTTGCGCGGCTTTGGCGTCTTCGTGGTGAAACCGCGCAAGCGCGGTATCGGACGAAATCCGCGGACCGGCGAAGAAGTCGCGATTCCGTCGGGCAAGACGATTCGCTTCAAGCCGGGCAAAGATTTGCAGGCGCATGAAGAGGACCTGGCAGACACGTGATTGCCGGAAATGATATTTCGGCCAAACAAATAATTGTTTGGTGCGGATTTGGGCAGCGCCGTTAGGCGCCGAATGTTTATAGAACGGTGACCTAATCAAAACTATCCGCCTGGGTGAAAGCATTATTTCACTCAGGCGGTAAGTTTTTCTAGACGATAAGGTGAATTCGACTCTCAGTGTCTCGGTGAATTCTCTGTGTCTCTGTCGTGAATGTTTTCGCGCGGACTCAAGTGATGCACGAAGCGAGAATTCGACGATGCCTGGTCACTAAATTGAATGTCTGATTCGAACAACGGTCAACATTTCGATTTCTCGGCGGCGCTTGCAACACAAACACGCGCGTACCAGAAACCGACAGCGAAGCAATGGGCACTTCACGCCGGCCTGTTTCTGCTGACGGTTGTGACGACCACCTTATGCGGAATCGTCATGTCGCTGCCAGACGTTGGAACTGCGTCTTCGGCTGGCGCAGGCGGATTGGGTTCGTGGTGGTTGATTCCCTGGTACTACATGCAGGCGGTCTTCGAAATTTTTCGAATCGCGATAACGCATCCGCCATTGCTCGCTCAGGGTTTGATCTTCTCCGGGTCATTGTTAGTGATCCTTGCTTCACATGAGTCCGGTCATTATTTGTTCTGTCGTTACTACGGCGTCGATGCGACGCTCCCATTCTTTATTCCGCAACCGCCGCTGCTGATTCCGGGAACGTTCGGGGCTTTCATCAGAATGAAATCGGCTGTGCCATCACGACGCGCGCTATTCGATATCGGCCTGGCCGGACCGCTCGCGGGGTTTTTAGTGATGATTCCGATTGCTTTTGCCGGCGTACTTACGCTGAAGCATCAGAGCATTGTGCCGGGTTCGTCCGGCATAACTTTTAATGATCCACTCCTGTTTCGTCTGATCGCGCGGGCCTTCAAGATTAGTCTCAACGATGGCGTGGCGAACTCGTTTTATTTGGCGGCCTGGTTCGGCGCGCTGGTGACGGCATTGAATCTGATGCCGGTGGGCCAACTTGATGGCGGCCATGGGACGTTTTCAGTTTTCGGTAAGGGTGCGCACCGGCGGATCGGTCAAGCAGCGTTTGTGACGATGGCAATCATTTCCGTGCTCGGCTGGTTCTGGCACGGCAGTCCGAGCGGTTTTGTTTACGTCGTACTGCTCGCCATCATGCTGCGCGTACGTCATCCGCAACCGCAACAGATGGAACCGCTCGGGACGAAGCGAATCATCATCGCGCTAATTACATTGCTCGTTTTTGTTCTCTGCTTCTTACCGTTTCCGATCACGATTACATAAGACAACGGCGGCTTTGCCGCCTGATGTGCGCTTGCCCTCCCGCACGCAGATGGAAACTAAACGGAGGCTGAGCCTCGGAAGCTAGGCGTTAGACCAGACACAAAGTAGCTTCATCGGAAAGGCAAAGCGTTTCCGTAATCGGGCGCCAAAGCCTCGCTAGCGTGGCGATGGTGTTGCCGATGAGTTGCTGTTCATATTCGAATTCATATTCCGGTTGCTGTTGCGATTGCCGCGACTGTTCGAATTCCCGTTAACATTCGAGTTCATGTTCATGTTTGAATTCATATTCGTGCTCTCGCCCGTATTCGTCGGAGACATGCTCCCGGAGTTCATGTTCGAATTGGACGTGGTCGTTGTGGTGTTTGTATTACCATTTGCATTGCGGTTCTTGTTTCCGTTATCGCATTTGAAAAGCGCGAGTAGGGCAAACATCAGGACCACAGCAAGTATTAGCCGCATGATTTAGCTCCCTTGAGTTATCGATTAAAGGTGGAGGCCTGCGGAGAATTGAAACTTAGCGCGCGCTCTGACTCCGTTCGCTGGCGTACTAACAGATATAGTTTTTCTGTGGAGAAATTATGAAGTTGCGGCCGGCAGTAACGCCTTGATCTCTCGCACCACTTTCTGCACGTCATCCTGATCGGCGAGCGCAATCATGAAAAATTTATAGCCCTGATGGAAGCAAATCACGCCGTTCGCAAACAGCCACACGCCATCAAGAAATGGATTTCCGCCGAGCAGCCAACTCACCGGGGCGCCGACAACCCCGCCGGGTGCACCAATCTGCGCGAACATGACGGCGCCGGCCGCGCAACTGAACGCTCCCAGCAGCGGTGCGCCAACGTACTTCGCGGCTTTGCGCTGAAACTCAACCCGCTCTCGTTCAGCTTGATCGAGCTGACCTGCGGCGATTAGCTCTTCCTGCTTTTTCAAGTAATCGTCGAACTTGTCATAGAGCTTTCGCAGGCCAATCACCGGCAATGCCGAATGCGTCAGCCAATGCGGATGGCCGCCGAGCAGAACCGCATCGAATCCAGGGAAAGCAGCCCCGGCGCGAATCCCCAGGATCAGTGAAACAGACACCGCGGCCGCCTTGCCCGGATTCTCTTTGACCCAGTCTTTCGCTTTCAGAATTCCGGCCGTCGCCGCTGCGGATGCCTTCGTTGCGCGCACGCCTGTGCCCGCCATCTTTGTGGCAGTCGTGGCGTAGTTCACCGCATCGTCGAAAGCCTTACCCGCTGTTTTGCCGACAGGACCGGTGTTGTCGCGAATAACTTTTCCGGCGTCGGTGGCAGCATCTTTGATCGTGCGGCCCGCATCTTTGGCGTGGCGTTTCGCCTCGTCCGTCGCGCGCCGGGCCGTCTCTCTCACTTTAGGATCCTCAGCAATGCGCCCGGCCTCCGCCCGCAACTGTTCCGCGCCTTCGGCGATGGTCTTCGCGCCGCGGCGTGCCGCATCACCCGCTACCCGAGCCGTATCTTCGACGATGCCCTTGACGCCGAGCTTCTCATCGAGTTCCTGCGCTTTGCGCCTGGCAGCGCGATGCAGATCGTCAAACTTTTCCTTATAATCGGTCATGAATTGAACTCCCCCCATCATTCTACGCCAACCAGCGAGCGTGAGTTCAGAGCAAATGTCTCTGACTGGAGCGCAAGCGTCCTCGCTTGCGGTTTGCTGGGTGGTTTTGCAAGCGGGACGCTTGCGCTCCAGTGTTTCGTCCTCTAATTTTGCGGTGTGCCGAAGTGTCCGACGTGTGATAAACCAGTCGAATGGAAGGACAATCCGTGGCGGCCATTCTGTTCTGAGCGCTGCAAGCTAATCGACTTTGGCCGCTGGACCGATGAAGAGTATCGCGTGCCTGGCCAGCGCGTGAATCCCGGTGAGATTCCGGAACAACCTGGGCCACAATCATCAGATGACGAAGATTAGGATTGCACTGATCATCACGTGCGCACTGCTGGCGGCCGTCAGCTATTCATGTGATTGGCGTACTGGGCAGCCTGCGACAACCGGCGGCGCCAACGCCAACACGAATGTGAATACGCTGGCAGGCTGGCAGCTGTCAGATGGGAAACGCGCGCGCGGTTCCGACTTCAACGGAAAGGTTGTGCTGATCGACTTTTACGCGACGTGGTGCGAACCATGCCGCCATGAAACGCCGGATCTTGTGGCGCTCCATCAAAAATACGCTTCGCAAGGTTTGCAGATCATTGGCCTAAATGTCGGGGGCGAAGATGACTATGGTCAGGTTCCCGAGTACAGGAAAGATTTCGGGATCGAATACCCGCTCGGAATTCCCGATGATGACCTTGTTGAACAGTTATTGGGTGACAATGGAAACATTCCCCAAACGTTCGTCTTCAATCGCCGCGGTCAACTGATAAGACACCTGGTCGGATACAGCGAAGCGCGTGCGCCGGAAATCGAGCAACTGATCGCCTCAGAGCTCCAGAGTCCGCAGTGACATATAAACCCATGGCGCGCCGCCCGACCGTGTAGTATCCTCTCGCGACCTGGTATGATTCGAGAAAAACTCATCGACAAGCGCGTTGGCGACAGCATGAAATTTCGTTGGCGCAGTCACGAAATCTCACGCATTGAAGGTCTCAGCGACGCGGTCTTTGCGTTTGCCGTGACGCTTCTGGTGGTCTCACTGGAAGTACCGAAAACTTTCACGGAGTTGATGACTGCAATGCGAGGCTTCGGCGCATTCGCGGTTTGCTTCACGCTCCTGTTCGTAGTTTGGTTCAATCAATACAAATTCTTCCGGCATTATGGTCTCACGGATAATTTCACGGTTGTTCTCAACGGGTTGTTGTTGTTTGTCGTGCTCTTTTACGTCTATCCGCTGAAATTCGTCTTTACGTTCTTCATTGATCAGCTTACCGGTGGGCACGGTGAAGTACGTCTGCCAAACGGCACGGTGGAAAGCATGATCGACTCGCCCGATCAGGTTGCGACGCTAATGATCATCTTTGGGGTTGGGTATATGGCCGTGTTCGCAGTTTTCGCTTTGCTTTATTGGCATGCCTATCGCAAACGGACGGAACTCGACTTAAACGAACTGGAACTGTTCGACACTCGCATAGACATCCGCGAGAGCCTCTTGAATGTAAGCATTGCGGCGATTTCAGTTGCCCTCGCCGTCTTCGGGGGCCGCTATGCGGCGACGTCGGGAATGATCTATATGCTAACGCCGATCATCCTGATGACGCACAGCCGTCTTAACCGACGCCGGCGCCGAAAGCTTGAAACGGCTATTGCGCCGGCTCTCTAGCTCACCCGGTTCCGCTTGCGAAAGTAATATCCGGTCCGAGCGCGCACGACCAACTTCTTGTTCGTTTTCATGATCGGCGGCGTCAGCTGGACTTTCACGCGCCGGAATTTTCCTTCTTCATTACTTTCTGGCGGCCGGTAACCGAGCGTGTAACGCGTGCGCAGGCGCGTGAACATTTCCGCGAGCCGATTGTTGACCTCCTTTTGATCCGCGCCAAGAACCTCGCCACCGGTCTCTTCGCAGTACTCGTTGACGCCATGAATCGTGCCGAAGCTGAGGACGTTGAAGACCTTGCCCAACGCGGCACGGACAATTAATCCATAGACGACCGTTCCCGATTCCAGCAGATCGTTTATGACCTTGTCTTTACCAAAGTGTCCGCCGGCAGGCGCGATATTGTCTGTGATTACTATGATCGCGCGACGATTTGTGGGATTGCTTGCGTTAACCATCGCCTGCTCGGCCGCGTGCAAAGCTTCATTCAAATAAGTGCCGTGACCTAAGTCGGACGTGCCGGCTTCGCTAATCTTTTCCGCCGCGACTCTTCGATCTTTGGTGAAGCTCTGAATCAGTTTCGGATTATCTGCAAACGCCATCACCGCGACTTCATCTTCAGGCTTCAGTCGTTGCAACGCTTCATTTGCGCCAGCACCGACTTGTTCGATGATCGGGGTGACACTGCGACTAATGTCGAGCAAGAGCAGCACGGATAAAGGTAATTGGTCCTGGCTAAAGTAAACGATCGGTTGCCGGACGTTTTCTTCATAGATTTCAAAATCCTCCCGCCGCAGCCCTCCGAAAACCTTACGCGTCTTCTTGTCAATGACCTGCGCATCAAATACCACAAGATCAGTATTGACTCTGACGACGTCATTCGGATCAATGTCCTGCGCATGGCCTGTTTGGACTGAAAGCAGCGAAAGCACAATACAGACCGCAAAATACGAAGTTAAGACTGCTCGAATTCTTTGCCGCATCGTCTGTTTCTACGGGAAGGAGGGCGCAAAGGTTTGCGCTAAGGGACAATTACCATTACCGGCGGGTTATCGCCGGAATTCAATTTGATGCGCATCGCGGCGGGTGCGCGTTGCCGGATTTCTTGTGAAGTGGGCGGCCACAAATCATTGGCAGCCGCGACAATTAGTAAATATTCGCCGGGAGCGGTAGTGAAGTTGAAAATGCCCCGCGTATCGGTGGTGCCTTCGGCAATTTCACTGGAAAACAACCAGCGCCCTTCGTCTACGGGAATAATCGCCACGCGCTTCGCGGGCAAAGGTTTTCCTTCGCTATTGTTTAATTTGATACTGCCTTTCGCCGGATTTTCGGCGATTACGATGCGCACGTTCCTGATCGTCTGGCCTTCGGCTATCGTCAGAGGTCTTTGCCGCAGATCGACGCCATTGAGCGTGATCGACTTTACGTATAAGTTACCGGACGTCGAGTCGAGTCCATAGGACGAATTCACATTTGCATTTAAGTAGACCTTTCCGGCGTGCAGTCCCTCAGCCACAAAGTCTCCGCCTCCAGAAACTGTTGACATGCCGTTACCTTCGTTGGTTTCTCCTTCGTAGCGCCAGGTAATCTGAATGAGGTATGGATTGGACATGTCCGGTTTCCCGGGCATCTCAACCGTGCCAAAAATCGAAGCGCCTTCGGCCAGGGCGATCGGATCCACCACCAGATCGCTACCTGAGACGGTAATCTCCATTTCATGGCGCACGAATTTTCGGGTTGGCACGTTCCTGCGTTGCGGCACTCCGTCCGCGTCGGAAGTCACTTCCGGCGAAGAGTCAGCTCCAGCGACGGGAAAGTTCGGTGGAGGCTCAACACTAAGGACATAAGTTCCGTCGGGAACACCCTCGAAGACCCAGGTACCCTGGTCGTCGGTCGCCAGTTGTTGCGCATCACCACCGAACCACGATCCTTGATCGCGCATGCGGATTGAAAGTGTTGCGCCCGGCAATGGAACACGATCGAGCTTCGCGATGACTGAGCCGCTTACCATGTGTGGGGTCGCATCCGTCAAACTGATGTCGATGTCGCTCGCCTCAGAACCGCCAGTCACCTCCAGCTTGGTCGCGTCATCAAAGCGATTGCTCCCACCGTAGTAAGTAACCAGCAGGGCATCGCTGCTGAACATCCCGCCAAAAAAGTCATCACCACGTCCGCGCCGGCTATTGGGTGAAGTATTGGTCTCGGCGGCGCTGACGACATATTCGCCCGGTGGAATTCCGGCGATGCGATAGCGTCCGCGATCGTCCGTACGGAGCGACATCAAGGCCGCCGCGGTGAAACCGGTCAAGATACGCGTTGGTTTCTTGCCAGTGCGACGAACGAGGGCCACTTGCGCGTCGATTGCCGGTTCACCGTCGGAGTAAGTGATTTTTCCAGAAATCGCGCCGCCGCGACGCGCGTGGACGGTTACATCGACATTGCTACCGTCAACGACGATCTCAGTGCAGTATTCGCGGATTGCTTTCAGATCGTAACTCTCGGCGGGACCTCTTTCGTTCAAACCCATGAATGCCAAAGGCGAGATGATTCCGGGCAGGTTCACCATTGCGAAGTAAACGCCGGTGGGGACATTGTCAATGACAAAGCGTCCATCGCGGTCCGTGGCTGACGAATGCTCAGCGCCGCGCGACTCTGCTAACTGAATTAGGGCGATCTGCGCGCGGCGCGCCGCGCGGTTCGTGTCATCGAAAACTACGCGACCTTTGACCGTGAATGTTGGGATTTGCGGTGGTGGCGGAGTCCCGGCTTTCTGGGCAACCGCATATGCAGGTAACAAACCTAAAACAGCAACGCCTGCGAGCAGTCGCCAGAGGGATTTTGGGAGAATCATTTCTTAAGTCTCCACTCGCTTTAACGCGAGCAGTCCACTAAGGCTTCAATGGTTTGCCACCGTTATCAGCGCTTTTGATCGCACCCGTTTGATCCATCCAATATGAAAGCTTTCCGGTCTGGCCGTGACGGACGGGCTGCCCACCCACCGTGTAACTCTTCGCATCTTTGGCGAGCGTGATCCAAAACTGATAACCGCTGAGCTTTGGGTCGATGACGTCGTTGGAAAACATGCCCGCCTGGATCAGCGCATTAAAGTCACCGTATAGTCCGTTATGTTGGGCACTGTAGATACCTTCCCAGATGACCAGGCGCTTTAAGAAGTCTTCGACATCAGCTTCGTGCCCTTCCATCAGCGCATCGAGAAAATAGCGGCGGCCTGCCTTCTTAATCTCGGCCGCGTCGGCTTCTGAGCCGAGCAGGATGATCCAGTCGTTACCTGACTTGATAAGATTCAAGGGCTGCGAAGTAGTCTGCGGACTACTTTCGCTGATGGGCACCTTCACAAACACCGTCGCTTTGTCGTTGGTGATTTGCTCGCCGGTGATTTCGACGTTGGCGGGGATGGCGGCCGCCTTCTCTTCAAAACCTGGGCGCAGCAGCTCCATCTCTTCAGCATTCAGACCCTCGACCGCCGGTTTGTAGGTCGTCAGCGAAAAGGCTTCGCGGTAACGGTGCTCACGCATCGCCTTATAGAACTCGCGGACCACGTCAGACGGTGTGCGTGGCGCCGGATTGTTCTGCGCGTTACACGCCAACGCGGCCAGCGTCGTCAAACTTGCGCACAGGCAAATCAGAGGAAGAACACGGTTCGGAAAGGATTTCATGAAAAGGCCCCTCGAAGTACTCTTGAGGCGCGCCGGACTTCCAGCGCGCCTCGCACAGTTTTACGACAATGTTTGATGTTTTAGCCAGTCTTGGTGGTGTCTTTCCCGCGCAAAATTAGTTCACGACCGGCGAGATACAACAGCACTGTAATGATTACGAACGGAATCAGCGGCAACACATTTTCCCAGCTGCCGTGGAAAAACGGATTGCTCGTGGTTGCCCAGTTTCCGACCTTTTCATTGAAGCTCGATAAAGCCGGCAAGCTATTCAGGAAAGCGAAGATGATTCCGGCAAGCGCGCCACCCGCGATATAGCCCGAGGCCATGAGCACTCCTGGACTCTTGTCACCTTCAGCGACTAGTTGTTCTTCGGTCAGTTTGTGCTTGGCGAACTTTGTGCGCACGTACTTGTCCACGAGCCAGCGGACCATGCCGCCGATGAAAATCGGACTGGATGAAGCGAGGGGCAGATAAACTCCGACGGCAAACGCGAGCGAGGGAATGCCCGACATTTCGAGGACAATCGCAATCATCACCCCGAGAAGGACCAGCGCCCACGGTAACTTGTGGCTGAGAATGCCCTTGATAATGTAACTCATCAGCACGGCCTTAGGCGCATCGAACTTCGTCACAGTTGTGTGGTCTGGCCGCTCTTTGTGGGTGCCGTTGATGGCCGGATCGGCGAGGTACACAGGCGTGCCACTGTCATCTACGAGATACTTGACTGAATTGCCGCCTTCCTCACCGGTCTTGTGATAAGCGCGGTAAGTCTTCGTGTCTTGCGTTCCCTGCGGCCCCTGTAGCGTTTCTGTTCTCAGGTTCGCGAGCGTCGCCGGATCGACCTTGAAGTTAGCTGCCTGGGCCACTTTGGAATCAGTGACGGGCACGTAAACGGTACCTGCTTTGTTGAGTTCCAATAGAATTGGCCCCAGCACCACGGCCGATGCCAACGCGCCTACGAGAATTGCTACCTGCTGATGCTTAGGTGTCGAGCCGACGAGGAATCCCGTTTTCAAATCCTGCGAAGTTGTGCCGCCGTTTGATGCGGCGATGCAAACAATGCCGCCGATTGAAAGCGCCGTGACGTAATAGGGCGATCCTGTCCAACCGACAATGAGGAAGATCAAGCAGGTCAACAGCAGTGTCGCTACCGTCATGCCGGAGATTGGATTCGACGATGATCCGATTTCACCGGTTAGTCGCGATGAAACTGTCACGAACAAAAATCCGAACGCGACGATCAAGATCGCGCCAAGGATGTTCCACTGCAAACCGAGCTGCGGGAAGATCACGATCAGCGCAAGCAGGACGAAAATGCCGCCGAGCACAAACTTCATCGACATGTCCTGATCGGTGCGCACCAATCCCGCGCGTGCCGCCTGCCCGCCGCGCAAGTCTGCGATGCCGCCTTTCAAGCCGCTCCAGATGGTTGGCAGCGATCGACCGAGGCTGATGATGCCGCCCGCAGCGACTGCTCCGGCACCGATGTAGAGCACATATGCGCCGCGAATTTCGTTCGGACCCATCGCGCTAATTGGTTCACCGCCAGGCGGCAACGCATTCGGAATGGCGCTGCCAAAGAATTTGATTGCGGGAATCAGTACGAGATAAGCAAGCACGCCACCCGCACACATGATCGAAGCGATGCGTGGACCAATGATGTAGCCAACCCCGAGCAGCGCCGGATTGATTTCCGCAGCAATCGATCCTCCGTTGAAGGCGCCCCCAAAAACTTTTTCGGGTGTATCTTTCCACGTCTTGAAAGCGTCCATTGCCACTTTGTAAACGAAGCCAATTCCGAGGCCGGTGAAGATTGGCAAAGCACGCACTTCAGAAACCGGCACGGTGGTATCGGTGTGGGCGGCTGCCTTCGAAGTTTCGTCGGCGCCCGCTTTGAGGACTTCTGCGCATGCTGTGCCTTCGGGGTATTTCAGATATCCATGCTGCGCAACGATCAAAGCGCGTCGCAGCGGAATCATCATCAGAATTCCGAGCAATCCGCCGAGCACTGCCACGAGCATCACGCGCGTGAATTCCAGGTCGAAGCCAAGAATCATGATAGCGGGCATCGTGACCCCGACACCGAATGCGATCGACTCGCCTGCTGACCCCGCCGTCTGCACTACGTTGTTCTCGAGAATATTCGCGTTGCGGAAGCCTATTTTCGACAGGGCGCGAAACAATGTGATCGAAATCACCGCCACGGGAATGGAGGCGCTGACAGTCAAGCCCGTTTTCAAAACCAGGTAGAGTGACGACGCGCCGAAGATCATCCCCAGCACCGTCCCCATGATCAGCGGCAGAATGGTCAGTTCCGGCAGCGTGACACTCGCTGGAATATACGGCCGAAAATTCGTCAAATAGGGGTTATCTGGCTTGAATCCGACGCGATCCGGGAATTCCTGTGCCGCTGCGGCTTCACCCGGCGTGATCACTTCACTCGACATCAGTTCGACCTCCGAACGAGTTTTGTAAAAGCAGGGAGGATTGCGGGAAAGACAGGCCTACTTTACACGCGGCGAAGGGGAAAGAGCAACGAGGAAACACGAGCCGGCGAAGCAGTGGGCAGCAGGCCGAAGGCAGAGTGCGAAAGCAATTGAAAAAATGAAAAGTGAAAAATGGAAATTAAAATTGGCGCGACAGCGTTAGACACGAGAGGAAAGAGACGTAAGCGTGGTTGCGGGCCGGCAGATGACCCGCTAATAAAAAGCCGGTCCTCAAACGCGAGTACCGGCTTTCTTTTCGCTTGTCTTCTTTACAAATCCGTTAGCTCTCTGGCTTCCGTTACCCGCTTTCTGCTCCCGACTTCTCAATTTCCATTTTTCAATTTTCACTTTTCATTTTAATCGTTTTCGCCTTTTGCTACTGTTTGCTGGTGTCAGCTCTGGGTGCGATGTAAACCTCGCGAGACTGGACGCGGTAGGCTTTCTCGTCAGTGGTGCCGTCACCATCAACGTCGACCTTCACCAGAATCTTATGCGGCTTTCCATCACGCACATCACCCGCGCTGAAACCGAGGCTGTATTGATTGCGTAGCAGCGAATTGATCGAGTTAAGCACCGTGGGCAATTCGCCTTCAAAGGTCACGGGAAAGTAAGCGCCACCGGTTTCCTTCGCGAACGTCTTCAGCTGGTTATCGGCCTGCAGAAACGTCATGCGATCGATTGGAACACCCATGATATTGCTGCCATGTCCCGGGTCCATCATGTCGCCATACTTCTTAATAAACATTTGGGCGGTGCCGATGATGTAAATCGGAATGCCGGAGTTCTGGGTGATCTTGCGAACCTGGTCATAGTTGATCTTGCTGAAAGTGTCGATGCCGGAAGCGACGAGCAATACCGCTTTGCGGCGATCGTTCGGCACCGCCACCATGCCGGCGTATTCTGACGTGCGCGCTTTATTGTCTTCCAGCACCACTGAGTCACCGCGTCCGCCGACGAGCGTCAGCTTTAGCGCGTCGAACAAGTTCGTCTCGATGAACGCCGGCTGATTGTTCAACAGAAGTTGAACGACTTGTTGCAGCCGCTGTGGATTATTGGTGAAGTCGGTGATCGGCGTGGGCCGCATGTCAAAGGCGATGACCGAAACGAAATCCTGTGGCGTGATAAACTGCGAAAGAAAGTACGCCGTCGGCCGAATAACTTCGTACTGACCAGGCTCTTGTCCACCGCTGCCGTAGTAACCGAATACCTGGCCGAGCTTGCTGTACTCAACTACCAAAGTAATAGTGATTGGCGCGTCGGGTGTGGAAAAATTCGTAATGTCGCGCTTCGCACCGTCGACGTAGAGTTCGAAATTCTTTTTCGTCAGTCCCGTCGTGATTTGGCCCGTCTTTTTGTTGTACACAACGGCATCAACGTTAACGATGTTGGTGCTGACTTTTACTGTCTCTGTGTCCTTGCCCGCGATATCGGTGGGCACTGGCTCTGCCTGCTCTTCTTTTTCGTCGCCCTTTTCCTGTCCCGGCGTGGGCCGCTTGTTCTTCTTTTCGTCCGAGGTGGGCGGCACGCGGCGCGCCTGACCGAAGAGTGAAAACGTCTGGGCGCTGCCGACGAGGGCGACACACAAGAAAAAAACGAATAGTCGCTGCCACAAAGAACGCGTCATCTGGAGTCCTTTCAACGGTCAGGCCGCAGGTTCAGCTTGGATGAGTCGGAATATAGGTTGCGCGCGCAAACCGGGTCAAGCTGGTTGGGTTGTCGGCCGTGGCCTGGAACGTGTGATGCGGCCAGTAGCGGGGGCGTTTCCCGCGCGTTTGGGGTCTGAGTATTAGGTTTTGGTGTCGGACGCGCTGAGCGGAAACCTGGTCCTCCTCCCCTAGCGAATCGACAGCACTAATAACGCAAAGAAGCAGAGTAAAAACTAGAGCACCGACAAGGGTGCCCGCTAAGTACATTGCATCAAAGGCATCTCTCTGGTCTTCTTTTGCCAGCCGATATATTCGCCAGGCCGCTGAAACTTGTTGCGTGCGGAACGTTTGAAAACAAGCAACCAACAAAGACCAGACGAGACCGCGAAAAAAACAAGTATGGAACCCATTCACTTATGAGGATTCAGTTGAGATCGATCTCTTCCTAATACCCAGTACCTGACACCAGACATCTGCAAATTCTTTGCCCTTCGCTCTTTGCTCTTTAATTCCCCCCGCCCGCTTCAGCTTCAATCACCACTTCGAACGTTCCCGAGTTGTCACTCAAATTTCCTTCGTTCACTCCGAGGAACAGTACGCCATCGCGTTGCGCGACAAAGTCACGGTTGCTGCCGATGAAGATGAACTCGTCGTTGTCGTCGCCAATCACGGCTATCAAACCGCCAGTTGGTTGATTGCGCATCAGCTTCTCGCGATCGGGCACACTCGGCAGGCCGTCTGCCGTCGAAGAGCCCTTCGCGCCAAGATTGACACGACCCGTGGCGGTTATTCGCAGACGCTGTCCGCGGCGCACGACGAGGCCGCTATTGGTCCAGCCGTTCGTGGAATTGTCCGCGCGCACTTTCACGTTAACGTTGAAGAATTGCGGCGGAGTGGGATTAGCCGACGTGTTGGGATTCGACGTCTGTACTGGAGGCGGATTATTTGGTCGCGTGGTGTTGTTTCGGGTGTTTGCCGGCGGCTGGGTTGGAGGTTCGTTGTTTCCGGTCGAGCTGTTGTTAGCGTCATCCGTCGGCGCCCCGTCGAACTCGATCGAGTCGACATCTTCCATATAGACGGTAATGCGGCTCTTGCGACCGCGTTGACCGCTGCCGACCAGAATCGTGAACTGCTCGTTTTTGAAGCTCACGATTTGTCCGCGAATGACGCTGCCATCCTTCAGCCGAATCGTGTCTGCGAGCACTGGCAAGGCCGTGCTCAGCGCAAGCGCCAAGACAATCGGCAACCGAAAGAAAACTTTCTTCATAGCGACCTCCAGCGACGTTCGTGGTTCAGGCTGATTGCCTGTTTACGTCCACTCATTCTTTTGTAAAACCGGCTGCTAACCTGTTTACTTATTTTTTCGGAGAGCTGAACAGGCTGGCTACCTATTCTGAAACAGAGGAGAGAAATCTGTTGCCATTGATGCAGGGACCAGGACAAACGTTGTGCAGAGAAGCGACGGCCGCGGGAGAGAAGCAGTGAAGACCCGGAGCAAGCAAACCGCATTTGATGCACGCACAAGTTTACCACAGCCTGACGCTGTTGAGATGGCCTTGAAATTGTTGACGCTTGGACAACGACCGCCTGTCGCTCACTCCTCTTCAAGCTTCGGGGCCTTGAGTTCTCCGGTCAGCAAGTCCGGGCGGAGGCGGGCCATGTCTTCGGGAGTCGTGCTCGCGGTCGGACGAGCATCTTCGCCGATGGGATCGGGTCCAGGAGTGATCACAACCTCTTCGATCACTTCAGCAATCGTTTCGCTGCCACGATGTTCGAGCCAGTGACGATAGGTCACAGTCAGCACGGCGATCACCGGAATTGCGAGAAAGATTCCGGCGATTCCGGCAATCTCTGCACCCGCGAGAATCGCGAAGATCACCGCGAGCGGATGCAGGTGAATGCCAGTACCGATGATGCGCGGATAAATCACATAGTCCTGCACTACGCGCAACACGCCGAGGAACAGCAACACCATGAATGCGACACCAAAGCCGGAATGCAGCAGGCCCAGCAGCGCCGCGAGGATGGCAACCGTCAGCGGACCGACCAACGGCACGAACTCAAAGATGCCGGCAATTAATCCGAGGACCAACGGGCTCGGCAGACCGAAAGCCCAGAATCCAATCGTGCACAGGATGCCGATGAGCAAACATGCGGTGAGCTGCGCGCGAATGTAAGCGGCAAGCGTGCTGTTAACGTCAGAGAAGAATTCATCGCCACGCCAACGGATGCGGCCGCGCGGCAACATCGCCAGCACTGAACGACGAAACGCGTCGGCGTCTTTCAAAAAGAAAAAGCTGAGAATCGGAATCAAGACGAGCCACGGAATATAAATTATCCAGCCCACCATCACGCCGACCGCAGCCGTGACCAGATCACCGCCACGCCCGAGCAAGCTATCGACGTACTGCGCTGCGCCTGCAGGCATACGCCGCTGGCGGAGGTATTGATTGAGACTGTCGGTGCTGCTGCGAATCTTTTGAAAGTAAACGACCGCCTGTTGTTTGAATTCGGGAAACTGCGCGCTGAGAGTCGGAATCAGTAAATAGATCACCAGACCGACGCCGAAAAACAGCACGATATAAACGATCACAATGGCCAGGCCGCGCGGAATAATGCGTTCGCGTCCGCCGATGTTTATCGGCCGTTGCACCAAATCGACCAGCGGCGCGACGAGGTAGGAAAAGAAGATCGAAAGGACGATCAGCAGGAGAACGCCGGTCAGACGATAGATTACCCAGAGCAGTCCGACGAACGCGAGCAGGATCAGCAGAACCCGCAGGACGACGCGCGTCTGATACCACTGGACGGGCTCGCCGGAAACGGGCGTTGGATTTTGCGCGGACATTCGAAGCGGTCGTAAACGCGAACAGCTAAAGCTCGTCTTCGTCTAACTCATAATCGGCTTCGTTCATTTTAATCATTGCTTCGTGCCAGACGACGCCGCGCCACTCATCGGTTTCGCCCAGAAGTTGCAGTGCGGCTTGCGGATGCGCGGGATTGCGTTCGATGCGCAGCACCTCAGCGATCACGCGCAGCTTCTCGCCTTCATCGCCAAGGATCAGAAGGTTTACTGTGCTGCCGACCGGCGGCAATTCGCGTTGGAAATGAACCAGGGTGCCTTCGGGGCCGACATTCTCAGTCTCGCCTTCAGAAATAATGTGCGCGCCATCGGGTGTGTCCCACTCAGCGCGAATCGGAAAGGTAGCGACGTAGCGGGGACCGGAACGGTTTTCGGTGTAGACAACTTCGGGCATCCTGAACTCCTCACGCAAAGCAAGATTCAACCGCCGCATCATACAAGGAAAACGCGGATTTGCAGAGAGGATTTGGTTAGAGATGAGGCTCCAAGAGCATGGAGTCGGTACTGAGCGATAGCGACGGGGTCTTGGCATTGCCAATCGTCGATTACCGATTGCCAATTTCTTTCTTGCGTTAGTTCCAATTGGAAATCGGCAATGGATTGCCCGGTCGCTACCGCTCCCGGTACTAACTTCATGCCTCAGCCATCACCCGACCTTTTGCAAATGGCTGCGTTGCTACTCTTCTTCGCCTCTCAACTTCTCAAGCACGGAAAAGTCTTCCAGCGTCGTCACGTCACCGGCGACAGAACCACTGGTGGCGATCTCGCGCAACAGGCGGCGCATGATTTTTCCGGAACGCGTCTTCGGTAGCGCATCGGCAAAGCGTAGATCGTCAGGACGCGCCAGCGCGCCGATTTCTTTCACCACATGCTCGCGCAGTTCTTCTTTCAAAGGATCTGTCGGGGTACGCCCGCCTTCAAGCGTGACGAATGCAACGATGGCGGAGCCTTTCAGGTCGTCGGGCTTGGCCACGACCGCAGCTTCGGCCACGGCTTCATGTGACACGAGCGCGCTTTCAATCTCCGCAGTTCCGAGTCGATGACCAGCAACATTGATCACGTCGTCGATCCGACCCATAATCCAGAAATAGCCATCTTCGTCTTTGCGCGCGCCGTCTCCAGCGAAATAGATGCCGGGTATTTGCGACCAATACTGCTCCTGATAACGCTTATCATCGCCATAGATCGTGCGCAACATTGATGGCCAAGGCTTCTTGATTACCAGGTAACCGCCTTCGTTTGGACCTACGGACTTGCCGTCCCTCGTCATGATGTCGGCATCGATTCCGGGAAAGGGTTTGGTGCCGGAGCCGGGCTTTGTCGGCGTCGCACCGGGCAGAGGCGTGATCATGATGGCGCCCGTTTCTGTTTGCCACCACGTGTCGACAATCGGACAGCGCTCTTTTCCGATGATGCGGTGATACCACATCCATGCTTCGGGATTAATTGGCTCGCCGACGGAACCGAGTAAGCGAAGAGAGGAAAGATCGTGCTGCAAGGGCCACTGCTCGCCCCACTTGATGAACGCGCGAATTGCCGTCGGTGCAGTGTAGAGCGTGTTCACCTTGTGACGCTCGATGATGTCCCAGAAGCGATCCGGCTCAGGCCAGTTCGGCGCGCCTTCGTACATCAACGAAGTCGCGCCATTCGACAGCGGTCCATAAACAACATAGCTGTGACCGGTAACCCAGCCGATGTCGGCAGTACACCAATAGATATCTTCGTCTCTCAGATCAAAGATCCATTTGGTCGTCAGATGAGCCTGCAACAAGTATCCACCGGTCGTGTGCAGAATACCTTTCGGTTTACCAGTGGTGCCCGACGTGTACAGAATAAAAAGTGGATGTTCGCTGTCCAGTTCTTCCGCGCGGCAATTCGCGTCAACTGTCGGCATCAAATCGTGCCACCAATGATCACGGCCAGCCTCCATTTGAATCTCGCTACCGGTGCGTTTGACGACGATGCAAGACTGGACAGAGGGGGTTTCTTTCAACGCTTCGTCCACCGCCGGCTTCAACTTCACCTCGTGGCCGCGCCGCCATCCGCCATCGGCCGTCACCACGGCTTTGCACTGCGCGTCATTGATGCGATCGATGAGGGCGTTACTCGAAAAACCGCCGAACACCACGGAATGCGTCGCGCCGATTCGCGCGCAAGCCAGTATTGAGATCGCCAGCTCGGGAATCAACGGCATGTAGAGTGCCACCCGATCGCCTTGTACGACGCCAATCTTCTTTAGCACGTTCGCGAAGCGACAAACTTCAGTGTGCAGTTGTTGATAAGTGAAGGTCCGAGTTTCGCCCGGTTCGCCTTCCCAAATCAGAGCGGCCTTGTTGCGACGTGCGGTTGTCAGATGCCGATCGAGGCAGTTGTAGGAAATGTTGATTTGGCCGCCGATGAACCATTGCGCGTGCGGCGCCTTCCATTGCAAAACCGTGTCCCACTTCTTGAACCAATGCAGCTCGGATTCCGCCAGGCGCGCCCAGAATTTTTCCGGATCGGCAGCCGCTTCAGCCCGCAGCGCTTCAATTTCTTCCATCGATTTAATGCGCGCTTTAGCGGCAAAGTCGGGTGATGGTGGAAAGACTCTCTTTTCGAGGAGGACGGATTCGATGTTAGTTCCAGGCGACGACATGCAGCGTATCTTACAACAGCGTCGCGATGAAAATAGAGCGCAGCGTGGCTACCATCCGGTCGCAAACAACGTGTTCGCGCTTTTCATTCCGCAATGCTGATACCGATCGTAAGCCTTCGCTGCGCGCATGCGTATCTGTTCGTCGGTCTCGTGATTCAGCCACCCGTCAACTGCCGCGGACAAAATGTAAGCCTCAGGGGCCATTAAGTTCGTAGTCCACAACAAAGGTTTTGCCCCTGTGGTACGAAGCGCATCAGCAAAGTAACTCTTGCCGGCGCAGGCGAGGATTATCGCGGCACGCTGCTGGTCGTCACGTTTCTTTGGGACCGACGTGAGCTGAAAATCCATTAAGCCATCGTGTCCAGCGTAGGCAATCAAGTCACTACTTCCGCCCAGCTGCAGTTCCGTCTGAATGCCGTTGACAGAGACAGCTAACGATTCACCGGGTGTTCCGCTCGCCGCTGCCAGGAAATCCTCCGTCGCCTGGCGGATGTAGAGTCCTCGATAGGCTTCGGCGACCAAAAATGCGTTAGCTTTCCGATATTTGTATGCGACGCGGTCGAGCACGACCGAGGACGATTTGCTTGAGCTACTATTAATGGCAACCGGCTGCCAGTCCGTGTTCCTGTCGAAAAAGGTCTTCACGCCAAACGCGGCACCCCAATACAAATTCCGTTGTGGGTCGTCTCCGTTTCCCAGGGTGGGAGCAACGGGCACGATTCCCTGGTTGACGTTGTCACAGAGCGCTACGAATACGTGAATTACTTGTGCGGAGTTCTTTGGTGCCTTAGATTCGACTGCTGGTGAACTTGCTGAGGGGTGAAAAGTAGCACGCTGCTGCGACGCACAGCTGCAGCCAATCAGCGAGATGAACAGCACAAAGAAAGATGCGCGCTTCATCGGACGTGCGACGTGAGTTATCCGATTTGACACCGGGCTGACGCCGCAAGTTCCACTATGCGCTGAGTTCTCGCACTATTTCTTTGACGACCTCACGTGCTTTCTCAATTTCATCCGGCGCAAACGAGATCGCTCCGACAACGGCATGGCCACCCCCGCCGTATCGCTCGCAGATCGTTGCAATGTTGTGACGGCGGGGACGTGGCGCCCAGGGATTTGAGCCGACCGAAATCTTAGTGCGCTGCGGCGCGCGTGTCAGAGCCACGTGTAAGTCGCCTCGGGAAACAAATAATAAGGAATGAACTTGTTGAAGCCTTCAAACCCCTCATCGACCAGGTCGAACTGCACGACATCGTTCTCGCAGGTTGCTTTGCGGTTGATTGCCTCGAGCGTTTCGCAATGCAGTTTCAGAATCGGTGCAAACCGGCGCTGAATTTCGTCGCTGGTGGCGACCTCTTCGAGCGAATGTCGCGTCAAATCCCGAATGATCTGCTCGATAAAAGATTCATCAGGCGTGCCTTCAATGACCTGCATCAATTGCAGCGCCGGCTCTTTCAGTTCCACGCACTGCGCCGGCGAATCATAAAAAGCACCGTCGATAATGTGCGCCCAGTGCACGAGATCACGCAACGGCTCGGCGTTAAATCCAAATTTTTTGCTCGCCACCTCGGCGATAAATTCCGTGCAGGATTTGCGCGTCGCGTCGAGAAACTTCTTTCCCGAGGTGTCTGCGCGAAAGTGGGCTTCGTCTTCCGGAGTGAGAAAAGCCGACTGATGATGATCGAACCACCAGGTCAGTTTGTCAGACGTTGAATACTTGAAATCGACGATCGCATTCTCATCGCCGTCGAACATCGACCCGTCGAAAAGCAGATTGTTGGGCCGGTGTAGCAAGCCGCCGTATGCGACTTCGGCATCGGCATGAATTCTTTCCAGATAGAAACGGGTGAAGGTCGCCGCCGAAGCAACGCCATCAAAACAGTGACCATGATAAAGGACGCGAAGTTTCATTTTTAGCTACGAACAAAAAGCCGGACATCTTAACAATTCGAGAATGACTTTCGCCAGCAGGGCCGCGGCTCGCCGCTGCGCAGTGCGGAAAGCCTCCGGCTTTCCGGCACACTCCAATATGCTTGTGAGGGGGTGCCCTAAACAAAACGCGAGGCCTAGCCTCGCGTTATAAAGTTGAATTCGTTATACCCGCCGGTAAGGCAAAGTCTTACCGCTCTGCTGTGCGGCAAGCCGCAAGTGATTATACTCACGCCGGGCTGGACACAACTCCCTTTCCAAGAGCTGCCCGGGCACTCGCACGCCGCCAGCGGATAATCAGCAGAATCAAGGCGCCAATTCCTACGACTAACCCAATCAGCTGCGAAGTCGACAAACCCGTCAACGTCGTCAATCCCAGAACGTCGCCGCGCGGATCGTCGCGGACGAACTCGATCATGAAACGAACCATCGCGTAAATCACTGCATACGCCAGAATGACCTGGCCGCTGAATTTCTTTTTCTTGTGTAGCCATAGCAGAAAGAAGAAGACAACCAGCATCGCAAACGATTCGTAGAGTTGTGTCGGGTGCAAATGAACTCCCGTCGGGACTCCGGTAATTTCGTGCCCCGCTTCAGTAAATTGCACGCCCCAGGGCAGTGTCGTCGGTTTGCCCCAGCAACATCCGGCGGAAAAACACCCCTGCCGGCCAAAGAAGTTGCCGAGGGCGATGCCCGGCGCGCATGCATCGGCCGTCTTCCACCAGGGCAACTTCCATCGTCGCATCAGGAAGAATCCAGTGAGAAGCGCGCCGATCAAACCGCCGTAGAACACCCCGCCTGAGCGCAGAAAATCGAGCGAGAACAGCAGTTTAGGATTAGCGCGATACTCAGGTTCAGTGAAAAGCATCAGCAGCTTTGAACCCACCAACGACGACAGCAACAACCACAAACACAGGTCGTAAATCTTTTCTTTCGCCAGCCCATCGCGGGCCGCCAACCGCACCGTGACGAAGATTGCGCAGAGGAAAGCCAGCGCCAGAAATACTCCGTAGGTGTTTACCGGAAAACTGCCGATGCGAAAAAGAATGGGGTACATGAGTCAGTGAGCAGTTGATGGTGAGCAGTCGGCAGTTCTCATGAACTTTGTGCAGCGCGCTCTTTCGGGAGTTGCGCTTGCCTTTCCCGGCGACTCCCAAAAATTAGATCGTACGCCAGCAGCAACGCGCCCACCGAGATGCTTGCATCAGCAACGTTGAAAGCGGGCCAATGATAGTTGCCAGCATGTACTAGGATGAAATCGATCACAAAACCGAGGCGCACTCGGTCGGTTAAGTTTCCTAAGATGCCGGCCAGCAGCAGCGCCGATGCCCCCAGAATCCGATCGTCGTTGCGCGGCGTGCGGAAGAAATAAAAGAGCACGGCGACGGCGGCAGCCGCAGCTAAGACGACAAAGAACCAGCGGCCGAACGCGCCATGTTCCTGCAACTGGCCGAAAGCAATTCCCGGATTCTCGGCATAGACAAAATCGAGCACGCCACGAATGACTGTCACATCCTGAAACCGAACGCGTCGCACCGCCCAGGCTTTGCTCGATTGATCGACGAGATAGATTCCGAGCGCGCAAATCAGATAACCGATGCGCCATAGGATGCGAGATTTAGAAGCAGACTTGGTCACGCTCGGGAATCCTGACATCAAATCAGCCGCGTCGCGGCGAAACATTTATAGGACAACTGGTAAAAATGACCTCGCTCCGGAGGAGCGACATATATCGCCCATAAATGGGCTCAAAAGAAATTCAAGATGCGGCGCAAATGCTATAACCTTAAGTGCCAAACGGCACCTAAGATGACGACTAATTAACCTGCTCTCTCTCCTGTAACGCCGCCACACATCGTTCACAGACGGTTGGATAACGCGAAGACTCGCCAACGCGCGTCGAATAGTTCCAGCAACGTTCGCACTTTTCGCCGTGCGCGCGCGCGACCGTGACTTCGACCGCGCCCGCCTCTATCTCTAAATTGGGTTCAAGGAGCGCGACTTCGGAGACAATGAAGATGTAACGCAAGTCATCTGCATGGCGCTTCAGCTGATCGTACGCTTCGCTGCCCGCGGAGATCTCGACGCGAGCTTCGAGCGAGCTACCGATCACTTTTGCGATCCGCGCCTCTTCCAACTTGCCCAGCACAACATCACGATACCCAAACAGGTGGGCCCACGAGGTGAGCCACTCGCTATTATCCGTGTTACCGGCTGTTGGCATTAGCGCAAGATGAACTGACGGCGCGCGCCCTTCATCGAAAGGCAGGTTCTCCCAGATTTCATCCGCGGTGAAAGCGAGAATTGTTGCCAGCATCCGCGCCAGCGCGTCCGCAATTCGATACAGAACAGTCTGGGCCGAACGTCGTGCCTGGTTCTTTGGCGCGAACGTGTAGAGGCGATCTTTGATGATGTCAAAGTACCGCGCCGAAAGCGTTACCGTGCAGAACTGATGCAGACGCTGATACACACCGTGAAAATCGTAAGCTTCATAAGCTTCGCGCACATCGACGATTGCGGAATCGAGTTCAGCGAGCGCCCACCGATCGATTTCGAGCAGTTCATGTTCCGGAACGCTGTCTCGCGCCGGATCGAAACCCACGAGATTTCCGAGGGCGAATCTCGCGGTGTTGCGTACCTTACGATAACCATCGCTCACTCGCTGTAGAATTTCGTCCGAGCAGCGGATGTCCTCCATGTAATCGGAAGAGACGCACCAGAGTCGCAGGATCTCCGCGCCGAGTTTCGGAATGACTTCATCGGGCGAAACCGCATTGCCGAGCGATTTGTGCATCGCTTTGCCTTGCGCATCCAACGTCCAGCCATGACAAAGCACCGTGTTGTATGGGGCGCGATCATGCACTGCGAGCCCCACCATCAGTGAGGAGTTGAACCAACCGCGAAACTGATCGCCGCCTTCGATGTAAACATCGGCGGGCCAGCGCAAATAGTCACGGGCTTCCAGCGTCGCGATCGATGACGATCCGCTGTCGAACCAAACATCGAGAATGTCGGTCTCTTTCGTGAACTCAGTCGCGCCGCACTTTTCGCATTTGAAATTTTCGGGCAGCAATTCGCGCGCTTCGCGTTTGTACCAGGCGTCGGCGGACTCTTTTTCAAAGATGTCGGCGACGTGGCGGATGACTTCGGCGTTAGCAACGACGTGTTGGCATTTGTCGCAATAGAATCCCGGAATCGGCACGCCCCAAACGCGCTGGCGCGACACGCACCAGTCGGGCCGGCCTTTCAGCATATTGCGCATGCGATCGCGACCCCATGCGGGAATCCACTGGACGCGATCATCTACCTCGTTGAGCGCCATCGTGCGCAACGACCGGTCGCCTTCGTCCATCGAGATAAACCACTGCGGAGTGGCCCGAAAGATCACAGGATTCTTGCAACGCCAGCAATGCGGATAGCGGTGGTCGTACTGTTCAGTAAAGAGCAGCACACCGCGCTCGCGCATGAACTCGACAATCTTCGGATTGGCTTCAAAGACGGTCATCCCGGCGAAGTGCTGCACTTCGGCACCGAATCGTCCTGCGTTATCAACCGGACAATAGATCTCGAGTCCGTACTTCTTTCCGATTACAAAGTCGTCATGCCCGTGACCGGGTGCAGTATGTACCAATCCAGTGCCCGCTTTGCTCGTCGCTGCTTTTTCGCGTGCTTCGCTGACGTCGAGTTCGGTCTCAGCGTCAGCTTCGCCGCCTAGTGTGACATGTTCGCCGACCATAAAAAGCGATGGCCGATCAATCCACGGGTGTTTCGCTTCAAGTCGATCCAGTTTCGATCCGCTAAACCGCGCCAACACTTTTGGATCGACCAAATTGCACTGTTTGGCGACGACTTCTAATAATTCCGCCGCCACGATGTAAATCTCGGCACCGCTTTCAACGGCGACGTAATCAAAATCCGGATGCACTGCAATGCCGAGATTTGCAGGCAGCGTCCAGGGGGTCGTCGTCCAGATAAGGGCAAAGACTTTCTTTCCAGCCAACGCCGGATCAATCTGCCCCGGATCACTCTGCAACGGAAACTTCACATAGACGGAAGGACTCGTGTGCTGGTGATATTCGACTTCGGCCTCAGCGAGCGCGGTCTGATCGTGTATGCACCAGTAAACCGGACGTGCACCTTTGTAGACGAAGCCTCGCTCAACGAAACGGGCAAACAGACGCGCCGTTTCGGCCTCGTAATGATCGGACATCGTGATGTAAGGGTTTTCCCATTCACCTAAGATCCCGAGGCGCTGGAAATCCTTTGTCTGCCGCTTCAAAGCATTCGCCGCAAATTCTCGACACGCGCGACGGATGCTCAACGCCGGCATGTCCTTCTTCTTCTCGCCAAGTTTGCGTTCGACGTGCAGCTCAATCGGCAGACCGTGACAGTCGTAGCCTGGCACATACGGCGCGTCATACCCCATCATCGTGCGCGACTTGACGATGAAATCTTTCAGGATTTTGTTGAGCGCCGTGCCCAGGTGAATATCGGCGTTTGCATACGGCGGACCATCGTGCAGGATGAATTTTTCGGCGCCGGCTCGGGCGTCACGAATCAGCTGATAGAGATTCATGTCCGCCCATTTTTTCAGGCGCGCGGGTTCAGTCTGCGGCAAATTTGCCTTCTGTCCGAAGTTTGTTTTCGGCAGATTGACTGTCTTTTTCAGATCGAGTGTTGCTTCTTCAGTCGCCATAAAGCGCTCAAGTATCAAAAGCGAAATAGTAACAGGGTTTGGAGTGCGCCGCCATCGGCGTTCTCGCCACTCGGTTAAGACGGAAACGTCCTCTGTGGCTCTGTGAGATCTCTGTATCTCTGTGGTGGAGTTTTCTCGCCGCCTTTTTCACCACAAGACACGGAGTTCGCACGAAGACACGGAGAAGATCTATTCAAAACAAAAACCCGAACCACGTTTCAGAGACGATGGTTCGGGCTTCGTTGCCTTCCGATGTTTGTCGTGTCAGCCGATAAACATCTCCTCGTCTCCGTAACTGCGATCAATGGTCGTGGGCGATGGCGCAACCAGGACCTCCAGTCCCCGACGCACACCCGCGAGTATCGCCGCCAACTCTCGTGCCGGCTCGATCACTTTGCGCTGAATGAATTCAGTCGTCGTCGCCACCCGATCATGCGTCGTGTCGATCGCACGGCTGACTAATTCGACTTTTTCCTTCGCCATTTCCGCAGTGTCATCGACAAGCACGGTGAGTCCGCGCACTTCTTCTTTGATCAAAGCGGCCGATTCAGACAAGTGCATTGTCGCCGTCGACAGATGACCCGACATGACGTTCACTTGTTCGGCAATCTGCCGGCCCTGCTCGGCGATCTTCTGACCCTGCTCGCTCAATGCATTTGCTCGGAGAATTAGCGGATCGAGTTTTTGTTCAACTCGATTCACCGTGTTCACCGCACGCTTCACGAAGACAGCCATCGCGATCATCGCCACGGCAATCACCAGGAAAGACACGGCGATGATCGCAGTGATGATTACGAGCCAGAAAAGCGGTTCGTTCGCGTTCATACGTTACATCGACTTCTCAGGCGTGTAAGTCGGTGCCGCTTCCGTGCGTCCGGACAACTCCGTCTTGCGCTTCTCTTCGACGTAGGCTTTCTTCCCTGCTTCGACGGCCGCTGAGATGGAACCCGCTTGCGACGAAACCGCGTCCTTTGTCTTGCTTACGACTTCACCGGCCCTTGCGCTTGCCGTGTCATACAAGTCGGCGGCACGTTCACGAGTCGCTTCGTAATACTCGCCCGCTGTTTCGCGCGCGGTGTCGTAGAGTTCGCCGGCCTTCTGGCGTGTGGTGTCATAGTACTCACCGGCCTGGGCGCCGATCTGTTGGGCCGCTTCTTTTGAGCGGTCGATACCCTTGCGCGTTGCGTCGGCGATGTCACTGCGCAGTTCCTCGCCCGATTTCGGCGCAAACAATAAAGCGAGCACCGCGCCGATGCCGGCGCCCACCAGAAAATACGTTAACTTGTTCGAAATACTGTCTCCGTAGTCCCGATCTCCCATGGCAGCAATTCCTTTCTGGAGAGGCGAATCCCTGCGGAAATCCGCCTGTAAATTTCAATTTGTTCCCGGATGATGACTGCTCCGGACTATAACAAAAGGCCCGAAGGCAGGCAAGGCAGTTACTAAACAGCTGCGTCGCAAAGCTGCTGAGAAAGTGTCAAGACGGATTAATCCAGTGCGCGACTCTTGAATTTGCGCAGTCCGAGCCAGGTGCAAAACAATGAAAACCCAACTAACGCGACATAAATTGCCGGCATGGACATGTGTGGCATGTTTGGCGTGAGCGCAAGCCGAAAGCCTTCGTTGGCATAGACGAGTGGATTGATGAGCACTGCGTACTGAAACCAGGGAATCACGTGCAGCGTGGCCCATGGATAGTATGCGCACCCGAAAAAGATCATTGGCCCCAGCAACACAGTAAACAGCAGAGAAATTTGCTGTGGAGGAACAATGGTGCCCATGACCATACCGAAAGCCGCGAACAACCAGCTGCTTAGCAATGCGACCAGGACGAAATGAACGCTGTCGATCCAGCTCAAGTGGATGTGCACGCGCATCATCAACCACGCGAGCGGCAAGACAACCAGACCGGCGATTACCGCCTGTACTACACCGACCAGAATCTTTTCAATGCCGACGCCGACGATACTGATGGGCGCAAGCAAGCGATCTTCAATCTCTTTACTCCAGCCGAAATCGATCACCAGCGGCAGCGAGACGGCCTGCATGCTGGAAAGTGTCATGCTGAGTCCGAGAATGCCGGGCAAGAGCATGTCATTGTAGCCCCTTTGAATAATGCCCATGCGCGGCATGACAAAGCCGAAGATAAACGTGAACATCAGCGGGTTCAGCACGACGCGCAACAAGAACGACACCAACTCACGCCGCACGACGCGCAGGTCACGATGCAAGAGGGCGATGAATGTCGTCATGTTCTTTGTATTTTTGGAGTCAGGGCCTTACGATTGCCGATTTTTGATTTCCGATTGCGAGTCATTGCGTTCTTGCAATGCTCAATCAGAAATCGACAATTGGTCATCGACAATCGACAATCGGTAATCAGTCATGACTCTCTCAAGCTACGGCCCGTCAAATGCAGAAACAAGTTCTCCAGACTTGGTTCGGCGACGTGAGCATCGGTAATCATTACGTCCTGGTCGGCTGCGAGCCGCATTGCGGTTGCCAACAACCCTTCGGCATGATCCGCATAGACGCGCACGCGCTTGTGATCCGGTTTTACTTCAACCACACCAGGCATCGATCTCAACGACGCGACAAAAGCATCCGGGATCGCGTCGCGGACTTGCAGTTCCACGAGATACCCGCCTGGTACACGCCGCTTTAACTGCGCCGGCGAATCAATGGCCAGGACTTTTCCGTGATCGACGATTGCGGCGCGTTGGCACAACTGATCGGCCTCGTCCATATAGTGCGTCGTCAGCAGAATCGTCAGGCCCTTTTGATTCAACTCAATAAGTAAATCCCAGAGCATCCGGCGCGACTGGGGATCGAGCCCGGTAGTCGGCTCGTCAAGAAAAAGAATCGCAGGATTGTGCATTATCGCGCGGGCAATTTTCAGGCGCTGCACCATGCCGCCGGAAAAGCCCTTTACCTTTTCATCGGCACGCTCAGTCAATTCGAATCGTTTGAGCAACTCATCGGCATGCTGCTCGCGCGTTTGTTTGGGAATGCCGAAATATTCGGCGTGAAAAACGAGAATCTCTCTGGCGGTCAGACTGCGGTCCAGGTTATTGACCTGAGGAACCACGCCGATGCGATGTTTCACGGTTACGGGGTCATGAACAACATCGACGCCTTCGATCTTACTGACTCCAGCGGTGGGTATTACCCGGGTCGTGAGGATTCCGATGGTAGTTGTCTTGCCCGCGCCATTTGGCCCGAGCAGTCCGAAGAACTCGCCGCGCTGAACCTCAAACGAAATTCCATCGAGCGCTTTGACCTCGATGCCTTTGCGTCCCTTTGGGCGATAGGTTTTTCGTAATTCATCGACGGCGATTACGGTTTCCATGGGGCGACTCTAACTTCCGAACTGGAAGTGCGTGGCAATGTACCACCAAATCGAAACTGTCAAAACTATGGAACCGACGAAAAGCGTAGCCACGACTCCGACGATCACCGCCACGAATACCCAGTCGCTCGTGCGGCCACGTTTTGCCTGCTCGCCCGATACAGTCGCGCGTGACCGCAGCAGGTTCAGGTTCCGAACATTTGGTTTCCACCACACTGCGAACAGATAACCAAAGAAAGGAATCAGCCCCACGATAAAATAGAGCGCAACGGTCAGTCCCATTCGCAGGAGAGTGATCTTTGGAACGCGATAACGGACCGCTGAAATGAGGATGTAGAGCGCGACAATTGTGGTAATGATGTCGCCGAACTGCGGAATCAGATCGATGATGGCGTTGAGGCCGAAGCGCCAGCCAAGCACCGGAATACGAAACTGGTTGTCCATGATCTGCGTCAGGACTTCCAGCTCGCGCTCGATCTGAATTGTTGTGGGTTTTAGGACACGCTGGCGGGCAATGGCTTCCAGATCTTGAGATTTCATTTCGTGCTTTGTGCTTCTTGTTTAGAGCTTTCTACTTTGTGCTTTGTGCCTTGTACTTTGATGTGTTGATTACGATGCGCGATTGCAAACAGAAATTAGCATTACCAACCGGGGCACAAAACCACGAATCACGAAGTACGAAGCATCAACTACAAAGTACCAAGCACTAAGAACAAAGTACAAAGTACGTCTTTAACGAATCCGGGTCATCTGTTGCCAAAAGAACTTACCGACGCGCGAAAAGACGTTGTGGCCGTTTTTGGGGTCACGGGTGGGGAGACCTAGTTCCGCTGCCAGCTTCGGATCCGGCGGCGCAATGTCCTCGTCGCCATGTTTGGCTGATAGCCAGCGATCAAAAGTCCGACTGACCGATCGACGCTCGGCGACGGATGCAGTGGCGGCAAATGCGCTGCGCAAATCATCGAGGTCGGCAATCTCAAATTTATTCACATCGTAATAACTTCGCAGCGCCGCAAAGAACTTGTCGTTTCCGAGCAATTTGCGGAGCGCTTCAAACATCAATGCGCCCTTGCTGGTCACGATCGCCGAATATTGAAATGTGTTGCGATAAAACCTGGAGGGCAGGTTTGCCTCCAAATCTTCGCCGCCGAACGTGCGATAGAGTTTGTAAACGCCGCGCAGTTGTTCATCCAAAGCGGTGTTGGCTTTTGGCTCGCCGTAGATCTCGCGGTAATAGATCAGGGCGGACCAATTCGCCAACGATTCGTCGAGCACGGGTTCGCGACCCGGATCGCTGCCTACCATCGTGCCCCACCATTGATGTGCGACCACGTGAGCCACCGTCCATTCCAGGCTTTCTTCAACTGAGGCGCGTTGCTCGCGAATGATGTCAGGCATGCTGCTCACAGCGGGCGAGTCGAAGTTCACATAAAAAGCGCTCGCGATCGCCGCAAAGCCTGAAAACTCTGCATTGCTCAGGGTCGTGACGAACGGCGCATCGATCAAAGTAATCATTCGCAGCGGCAACAGACCAAGGCGGCGAATGTAGACGCTGACCGCGTCGGCGGCGACGTTTAGCGCACGTTTGGCAGCGACTTCATGCTCGCTGCGATAGATCGAGCGGATGGTGATGCCGCTGATAACGCGCTGCTCGGAAGTCATTCCGGAACCAGCGACCATCGCGAAGTCGCGCAAATTCTCAGCGACAAATGTCGAGATGGCTCTGCCGTCCCGGGTCGTCACTTGTTTTGAGTCAATTGGCGTGTAGACCGCAATGCCCTGTGGTGCATCAACATTCACCTCGTAGTCAGCGACGTCCGCGATAATCGCGTCGCCGATCCCAGGATCGATTCGCCGCAGCCACTCTTCGCCGTCACGCGCGGCAAGCACCGGATGCCAAGTGCCCAGCATCATGACACCGCGACAAAGGAAATTAATGTCGCGCGGCCGGCGCAGCTCACGGGCGCCGCCAATCGCGGCGCTCACCTGCTGCATCACGTGCGCCACCAGACCTGTTTCGTCAGGATCGATTTCGGGGACTTGACCGCGAAACTTAATCAGCACTTCAACCGATTTCTGCGGTTGCACGTCCGCGCGGAGATTCACGCGCAGGATTGTGTTGTCATCCTCGAGCGTGAATGGAAGGCTCGTTGCGTTTTCGGCGCTTTTCACTTCGACGATTTCAACGCGTGGTTCGTCAGGCTGGCTCGGTGCGGCATATCCGGGGATGCGCGCGTTCGAGTACAGATGAAAAATCAACGTCCCGGTCGCGCGGTCACCTCGATTGACCCAACGAACACGTTCGCTGCCGGTGTATTTTCGATTGGCATAATCGAGCGAAAGATCGATGTGGTATTGAATGCGCTTCTCGGGGGGCGGAGGTTGGCGGGGTGGCGTCTGTGCGAAAGAGTTTTGACCACAGAGAACACAAAAGAAGAGAACGACAAAGGGCAAAGAGCAGAGGGGGAAGCGAAGAGCGAAGTACGTCAGTTCGTCCATAGCGCCTTGCACTTTGCTTTTGGCCCTTAGCTTACCTTCCTGTCCTCTGTGGTTGAATTTACCTCTCATTAACGACAACTCTCACAATGTGATCGCCGCGGGCAATCTGATCCACGACGTCCATGCCGCGAATGACTCGTCCGAAAACGGTGTAACCTCCGTCGAGATGAAGCTGCGGCGAATGAGTGACGAACCATTGCGAGCCGCCAGTGTCTTTGCCGGACAGCGCCATCCCCACGGCGGCGCGCTCAAACGGCACTTCATTTATCTCGCAGCGAATTGTGTAGCCCGGCCCGCCATTTTGATCGCCGCGCGGGTCGCCTGTCTGTATGACAAAATTGGGCACGACGCGCGGAATCGTCTGACCGTTGAAATAACCCTTTTTCGCCAGTTGGATGAAGTTGTCCACGTTCAGCGTGGCATCGTCCGGCAGAAACTCGATCGTGAATGAGCCTTTGGTGGTGATGACAGTTGCGGTCGGCTTTTTCCCGATACGTGCAATCGCACGGCGATAATCTGCGTCCGTGTTGCGTGTCTGCACTATGCCAATGCGATCTCCGAATTCTCCGACACCATTTGCTTTCAACAACGCGACGGCGCGTCGACGCACAAGATAATCTTTTGAATCAAGCGCGGTTTTGATCGCGTCGTTTGCTTCTTTGCTTTTCTGTTTTGCCAGCGCGTCAAGAATCGCCAGCGCCGCATCTTTATCCGCGTCGGACATCGCGGGCGAAAGAGCTGAAATTAGAGCGCGTGTGTTGGTTTCACTTGGCCGCTGTCCGAGAAGCTCGGCGGCCGTCGCCCGGATGATGATGTCCTTTGAGTTAAGGTATGGGCGAAGGATCGCACCGGCTTCTTCGGCCGTTAATGTCGGTGCATAGGCCTGCATTATATCGGGGACGGCGAGTGGCCGATTTTCTGAGCGACTCAGCAGTTCCCGCAGTTCAGCCGCCGCATCCTTCAATGCATTGTCACCCGCACTTCCCGTCGCCGCTCCGACAATCACGTCTTTGATTGCCGCGAGCGCCTCTGCTCGCCTTGAGAGTTGACGCCAGGTTACGTTCGGTTGCTGTGTCTCAGATCTGTAAGGTTGATGCTGGTAAATCCCCGGCGCGATTCGAGCGAACGCGACTTCGACTTCAACGGCTTCCCCTTTGGTTACTTCATGCATTCTTTTTAAGAGATCGGTTGCCCTGTCGTCCGCCGTGTTTGGCAACAACCGTCCGAGGACCACGGCGATCTCCAGCATTTCGTTGCGCGGTTCAATGGAAAACCGGCGACTTACCCGCGATAGCTTCAACAAATAGTCCCCACGCTCGATGAGCGGCGCCACGACTCGATTATCTTTCAGAGCGCCCAAGGCTCTGATTGAACTGACCACCACCCGCTCGTCTGAATCATGCAGAGCACGATCGAGTAAAACGTCGAAAGCGGCCTTGTCTTCAGTTGCGCCCAGGACGCGTGCGGCGTTTGCGCGCACAATTGGATCTTCGTGCTTCGCGAGTAACTCGCGCGCTTTATCGTTGCCATCTTTCAAGCGGAGACGGGCCAGCGTATTCAGCGCACCTGCGACGATGCGCGCGTCTGAGTAACTCAAAAACTCTGTGACTAACTTTCCGACGCCGTCAGGTTTTGTACGCAGGACTGCCGTTAGCGCAAGCAGAATCGTTAATTCGTCCGGCCGCGAACGGCGGTCATTTTCAAATCTCAAGGCGCCGACAATCTCCGCCCGCAGGCTGTCGAGTCGGTCTTCATCGATCGCTTTTGTCGCTGGGTCTGGGGAAGGCGGCGCAGTTATCATCACCGCGACGATCTTTCCTAACGCTTCAACCGCTCTTGCTCGAACATTTCCGTTTTCCTGCCCCAGTCTTTTGAGGACTTCAACCAACGCATAAGCGCCGCCCGGCGACTCGACCTCACCAAGGGCAAAAGCTGCCATCTGACGCACGTCATTATCGCGATCAGTCAGCAACATCTCGGCCAGAATCGGGACTGCCTTCTCGTCACCGATGCGTCCGGCCGCCAACGTTGCTCGCTTGCGCACTTCGCTGTTGGAATCGGCAAGCAGTCTCAGCAATGAGTCGTCCCAATGTCGCTCGTCTTCTGCGCGAATGATTTTCAGCAGCGTGGTAGTCGAAATCGCATTCACGCGAACGTCAACAGCACGTTTGCGCGGCTGTGCAGTTACGCTGGAGCCAACGGAGATGATGAGAATGATAACGGAGAGTAACTTCCGATCAGGGGTTTTCATGATTGGTTTCAGGCGACGCAACTGGCATTCATCTCGCGGCTATGCGCCCGATTGTACCGCGCTCGGGCGATTTGTCGTGAACGTGTTTCGGCCAGAAACAAAAAGGGACGGACATCGTTGTCCGTCCCTTAATTTTCGAAATCAGTGGCGAGGATTAGCTCACCGCTGCAATGGCGGCGACTTTTCCGTCTTCACTCTTCTTCGCAGTGTCAGGTTTGAGCTCGAGCTTATTTGCTTCGAGCCCATTGTCTTTGCGCTCAATGCGAGCAGCTTTTTCGGTGGCCGCTTTTTGTTGAATCATCTTGCAACTGCCTTCGAACACGCCGCCTTGTTCAATCACCAATGACGGAGTCTGAATGTTGCCGTTCAGCTTTCCGGCGCGGCCGAGCTCGATCCGCTGGCTGGCGATGATGTCACCGTTAGCGGTGCCGAGGATCTGAGCCACGGCGACTTCAATGTTGGCATCGACCTGTCCGCCTGAGCCGACAATCAGGGTGCCGGTCGGCGAGGTAATGCGGCCGGAGAAGTGACCATCGATGCGCAAAAGCGATTTGAATGACGCCTCGCCCGTGATGTTCGTGCCGCTGCCTACAAACCCACTAAGCGTACCGTCCTTGATTTCACGAGCGATCGTCTCGCTCTCGCTCAAAGCTCGCGGCGTGGCGGACGTTTCGACTGGCTTAAATTCGCCGCTTTGGGGCGACGAATAGTTCCGGGGTGAATAAGCATCGGCGCTGGGTGGTGCCGGGGTCGGGCTCTTGTCTTCGTCTTTCCAGCACATTGGGATCCTAAGCTTAGAATTCCACGTGGACAAGTTG
>JADMIO011153573.1_pt1 | contig 62023 bp, 55 predicted proteins | sample 8958161 | NCBI WGS metagenome assembly JADMIO01 (sample SAMN16585339, study PRJNA669376) | soil metagenome | isolation source: Crop rotation soil | place: USA: Cullars Rotation, Alabama | collected 2011 | reverse complement strand
GCCGCGACTTCAAGTCACGTGAATTCCAAGCTTCGGATCCCACTGTGCTGGAAAGACCCGTGGTTCGGGGAGCAGGACCCCGAACGGATGGCCCACGCCGTGGTCGACGAGGCGATCCGCAACGTCGTCGCCGTCGGTGCCGACCCGGACCAGGTGGCGCTGCTCGACAACTTCTCGTGGGGCGACCCGCGCCGCCCGGCGACGCTCGGCGAGCTGGTCGCCGCGGTGCGCGGCTGCTGCGACGCCTCGGTCGCCTACGCCGCACCGTTCGTCAGCGGCAAGGACTCGCTGAACAACGAGTACCTCGGTGCCGACGGCCTGCGCCACGCCGTGCCGCCGACGCTGGTGATCACCGCCGTGGCCCACGTGCCCGACGCCGGCGCGCTGATCGGCCCGGCGTTGACCAAGTCGGGCAACGCCCTCGTCCTCGTCGGCCGCACCGCGTCCGAGTTGGGCGGCAGCCACCTGCAGCTGGTCCACCCGAAGGCGGTCAGCGCCTCGCCCGTCCCGGCTCCCGACGCCGACGCCCCCGGCCGCTACCGCCGCCTGCACCGGGCGATGCGCACCGGACGGGTCGTCGCCTGCCACGACGTCAGCGAGGGCGGCCTGGCGGTCGCCGTCGCCGAGATGGCCATCGCCGGGGACCTCGGCGCGGTGATCGACCTCACCGGCATCGGTCTCGACGACACCTCCGCGCTGTTCGCCGAGTCCACCGGCCGGCTGGTCTGCGAGGTGGCCCAGGCCGACGTCGGCTGGCTGCGCGCCCAGCTCGACGAGCCGGTCACCGTCGTCGGCCACGTCACCGAGGCCCGGGCCTGCACGATCGTCGACTCGTGGCGGATCCGCCACACGGTGGCGCTCGACGAGCTGATCACCGCCTTCACCGGGAACGGGTCGCGCGCGTGAGCCGGCCGCGGGCCGTCGTGCTCACCGCCCCGGGCACCAATCGCCAGCGCGACGTCACCTTCGCGCTCGACCTGGCCGGTGCCGACGCGCACACCGCCTTGCTGGCCGAGGCCATCGAGTCGCCCCGCCTGCTCGACGAGGCGCAGATGCTCGTCGTCGCCGGGGGCTTCAGCTACGCCGACGCGCTCGGCGCGGGACGGATGTGGGCGCTGGAGCTGCGCCACCACCTCGCCGATCAGCTCGCCGGGTTCACCGCCGGCGGCCGCCCGGTGATCGGCATCTGCAACGGCTTCCAGGTCCTCACCGCCACCGGCCTGCTGCCCGGTGCGCTCGGCCACAACGCCGACGGCCGGTTCGTCTGCCGCTGGGTGGAACTGGCCCCCGAGCCGGCCAGCCGGTGCATCTGGACCCAGGGCCTCGGCCCGATCGAGTGCCCCGTCGCCCACGGCGAGGGCCGCTACGTCCACCCCGATCCCGACGCACTCGCAGCCGCGGGACAGGTGGCGCTGCGCTACGCCGGCGGCAACCCGAACGGCTCGGTGGCCGACATCGCCGGGGTCTGCGACGAGTCCGGCCTGGTGCTCGGCCTGATGCCCCATCCCGAGAACCACGTCATCCCCCGCCAGCACCCGGAGGCCACCCGCCGCCGCCATCGTGGCGAGACGGCGCCGTGCACGACCGGCCTGGCCCTGTTCGAGCAGGGCGTGCGCCACGCCAAGGAGACGTGACCATGCCGCAACCGTTCATGGACGTCGATCTCGATCTGCCCGATCGGCGAACCGGCAAGGTGCGGGTGTCCTACGCCGTCGGCGAGGATCGGCTGTTCATCACCACCGATCGGCTGTCGGCGTTCGACCGGGTGATCGCCGGCGTGCCGTACAAGGGCCAGGTGCTCAACCAGCTCGCCGCGTGGTGGTTCGCCAACACCGCGGACCTCGTCGACAACCACGTCATCGACCTCCCCGACCCGAACGTCCTGCGCGCCCGCACCGCCACGCCGTTGCCGGTCGAGGTCGTCGTGCGCGGCTACATCACGGGCGTCACGTCCACGTCGATCTGGCAGATGTACGCCGCCGGCCAGCGCATCGTCTACGGCCACGAGCTGCCCGACGGCCTGGCCAAGAACACCCGCTTGCCCGCTGCGATCGTCACGCCGACCACCAAGGCCCACGACGGCGCCCACGACGAGCCGGTCACCTGCGCCGAGGTCGTCGAACGACGTCTCGTCGACGCCGACCTGTGGCAGCGGGTGCAGGACGTCGCCCTCGGCCTGTTCGCCCGGGGGCAACAGGTGGCCGCCGCCGCCGGCCTGATCCTCGCCGACACCAAGTACGAGCTCGGACTGGCGGCCGACGGCACGCTGCTGCTGATCGACGAGGTGCACACGCCTGACTCGTCCCGTTATTGGATCGCAGCCACCTACGATGAACGACTTGAGGAAGGTGTTGAGCCCGAGAGCCTCGACAAGGAGGTGGTTCGCCGCGCCCTGCTCGACGCCGGGTACCGCGGCGACGGCCCGCCTCCTGTCCTCTCACCCGACGTGTGGGCGGCGACGTCGGCGCGCTACATCGACACCTACGAGCGGCTCACCGGGCTGGCCTTCGTGAAGGGCGAGTACCCCGTCGGTCCGCGCATCGAGAAGGTGCTCGCCCATGCAGGCTGAACCGGTTCAGGTGCGTCCGTTCGACGACTCGCCGCACGAGGAGTGCGGCGTGTTCGGCGTGTCCACCCCGCACGGCGACGGCGTCGCCCAGACCGTGTTCTTCGGCCTGTTCGCTCTGCAGCACCGCGGCCAGGAGGCCGCCGGCATCGCCGTCAGCGACGGCAGCCGGGTGCGGATGCACAAGGACTCCGGGCTGGTCACCAACGTGTTCACCCCGGCGGCGATGGCCTCGCTGAGCGGCTACCACGGCATCGGCCACACCCGCTACAGCACGATGGGCGCCGACGCCCAGCGCAACGCCCAGCCGTTCCTGGTCGAGACGATGCACGGTCCGCTGGCCGTGGCGCACAACGGCAACCTGGTCAACGCGATGACGTTGCGCGAGGAGCTGCTCAGCCGCGGCTTCGGCCTGACCGCCACGAGCGACACCGAGGTGCTCACCCTGATGCTCGCCGCTGCCGGCGGGCGGACGTGGGAGGACCGCATCGAGCGGACCCTGCCGGCGTGGAAGGGCGCGTTCTCGCTGGTCATGCTCGCCGGCGACCGGGTGATCGCGGTCCGTGATCCGTGGGGGTTCCGGCCGATGCACGTCGGCCGCCTGCCGCACGGCGGTCATGCCGTCGCGTCGGAGACGTGTGCGCTCTCCACGCTCGGCTGCGTCGAGATCTCCGAAGTCGGACCCGGCGAGATCGTCACGCTGCAGGGCGCCGAGCTGCACCGCCGCCAGGCGCTCACCCCGGCGGCGCGCGCTGCCCGATGCACCTTCGAGTTCGTCTACTTCTCCCGCCCCGACAGCGTGTGGGCCGGCCGCAACATCCACCACGTCCGCCAGCGCCTCGGCGAAGAGCTGGCCAACGAGTCATGGGTGCCCGCCGACGTGGTCATCCCCGTTCCGGACTCGTCGATCCCCGCGGCGATCGGGTACAGCAAGGCCAGCGGGATCCCGTACAACGACGGGCTGATCAAGAACCGTTACATCGGCCGGACGTTCATCGAGCCGACCCAGGATCTGCGCAAGCGCGGCGTCGCCCTGAAGTTCAATGCGCTGGCGGAGAACCTCGTCGGTCAGCGAGTGGTGATGATCGACGACTCGCTGGTGCGCGGCACCACCGCCGGCCCGCTCGTGCGCCTGCTGCGCGACGCCGGGGCCACCGAGGTCCACCTGCGGATCACCTGCCCGCCGATCACCCACCCGTGCCACTTCGGGGTGGACATGGGCCACGACGGCGACCTGATGGCCGCCCGGCTGTCCATCGAGGAGATCCGCGACCACATCGGCGCCGATTCGCTGCACTTCCTGTCGCTCGACGGGATGATGCGGGCGATCAGCGACGGCCAACCCGGCTACTGCACGGCGTGCTTCACCGGCGACTACCCGATGGAGGTCGACGAGGCCCCGCCGAAGCTGAGCTTCGAAGGGGTGCTGTCGTGAGGCAGCGAAGCGAGCGAACGGTGCGGTCGCGGTGAGGGTCCTCGTCCTCGGGACCGGCGGTCGGGAGGCGGCGATCGCCTGGGCGTGCGAGCGCGAGGGTCACGACGTCACCACGCTGGCGGCGCTGCCCGAGCACGTCGACGCCGACCTGGTCATCCCCGGCCCCGAGGTGCTGCTCGCCGAGGGCGTGGCCGACCGCTGCGCCGAGCTCGGCATCGCGTGCTTCGGGCCGACCACCGCGCTCGCCCGGCTGGAATCGTCGAAGGGCTACACCCGGGCCATCGCGGCCCAGCTCGGCCTGCCCTCGCCGGCGTACGTGCGCACCGGGTCGCGCACGGAGGCGATGGAGTGGTGGCACCGCCTCGGCGCGCCGGTCGTGGTCAAGCTCGACGGGCTGGCGGCCGGCAAGGGGGTCATCGTGCCGTCGACGCCGGCGGCCACCCATGCGGCGATCATCGAGCTCGCCGCCCGCGGACCGATCGTCGTCGAGGAGCGCCTCGTCGGGCCGGAGTGCAGCCTGATGGCGCTGTGCGACGGGCGCATCGCCCGTCCGCTGCCGCTGGCCCAGGACCACAAGCGCATCGGCGAGGGGGACAGCGGCCCGAACACCGGTGGGATGGGCGCCTACGCCCCGGCACCGGTGCCCTACTCGGCCGACGAGTTGTGCGCCCGGTTCATCCAGCCGGTGCTCGACCACCTCGCCGCCGCCGGCACGCCGTACGTCGGTGTGCTCTACGCCGGGCTGATGCTCACGCCGGACGGTCCCCGACTGCTGGAGTTCAACTGCCGCTTCGGCGACCCCGAAGCCCAGGCCGTGCTGCCGTTGCTCGATGCCGACCTCGCCGAGGTGGCGCTGGCCTGCTGTGAGGGTCGCCTGGCCGAGATCGACCTGCGCTGGCGAGCCGGCGCGGCGTGCACCGTCGTCGCTGCCGCGGCCGGCTACCCGGCGGCGCCACAGCTCGGCGCGGCGATCGTCGATCTGGCCGAGGTGGTGCCCGACGCCCAGCCCCCGGCGATCGTCTTCCCGGCAGGCACCGACGGTCAGCGGGTCACCGGTGGGCGGGTCCTCGCCGTCACCGGCCTGGGCGTCGACCTCGCCGAGGCCCGGCGCAACGCCTACGAGCGGATCGACGAGATCTCCTTCGAGGGCAAGCAGGTCCGCCGGGACATCGGCTGGCGGGCGATCGGTGCCGGCCTGACGTCCTACGCCGCCGCCGGCGTGGACATCGACGAGGGCAGCCGGGCCGTGGAGCAGATGCGTGCCGCGGTCGAGGCCACGCATGGTCCGGCGGTGCTCGGCGGTGTCGGCAGCTTCGGCGGGGCGTTCAGCGTCAAGTCGCTGGCGGCGATGCGCGACCCGGTGCTCGTCGCCTCGACCGACGGCGTGGGCACGAAGGTCGAGCTGGCCGCCCGCCTCGGCATGTACCGGGGCATCGGCGCCGACATCGTCAACCACTGCGTCAACGACGTGCTGGTGCAGGGCGCCCGGCCGCTGTTCTTCCTCGACTACATCGCCGCCAGCACGATCGACGCCGGCCGCGTCGCCGAGATCGTCGGTGGGATGGCCGAGGCCTGTACGGCCGCCGACTGCGCTCTGCTCGGTGGCGAGACGGCGGAGATGCCGGGGGTCTACGCCCCCGAGAAGTTCGACATCGCCGGCACGCTGATCGGTGTCGTCGAGCGGGCCGCGCTGCTCCCCCGCACGGACCTGCAAGCCGGCGACGTGCTCGTCGGGCTGGCGTCGAGCGGCCCGCACACCAACGGCTACTCCCTACTGCGCAAGCTGTTCGAGTGGCTGCCGATGGACGCCGTCCCGGCCGGGATGGACCGTCCGCTCGGCGAGGCCCTGCTCGAACCGCACCGCAACTACCTCCCGGTGCTCGACGCCGTGCTGCGCACGCGCAAGGTCAAGGCGCTGGCCCACATCACCGGCGGCGGGCTGCCGGAGAACCTTCCACGGGTGCTGCCCGACTCGTGCGACGCGGTCGTCCAGCTCGACGCCTGGCCCGTGCCGCCCCTGTTCCGCCTGGTGCGCGAGGCGGCCACCGGGTTCGACGCCCACGAGCTGCACCGCACGCTGAACATGGGCATCGGCATGGTCATCGTCTGCGGCGCGGCCGACCTCGACGCCGTGCAGCGCACCGTGTCCGAGCCGACCTGGGTGATCGGCGAGCTGGTCCCCGGCAGCGGCAAGGTCCACCTCCAGAGCGGGGGCGATCCGACCCGATGAAGCGGCTCGTCGTGCTGGCCTCCGGCGAGGGGACCAACCTCCAGGCCGTCATCGACGCCTGCGCGGCCGGCACGATCAGCGCCGAGGTCGTCGGCGTCGTGTCCAACAAGCCGTCGTCGGGGGCCCTCGCGCGGGCCCGCGCCGCAGGCATCGCCGACGTCGCCGTGGCCACTCAACCGCTGCACGCCGAGACCCGCTCGGACTACGACGCCCGCCTCGCCGACGCCGTCCTGTCGATGCAGCCGGATCTCGTCGTCTGCGCCGGGTGGATGCGCATCCTGTCGATGACGTTCCTCAAGCACTTCGACCACCGGGTGGTCAACCTGCACCCCGCGGCGCCCGGTCAGCTCGCCGGCGTCGAGTCGATCCACCGCGCCTACCAGGAGGGTCGCGACGGCATCCGCACCCACACCGGGGTGATGGTCCACTACATCGTCGACGAGGGCGTCGACGATGGACCGGTGATCGACTGGATCGAGGTCCCGTTGCTCGACGGCGAGACCCTCGATGCGCTCACCGGCCGGATGCACGCGGCCGAGCACCGCCTGCTCGTCGACACCCTCGCCACGCTCTGCTCCACAGGAGGTTCCAATGACGCCTGACCGAAACGCCGAGCTGTTCGACCGGTGGGAGGCGCTGACGTTCGACGACGTCGTCATCGTCCCCGGCTACAGCGACGTCCTCCCCGACACGGTGGACACGTCGGCCACGTTCGCCGCCGACATCGTCCTCAACGTCCCCATCGTGTCGGCCGCGATGGACAAGGTCACCGAGGCGCGCCTGGCGATCGCCCTCGCACGTGAGGGTGGCATCGGCGTGATCCACCGCAACCTGTCGGTCGAGGAGCAGGCCGCCGAGGTGCAGAAGGTCAAGCGCAGCCAGAGCGGGATGATCACCGACCCGGTGACGCTGCCACCGACGGCCACCCTGCAGGACGCCGAGGACCTGATGAGCAGGTTCCGGTTCAGCGGCGTGCCGATCACCTCCGCCGACGGTCGGCTTGTCGGCATCCTGACCAACCGGGACACCCGGTTCTGCAGCGGCGCCGACTTCGACCGACCGATCTCGGAGTTCATGACCAGCACCGGGCTGATCACCGCCGGCGAGGGCACGACGCTCGACGAGGCCAAGGCGATCCTGCAGAAGCACCGCATCGAGAAGCTGCCCTTGGTCGACGCCGAGCAGCGGCTGATCGGGCTGATCACGGTCAAGGACATCCTCAAGCGCCAGGAGTTCCCCAACGCCACGCGCGATGCGGCCGGTCGGCTGCGCTGCGCCGCGGCGGTGGGCGTCGGCGGGGATCTCGAGGAGCGGGTCGAGGCGCTCGTCGCCCGGTCCGTCGACGCCGTGGCGATCGACACGGCGCACGGCCACTCGGCCGGCGTGATCAAGGCGATCGAGCGGATCAAGGCGTCGTGGCCGTCCCTGCCCGTGGTCGCCGGCAACGTGGTGACGGCCGAGGGCGTCGAGGCGCTGGCCGACGCCGGTGCCGACGCGATCAAGGTCGGTGTGGGCGCCGGGTCGATCTGCACGACGCGGGTGATCGCCGGTGCCGGCATGCCGCAACTGTCGGCGATCCACACCGCGGCGCAGAGCGCCCGGCGCCGTGGCGTGCCGATCATCGGTGACGGCGGGATCACCTACAGCGGCGACGTCGTCAAGGCGATCGCTGCCGGGGCCGAGACGGTGATGCTCGGTTCGGTGCTGGCCGGCACCGACGAGGCGCCCGGCGAGCTGGAGCTGTTCGAGGGCCGGCGGTACAAGAGCTACCGCGGCATGGGTTCGCTCGGGGCGATGCAGGGGCTCGGCGCCGACCGCTACGCCACGGCCCAGTCACCCACCGCCGCGGCGACGCGCAAGCTGGTGCCCGAGGGCATCGAGGGCCGGGTGGCCTACGCCGGCACGCTCGGCGACGTCGTCTATCAACTTGTCGGTGGCCTGCGCAGCGGGATGGGCTACGCCGGCGCGGCGACGCTCGACGCCCTGCGCAACGGCGCCCGGTTCATGCGGGTGACCACCGCCGGCCGCGCCGAGAGCCACCCCCACGACGTGACGATCACCCGCGAGGCCCCCAACTACCAACGCTCCTGAGCCGCCGGTGAGATGAGAGATGAGCCGGACAGGACGGCTCACAAGTCGTCTCACGGGGCGACGGTGGTGGGCTGCTCGGGCGCGAGGGGCGCCACTGTGGTCGTCTCGGCCACCGTCGTCGCCGGGGCGACCGTCGTCGCCGGGATCGTCAGGGGGACCACGGTGCCGGGCGGGTTCGACAGGATCGGCACCGGGCCGGGCTTGATCTCCGTCTCCTTCTGCCACCTGTCGTAGCCCTTCAACAGCGCACCCGACACCAGCAGGAGCATCAGCACGCCGAGGATCGCCGTCGAGATCCACAGGCGCAGCTGCCGGCGTGGGTAGAACTGAGCCAGCCAGGCGGTGAACGCGCCCCGCGAACCCTCGCCCAGGCGGGTGGCGGCGAGCAGTGAGGCGAGGTCGATCAGGGCCATGATCAGCAAGCCGATGGCGAACATCAGGCCGATGCCGAGGGAGATGTACAGCAACACGCCGTCGCTGCCGAACAGGTCGTGCACCTGCCCGGGTCGCTTGACGAGCTTCGCCGTGGTGACGACGGCGTGGACGATCACGTAGCTGATCCCCCGCCACACGGTGCGGCCGAACCAGTGCAGGGCGATCCCCGCGGCGATGCCGACGATGGCGCCGCGGATGATCACGTGGCGCGCCCCCGGCGGCATGTGCCGGCCGGCGATCCACGAGTACACGCCGACGCCGGTCGTGCCGAGCACCGCACCGCAGAGGAAGAAGACGATGAAGCGGGAGAGGCTGCCGGCACCGAACAGCAGGCCGCCGGTCAGCAGGATCACGGCGATCACCGTGACGAGGAACTCGAGCAGGTCGTCCTCGTCGGCCGGGTCGCTGCTGCTCTCCCAACGCGGCCGCAATGACGTCCGCGGCGCCGGCATCGTGGCGTCCCAGTCGGTCGGCCCCTCCGCCCACCAGCGGCCCTCGCGCTCGGCACGCTTGAACCGGCGGAACGCCCCGATCTCGGCGAGCACGACCGGCACCACGGCACCGACGAGGAAGCCGGCAAAGCCGGCCTTCACCTCGTTTCGCCCCGCCGTGCCGACATCGGCGGCGACTCTAGTGGGACGTCCCTGCGCCGACCCGGCAATCGGCGACGCTCACTCCAGCTTCTCGACGAACGCTTCCAGCTGGCGCAGGTTGCGGCACTCGTACACGCCGTCGGTGTGCGTGCCGTAGTCGCCGACGATCGAGTCGCCGGTGTTCCAGTAGCTCTTCGGCTCGGGGTTCAGCCAGTAGACGTGGCGGGCCTTCGAGCGCATCTCCTTGACCACCCACGCCTGGGAGGCGTGGTAGTTGTTGCGCGCGTCGCCGAGCAGGAGCACGGTGGTCTTCGAGGTGATGTCCTTGCCGTAGCGCTCCCAGAACACCTCGAACGCGTGGCCGTAGTCGCTGTGCCCGTCGACCCACACGACGTCGGCCTCGGTGTTGACGCGGTGGACCGCCTCGGAGATGTCCTCGACGCCCTTGAAGTAGTCGGTGACCTCGTCGATGCCGTCGATGAACACGTACGAGCGGACCTTGGAGAACTGGCCCTGGATGGCGTACACGAGCATCAGCGTGAACCGGGCGAACGCGGCCACCGAGCCGGAGATGTCGGCGACGACCATCAGCTCGGGCTTGGCCGGGCGGGGGTACTTGAACTTCGGCTCGGCCGGCACGCCGCCGTAGCTCAGCGAGTGGCGGACCGTGTTGCGGAAGTCGAGCGGCCCCTTGCGCCCGTGACGACGCTTGCGCGCCAGGCGCGCGGCGAGCTTGCGGGTCAGTGGGTACAGGGCCTTCTTCAGGTTCTGCATCTCGTCGCGCGACGCGTGCATGAACTCGACGTCCTCGGGCAGCGGCTTGCGCAGCGTCTTGGCCATCGCTTCGACGCCGCGGTCGGCGACGAGCCGGCGACGGATCTCCGCCTCGATCTCCCGCTTGAACTGCTCGATGCGGTCGTTGTACTCGTCGCGCTCGAGGCGCTCCTCCAAGGGCGTCAGCTCGCCGCCGACCTGCTCCTTGGACGCATCCATCAGCTTCTGCAGCATGCCGTCGAGGTCGAGGTTGCGCAGCGTGCGGTACAGGTAGTACGTGCCGCCGACCGGGCGGCCGGGCTCCATCCCGGCGAAGCGCTGCACGGCCTGCTTGGCCAGGGCGCGCATCATCGCCTGGTCACCGTTCATCAGCGCCTGCATCAACAGGTGGGCGAGCTCCTCGGGCGTGAGGGCCTCCATCGAGCCACCACGGCCCTTGCCCTCTCCCTGCATCTGCTCCTGCATCTCCCGCCACATCTCGTCGATGGCGTCGTCGGAGTCGGCGTCACCGATCTTGTACTCCGGCCCGCGCAGGCTGAAGTACACCTCGAACACGGTCTCGAACGCGCGCCAGTGGGCGTTGTTCTTGATCATCGTCGCCCCGAGCGCGTACTTGAACGCCTCGCGATCTTCGATGGGGATGTGCTGCACCGCCTCCATCGCGTCGAGGTTCTCGGTGAGCGACACCGGGATGCCGGCGTTGCGCAGCTCGGTGACGAAGCCGGCCATCAAGTCGAGCATGGTCAGCTCCTGACTACTTGGCGTCGACGCTGAGCTCTTTGGCGGCCTTGGCGATGTCGGTCTGGTACTTGAGCAGGACGTGCAGCGTCTCCTTGGCCTGCTGGGCGTCGATGTTGTCGATGCCCAGGAGCACGAGGGTGCGCGCCCAGTCGATCGTCTCCGACACCGATGGGGCCTTCTTCAGATCGAGCTGGCGGATGCTGCGCACGATCCGGGCGATCTGGTCGGCGAGGTTGTCGCTGACACCGGGCACCTTCGTGGTGACGATCTCCTTCTCACGATCCATGTCCGGGTAGTCGACGTGCAGGTACAGGCAGCGCCGCTTGAGGGCCTCGCTCAGCTCACGGGTGTTGTTCGAGGTGAGGAAGACGAGGGGGATCTGCTTGGCCTCGATCGTTCCCAGCTCGGGGATCGACACCTGGTACTCGGAGAGGATCTCCAACAGCAGCGCCTCGGTCTCGACCTCGACGCGGTCCACCTCGTCGATCAGCAGCACCACGGGGTCGCTGGCGCTGATCGCCTCGAGCAGCGGACGGGTGAGGAGGAACTCGTTGGAGAAGATGTCGTCGTGGACATCGCTCCACGCGTCGCTGTTCCTGTCCGCCTGGATGCGCAGCAGCTGCTTCTTGTAGTTCCACTCGTAGAGCGCCTTGGACTCGTCGAGTCCCTCGTAGCACTGCAGGCGGATCAGCCGGGCGCCGGTGACCTCGGCGACGCTCTTGGCCAGCTGGGTCTTGCCGGTGCCGGCGGGCCCCTCGACGAGGACAGGCTTGCCGAGACGGTCAGCGAGGAACACGACGCCGGAGATCCCGTCGTCGGCGAGGTACTTGACCTCCTTCAAGCCGTCGCGGACCTGCTGGACGCTCTCGAAGCGATCTGCCATGAGCGGCACCCTACTGGTCGGCTTGACCAGGGGGTCAATTGGGTTGAGGCCCGTTCAGGGCCCGGGAACGATCCGCCGGTCGATCAGATCCTGGTGCCAGTGGCGGAACGTCTCCTCCGTGTCGTAGACGCCGCAGAAGCCGGCCTGCTTGATCTTCACCGTGCTGACGAAGGTCGGTGGCGGCGACGCGGTGGCTCCGTAGGCGAAGCAGACGTCGGCGTAGTGGTGCGATTCGCCGAGCAGATCTGCCATCTTCACCGGACGCAGGCCGTGCTCGGCGACGATCCGGTCCCACAGATCGGCGCTCTGTGGGAGCAGCTTGGCCAGCGACACGGGCTCGTCCGGGCCGAGCTCGACGCCGAAGGTCTCGGCGAAGCTGGGCCACAGGCTGCGCCACTCGAACACCTCGCCGTTGGTCAGGTTGAACGTCTCGCCGGCGGCGTTCGGCGACGTCGCGCCCCACGCCAGCGCATCGGCGACGAGGCGGGTGTCGGCGCACTCCCACACCCACGACGCACCGCCGGGGAAGCCGAACGGGCGGCCCTGCGCGCGGCAGATCGCGGCGTACGCGCCGATGATCGGCGGGAGGTTCATCACCACGCCGTGGTTCGGCCCGACGATCAGCTGCGGACGCCAGATGCTGAACGTCCAGTCGCTCGCCGCCGACCGCTCGCGGACGTCGTCCTCCTGCAACCAGTAGAAGTTGTCGTGCTCGTCGCGGGGGAACCGCTCGCGAGCGGGGACGGGGATGGGGTGGACGTGCGCGCCGTAGGCCTTGGTGCCCTGCATCAGGCTGACGTGGCGCAGGCCGCCGGCGACCTCGACGAGCGGGTCCAACAGGTTGCGCAGCATCGCCCGGTTGGTGTCCATCTGCTCGCGCTCGCGCCACCCCGACACCAGCCCGGGCAGCTCGTACACCGCTGTGTAGACGACGTGGGTGACGCCGGCGAACCCGGCGGCTGCGGCGCGGCAGGCGTGCGGATCGTGCAGGTCGAGGTCCACGTGCCGCCACGTCCCGGAGCCGCGCACCTCGGGCCGGCGGCGGGAGAGGGCGATCACCTCGTAGCCGTCGGCCAGGAAGCGCTCCACCGCAGCGAGTCCGACCAGACCGCTGGCACCGGCGATCAGCACCGTGTCGGGCATCGTCGTCCTCCTTCTTGGCGTCTGACCAACTTCTCACGCCCGCACGGACCACGCTGGCCCGACAACGCGTCTGGCGGATTGCTCACGCCCGCACGGACGACGCTGGTCCGACAACGCGCTTCCCCCGCCGCACCGTACCTTCCCGGCCGCTCGGTAACCTGCGGCGGATGCCCGGCGCGCCGCTGATCGACGCCGTCGGTCGGTTCGTCGAGGCCCTGAGCGACGAGCTGGCCGTGCTCAGCGGCAGGGCCGCAGCGACGTATCGCCCCGACGTCGCGGTCGAGGCGTCGAACATCGTCGCCGGGGTGATCGCCGCCGACGGGCGGATCACCGCCGACGAAGCCGAGGTGTACCTCGACGCCGTCGGCCAGCGGCTGCAGCCGCCACTGCTGATCTCGTCGGTCGACCTGCGCGCCTCGGGGATGCTCAACGGTCGAGCCGCGTGGCTGCAGCGGCCGTCGGTGCTGTTCGACCTCCTGGTCAAGTCCGACGCCCGGGCGGCGACGGTGCGCAGCCACCGCTACTACGCCGCCGCGCTCGAGCTGGCCCACATGGCCGCGGCGATCGATCTGGTGCCCTCGCCGAGCGAGATCGAGGCGATCGACACGCTGCGCATGGCGATGCTCGCGGCGATGGACGCGGCCGGCGTGCCGCGACCGGGTCAGGCGCCGGCGGCGCAGCCGTCCGCTCCCCCGCCGGCCCCCGCACCTACCGCTGCGCCGGTCGACACCGTGGCCCCGACGGTTCCGGCCACGCCCGCCCGTCCCGTCGAGGAACTGCTCGCCGAGCTCGACGCCCTCGTCGGCCTGGCCAGCGTCAAGGCCGAAGTGCGCCGCCTGTCGAGCTTGCTGCAAGTGCAAGCACTTCGCGCCGAGCGGCGGCTGCCGACGATCGAGGTGTCGCACCACCTCGTGTTCACCGGCAACCCGGGGACGGGCAAGACCACCGTCGCCCGCCTGCTCGCCCAGATCTATCGCAGCGTCGGAGTCGTCTCGACCGGCCAGCTGGTCGAGACCGACCGGGCCGATCTGGTGGCCGGCTTCGTCGGCCAGACCGCGATCAAGACGTCGAAGGTGCTGGAGTCGGCGCTCGGCGGGATGCTGTTGATCGACGAGGCGTACGCGCTCGCTCGCGGTGGCGAGAACGACTTCGGCCGGGAGGCGATCGACACGATCGTCAAGTTCATGGAGGACCATCGCGACGACCTGGCCATCGTCGCCGCCGGCTACCCCGACGAGATGGCCGACCTGATCGACACCAATCCGGGCCTGAAGAGCCGCTTCACCCGCACGATCGAGTTCCCCGACTACACCGACGCCGAGCTGGTGCGCATCTTCCTCAGCCTCGGCGAGAAGAACGAGTACCTCTGCTCCGACGACGCACTCGCCCGCCTCGCCGAACTGATCGCCGCCGAGCCACGCACCCGTGGCTTCGGCAACGCCCGGTTCGTCCGCAACCTGTTCGAGTCCGCCGTCGCCCACCAAGCCCTGCGCCTCGCCCCCCTCGAGGACCCGAGCACCGAACAACTGACGTTCTTGCTCGCGGCAGACTTCGACGCTCAATAGCCGAGGTCGACAGCCCCGCTGCCGCGGAGGCGCCGCCCGACCGTCACCGGCCGGCAGTGCTCCGAGTCCCACACGCTGGCCCGAGTCCCACATGCTGGACGTCCCCGGGCCAGCGACTCGCACCAGCACGACCGACTCGGATTGTGGCTGCCGCGGTGGTTCCCGAGCCGTCCATTAGCGTCGATCTGATGGCTGCCGTCGTCGTGCTGGTGATCCTGGTGGGCGTGATCGCCGCCGGGATGGCGGCGCTCAAGCGGCGCGGGCGGCGAGACGAGGCGGCGCGGCAGAAGATCGATCCGTTCACCGTCGGCGAGCCGTGGCGTCGCCATGTCTCGAGTGCGCTGTCCACCCAGCGGCGCTTCGACGAGATCGTCCGCGGCGTCGCCGCCGGCCCGCTGCGCGACCGGTTGACGAGCATCGGCGGTCAGGTCCGTCACGGTGTCGGCGAGCTGTACGCCATCGCCAAGCGCGGCGACGAGCTCGACCACGCCATCGAGCGGATCGATCCGGCATCGGTCAAGCGCCAGCTCGCCGCAGCCACCGACGACGACAGCCGCGCCGCCCTGCAGTCGCAACTCGACGCCGTCGAGCGGATGAGGGCGACGCGCGACGAGACCGACCAGCAGCTGAGGACGATGAACCTGCGCCTCGGCGAGCTCGTCGCCCAAGCGGCCGAGGTCAGCGTCGGCGGCGGCGCGGCGACGCAGCTCGGCTCGGCGCTCGACGACCTCGTCGGCCAGATGGAGGCGCTGCGCCTGGCGGTCGCCGACGTCGACGCCATGCGCCGTCCGCCGGAGCTGCCCGGCCCGACCGCCACTGCGACGTGAGCAACGAACCGGAGAACTCGCTCGCCACCGCCACGCTGCCGATCGCCGAGGTCCCGCCCCTCCCGGAGACGCCGCGCAACAGCCTGCTGCGCAACAACATCATCGTCGCCAGCGGCACGGCGATGTCCCGCCTCACCGGGCTGATCCGGGTCTACGCCTTCGCCCGCTTCGTCGGCCAGGCGGCCATCGCCGATGCGTACAACAGCGCCAACGGATCGCCCAACGCGATCTACGAGCTGCTCCTCGGCGGGGTGCTCTCGGCCACCTTGATCCCGGTCTTCACCAAGCAGGCCGAGGACAAGGACGACGAAGCCACCTCGGCCGTCTTCACCGTGGCGATGATCGTCGTCACGACGCTGACGTTGGCCAGCATCATCGCCGCCCCGGCGATCATCCACCTGTTCTCCGTCAACGTCGAAGGCAACGCCGACGTCTACCGGTCTGCCGGCACCGCGCTGGCCCGCGTGTTCCTCGTCCAGATCTTCTTCTACGGCTTCATCGCCCTGGCCACCGCGCTGCTCAACGCCCACCGCCGGTTCTTCGCCGCGGCGTGGGCGCCGGTGCTGTCCAACGTGGTGATCATCGCCACCCTGGCGATGGTCCCCCACGTGGTCGACCACCCGCCCACGGTCGACGACATCCTCACCGACCGGGCGCTGCGCTGGACGCTCGCGCTCGGCGCCACCGGGGGCATCGCGATCATGGCGATCGCCCTGCTCCCGGCGATCCGGATGGCCCACATCCGGCTGCGGTGGAACCCGAACTTCCGCCACCCGGCGATCAAGCTGCTGACCCGCCTGTCCGGCTGGACGCTCGGCTACGTGGTGTTCAACCAGATCGCGGCGATCACGATCGTCAACCTCGCCGACCCGGGCACCGGCCACCCCGACGCCTACGCCAAGGCGTACATCCTGTTCGTCCTGCCCCACGGCCTGCTGGCGATGTCGATTGCCACGACGTTCGAACCGGAGATGGCCCGCAACGTCAAGCGCCGCCTGCGCCAGGGGATGATCGACGTCACCTCGCTGGGCATCCGCCTCGTCGCCCTGTTCACCTTCCCCGCCGGCCTGCTGATGTTCACGCTGCGCCGCCCGATCGTCGGCTTCGCCCTGCAGCACGGCAACTTCACCGCAGAGAACGCATTGGACACGTCTCGCGCGCTGGGCGGCTTCGCCATCGGGCTGGCCGGGTTCTCCGTCTACCTGTTCACACTGCGGGCGTTCTACGCGCACAACGACGCGCGCACCCCGTTCGTCATCAACGTGTTCGAGAACATCATCAACATCGTGCTGGCGTTCGTCCTCCACGACCGCTTCGGTGTGCTCGGGCTCGGGCTGGCGTTCGCCATCGCCTACCTGATCAGTGCGGTGTTCGCCATGCAGGTGCTCGGCTACAAGCTGACCGGCTTCCCGGTGCGCGCCGTGCTTCTCGCGCTGACGCGGATGGGCATCGCCGCATTGCTGATGGCCGAGGCGGCCTGGCTCGTCGGTCACGTCGGGGCGAACAGTGGGTGGCAGGCGTTCGTCCGGGTCGTCGTCGCCAGCATCGCCGGCCTCGCCGTGTACGTGGGCGCGTTGATCGTCATGCGCGCCCCGGAGATCGACCAGCTGAAGTCGTGGTTCACCCGGCGCGGTGCGGGCAACGGCGCCGCAAGCGCCACGTAGGCTGGCCGCCATGTTCAAGACGATGAAGAAGTGGTGGCACTACTGGGGTGCCAAGTTCAACCGCAACTTCGAGCAGCGCGCCGACCCGGCGGTGCAGCTGGAGCAGGCGTTGGCCGAGGCCCAGCAGCAGGACCGCCGGTTGCGCGAGCAGGCAGCCAACGTCATCGCCGGGCAGAAGCAGTCCGAGATGCGGCTCAACGCCAAGCTCAACGAGCTGGCCAAGCTGAACGCCAACGCCCGCCAGGCCCTGGTGATGGCGTCCGACGCGCAGAAGTCCGGCGACACCGCCAAGTCGACGCAGTACACCAGCGCTGCGGAGACGATCGCCACCCAGCTGATCCAGGTGGAGAAGGACGTCGAAGGCCTCAAGCAGATGGTCCTCGACTCGACCAACGCCGCCGATCAGGCCAAGGCCGCGGTCGCCCAGAACGGCCGGCTGCTGCAGCAGAAGCTCGCCGACAAGAACCGGCTCCTGTCCCAGCTCGACCAGGCCAAGATGCAAGAAGAGCTGAACAAGGCGATGGGCCAGCTCAACGAGACGGTCGGCGACGACGTGCCCACGCTCAACGAGGTGCAGCAGAAGATCGAGGCCCGTTACGCCAAGGCCAAGGCGTCGAGCGAGCTGAGCACCGTCACGGTGCAGGGCAGCATGCTGGAGATCGAGCAGGCGACGAACAACATCGAGGCCCAGAGCCGCCTCAGCCAGCTGCGCGCCGAGCTCGGCCTCGACGGCGGCGCTGCCCCGGCGCCGGCCGCAGTGGCGCCGGGCGCCACCGGTGCGATCAGCGCCGCCCCGGCGGACGCCGGATCCGTCCCCGTCACCGAGGACCAGCCCGCCGCCCAGCCCGGCACCTGAGCATCCCGGCCGCCCGGCGCGATTCGAGATGTGCGCATCGGCGCGGCGAATCTCGAATCGCCGTCGATCCGCCGCCTGGCGCGATTCGAGATGTGCGCAGCGGCGCGGCGAATCTCGAATCGCGTCGCTAGACGAGGATGACGAGGTCGTCGCGGTGGATGACCTCGTGGACCACGTCGCCGGGCAGGTCGCTCGTGCGCTTGCCGGCCACCTGACGGATCACTCCGGCGTCGTTCAACGCCATCCCCCGGGCGACCGTCGTCCCTGACGGATCGCGCACGTCGATCACATCGCCCTCGGCGAAGTCCCCGCTGACGCCGGTGACGCCGGCCGGGAGCAGCGACCGCCCCCGTTCGACCAGGGCGCGCATGGCCCCGTCGTCGACGAGCACGGCGCCCTCGACGTGGCTGGCGAAGGCGATCCACAGCTTGCGCGCCGGCAGTCGGCGGGCGGATGGCTGGAACGTCGTCCCCACCGCGACGCCGGCGACCGCATCCACCAACACGTTCGGTCGTGTCGCGGCGGCGATGGTCGCCCGCACGCCCGACCACGACGCCATCCGCGCCGCCGACAGCTTCGACGCCATGCCACCGCTGCCACGCACCGAACCCGGTGTCGCCGCGTTGACGTCGAGCAGCGGATCACCTTCGCCCACCTCGTCGATCAGCTGTGCCGTCGGGTCCAGGCGCGGGTCGGCGGTGTACAGCCCCGGCGTGTCGGTGAGCAGCACGAGCAGCTCGGCGTTGACGTTGTGGGCGACGAGCGCAGCGATGCGATCGTTGTCGCCGAAGCGGATCTCGTGGCTGGCGATGGCGTCGTTCTCGTTGACGATCGGGATGCAACCGAGGTCGAGGAGGCGGGTGAGCGTGCCACGGGCGTGGAGGTACTGGCGGCGATCGACGAAGTCGTTGGGCACGAGGAGCACCTGGGCGGCAACGAGGCCGTGGGCGTCGAGCGCCCGGTTGTAGTGCTCCATCAACCGGCTCTGCCCAGCAGCGGCGAGGGCTTGGAGCAGTCCTGTGTCGGTCGGCCGCGCCGGCAGCCCCACGGTGGCGACCCCCGCCGCCACGGCGCCGGACGTGACCAGGACGACCTCGTGTCCCGACCGCCGCAGCGCGGCGAGCTGGGCGCACAGCTCGACGATCACCGAGGCGTCGATCACGCCGCGGTCGTCGGTCAGCGACGACGTCCCGATCTTGGCGACGAGCCGCACGCTCAGTCCGCTTGGTACTCGAACGAGAAGTCGGCGACGTGGATCGTGTCGCCGTCGGACACACCCGCCCGGGCCAGCAACCGGGGCACGCCGAGTCGCTTGAGCTGATGGTCGATGTACGACAGCGCCTCGGGCGTGGTGACGTCGTTCAGTGCCACCACCCGTTCCACCTGGCGGCCGACGAGGCGGAACTCGTGGTCGCCGAGGCGCTCCACACGGGCGCCGTCGGGCTGGGGCCGGAGGATGACGATCCCCTCTTCGACGGGCTGCTGCTCTCGGGCCTCGTGCACCAACGCGGCCATCCGCCCGACCAGCTCGCGCACGCCCTGCCCGGTGACCGCCGACAGGAGCTCGCCGTCCCACTCGTGCACGGCCGAGTCGCTCTTCGTGCCAACCACCAGCCGCGGCCGCTCGAGCAGCGCCGGCTCGTAGTTGCCCAGCTCGTCGAGCAGGATGCGCTGCTGCTCCGCCGGGTCGACCTCACCGGCGAGATCGACCATCACGCACATCACCCTGGCCCGCTCGATGTGCCGCAGGAAGCGGTGCCCGAGCCCACGCCCCTCGCTGGCCCCCTCGATCAGGCCGGGGATGTCGGCGACGACGAACTCGGTGTGCTCGTCGAGGCGGACCACGCCGAGGTGCGGTTCGAGCGTGGTGAACGGGTAGTCGGCGATCTTCGGCTTCGCCGCGCTGATCACGCTGATCAGCGTGCTCTTGCCGACGTTGGGGAAGCCGACGAGGGCGACGTCGGCCATCAGCTTCAGCTCCAGCTTCATCCACCGCTCCTCGCCGTGCTCGCCCTGCTCGGCGAAGCTCGGCGCCCGACGGCGGTTGGAGAGGAACTTGGCGTTACCCCGGCCGCCTCGCCCACCGGCCGCGGCGAGCCAGCGGTCGCCGTGGTGGGCGAGATCGGCGAGCAGCTCGCCGGTGTACAGGTCGGTGGCGACGGTGCCCTCGGGGACGGCGACCTCCATCGACCCGCCGCGCTTGCCGTGGAGATCCTTGCCCTTGCCGTGGGCGCCGTCGCCGGCGCGCCGGTGAGGATGATCGCGGAAGGCGAGCAGCGAGGCGACGTTGCGATCGGCGACGAGCCACACGTCGCCCCCCTTGCCGCCGTCGCCGCCGTTCGGCCCGCCGAGCACCACCGGCCCCTCACGGCGGAACGCGACGCAGCCGGCGCCGCCGTCGCCGCCACGCACGTTCAATTGCGCCTCGTCGACGAATCCGCTGCTCATAGAACCATCAGACGTTATCGAGCGGTCTGTCGTGCTGCGCCGAACCGTTCACGCCCGCACGACGACGCGGGTCATAGCCTGGCTCCATGGCAGGAGTCGACGAACGCGCGGCGCGCTGGGCGTCGACGATGGCCGGCCACCAGGAGATCGCCGGCATCGAGCTGGCCCACGCCGACTCGTGGGCGGGCAGCGGATCGGCCACCCAGCTCGACCGTGTCGCTCGCGAGGACCTCGAAGTCGAGCACCTGGCCACGCTCGCCACGCATGCCCACGACGCCGGCGACCGGGCCCGCGAGGAGGAGCCCGATCCCTGGCGAACCTGCTTCGAGCGGGACCGGGACCGCATCCTGCACTCGTCGGCCTTCCGCCGCCTGGCCGGCAAGACCCAGGTGTTCGTCTTCCCCGACGACCACCAGCGCACCCGCCTGACCCATGCGCTGGAGGTCGCCCAGGTGGCGGTGTCCGTGGCGCGCGCGCTGGGCCTCAACGTCGCGCTGACCGAGGCCATCGCCCTCGGCCACGACTGCGGCCACGGCCCGGGTGGCCACGCCAGCGAGGACGCCCTGTCGCCGTACGTGCCCGGCGGCTACGACCATGCGGTGTGGGGCGCCGACGTCACCCTCGCCGGCTTGAACCTGTGCGTCGAGACCCTCGACGGCATCCGCAACCACTCGTGGAGCCGGCCTGCGCCGATGACGCCGGAGGGCGAGGTGGTCAGCTGGGCGGACCGCATCGCCTACGTCTGCCACGACTTCGAGGACGCTGCGGCCGCCGGCATCGTGCGACCCGACGAGCTGCCACCGGTCGTCCTGTCCCGCTGTGGCGACCGGCGCAGCCAGCAGCTGCATTCGTTCATCACCGGGATGATCCGAGCCGCGGCCGACACCGGCCGGATCGGCATGACCGCCGCCGAGGCCGAGGCGCTGGCGGAGTTCCGCCGGTTCAACTACGAGCGCATCTACCTGCGCGCCGCGTCGCGCCAGCAGGCCGCTGCGGTGATCGACCTGCTGCGCGCCCTCGTCGAGCACTACGCCACTCGCCCTGACCTGTTGCCCGACGGCGAGGATCCACTCCTCGCCGCAGTCACCTACGTCGGCGGGATGACCGACCGGTTCGCCTGCCAAGTGGCACTGCGCGAGCTCGGCTGGGACGCGTCCCGACTCCCCCGGTCGATCGACACCTGACCGCCGCACCACCGCCGCCCTTGGAGTGCCAGCGGCGCGATGGAGTGGCTGGCGTTCGCCGGAGGCGCAGCACCCACTCCATCGCACGCGTGGCACTCCGACCGCGCAGCTGGCACTCCAAGGTGATCAGCGGGCGTCGAGGTCGGCGATCAGCTTCCTCGGGGCCCGGCGGCGGTAGGACTCCTCGAGCAGTTCGGCGACCCGCTGCGGATCGGCAGCGGACAACGTCAACCGCACGCCGCTGAGCTTCTTGCCCCACCACAGCTCGGCACACCACCCGGGCGACTCGGCGACCGCAGCTGCCGTCTCCGACTCGTCGACGAAGACGTGCACGTGAGCCTCGTCGGGTGGGGCCGTCGCGAAGATCTTGCCGCGCACCCGGAACGACGTCATGTCGTGGTGCGGTGCCTCGGTCGCCTCCGGCAGGCCGAGGGCGATCGCTCGGACATCGGCGAGCTCCATGCGCGCACCGTAGCTGCCACGATGGTGGGCGTGCCGACGACGCAGGCCGAACGACCGCCGAGCCCCGCCGACGCGTTCGTGCCCCTCATCGTCATGATCGTGGCGATGTGGGCGATCGAGCTGATCGACGTCCCGCTCGACGGGCGCCTCGACCGCTTCGGCATCCGCCCCCGGCAGGTCGACGGCCTCGACGGGATCGTCCTCGCCCCGTTCCTCCACGCCGGCTGGGCGCACCTGATCGCCAACACCGTGCCGTTCGTGGTGATGGGTGGTGTGATCTGCCTCAGCGGCGCCAAGCGCTTCGTCCAGGTGACGGTGATCGTCGGGCTGACCAGCGGCGTCGGCGTGTGGCTCACCGGGGCGGGCAACTCGCTCGTCGTCGGCGCCAGCGGGCTCGTGTTCGGCTACCTGACGTACCTCGTGGCCCGCGGCATCGTCGCCCGCAACGTGCTGTACCTCGCCGCCGGCGCGGCGGTGCTGGCCGTCTACGGCGGGGTGATCTGGGGCCTGCTGCCCACGCCGGGGATCAGCTGGCAGGGCCACCTGTTCGGGGCGATCGGCGGCGTGATCGCCGCCTCGGTGCTGCACGGCAGCACCGCGCAGGATCAGGCGGGGACGGCGTCCTCGAGCGGCTCGACGTCGACGACCTTGCGGCCGCCACGCTGACCGAACTTCACCGAACCGTCGATCAGCGAGAACAGCGTGTCGTCCCCACCGATGCCGACGTTCTTGCCCGGGTGGAAGCGCGTGCCGCGCTGGCGCACGATGATCGTCCCGGCGGTGATCTTGGTGCCACCGAACACCTTCACGCCGAGGCGCTGAGCGTTGGAGTCGCGGCCGTTGCGAGTGGAGCCGCCACCTTTGGTCTTCGACATGGCGTCAGCCCTTCGTGATGGAGGTAATCTCGACGACCGAGTACTTCTGGCGGTGCCCGTAGCGGCGGCGCTGGTTGGTGCGCCGCTTGTACGTGAAGCCGTCGATCTTCGGTCCCTTGGCGGTGCCGACGATGCGTCCCTTGACGGCCGCACCCTTCAGCTGGTCGGGTGTGGCGAGGACGGTGTCACCGTCGACGAGGAGGATGGGGCGGAGCTCGACGGTGTCCGAGTCGTCCTCTGCGGTGAGCAGCTCCAGGTGGACCTGCTCCCCCTCGGCAACGCGGGTCTGCTTCCCACCTGATGCGATCACTGCGTACATAGCCGGAACAAGATATCGGGGCAGCTCAGTCGATCAACGCGTGATCGATGAGGACTCCCCTGCCTTCGCAGTTCGGGCACTGGTCGGCGAAGTTGACCAACAGACCCTCGCCGATGCGCTTGCGGGTCATCTCCACCAGACCGAGCTCGGAGATGTCGAACACCTGGGTGCGGGTCTTGTCCCGGGCCAACGCCGAGCGGAACGCCTCGACGACCTTCCTGCGGTTGTCCTTGATCTCCATATCGATGAAGTCGATGACGACGATCCCGCCGATGTCGCGCAGCCGCAGCTGCTTGGCGACCTCCTCGGCGGCTTCGAGGTTGTTGCGGAAGACCGTCTCCTCGAGGTTCGACGTGCCGACGTTCTTGCCGGTGTTGACGTCGATCACCGTCAGCGCCTCGGTGTGCTCGATGATCAGCGAACCGCCGCTCGGCAGCCACACCTTGCGGTCCAGCGCCTTGTGCAACTGCTCGTGGATGTGATGGCGCTCGTAGATCGGCAGTCCGTCGGCCTCGGCGTCGAAGTGCTCGACGCGGTCGGCCAGCTCGGGGTTGAACGCGCCGACGTAGTCGCGCACGTCCTCGAACAGTCGTTGGTCGTCGATGATCACGCCGCGGTAGTCGGCGTTGAACTCCTCGCGGATCACCCGCACGGCCAGCTCCGGCTCGCGGTACAGCAGCGTCGGGCTGTTGGCCTTCTTCGCCTTGGCCTCGATCGCCTGCCACTGCTCCAGCAGCCTGGACATGTCGGCGCGCAGCTCGTGCTCGTTGGCATCCTCCGCCGCGGTGCGCACGATCAGGCCGTGCTCGGCCGGCTTGACCCGGTCGAGGATGCCGCGCAGGCGCTTGCGCACCTCGTCGGGCAGGCGCTTGGAGATGCCGTAGGTCTTCGAGTTGGGGATCAGCACGACGAACCTGCCGGGCAGCGACACCTCCTGCGTGAGCCGTGCGCCCTTGGCTCCGATCGGGTTCTTCGTCACCTGGCAGATGATCAGCTGCTTGGCCTTGAGCAGCTGTTCGATGCGCGGGTTGCCGCCCTTCTCGACGATGTCCTCGGCGTCGTACTGCACGTCGCCGCGGTACAGCACGGCGTTCTTCGGCGTGCCGATGTCGACGAACGCGGCCTCCATCCCCGGCAGCACGTTCTGCACCCGGCCGAGATAGATGTTGCCGTGGATCTGGGTGACGTCGTCGGCCGGACGGCTGACGTAGTGCTCGATCAGCGTGCGACCTTCGAGCACGGCCACCTGGGTCAACGTCGGGCGGACCTGCACGCACATCAGGTAGCGGCCGATCGGCCGGCCGTTGCGCTCCCGACCGCGACGGCGCTCCAACGCCTCGGTGTCGAGCACCTCGGCCGGTTCGTTCGAACCGCCACGGCGGCGCCGCTTGGCCGGAACGGCTGCGTCCACCTCGACGGGTGGGGGCGACGCCTTCGACTTCGGTTGACGTCGAGAACGAGCCGCCGCCGGCGGCTCGGCCGGGGCTGCCGGGGGGCGGACCGGCGCCGGCCGGGTGTCGCCGATCTGCGGCTTGCGCACCAACGCCTGGTCCGCCGCCTCGACCGACGAGGGGCGACCCTCGCTGATCCGCTCGGGCAGCTCCGGGCGCACGTCGCGGCGCGGGCGGCGGGCCGCCGTCTCGACGGTGGCCTCGACGACCGCCTCGTCGGCCAGCACCTCGTCGTCCAGCAGGTCATCGTCCGCCGCGTCGTCGTCATCGACGAGTCCGTCGTCGGCGGTGGCCGGTCGCTTGCGGTTGCGTCCACCGCGCGAGCCCCGGCGCCGCTTGCGGTTGGCGGCCGGCGTGCCGTCGCCCTCAACCTCAACCTGAGCCTCGGGGGCGGTCAGGTCGGGGTGCACGGGAGCCTCACCGCCCGAGTGCTCGAGCGGCTCGATCTGATCGTTGTCCATGTCTCGACGTCCGATGGTCGTGGCGCCGTCGCCGGCTGCCGGTCGCGGCGAGCTCGGCCAGCTCCACGCGCGACGGGCGCACCAGCGCGTCGCCGATGCGATTGCGCAGCGCCCTGGCCGCTCGCACGCGGCGCAACGGCGCTGCCGTCAGCCTAACAGGATGCTGAAATTGTGGCTTCGACCACGATCAGCGATAGCGGCGCATGTACACGTTCTGCACCAGTCCGATGAGGACGAAGAACGCCAGCAGGCTCGAGCCGCCGTAGGAGATGAACGGCAGCGGCAGGCCGGTGATCGGCATCACCCCGATCGTCATCGCGACGTTCTGGAACAGCTGCCACAGCAGCATGGTGAACACGCCGGCGCACAGGTAGGTGCCGAACATGTCGCGCGACAGGTGGGCGATGCGCCAGATGCGCATCAGCATGATGACGAACAGACCGACGATGACCGCGCAGCCGACCAGCCCGAACTGCTCGCCGATCGCCGAGAACGGGAAGTCCGCCCACTGGACCGGGATGTCCTTCGACGACGTCAGCGGACCCTGCAACCAGCCCTTGCCGGTGATGCCGCCGGTGGCGATCGCCTTCACCGCGTTGGACCCCTGGTAGCAGAGGTCGCTGATCGCCGACCCGGCCGACGACGCGTTGCACTTGTCGGTGTCGATGAAGATGACGATGCGGTTCCACTGGTACGCGTTGATCAGTCCGGTGACCTTGGCCGCGGTGACCGTCAACGCAGCGAGCACGGTGATCAGCACGATGTACTTGGTCCGCGCCCCGGCGACGAGGAGGACGCCCATCGCCATGGCGATGATCACCGAGGCCGAGCCGAGGTCCGGCTGGATGATGATCAGCGCGGTGGGGATGCCGATGTAGATCAGCCCACCGACGAACCGGGCGTACGGCAGACCGCGCTCGTCGCTGCCGACGCGCTCGTCGTCGCCGAGGTACGCGGCGAGGGCGAGCAGCGTGGTGACCTTGGCCAGCTCGGCCGGCTGCAGCTTGAGCGGCCCGATGTCGAAGCTCAGCCGGGCGCCCTCGCTGACCGCGCCGAGCATGATCACCAGCACCAGGAGCATGATCGTCAGGCCGTAGAAGAACTTGGCCCGGTGCTTGAACCACTCGTAGTCGATCGACATGGCGATCGCCATGGCGATCATCGCCCCGATCAGGAAGATCTCCTGACGGGTGACGAACAGGTACGGGTTGGCGAACTTGGTGTACGACGCCGAGTAGATGACGAACAGGCCGATCACGGCCAGGGCGCACTGCGCCGTCATCAGCACCCAGTCGATGTGCCGCGTGGGCGCGCTCGCGCTGGCGCGGATGTTGCCCAGGCCGGAGTCCGGCTTGCGCTGCAACAACCCGACGGCCATCGTCAGTCCGTGCTCGCCCCGGCGCTGAGGCACGACGAGTCCGGGAGGTGCTGCGGGGCGGCGACCTCGTCGGACGTGATGTCAAGGTTGTTGCTGATCTGCACCGCGGCCATGCGCGTCGGATCGGAGAGGGCGAGGAAGATGCACTTGACGACGGGGCCCGCGGCCTTGGCGCCGTAGCCGGACTTCTCCAGGTAGGCGTACACCGCGTACGGGTGCTCGCTGTCGGTGCTGAACGCGCCGAACGCCGACGAGTCGTTCCACGGGTAGCCGCCGGCACCCTGGGCCGTCCCGGTCTTGCCGGCGATCGGTATGCCGCTGTAGCCCTGGAACAGATCCTCGCCGGTGGTGGCGTGGTAGAAGGTCGACGGGTAGGTGACGCCTCGACCGTAGACCACCCGCTTCAGTCCGGCGACCACCTGATCGTGGGCGTCCTGGTCGAGCTGCACCTGGTTGGCGATCGTCGGCGTGTCGAACGACTGCACGATCGTGCCCTGCGACAGATCGGCCACCTCCGGCGTCTGCGAGTTCGGGGTCAGCGGCGCGTAGATCGCCTTGATGATGCTCGGGCGCATGTGGGCGCCACCGTTGGCCAGCGTCGAGTAGGCGTTGACCGCCTGCAACGGCGTGGCCGACAGGAGCCCCTGGCCGATCGCCACCTGCACGTCGTCACCGACGACGAGCTGACGCACCTCGTTCTTGCCGAACTTGCCGGTGTCGATCAGCTTCTGCTTGATCGGCGTGTCCGGCACGCGGCCGCTGTACTCGAACGGCAGCTGGATGCCCGTCTCCGTGCCGAAGCCGAACGGCTGGAGGAACGACTTCATGTACGTCTTGTCCGGCGTCGTATCGGCCTCGTAGAACTTCTCGCCGATCCGGTAGAAGAACGCGTCGGAGCTGACGGCCAGCGCCGACTGCACCGACAGCGGCCCGTACTTCGACGGCTGACCGAGCTTGTTCGTCGCGTTCTTGAACTGGCAGCGAACGGTGCCGCCGTTGTTCTGGCAGATCTTCGGATCGATCGATTCCAGCGTGTAGATGCCCTGGTCGTTGTAGCCGCTCGTCGGCGTGATGATCCCGGCGTCGATCGCCGCGACCGCGACGAACGGCTTGATCGACGAACCCATGTTGTACTGGCCCTGGATCGCCCGGTTGACCAGGATCGACTTGTCCGGGTCGTCGCTCTCGGGGAACAGCGATTTGTACTTCTCCGACGTGATCCCCGACTCCTGCCAGCGGTTGTCGAACGTCGGATAGCTGGCCATCGCCACGATCTGGCCGGTGCTGTAGTCCTCCACGACCACCGCCCCGGCGGGCGCCTTGAACGGGATCCACTCGACCTGCCCGAACTCCTTGGAGCTGGAGAAGACGCGGGTCTTGAAGTTGGTCGTCGGATCGAGCGGGTTGTGCGCCCACTTCTCCAGCGGCAGGTTCTGGGTGTCGCGCAACTCGGTCTGCAGCGCCTGCTCGGCGTACTGCTGGACGTCGAGGTCGATGCTCACCTGGATGTCCTGGCCGGCGACCGGGGCGACCTCCTGGTCGACGTCCTCGCCGACGATGTTGCCGGCGGCGTCGATCTCGTAGACCTTCTTGCCCCACGAGCCGTGCAACACCGACTCCATGCTCAGCTCGACGCCGAACTGGCCGACGCGCTCGTCGGCGTTGTACCCCTTGGCGCGATAGTCCTTGATCGTGTCGGCGGTGATCGCGCCCATGTAGCCGACGACGTGGCTGGCCAGCGGGGCGTACGGATACACCCGGCTCCAGTCCTGCTGCACCGAGATGCCCGGGTAGTCCTCGCTGCGCTCCAGCAGGAAGTTGACGGTGTCCTGGTCGACGTCCTCCTTCAGCGGCAGCGGCAGCAGCGGGCTGTAGATCTGGCCCTTGTTGCACTTGGGGATCGCCGGGGCGCCGAAGCACGGGTCGTACCGTCGCTGCAGCTCGTCGACGGGCACCTGCAGGGGGCCGGACAGCCGCTCGAGCAGCGTGTTGCGGTCCTTCTTCTTGCGCAGCACTGACCAGTCGATGGCGATCGTCATCACCTGGCGGTTGTCCGCCAGGATGCGGCCCTTGGCGTCGAAGATCCGACCGCGCTCGGGCGGGACGTAAACGACGCGCGTCTTCGACGCCGTGACCTTGGCCTGGTACGCCGCCTGCTGGGTGCCCTGCAGGAACCACAGACGGGTGCCGAGGATCCCCAGCAGCAACACGGCGACGACAGCCAGGACGCCCAGCCGCGACGACCGCTTGTCAGCAGCCACGAGGTGCTCTCATTCCGGTATGGCCTTCCACTTCTTCCGCCTGACACCCATCATCCACCGTCCGAGGGGGATGAGCAGTGGACTGAGCACGAAGGCCGCCACCGCCTGCACGGGCAGGACCACGGCCAGCCTCGGCGTGATCCACCCGTCCTGCCCGATGAGCAACCTGATCACCGGGATGGCCGCCTCGCCCACCACGGCACCAAGAGCGGCGAACAACCCTGCCAGCCACCACTGCGGATCGGGTGTGATCGTCGTCACATAGCCGGCCACCAGGCCGCCGAGGCCGAAGGCCAACGCAGATGAGCCGAGCGGCGTCCCGGCGGCGAGGTCGAACATCATCCCGAGCACGAAGCCGGCCAACGCCCCACGCTCCGGGCCGCCACCCGCTCCGGCACCGACGACGAGGCACAGCACGATGTCGACGACCACGTCGAACGGGCGGTACTGCGCACAGACCTTGCGCTGGATGCCGAGGAACACCAGCCCGAGCGGGACGATCCGGACCAGTGGTCCGGACAGGAGTGAGCGCACGTCCGGTCAACCGCCGGCACTCGAGCTCGGGGTGTACAGCACCACGCTGACGAAGTACAGCTGATCGAGGTTGGCGTTCGGTGTGACCTCCACGACCTTCTGGCGCGACCCGGTGGCGTTGGAGATGCTCGAGATCGTGCCGATCGGCAGACCCTCCGGGGCGAGGTCGTTGGCCCCGCCGGCGGTCTGCACGGCGTCGCCGACCTTGATCGTCAGCACGCTGGAGTCGTCGACGAAGCGCAGCAGCGGCGGCTTGCCGCTGCCCTGGCCCTGCAGCGTCCCGGTCTCGCGCACCGCCTGCACCTGGGTCGTCGTGGTCGTCGACTGCGGCGGTGCGGTGCTCGTGGTGGTCGACACGACGAACGGGGTGAGGTCGGGCAACGTCGACGGGGTCGTCGGCGCGAGCTCGCCCGGCAGGGTCGTCGTCGTGGTCGTCGTCTCCGGCGGGGCGACGGACAGCACCTCGGCGCCGATGCTGTAGCTCGGATCGGTGAGCAGCACCACCTCGGACGTGTCGGCGTAGACCTTGGTGATCTTGCCGACGAGCCCGGCGCTGCTGAGCACGGGCATGCCGACCTTCACGCCGCGGTTGGCGCCGACGGTGATCGACACCGTGTTCTGGAAGTTGCTCGGCGCCTCGCCGGTGACCCGGGCCATGACGTGCGGGTAGTCCTTGGACAGCTCGTACAGGTCGACGATCGCCTGGTACTGGAGCACCGCGGCGCGGGCGGTGACCTCGGCGCCCTTCTGCGCGTCGAGCTGATCGCGCAGCGCCTGGTTCTCCTTCTCCAGCCGGTCGTAGTCGGAGATCCCGTTCCACGTCCGGGCGATCGGTCGAGCGATCGCGTCGGCCGCGGCGTCGAACGGCTTGAGCGCCGTCTGGAAGCCGGTGCGAGCCTTGTCGATCACGGCGTTGTTGCGCCGGTCGAGGGTGATCAACAGCAGCGACGTCAGGATCAGCAGGACGAAGACGCGCTTGCGACTCAACGACGAGAACATGGAGAGATGCCGCGCTGGCGCGCCCGCCGGCTCAGTCGTCCCCGCCGAGCGACATGAGCCCGCGCATCGCGTCGATGTTCTCCAGGGCGCGACCGGAGCCGATGACCACGCTGAACAGCGGGTCGTGAGCGACGTTGATCGGCATGCCCGTCTCGTGGGCCAGGCGACGGTCGAGGCCGGCGAGCAGCGCGCCGCCGCCGGTGATCGTGATGCCCTGCTCCATGATGTCGGCGGCGAGCTCCGGCGGGGTCTTGTCGAGCGTCGTCTTCACGGCGTCAACGATCGCAGACACCGGCTCGGAAAGGGCTTCGCGCACCTGCTCGGTGGTGAGCGGCACGGTGCGCGGCAGGCCGCTGATCAGATCGCGACCACGGATGTCGGCGGTCAGCTCCTCGTCGAGCGGCCACGCCGAACCCATGTGGATCTTGATCTCCTCGGCGGTGCGGTCGCCGATCGCCAGGGAGAACTCCTTCTTGACGTACTGCATCACCGCGTCGTCGAGCTCGTCGCCGGCGACGCGCACGGACTGGGCCGTGACGATCCCGCCGAGGCTGATCACGGCCACCTCGCTAGTGCCGCCACCGATGTCGACGATCATGTTGCCGCTCGGCTCGTGGACCGGCATGTCCGCGCCGATCGCCGCGGCCATCGGCTCCTCGATGATGTGCACCGGCTTGCGCGCCCCGGCGTACTCGGCGGCGTCCTGCACGGCGCGCTGCTCGACCCCGGTGATGCCCGACGGCACGCAGATGACCATGCGTGGCTTGCTCCAGCGGCTGGCGTGGACCTTCTGGATGAAGAACCGGAGCATCTTCTCGCAGACCTCGAAGTCGGCGATGACGCCGTCCTTCAACGGCCGGATCGTCTTGATCCGGCCGGGCGTGCGGCCCATCATCCGCTTGGCCTCCAGGCCGACGGCGACGGGACGGCCGTCGGTGATGTCGATGGCCACCACCGAGGGCTCGTTGAGCACGATGCCCTGGCCCCGCGCGTAGATCAGGGTGTTCGCCGTGCCGAGATCGATCGCCAGATCCCGGCCCAGCGCAAGCGGATTGTTCCGCGCCATCGGTCGTACTCCTCGGGGCCCTCAACACTGCGCCAGGCCCCGCGCTGGGCCCGTCGCAAGAATGGTTGCTCTGCCATCGGTGGCCGAGCGTGGCCAGGAGTCTACCCCGGGGTGGGTTTGTTACAGATTCGGGAAGAAGATGGCGATCTCTCGTTCCGCAGATGGGAGCGAATCGCTGCCGTGCACCAGGTTCTCGGTGAGGTTGGCGCTGGCCAGGTCACCGCGGATGGTGCCCGGTGCCGCCTTGCGCGGGTTGGTCGCGCCCATCAGGCCGCGGACGATCTCCCAGGTGTCCTCGCTGCCTTCGACGACCATGGCGACGATCGGGCCACTCGACATGAACCCGACGAGGTCGTCGTAGAACCCCTTGCCGACGTGCTCGGCGTAGTGCTGCGACAGCGTCTCGGCGTCCAGGGTGCGCAGGTCCATCGCCACGACCGACAGCTGCTTGGCCTCCAGCCGGCCGATGATCTCCCCGACCAGACCGCGGCGGACGGCGTCGGGCTTGAGCAGGACGAGGGTGCGGTCAGACATGGCGGGCGAGGCTACCGGCCGATGGCGCGATGACTTGTGACGCGAACTGTCCGCGTCATCGCTCATCGCCGGTGCGTCAGGCGTCCGCTTCGCCCGGCCGAGATGACTTGTGACGCGACCTGTCCGCGTCACAAGTTATCTCGGGTCGAGGTGGCGAACTCCCGGCGGCGCTGGTGGTACACGGCGACGAGCCGATCGATCGTCGCGTCGAAGCGGTGGTCGAGTGACAGCTTCGCGGCGCGGCTCACCCGCCAGCCGACGGCATCGCAGGCCAGATCCCGGTCACGGTCCCGTGCTGCGCCGACCTCGGACCAGTGCGTGGGGTGGATGTCCACCTCGACGCCCCAGCGCAGGTCGTCGACGGCCGCGTCGAGGCAGACCTTGCCCCAGCCGGGCAGCGTCAGCCACCGGTTGGAGACGATCCCGCGTATCCCTCGCTCACGGAGCGCATCGACGACCCGGGACTCGCCGTGCGATGCCCGTGTCCCTGCAGCGCGATCGTCCAGGATCGCCAGGAACTTGCGGGCCCACGGACGGCCGGGTGTGTTCAGTGAATCGGGCGCTTCGGATCTGTGGGTGGGATGACGTGATGAGGTAGGGGTCCCTGGCGCGGCACAGGGGCTCTGCGACGCTGACGGTGTCTAGGCCATCGAGTGTCGGGAGCCCCTGTTGGAGACGGATCCTACGCGCATGTGCGCGCTGCTGGTCGGCCTGCGCGCCGTGCGGGTGTTGGGTGTCGGCCGGTGGCCGCACTGGCTGCGGATCACGATCGAGACAACGGCGGCCAGGCCGAACTGCGCCGCGTGTGACACGTCGGCGCACGGTCATGGCCGCCGAGACGTGACGCTTGTCGATCTGCCCGCGTTCGGTCGTCCAACAAGGTTGGTGTGGTCCAAGCGGCGGTGGCGATGCCCGTCGTGTCGCCGGTCGTGGACCGAGACCGATCCGTCGATCGGGTCGTCGCGCAGCTTGCTGACTGCGAGGGCTGGCCGGTGGGCGACAGTGCAAGTCGGCCGGCACGGTCGCAGCGTCGCCGATGTCGCGGTCGAGCTGGGATGTGACTGGCACACCGTGATGGACGCCGTCACCTTGTGGGGCCGCCAGCTGATCGACGACCCGAACCGGTTCGATGTCGTCGACGCGGTCGGCCTGGACGAGACCCTGTGCGTCCGGGTGGGCCGCTACCGCACCCAGGTGTGGTCGACGCAGATCGTCGACGTGCGCCGCGGTCAGCTGCTCGACGTGATCGGCGGACGGCGCTCCGGCCCGGCGTGCGCCTGGTTCGCGGCCCGGCCTGACGGCTGGTGCGAACGGGTCCGTTGGGCGACGTTGGACTTGTCGGCCGCGTATCGCACGGTGTTCGACACGATGCTGCCCGACGCCGTGCAAGTCGCCGACCCGTATCACGTCGTGGCCCTCGCGAACCGGGCGGTGGACGAGACCCGTCGGCGGGTGCAGAACGAGACGACTGGTCATCGGGGCCGCAACGTCGATCCGCTCTATCGGGTTCGGCGCCGGCTGATCACCGGTGCCGAGCGGCTCACCGATGATGGCCACGACCGTCTGCTCGAACTGCTCGCCGACGGTGACCCGGACTTGCACGTGTTCGCTGCATGGGCGGCCAAGGAACTCGTCCGCCGGATCTACACGCAGACCGACGCCGCTGCGGCAAGGGCGTGGATCGTGCGCATCGCAGGCGACTTCGCCCAGCAGTGGATGCCGATGGAGGTGCGCCGGCTCGGTCGCACGCTGCGCGTGTGGATCGAGCAGATCGTCGCGTGGCACGACGCCCGGGTGAGCAACGGACCGACCGAGGCGATCAACAACCTGATCAAACGCGTCAAGCGTGTCGCGTTCGGGTTTCGCCGCTTCGACCACTACCGCACACGCGCGCTGCTCTACGCCGGCAGCCCCAACTGGGCCCTACTCAACACCCTCACCCCACCCTGAAATCCGAAGAGCCGTGAATCGGCGACGTTCCGCATGGTGGCTGCCGTCCCCATGCCCTCGTGCTCGACCTGGTCGATGACCGACCGCAGTTGTCCGGCCCCGAGATGTCGCGCCAGGTCGACGGCCGTCCGCGCCGGGCTGGTGAGCACGACGCCGTCCTCGCGTCCGACGATGTCCTCGTCGGCGATCAGCGGGTGCGATACGGGCGCAACCATGCCGCTCTGATCGGATGGCTGGCCGGGGGTGCGAGCACCCAGATGAGATGGTCGGCCCGGCATCTGGCGGAACCCCCATTGCCGTCCTGCGGTGGGTGCGGCAACGACCAGGCCGAAGCGGTGCGCGCAGGCCGCGGCACACAGCGCGGTCTCGTCGGCGGCGCCGCCGGTGAAGCGATACACGCCGTTGCTGATCCGCTCCAACACACCGTCTTCGACCAGCGTCCGCTGCCCGGATGCCGTGATGCCATTGGCCCGCAGCACCGCGACGGGCAACGTGTTGTGCCGGGCGGCGGCGAGCGCGAGTACTTCCTTGAGGGGAATCATCGATGCTCCTGTGAACTCGATGGACGTCACCGGGGGAAGGCTCGACCGAGACAGTACGCAGGGGGTCTCACACCCCGGGGCGCGATGACTTGTGACGCGACCTGTCCGGCTCACAAATCATCTCTCGCCGGCGCGTCACCGCTGCGGCCGTGTGCTGTGACTTGTGACGCGACCTGTGCGGCTCACAAGTCATCGCGCCCCGGGCGGGGGCTAGAGGAGGCGGCGGAGGACGGGTCGCGCTGCGCCGACGACGTACAGCGAGCCGGCGACCAGAACGGCGTCGTCCTGCGCGGCGAGTCGCACGGCGCGGTCGCAGGCCTGCTCGACGTCCTGGCACTCGAAGATGTCGTCGCAGCCCAATGCCCGTGCCGCGGCCGACAGCTGCGCCGCGGGCATCCCTCGCGGCGTGGGGGCCGTGCACGTCAGGACGACGTCGAACTCGTCGGCGCGCAGCGCGGACAGCATCTCCTCCGGGTCGCGCCCGAGCAGGCAGCCGACGACGAGGATCCGCCGCCCCGCTGGATCGAAGTCGTCGAAGAACACCTCGGCGCAGACGGCGGCGCCCGCAGGGTTGTGCGCCCCGTCGATGATCACCAACGGCTGGTGGCCGAGCACCTCGAACCGGCCCGGCATCGTCACCGCGGCGAAGCCCTCGACGACGATGTCCGGCGCGACCGGGGCGGCGAAGAACGCCTCCACCGCAGTGAGCGCCGCCGCAGCGTTGTCGCCCTGGTGGTAGCCGTAGAGCGGGACGAACACCTCGGGGTACACGGTGGTGGGCGTGCGGATGTCGACCATCCGGCCCTGGAGCGCGAGTTGGTTGTCGAGGACGTCGAAGTCCTCGCCGCGCACGAACGACGTCGCTCCCCCGGCGGCCTGGAACACCGCCACCAGCGAGGGGTCCGTCTCGCCGATGACGACGGCGCTGCCGGGCTTGATGATCCCCGACTTCTCGCGGGCGATGTCGGCCGTCGTCGGCCCGGCGTACTCGGTGTGGTCCAGCCCGATGTTGGTGATCACGGCGACCTGGGCGTCGCACACGTTCGTCGCGTCCCACCGCCCGAGCAGGCCGACCTCGACGACGGCCACGTCCACGGCGACGTCGGCGAACCAGCGGAACGCCGCCGCCGTCACCGCCTCGAAGTACGTCGGGCGCACGGCGACGAGCCCCTCGATGTCGGCGACGGCGGCGATCTGCTCGGCGAGGTCGTCGTCGCTGATCGGCTCGCCGTTGCGGCTGATCCGCTCGTTCAGCTTCTCCAGATGCGGGCTGGTGTACGTCCCGACGGTGAGGCCGTGGGCCATCAGCAGCCGGGTGATCATCTGCGACGTCGAGCCCTTGCCGTTCGTGCCCGTGACGTGGATCACCGGGTAGGTCAGCTGCGGATCGCCCATCGCCGCGACGATGACCTGCATGCGCTCCAACGTCGGCGAGTTGATCCGCCCGGTGTTGTCGTAGTTCGAGTGCGCGTCGAGGTAGGCGAGCGCCTCGTCGAAGGTCAAGACGCCTGGCGGCGGGGCCGCTTGGCCACCGGCTCGCGAGGCACGAGCGTCGGGTTGGCCTTCGTCGCCACCGTGTCCGCGTCGATCAGCACGCGGCCGACGTCGGTGCGCCCGGGCAGCTCGTACATCGTGTTCAGCAGCACCTCTTCGAGGATGGCCCGCAGGCCGCGGGCGCCGGTGGCGCGCTTCAGAGCCAGCTCGGCGATGGCGTCCAGCGCATCCTGGGTGAACTCCAGCTCGACGTCCTCGAACTCGAACACCTTGCTGTACTGCTTGACGAGCGAGTTCTTCGGCTCCATGAGGATCTTGATGAGCGCCTCGCGGTCCAGGCTGCGCACCGCGCCGATCATCGGCAGGCGGCCGACGAACTCGGGGATCAACCCGAACTTGAGCAGGTCCTCGGGGAGCACCTGGGCGAACAGCTCGCCCGGGTCGCGCTCGGACTTCGACCGCACCGTGCCGTGGAAGCCGACGCCCTTGTGCCCGACGCGGTGCTCGATGATCTGCTCCAACCCGGCGAACGCCCCGCCGCAGATGAACAGGATGTTCGTCGTGTCGATCTGGATGAACTCCTGGTGCGGGTGCTTGCGCCCGCCCTGCGGCGGCACCGACGCGACCGTGCCTTCGAGGATCTTCAGCAGCGCCTGCTGGACGCCCTCGCCGGAGACGTCCCGGGTGATCGACGGGTTCTCGCTCTTGCGGGCGATCTTGTCGATCTCGTCGATGTAGATGATCCCGGTCTCGGCCTTCTTCACGTCGAAGTCGGCTGCCTGGATCAGCTTGAGCAGGATGTTCTCGACGTCCTCGCCGACGTAGCCGGCCTCGGTGAGCGCAGTGGCGTCGGCGACGGCGAACGGCACGTTGAGCAGACGAGCCAGCGTCTGGGCGAGGTGGGTCTTGCCGCACCCGGTGGGCCCGAGCAGCATGATGTTGCTCTTGGCCAACTCGACGTCGTCGCGCCGGCCGACGCCCTGGCTCTGCTGGTACTGGATCCGCCGGTAGTGGTTGTACACGGCGACGGACAGGATCTTCTTGGCCTCGTCCTGGCCGACGACGTAGTCGTCGAGGAACGTGCGGATCTCCCGCGGCGTGGGCAACTCCTCGAAGTGCAGCTCACCGGTGTCGGTGAGCTCCTCCTCGATGATCTCGTTGCACAGGTCGATGCATTCGTCGCAGATGTACACGCCGGGGCCGGCGATCAACTTCTTGACCTGCTTCTGTGACTTGCCGCAGAAGCTGCACTTCAGCAGCTCCCCGGTGTCTCCGAACTTGGCCATGTCACCTCCCCCTCGACTCGGCTCGACTCGCTCAGCGGATGGGACCCGTGCGGTCCACCGCGTCGCGCGACGAGATCACGTCGTCGATGATGCCATACGCGCGAGCCTCCTCCGCTTCCATCACGAAGTCGCGGTCGGTGTCGAGGTGGATCCGCTCCAGCGTCTGGCCGCTGTGCTTGGACAGGATCTCCTCCAGGAGATCACGCATCCGCAGGATCTCCTTGGCCGCCAGCTCCAGATCGGTGACCTGGCCGTAGCCGACCTGACCGTACGGCTGGTGCAGGAGGATGCGACTGTGCGGCAGGGCCAGGCGCTTGCCCTTGGTGCCCGCGGCCAGCAGCACGGCGGCGGCCGAGGCGGCCTGGCCGAGGCAGATCGTGGCGATGTCGTTCTTGATGAACTGCATCGTGTCGTAGATGGCGAACAGCGCGGTGATGTCGCCGCCCGGGCTGTTGATGTACAGGTTGATGTCCTTGTCCGGGTTCTCGGACTCCAGGTGGATCAGCTGGGCGCAGATCAGGCTGGCGATCGAGTCGTCGATCGGCGTCTGCAAGAAGATGATGTTCTCCTTCAGCAGGCGCGAGTAGAGGTCCATGCCGCGCTCACCGCGGCTGGTCTGCTCGATGACGTTGGGGACGAGGTAGTTCTGCGGACGAGCCATGACGTCGGTCCTCTCAGTGCTCGTGGTGGTGGTCGTGACCGTCGTGGTCATGGTCGTGATCGTGGCCATGGTCGTGGTCGTGCGAGTGGTCGTGGTCGTGCGAGTGGTCGTGGTCGTGGTCGTGGTCGTCGAGCTCGAGCAGCACGGCGCGGTCGATCGCCCGACCCTGGTCGTCGACCGCTTCGACGTGCTCCATCAGCCAGTCCAGCGCCTTGCGCTTGCGGATCTGGGCGGTCAGCTCGCTGACCGCGTCCTCGGCCTCGTACGCCTTGCGGATGGCCGACGCCTTCTGGCCGACCTGCAGGGCGATGCGGGCGTACTCGGCGTTGACGTCGTCGTCGTTGGCGTCGAGCGACTCGGCTTGGGCGAGGGCGCGCAGGGCGAGGTCGAGCTTGGCGGCGCGCACGGACTGCTCGCGCATCGACTCGACGAACTGGGCAGGATCCTGCCCCGTCACCTGCAGCCACTGCTCCAAGGCGATGCCCTGGCTCTGGAAGCGCTGAACGGTGTTCTGCACCCGGGCCGACAGGTCGCTGCTGACCATCGAGTCCGGTGCGTCCATCTCGACGAGCCCGACGAGCGCCTCGGTGGCGCGGTCGGAGAACAGCTCGCGGGCCTGGTTGAGGCGCTGGGTGGCGAGGCGCTCGGTGACCGCCGCCCGCCAGGACTCGACCGTGTCGTGGTCGCCGATGTTCTCGTCCACCCACTCGTCGGTCACCTTGGGCAGCACGACCTCTTGCACCTGCTGGACGAGCACGGTGAACTCGGCCTCGTCGCTGGTGCCGTTGGGGACCGCGGTGAAGTGCAGCTCGTCGCCGGCCGAGGCGCCGAGCAGCTCGCCGTCGAACCCGGGGGCGACCCAGCCCTGACCCACCTCGTACAGCCAGTCCTCGGTGTTCAGGCCGACGACGGGCTCGCCGTCGCGCTCGGCCGACAGGGTCAGCGTCACCTGGTCGCCGGAATGCACCGGCCGGTCGACCTCGGCGAGCGAACCGTGGCGCTTGACCTCGGCCTCGATCGCCTGCTCGACGTCCTCCTGGGACGGCTCCAACGCGGGCAGCTCGACGCGCAGGCCGCCGTAGCCGTCGAGCGTGATCTCCGGGCGCACCTCGCAGGTGGCGTCGAACTCGACCGGCCCGTCCTCGGTGCCGGCGGTGATCTCGATCTCCGGGGTGGCGATCAGGTCGACCTCGTGCTCGCGCACGGCGTTCGACAGGTACACGGGCACCGAGTCGCGCAGCGCCTGCTCGCGCGCCGCGCTCTTGCCGATGCGCGCCTCGAGGACTCGACGCGGCGCTTTGCCGGCACGGAAGCCGGGCAGGCGGACCTCGCGGGCGATCTTGCGGAACGCCTGGTCGATGTCACGGTCGAACTCGTCCTCGCCGACGGTGACCGACAGCTTCACGAGCTTCTTGCCGGGAGCATCCTCGGGCGCGTCGACGGGTTCGATGGTGCTTCTCACAAGGAGGCGATGCTATCGGTGCGGCGATGTCGCGCCCGGTGTTGCAGGGTGGCACCACCGTTCGGCCATGATGGGCGACGTGATCCGACGGGACCTGCGGCGATGACGATGTGGAAGCCGCATGCGCTGGCCCGGCCGCACGCCGACCAGCTCGACCTGCGCATGGGCGACAAGGTTCGCTCGATCGTCGAGCTGCACGGCACCGAGATCGGCACCGTCGGCAAGGTGATCCTGGCCAACGGGTTCAACTGGCAGCGCTACCGCGTCCTGTTCACCAACGGGGTCGAGCTCGGCGATCTCGACGGCCGCCACATCGAGCCCTACGGCAAGACGGTCAAGCGGCTGGAGAAGGCGGAGAAGAAGGCCGCTCGCCGCTGACCGACACGAGTGCGCAATCCCGCTCGTCCCTCTCGACGTAGATTTCGGCGTGACCTCGACCCCGCCGACTCCCCCGTCCTCGCCGCCGACCGTCCCCCTGAGCGCCCCGCCCGACCGCGACGAGGTCTCGCCCGTCGAGGTGGTGATGCGCGTCGTCGCCGCGGCGGCCATCCTCGTCGGCGGGCTCGTCCACCTCGACCTCTACTTCAGGTACGGGTACCGCGACTTCCCGAACGACAACCTCGGCCGGTCGTTCCTGCTCAACGGCTTCGCCTCGGTGATCGTCGCCGCCGCCCTGCTGCTGCGCCGGGACGCGATCATCCGGATCATCGGGATCGTCCTCGTCGCCGGCACGCTCGGCGCGTTCTTCATGAGCCGCAACCTGGACAACGGGATCTTCGGCTTCACCGAGAAGGGGTGGAACCCGTCGCCGCAGGCCGCGCTCGCGTTCATCGCCGAGATCGTCGCCCTCGTCGTGCTCGTGGCGAGCTTCGTGCCGGCACTGCAATGGCGCCAGCAGGCCGTGGTGAACACGGCGGTGGGTGCCACCCTGGCCCTGATCGTCGTCGCCATCGGCATCGCCGCCCCAGCGGTCTGGGCCCGCACCGACGACACGACGACCTCGTCCGACACCACCTACGCCGCCTCGACGACGGTCGATCCGCCCGCCACCTCGACCACGGTCGATCCGCCCGCCACCTCGGCGGGGGCCACCACGACCGCGGGTGCGGCCACGACTGCAGCCGGCGCGACGACCGCTCCGGCGACGACGGCGGCAGCGGCCGGCGCCGGCCAGGCCGTGACGATCAAGGGCTTCGCCTTCGATCCGGCCGACCTGCAGATCAAGGTCGGTGACTCGGTCACGTGGACCAACGAGGACGGGACCACGCACGACGTGGCGGCCGACGACGGCAGCTTCGCCAGCGCCGACCTCGACAAGGGCGCGTCGTTCAGCCAGACCTTCACCACCGCCGGCAGCTTCAGCTACATCTGCTCGATCCACCCGCGGATGAAGGCCACGGTCACGGTCACCGGCTGACGACTCACGCCCAGGGATAGCATCGGCCGAGCCGGGGAGTGGCGCAGCGGTAGCGTTCCTGCTTTGGGTGCAGGAGGTCGGGGGTTCGAATCCCCCCTCCCCGACGAGGTGCAACGTCGGTGCCGGCCCGAACCCCTGTGACGGAGGAGATGGACATGTCGGGTGACTTCCACATCAAGTTCACGGGGATCGACGGCGAGTCGCTGAGCAAGGATCACAAGGGCGAGATCGAGGTGCTGTCCTGGGCATGGGGCCTGTCCAGCTCCGTGCCGGCAGCGGGCGGCGGCGGCGCCGCCGGTCGGCCGAGGGCCGAGCCGTTCAGGTTCACGCACCTGTACGACAAGGCCTCGCCGGTGCTGGCCGCGTTCGCTGCGTCGGGGCGTCGGGTCAAGCAGGCATGGGTCAGTGCGCGACGCGGGGGCGAGGGGCAGCGCGACTTCCTCACCGTGACCATGTCCGACGTGAGCATCACCGACGTCCACCAGAACGCCGACGAGGACGGCATCACCGAGACGGTCAGCGTCTCCGCTGGGCACGTCACGTTCGAGTACCGGCCGATGAGCCCGGACGGGTCGCTCGAGCCGGCCGTCAAGTTCGATTGGGACATCGGCAAGAACGCCGTGAAGTGATCGGCTGAGTCGCTGTGGACCAGCGAGCAGCACTGATCGAGGCGATCGCGCTGCTTCGCCAGGGTCGGGTCGACGAGGCGGAGTCCACGCTCGACGCGGTGCTCGCGGCAGATCCGGCCCAACCCGATGCGCTGCACCTGCTCGGGCTGTGCCGTCACGAGCGGCATCAGCCAGCGTCGGCGAAGCAGCTGATCCGCGAGGCGATCCGGTGCTGGCCGCCCGACGATCCGAACGTCTGCGTGCCATGGCACAACCTCGGCAACGTGCTCGCCGAGTGCGCCGAGCCGGAGGAGGCGATCGAGGCGTACCAACGGGCGCTGAGCGCCCAACCGGCGGCAGCCGGGACGTGGAACAACCTCGCCGTGCTGCTGCGCCGGCTGGGTCGGCTCGACGAAGCAGAGCCGGCGGCGCGGCGCGCAGTGGACGCCGCTACTGACGACCCGCATGCGTGGTTCACCCTCGCACGGGTGCTGGTCGAGGTCGGCGAGGTCCACGAGGGCGTGCAGGCCCATGCCCGTGGCGTCGCCCTGGCGCCGCGCGATCTCATCGGTCGCGAGGAGGTGCTGCGCTCCCTGTCGGTGCTCGGGCACCGCGACGAGGCTGCCGCGCTGTGGGCCGAGTGGTTGCTTGAGCGGCCCGACGATCCGGTCGCCATGCACCACCACGCGGCCTGTGCGGGCCGCCCGCCGCCGTTCGCCTCCCACTCCTACGTGGAGCAGGTCTTCGACTCGTTCGCCTCGTCGTTCGACGCCAAGCTGGCCAGGCTCGGGTATCGCGCCCCGGAAATCGTCGTCGGCGCGCTCACTGCGATGCTCGGCGGCAGTGAGCACTGGGGCGCGGTCGCCGATCTCGGGTGCGGGACCGGTCTGGTCGGGGCACTGGTGCGTCAGCGCGCTGATCGCCTCGTCGGTGTCGACCTGTCACGAGAGATGCTGGAGCAGGCGCGACGACGCAACGTGTACGACGAGCTCGCCCACAGCGATCTGGTGTCGTTCCTCCGTGGGCACGTGGGTGCGTTCGACGTCGTCGTCGCCGCCGACGTGTTGTGCTACTTCGGCGTGCTCGACGAGGTGATCGCCGCGGTGCGCAGCGCCCTTCGCCCCGGTGGCGTCATCGTGTTCACGGTGGAGTCGTTGCCCGACGGATCGGACGACTGGTGCCTGGCGATGACCGGACGCTACGCACATTCGCCGGGCTACCTGGCGAGGGCGCTGGCCCGCTTCGACGAGGTCGCGATCGATCCGTGCGAGGTCCGCCTGGAAGCCGGCCTGCCCGTGCCGGGGCTGCTGGCCTCCGCCCGGGCCTGACGTCCGCACCTGGCCGCCGACGCGCCCCGGCATCGGTGGGGCGTTCGCCGACGGGTCCTGTCACACCGACGCCGTCGCGGCCTCCATCGTGTCGACCGCATCGATCAGCCTCGTCGCCTCCTCGGCGCCCAGACGTGGGTCGACGAGGGTGTGGAACTTGACGACCAGCGCGTCCCACTCCTGGTCGAGGTCGTGCCGGCGCACGCTGGAGTCGTAGCTCGCCTCACGCCGCCGGCCATCCGCCGTCGAGACCGTCACGGTCGTGACGGGCATCGGCTGCTGCGGGTCGCCGACGACGGTGATCCGGTCGATCATCGCGTTGACGTCCGCCGCGGCCATCCGCTCGTCGGTGTACTGGGTGAGGTCGGCCGTGCTCTCGCCCAGCAGCGTCAGCGCGGTGGCGGCGCGCAGGCTGAACTTCCCCTGCAGCCCGGTGACCGGCCGGTCGATCCCGCACACGTTGAGCAACGACGGGGTGACGGCAACGGTGACGGCGTCGACGTCGTCGGCGGTGAGGCCGTCACCGACGAGTTCGAGCGCGCTGTTGATGGCCGCATGGGTGCCGTAGCACGCGGCGTGGAACTTGAAGTGGGTCTCGGCGGTGTACCAGCGACCGGTGGCGTCGAGCGGGCGTGGCGCCGCCCCGTCGGCGAGCGTCGCGTTGACGAGTCCCTGGGCGTGCTCGACGATCTCGGGGTTGCCGGAGAAGCCTCGGGCGGCCAGCCGGGCGGCGAGCAGCCCGTCGGCCGCAGCCCGCCCGGCGTGCAGCGGCTTGGCCATCGTGCCGAAGCTGGCCTTGAGCCCGCTGGACTGCGTCACCGCCAGGGCGAGGGCGATCGCGGTGACGTCGATCGGCAGGCGCATCAGTCGCGAGCACGCCGCCGCGGCACCGACGACGCCGAGCGTGCCGGTCGTGTGCCAGCCGCGGTGGTAGTGGTCGCCACCCAGCACGACGTTGAGGCGCGTCTCCACCTCGGTCCCGACGACGAGCGCGGTGACGATCTCGCCGCCCGACGCCCCGAGCACGTCGGCGAGGGCGAGGACCGCCGGGAGCACCGGCACGGTCGGGTGACCGGACATCGTCAGATTGGTGTCGTCGAAGTCGAGCGCGTGACCGGCGGCGCCGTTGATCAAGGCCGCGTTCAGCAGCGTCGTCGTCGCTTCCCGCCCGACGATGCGACACGGCCCACCGCTGCCGTCGAGCAGCTCGTCGCGCAGGATCCCGGCGAGCGGCTCGTCCTGGCCGGCGATGGCGCAGCCGTACCAGTCGAGGATGCAGTGGCGCGCGGCGCGGCGCACGTCGGCCGGGATGTCGTCGTGCTCCACGGCACCGAACTCGGCGGCCAGTCCCTCCAGGATGGTCATCTCCGACCTGCCTTCCCGAGCATGCGCTCGCTGATGATGTGCTGCTGGATCTGGCTGGTGCCCTCGAAGATGGTGGTCAGCCGGGCGTCGCGCCAGTGCCGCTCGACCTGGCGCTCGGTGGTGTACCCGTTGCCGCCGTGGAGCTGGATTCCCTCGCCGGTGACCTCCACCGCCATCTCGGTGGCGACGAGCTTGACCATCGCCGCCTCCTTCTCGCACGCCTCGCCCTGGTCCAGCCGGTGGGCGACCTGCTGGTAGAAGGCCCGGGCCTGTTCGACGCGCGCGGCCATCAGCGCCAGCTTGAAGCGCAGCGCCTGGAAGTCCGAGAGCGGCTGGTCGAACTGCTCGCGCTCCTGCAGGTAGACGGTGCAGTCCTCGACCGCGGCGCGGGCGAGGCCGACGGCCCGTGCCGCCGTGTGCACGCGGGCGTCGTTCAACCCCCGCTGGGTCGCCTTGAACGCGCTGACCGCCGGGCCGTCGGCTCGCGCCGTGAGATCACCGGAGCCGACCCGGGCGTCGAGCGGGATGCGCACGTCGCGCAGCTCGAGGTTGAACGTCTTGAAGCCGTGGTAGCCGATCTTGTCGATCTCCCGGGCGACCATGCCCTCGGGCACCGTGCCCGGTTCCTTCTCGATGACCACGCTCATCAGCCCCGCCGACCGGTTCTCCCCCGGCTGCGGATCTCGCTCGCGGCACAGCAGCTGGATGAAGTGCGAGTTGACCGCGTTGCCGCACCACCGCTTCTCTCCGTTGAGCACCCACTCGTCACCGACGCGCACCGCCGTGGTCTTCACGCCGGCGAGATCAGAACCGGCCGTCGGCTCGGACAGCGCCGCTGCGCCGATCCACTGGCCGGCGGCCGAGCGACGCAGCAGCTCCATCCGCCGCTCCCCCGTCGCATGGCCGGTGCCCATCCCCTGCGCCCTGGCGATGATCGACGCCACGCTCATCCAGGCGCGGGCCAGCTCCTCGGCGATCATGCAGTACTCGAACACGCCGAGCCCCATCCCGCCGACGTCCTCCGGCAGGCGGATGCCGAAGTAGCCGAGCGCGCCCATCTTCTCGATCAGCGCCGCCGGCATCTCCGCCTTGTGCGGATCGAGTTGGTTGGCGACCGGCAGCACCTCGTCCATCGCGAACTGCCGCGCCTCGGCCTGCAACTGCAACCTGCGCTCGGTGCGGTACGGGTCGGCCAGCACCGGGGGTTCGACAGCCCTCACCATCTCCTCATCCTCCCCGAACGGCCGAGCCCTGTCATCATGGTGCGTCGCCGCGAGGCGCCGATGGAAGGGGGCAGATGGGCGATCCGGACCTGGACAGCTTTCCCGTGGTGCGCAAGGGGAACAGCTTCGAGGACTTCACGGTCGGGCAGGAGCTCGTGCACCACTGGGGCCGAACGATCACCGACGGCGACAACGCCCTGTTCTCCACGGCGATGTGCAACTGGAACCCGATGCACCTCAACGCCGAGTACGCCAGGGCCAACGGGCACCCCGACGTCGTCGTCAACCCGATGCTCGTGCTGTGCACGACGGTCGGGCTGTCGGTGGAGGATCTCAGCGAGGCCGGCGGTCCGTTCCTCGGGATGGAGGACGTCGTGTTCCACACGGCGGTCCATCCGGGCGACACGATCACGGCGCGCTCGACGGTCGTGTCGGCGGTCGAGTCGGCCAGTCGGCCGACGTTCGGCATCGTCACCTGGGCGACCGAGGCGCACAACCAGCGCGACGAACTGGTCGTGTCCTACCGGCGGACCAACCTGGTGGCCAAGCGAGCACCACGATGAGCCTGTGGTTCGAGGACTTCACCGTCGGGCGGCAGATGCGCCACGCCCGCAGCGCGACCATCGACGAGGTGGAGAACAACTTCATCACCAAGCAGGTGATGAACACCGCCCAAGGGCACTGGAACGAGGAGGCCATGCGCGGCTCGCCGATGGGTGACGGCCGCCTGGTGTTCGGGTTGATCACCGGATCGCTGACCGTCGGGCTGACCAGTCAGGACACGGCGGAGAATGCCGTCGCCGAGCTCGGGCTGGACAAGGTGCGCTTCACCAAGCCGGTGCACCACGGCGACACGATCACCGCGTTCACCGAGGTGCTCGCCGCCGACCCGGCGCCGGATCGAGACGACGCCGGGGTGGTGCGGTTCAAGCACTGGGGGCGCAACCAGCGCGGCGAGATCGTCTGCGAGATGGAGCGGACCGTGCTGCTGAAGAAGCGGCCGTCGTGATGGATCACACGACCGCCCACGAGCACGCCGCGCCGATGCGCGCCCAGCGGTCCGGGCCACTCGCCGACGTGCGCATCGTCGACCTCACCCAGGCGCTGGCCGGGCCGTACTGCACGATGATCCTGGCCGACATGGGCGCCGACGTGATCAAGGTGGAGCCGAAGGCCGGCGACGGGATCCGCCAGATCGGCCCGCACACCGAGGTCGACGGAGCCCACCACTTTGGCGGCTACTACGCATCGGGGAACCGCAACAAGCGCTCGATCACGCTGAACCTCAAGGACCCGGCCGACGCGGCCATCCTGCGTCGCCTGGTCGACACGGCCGACATCGTGGTGGAGAACTTCCGCGCCGGGGTGATGGAGGCGCTCGGACTCGGCTTCGAGGTGCTGCGCGAGACCAACCCGAAGCTGGTGTACGGGGCGATCCGCGGCTTCGGCGACCCGCGCACCGGTGCCGGGCCGTACACGTCGTGGCCGGCCTACGACGTCGTCGCCCAGGCGATGGGCGGGGTGGTCTCCTACACCGGCACCAAGGGTGGTGAGCACGTCGCCTGCGGCCCGTCGATCGGTGACCTGTACCCGGCGACGATGATGGTCGCCGGCGTGCTCGCCGCGCTGCACCATGCGCGGGCCACCGGCGAGGGCCAGTTCGTCGACGTGGCGATGATGGACGCGCTCATCGCGGTGTGCGAGTCGATGACCTGGCGGTACACCTACACCGGCGAGATCCAAGCGCCGCGGGGAGCCGAGCACCCGTCGCTGTGCCCGTTCGAGCTGTACGACGCGGCCGACGGTCAGGTGGCCATCGCCGCGCCCGGCGAGCGTCACTGGCAGCTGCTGTGCGACACGATCGGCCGGCCCGAGATGGGCACCGACGAGCGCTACTCCAGTGCACGCCGGCGGGTCGAGCACCGCGCCGAGGTGCGCGCCGCGATCACCGAGTGGAGCATCTCGCGCACCCGCGCCGAGGTCGTCGAGCACCTGGCCGGGCGGGTGCCGTGTGGCCCGGTGAACAACGCCGCCGACCTGGCCACCGACCCGCACGTGCGCGCCCGGGAGATGTACGTGGCCATCGACCATCCGGGCTCCGCCCGCCCGGTGCTCACGCCGAACACCCCGATCCGCTTCGCCACGACGCCCGGCGGCGTGTACCGCCGAGCCCCGATCCTCGACGAGCACCGCGACGAGATCCTCGCCGAGCTCGCAGCCATGGAGGCAGCCAGATGAACCGTGTCCGCCGCTCCGAGCTGTCCACCCCAGGGCACTCGACGAAGATGATCGCCAAGGGCGCCGCGTCCGACGCCGACCTCGTCTTCCTCGACCTGGAGGACGCCGTCGCCCCGTCGGCCAAGCCCGGCGCACGCAAGAACATCGTCGCCGCGCTCAACGAGCTGGACTGGGGTCGCAGCGTCCGCGCCTACCGGATCAACAGCGTCGACACCGAGTGGTGCCACGACGACGTCATCGAGGTGGTCACCGGCGCCGGGGCGAACATCGACGTGATCATCATCCCGAAGATCAAGGGGCCGCGCGAGCTGTGGTTCGTCGACGACCTGCTCACCCAGCTGGAGCGCAAGCTCGGCCTGGAGGTCGGACGGATCGGCCTGGAGGTGCTGATCGAGGAGGTCGAGGCGCTGCAGCGCGTCGACGAGATCGCCACCGCCAGCCCCCGCCTGGAGGCGATGATCCTCGGAGTCGGCGACCTGTCGGCGAGCCAGGGCATGCGCCTCGGTCACATCGGCGTCACCGACGGCGACGAGGCGATCAGCTACCCCGGCGACATCTGGCACTACGCCCGCCACCGGATGATCGTCGCCGCTCGCGTCGCCGGCATCGACGCGATCGACGGTCCGTACGCCAACTTCGGCAATGCCAAGGGCTACGAGAAGAGCGCGGCCACGTTCGCCATGATGGGCGGCGTCGGCAAGTGGTGCATCCACCCCAGCCAGATCGAGGTGGCCAACCGGGTGTACGCGCCGACGCAGGAGGACATCGACGCCGCGCTCGGCGCCATCCAGGCCGTGCGCGACGCCGAGGCCCAGGGCATCGGTGCGGCCACCTACAACGGCAACATGATCGACGCGGCCACCGCTCGACTGTTCCAGGTGACCATCGACCGGGCCCGGGCCTGCGGGCTCGTCGACTGACGGGCAGCGCCACCTAGGGTCCGGCCATGGCTCGAACTGGACGCTGCCTGTGCGGCGAAGTGACCTTCGAAATCTCCGGCGACCTCATCGCCACGGCGGTGTGCCACTGCGATCGCTGCCAGCGGCAAGGCGGCAGTGCGTTCTCCGTCAACCTCGTCGTCCACGAGTCGCAGCTCCACGTCGACGGGGAGATGAAGACCTACGTGGAGACCGGCGAGAACGACGACGGGGAGTACGTGCGGCGCCGCTTCTGCGGGTCGTGCGGGTCGCCGATCGTGTCCGAGATCGTCCAGTCCAACGGCATCGTCGCCGTCAAGGCCGGCGTGCTCGACGAGAAGGCCGACGTGCTGCCGACGCTCGAGGTGTGGTGCGTGGACAAGCAGCCGTGGGTCACCTCGCTGCCCGGGATGGCGGCGTCGCTCGAACGGGAGTGACCCCTCCGGCTACAGCTTGGCGAGCGCCTCGTTGAACGTGGCCGACGGGCGCATCACCGCCGCGGTCTTCTCCGGGTCCGGGCGGTAGTAGCCACCGAGATCCACCGGTGAACCCTGCACGGCGAGCAGCTCACCGGCGATCTTCTCCTCGTTCTCGGTGAGCTCGGCGGCCAGGTCGGCGAACACCGCGGCCAGCTCGGCGTCGTCGGTCTGCTTGGCCAGCTCCTGCGCCCAGTACATCGCCAGGTAGAAGTGGCTGCCGCGGTTGTCGATCTGCCCGACGCGGCGCGCCGGCGACTTGTTCTCGTCGAGGAACGTGCCGGTGGCCCGGTCGAGCGTGTCGGCCAGCACCTGGGCCCGCTTGTTGCCGGTGGCGATGGCGTAGTGCTCGAAGCTGCTGGCGAGGGCGAGGAACTCGCCGAGGCTGTCCCAGCGCAGGTAGTTCTCCTTGACCAGCTGCTGGACGTGCTTGGGCGCCGAGCCGCCGGCGCCTGTCTCGAACAGCCCCCCGCCGTTGATCAGCGGGACGATCGACAGCATCTTGGCGCTGGTGCCCAGCTCCATGATCGGGAACAGGTCGGTGAGGTAGTCGCGCAGCACGTTGCCGGTGACCGAGATGGTGTCCTCGCCGCGGCGGATCCGCTCCAACGACAGCTTGATCGCCTCGACCGGCGGGAGGATGCGGATGTCGAGACCCTCGGTGTCGTGGTCCTTCAGGTACGTCTCGACCTTGGTGATCAGGTTGGCGTCGTGGGCCCGGTCGGCGTCGAGCCAGAAGACGGTCGGCGCCCCGGTTGCCCGGGCGCGGGTGACGGCGAGCTTGACCCAGTCGCGGATCGGGATGTCCTTGGTCTGGCAGGCCCGCCAGATGTCGCCCTTGGTGACGTCGTGCTCCAGCAGCACGTTGCCGTCCTGGTCGACGACGCGCACCGTGCCGTCGGCGGGCATCTCGAACGTCTTGTCGTGCGAGCCGTACTCCTCCGCCGCCTGGGCCATCAGCCCGACGTTGGGCACCGAGCCCATCGTCGCCGGGTCGAACGCACCGTTGGCCCGGCAGTCGTCGATCACGGCCTGGTAGATGCCGGCGTAGGAGCTGTCCGGGATGACCGCGAGCGTGTCGTCCTCGCTGCCGTCGGGGCCCCACATGTGACCGGACGTGCGGATCATCGCCGGCATCGAGGCGTCGACGATGACGTCCGACGGGACGTGCAGGTTGGTGATGCCCCGGTCCGAGTCGACCATCGCCAGGCGCGGACCGGCGTCCAGCCCGGCCTGCACGGCGTCCTTGATCGCCTCGCCCTCGGGGAGCGCGCCCGCGGCGACGAGCAGGTTGCCGAGACCGTCGTTCGGGTTGATGTCGGCGTTGCGCAGGACGTCGCCGAACTCGTCGAACACGTCAGGGAGGAACGTCTGGACGACGTGGCCGAAGATGATCGGGTCCGACACCTTCATCATCGTCGCCTTGAGGTGCACCGAGTACAGCACGTCCTCGGCCTTGGCCCGCTCGATCTGGGCGGCGAGGAACTCGCGCAGGTCGGCGACGTGCATGACGGTGGCGTCGACCACCTCACCGGCGAGCACCGGCACCGAGGGGCGCAGCACCGTCGTCGTGCCGTCGGCGCCGACCAGCTCGATGCGCAGCGAGCCGTCGGCGTCGACGACCGCGGACTTCTCGTCGGTGCGGAAGTCGTCGGCCGTCATGTGCGCCACGTTGGTCTTCGACTCGTGGCTCCACGCCCCCATCGAGTGGGGGTGCTTGCGGGCGTAGGCCTTGACCGAGGCCGGGGCGCGGCGATCGGAGTTGCCCTCGCGCAGCACCGGGTTGACGGCCGAGCCCTTGACCCGGTCGTAGCGGGCGCGAATGTCGCGCTCCTCGTCGGTGGACGGGTCGTCCGGGTACGCCGGCAGGTCGTAGCCCTGGCCCTGCAGCTCGACGATGGCCGCCTTCAGCTGCGGGATCGACGCGGAGATGTTCGGCAGCTTGATGATGTTCGCCTCGGGCCGGGTGGCCAGCTCACCCAGCTCACCGAGGGCGTCGCCGATGCGCTGGTCCTCGCGCAGGTACTCGGGGAACAGGGCCAGGATCCGCCCGGCGAGGGAGATGTCGCGCGTCTCCACCGGCACCCCGGCGACGCCCGCGTAGGCCCGGATGATCGGGAGGAACGAGTAGGTCGCCAGCAGCGGCGCCTCGTCGGTGTGGGTGTAGATGATCGGGGCTGAGTTCTCCGGCACGTTGCGCAGCGTATTGAGAATGCGCCGGTGCGCTGCACTCCACCCCCGGCGTCAGCCGAAACCGACCTTGGACAGCCAGAGGTCGAGCAGGTCGCCGTCGCCGATGACCTCGAGGCCGTCGCCGCGCGGCGGGCGGCGGCGGTACAGGCCGAGCAGCAGCTCGGTGACCGGACCGCGCCAGGCGACCGCGCTCTTCTCGTGGCTGGCCCGCCACGTGATCACGTCGCCGGTGAGGTCGACGACCCACTCGGCGTCGGGCGTGTCGGTGGCGTGGAGGTGGATGGTGCGACCCGGGCCGAGCACCTCGCGCAGATCCGGCTTGAAGTCGAACATCATCGGCAGCGAGCCCAGCTCCATCCACTCGTCGATCGCGTCGACCACCAGATCCGGCGCGGCGCTGAACGGCCGTCCCAGCGCCAGCTCGGCATCGGCGCGGTGGACGAGATCCTCGTGGGCGAAGCGGCGGGCGAAGAACGAGCTGCGCCGTCCGGGAACCGGCGTCCACACGTCGAGGTCCGGCCCGGCCTCGCGCAACGCGTCCGTGAGCTGCCCAGCACCGTCGCGCAGCCACGCGGTGACGGTTGCCGGATCCTCGTCCGGGTAGGCGGCGAGGTCGCGCACCCCGCCGTCGTCCACCGGTTCGGTCGACCGCGTCCGCAGGATCTGTGCGACCCAGCGGTGGCCACCGCCGACGTGGCGAGCGACGTCGCGCACCGTCCAGCCCGGACAGCTGTCGACCGGCGTGGCGAGGTCGGCGTCGCCGATCGCCTCGGCCAGCAGGTCGGTCTGGGTGCCGATCTCGTCGGTCAGTCGGTCGAAGGACAGCCGAGCCATCCGCCGACCGTACCCCGCCCTTCCGAGTCCCACGTGTTGGTGCGAGTCGGTGGCGCTGGACGTCCCCCCACCAGCGACTCGGACCGGCGGCTGGGACTCGGACCGGCGGCTGGGACTCGGATCGGCGGCTACGTCCAGCGCAGGACGTGGCAGCCCCACGGGGCGAGGCCGACGTACAGGCCCTCGCTCGCCAGCTCGTCGCCGCTGCGCTCGAACACCGCGCCGGTGAGCACGTCGTCCATCCGCCAGTCGCGCCCACCGAGGTCGTCCCACGGCACGTGCACGCGGGCGTGGGCGGTGTCGCCGGACAGGTTGACCACCACGAGGCTGCGCTCACCGTCGGAGCGCCAGCACCACGTGACCAGTTGCTCGCAGGACGAGTCCCCTGGCCAGCCGGTCGCCGCGCAGTCCGACCACTCCCCGACGCGGATCGTCGGCGCCGCGGCGATCAACGCCAGGTAGACCTCGCGCAGGCCCGCATCCGACGGCTCCGCCGGGCGGCGGCCGAGGAACACCGGGAGGCGCACCTTCCAGCCGTCGAACTGGCCCTCGTGCCACAGCGTCGCCCCGGGCAGGGTGGCGATCATCACCGCCGCGGCGATCGACTGCGGGCGGCTCATCACCGCGGCGGCACGCGGCTCGTCGTGGTTCTCGATGAACCGGATCAGGCCGCGCTGGTAGCCGAGGTCGGCCTGCAGGTGACCGCGCACCGAACCGGGCCCTTCGTGCAGCAACCGGTCGTACAGGCGCTTGTCGTAGCAGTGGTCGAAGCCGAGCTGTTGGAGATCCCACTCCATGTCCCAGTAGGCCTCGGCGACGAACAGGAAGTCGGGGTGCTCAGCGCGGATCGCGCCGATCACGTCCGCCCAGTACTCCGTCGCCGGCGCCGCACCGACCAGGGCGCCCCAGGTGCGGGTGAACACCGAGCTGATCATCAGCATGGCCATGTCGCAGCGCACCCCGTCCGCCTGCGCAGCGATGTCGGCGAGTGTGTCGATCACGGCGCTCCGCAATGACGGGGCGAACGCGTCGAGCTGAGCGACATCGGGCCACGGGGCGAAGTACGGATCGCGCCCACGGGCGACGATCGACGAACCCACCTGGATGAACGCCGCGGGGTCCGCCGCCAGCGAGTCGGCAGTCCCCTGGACGAAGCGGTCAGGGTGCTCGACGATCCACGGATGGTCAGGGGCGACGTGGTTCGGCACGAAGTCGACGAGCAGCCGCTTGCCCCGCGCCGCCAGCGCGGCACGGGCCGCGGCCAGGCCGTCGCGCCCGCCGAAGCGGTCGTCGACGACGTAGCTGCGGATGCAGTAGGCCGAGCCGATCACGTCGGCGTCGGTGAGGTCGGGCAGCACCTCGTGCCACGACGCCTCCTCGTTGGGCCGGGCCAGCTCGACGCCGACCGGGCTGCGCTGCCACACGCCCATCAGCCACACCGCATCGACACCCTCCGGCGTGACGGCATCCCACTCGGCGTCGGGCACCGAGCCGAGCGTCGCCGAGCGACCGGCCCGCGCGCCCACGTCGTGCAACCACGCCGCCGTGTTCAGCTCGTAGACCACTGGCTCGGCCGGCCATGCACCTGACATCACGCCTCCGGTCCTTCGTAGACGAGCATCCCGCCGAGGGCGTGCTCGAGGATGCCGTCCGGCGTGAGGTAGCCGACCATCTGGATCAGGCGGGCGACCAGGCCGGTCCACCCGGTCTGATGGCTCGCCCCGAGACCGGCGCCGTTGTCGCCGTGGAAGTACTCGTAGAACAGGATCATGTCCTTCCAGTTCGGGTCGGTCTGGAACTTCTCCGTCCCCCCGAAGACGGGGCGGCGCCCGTCCTCGTCCCGGAGGAAGATGGAGATCATCCGGTTGGCGATCTCGGTGGCCACCTCGAACAGCGTCATCTCCACGCCGGAGCCCGTCGGGCACTCGATCTTGAACTCGTCGCCGTAGAACGCGTACATATGCACCAGGCTGCGCAGCACGAGGAAGCTGATCGGGAACCACACCGGCCCGCGCCAGTTGGAGTTGCCGCCGAACATCCCGGTGTCCGACTCGGCCGGCAGGTAGTTGACCTCGTAGCGCTGGCCGTGCACCTCGACGGAGTACGGGTGGTCCTGGTGCACCTTCGACAGCGAGCGCAGCCCGTGCGGACCGAGGAACTCGTCCTCGTCGAGCATCCGGGTGAGCACCCGGCGCAGCTTGTGCTCGTCGAGGATCGCCAGCATCCGCCGGCCGCCGTGGCCGTCCTGGCCGATGTTGTGCACGTTGTCGAGCAGTTCGGGCATCGTCACCAGCCGGCGGCGCAGCCTGGCGACCACGGACTCGGAGATGGCCAGCTCGATGGGCATCACCGTGGAGGCGCACAGCGGCAGGAGACCGACGAGCGAGCGGACCTTGAGGCGCTCGGCGCTGCCGTCGGGCAGGCGCAGCACGTCGTAGAAGAAGCCGTCCTCCTCGTCCCACATCTCGTCGTCGTTGACGCCCATGCGGTCCATCGACGCAGCGATGTAGATGAAGTGCTCGGCGAACTTCAGCGCCATGTCCTCGTACAGGTCGTCGTGGCGGGACAGCTCCAGGGCGATGCTCAGCATGCACTGGGCGTAGAAGGCCATCCACGCCGTGCCGTCGGACTGCTCGAGGTGTCCGCCGGTGGGCAGTGGTGCCGAACGGTCGAACACGCCGATGTTGTCCAGCCCGAGGAAGCCGCCCTCGAACACGTTGCGGCCGGTCGGGTCCTTGCGGTTCAGCCACCACGTGAAGTTGACCAGGAGCTTCTGGAACGCGCTGCGCAACCAGCGCACGTCACCGGCGCCGCGCTGCTCCACCTCCGAGTTGTAGACGAGCATCACGGCGTAGGCATGGACCGGAGGGTTGACGTCGCTGAAGTTCCACTCGTACGCCGGCAGCTGCCCGCTCGGGTGCAGGTACAGCTCGCGCAGCACCAGCTCCAGCTGCGACTTGGCGAAGCCGATGTCGACCATCGCCAGCGCCACCGTGTGGAACGCCAGGTCCCACGACGCGTACCACGGGTACTCCCACTTGTCCGGCATCGACATGACGTCGTCGTTGATCATGTGGAACCACTGCTGGTTGCGCACGTCGGTCGCCGCGCCGTGGTCCAGCGGATGGGCGTTGTGCTCGGTGAGCCAGCGGTCGAGGTCGAACGAGTAGTACTGCTTGCTCCAGATCATCCCGGCGAGCGCCTGGCGCATCACGTCGGCCGCGTCGGCCGACACCCGCGGCGGGGTGATCGACGCGTAGAACTGGTCGGCGTCGATCTTGCGGTCGGCGAGCACGGCGTCGAGCTCGTCGCGCGAGCGCGCCGGGGCACCGCGCCGGCACAGGCGCAGCTCCACGTCGATCGAGCCGCCGGCGGCGACGGTCACCCGGTGCAGCGCGGCGGCCTTCGTCCCCGTGCGCGCCGGGTTGACCGCATCGGCACGGCCTTCGACGACGTAGTCGTGGAACGCGTCCTTGACGTACGGCGTGGCGTTCGGCTGCCCCCACAAACGCTCGGTGTTGGTCTCGTTGTCGGTGAACAGCAGCTCGTCGGCATCCGGGCAGTGCAGCTCCCAGTCACCGATCTCCGGATGCGACGCAGTGATCGTCGAGGCGCCGTCCGTACCCATGGAGCCCTTGGGCAGGCCCATCCACCACGTGTTGCGCAGCCACAGCGTCGGCAGCAGGTGGACCTGGGCGTCCTCGGCCGAACGGTTGCGCACGGTGATGCGGATGACGATGTCGTCCGGTGCGCCCTTGGCGTACTCGACATCGATGTCGACGTAGCGGTCGTCGTCGAACACCCCGGTGTCGATCAGCTCGTACTCCATCTCGGTGCGGGTGCGCGCCCGGTTGGTGGCGACGAGGTCGTCGTACGGATAGGCAGCGAGCGGAGAGCGGTAGCGGTGCAGCAGGTATGACGCCGTCGGGGTGGCGTCGAGGTAGAAGTAGTACTCCTTGACGTCCTCGCCGTGGTTGCCTTCGGCGTTGGTCAGCCCGAACAGGCGCTCCTTGAGGATCGGGTCGACGCCGTTCCACACGGCGACGGCGAAGCACAGGTGCTGGTGGTCGTCGGAGATCCCGGCGATGCCGTCCTCGCCCCACTTGTAGGCCCGCGACCTCGACTGGTCGTGGCTGAGGTAGCTCCACGCGTCGCCGTTGTCGCTGTAGTCCTCGCGGACCGTCCCCCACTGGCGCTCGCTGAGGTACGGGCCCCAGTGGTGCCACGGCACGCCGTCGCGCACCGCGTCCAGACGGTCGGCCTCGACCCCACGCGCCATCCGTCCTCCCCCGTCGTGTCGTGGAACCGGTCAGTCGATCGGGCCGACCGCGTCGCGCACCAACTGGTGGAACACGCCGACGCCATGTTCCCACTTCGGGCTGAGGAACCCGGTGTCGTACCTGCCGGCGTCGAGGTTGCGCTGGACGTGCTCGCACACCCGGGCGTCCTCGTCGGCGACCTCCTCGCTGAACTTGACGATCGCCTCCACATCGGTGGCGTCGTCGGCGAAGAAGTACTCGAAGATCAGCTCGCTGTGGGTGTGACCGCGCGGCAGCCAGCGCTCGACGGCGAAGCCACCGGGGAACACGTCGAAGGCGAACGTCGGCCAGAACCAACCGAACACGCCGAACGTGCTCTCGTCACGCGGCGGCATGACGTGGATGTTCCACCGCGGGTCGCCCTTGATCAGCACCTCGTAGTGCAACGCGTCGGCGTCCCGGCTCATCGCCGGGTGCACCGTCGGCAGGTGGTAGCCCTCCATGAAGTTGTCGCCGTAGGTCTTCCAGTTGCACGACACCAAGCGGGTGGTGCGGCTGTGGAAGCGGTACTCCTCCAGCGGGTACTCGGCGACCTCGTCGGGGAACTTGCCGAGCCACTCGTGCAACGGGGCGATGTCGGGGTTGAGGCAGACGAACACCATGCCGCGCCACGACTCGACCTGGATCCGGGTGAGGTCCATCTCCTCCGGCGCGGGACCGCCGAAGTCCCGGGCGTTGATCAGCCCGCCCTCGGAGTTGAACGCCCAGCCGTGGTAGCGGCACACCAGGTTGGCCTGGCACCCCTCGCCGTCCCACACGATCGGGCCGGCGCGGTGCGGGCACAGGTTGTAGAAGCCCTTCAGCGTGCCGTCATCGCTGCGGCGCACGAAGATCGGCCAGCCGGCGAGGTTCTCGGCGACGTAGTCGCCGGTGTTGCGCAACTGGTGCTCGTAGGCGATGTGCACCCAGGTGGAGCCGAAGATCGGCCACCGCTCCTTCTCGAACACGGCCGGGTCCGTGTACCACCGGGCGGAGAGGGTCTCGACGAGCTCCATTGCGTGCGAATTGTACGGCTCAGGGGCGCGGCGGCGGCGGAGGGGTGAGGCCTTGGTGGTCCAGGGTCTGCATCGCCATGAGGTCCTTCATCTGCTTGGTCATCCCGTCCGGCGAGCCGTCGAGGAACAACACGTTGCCGCGGCCCTTCTCGGCGAGCTCACGGATCGTCTCGGTCCACATCGAGAACAGGATCAGCGACGAGTCGGCGTCGTTGCGCTCCAGCTCCCTGGTGGCCTGGGCCAGACCGCGGCTGACCTCTTCGCGGAACAGGGCGACGCCCTGGCCGCGCAGCTGGGCCGCGGTGCGCTCGGCCTCGGCGGCGATGCGGATGGCCGTGCCCTCCGCCTCCGCCTCCTTGGTGCGGCGGATGAGCAGCGCGTCACCCTCGTTCGTGGCCGCGGCCTTGAGGTTGTTGCTGGCGACGACCTGGGCCATCGAGGTGGTGATCGCCTGGTCGAAGGTGATGTCGTTGAGCTGCAGGTCCATCAGGTGGTACCCCCAGCCCTCCAGCGTGAGGTCGAGGTTCTCCTTGACCTCCTTGACGATCTCGCCGCGCAGCCCGAGGATCTCGGCCTGCTTCATGCTGGCGACGAAGCCGCGCGTCGAGCCCTCGACGCTGCGCACGAGAGCGGTGAGGAAGTCCTTCTCGCTGACGAACTTGAAGGCCACGTTCTTGATCGTGTCCTCGCTCTCGTTGAACACGCTGTACACCATCATCGCCGTGAAGTAGACGTTGGCCTGGTCCTGGGTGATCGCCTGGAACTGCAGCTCGACGGCCCGGTTCTGCACGCTGATGCGCCGGTAGATCCGCTCGACGAACGGGGTCACCACGCTCAACCCCGGGCGCAGCGTGCGCTTGTACTTGCCGAACACGGTGGTCACCGCCACGCTGCCCTGGGCCACCTGGCGGAGGCCGGTGATCACCCACAGCAGCAGGATCACGCCCGCCACGATCAGCAGGATCGGCACGATTCCGAGTGCGAGCACGATGGACCTCCTGGTTCGCCCGACCGCGGCGATGCTATGCCAGGAACTCGACGATGTCCGGGAGGGCCTGCGGGTCCTGGATGAAGAACATGTGCCCGCCCTGATACGTGTGCAGCTCGGAGCCGGCGACGCGCTCGTGGATCGCTGCGCTGTTCGCCGGCGGGGCGATCCCGTCGAACTGGCCGCAGGCGATGAGCGTCGGCGCGGTGATCCGGGCGAGCCGGTCGACGACGTCGTGGTGCCGGCGGGCCTCGAGCTGCATCAGCTCGCCGCGACGCTGCTCGGGCGTCCGCTCACGCGCCGCGCCGGTGTTGCGGGCGTTGACGATCGCCCGGTCGAGCGGGTGCGTCGCCAGCCACTCGTCGTCGAAGCGGGTGTCGACGAGGCGCAGCCCGATCTCGTTGCGCTCTTCCACCGACAGCTCGGCCAGCTCGTGCAACGGGTACGACGCGCCGGCCACTCCCCCGGCCGACGTGCACAGCAGGGCGAGGCGCTCGATCCGCTCCGGCGCGGTGACGGCGATCTCCTGCGCGACCATCCCGCCGAAGCTGGTGCCGACGAGGCGGGTCGTCGGCCAACCGACGTGGTCGAGCAGGGCGAGCGCGTCGGCCGCGTAGTCGGCCATGGTCGGCTGGCGCTCGGGCACGCTGGTGCGGCCGAGACCGCGCTGGTCGTGGACGAGGACGTGGAACCGCTCGGCGAAGCGGTTGATGAACGGCCGCGCGACCTCGATCGACGCGCCCGACCCGTTGACGAACAGCAGGCGAGGGCCGTCGCCGACCTCCTCGTAGTAGAGGTCGAGATCGGCGAGCTGCAGCGTGGGCATGGCTACAGGTTTGTCTCGTCGGCGGGGACGTCGGGCAGCGGCGGGTCCGCCGGGCCGTCTGCGCCGGCATCGACGTCGACGCCGAGCGTGTACGCGGTCATCGACAGCGAGCCGCCGAAGTAGCCGTCGACGAGCACGTCGGCGGTCTCCCCCGCCGCGGCGGCGAGTCCGGCGAGGTACAGCATCGGGATGTAGTGGTCGGGCGTCGGTGCGGCCAGATCGAAGTCGTGATGGTGCTCCATGTCGAGCACCCGCTCCGGGTCGCTGGTCAGCGCGTCGCGCACCGCGTCGTCGAAGCGGTGGGCCCACGGCTCGCCGGTGGCGCCGGCGCCGAAGTCGACGAGGCCGAGGTTGTGCACGACGTTGCCGCTGCCGACGATGAGCACGTCGCGGTCGCGCAGCGGGGCCAGCGCCCGACCGAGATCGAAGTGGTGCCGCAGCGGCTTCATCGCGTTGATCGCCAACTGCACGACCGGCACGTCGGCATCGGGGAACACGTGGGTCAGCACACTCCATGTGCCGTGGTCGAGGCCCCAGCTGTCGTGGTCCTCACCGATCCACGTCGGCTGGACGGCCTCGGCGATCTCACCGGCCAGGTCGGGCAGGCCGGCTGCCGGGTACTCGAAATCGAACAGCTCCTCGGGGAAGCCATAGAAGTCGTGGATCGTGCGCGGCGTGGTCATCGCGGTCACCGCGGTGGCGTTGATGTACCAGTGGGCCGAGATGCACAGGACGGCGCGCGGCGTCGGCACCGCCTCACCGAACGCCCGCCACGCCTCGGTGTGGCGGTTGTGGGCCAAGGCGTTCATGGGGTTGCCATGACCGATGAAGGCGGCGGGCATCACGGCCGGGATCGTACGGCGTGACGGATGACCTATTTTCACAAGTGATCACTTCGTTTATTCTGGACGGTGGACGAAGGAGGTCGAGCGATGGATGTCGCGGTGATCACAGGCGGTTCACGGGGATTGGGGTTCGAGCTGGCCGCGGCGCTGGCCGCCGACGGATGGGAGGTGGTGATCGACGGGCGATCGGCAACTGCTCGCGGACGGCGCATCCATGCCGTTCCCGGCGACGTGCGCGACGCCGGCCACCGGGCCGACCTGATCCGGACGGCCGAGGAGCTCGGCGAGCTGCGGTTGCTGATCAACAACGCCAGCACCCTCGGTCCGTCGCCACAGCCGGCGCTGGCCGAGTACCCGTTGGAGGTGCTGCGCGAGGTGTACGAGGCGAACGTGATCGCTCCGGTCGCGCTGACCCAACTGGCTCTGCCGACCCTGCGCCGTTCGCGCGGCACGGTCGTCGACATCACGTCGGACGCGGCGGTCGAGGGCTACGCCGGCTGGGGCGGGTACGGGTCGTCGAAGGCGGCGCTGGAGCAGGTCGCCAACGTGCTCGCCGCCGAGGAGCCCGACGTGCGCGTCGTGTGGTTCGACCCCGGCGACATGCGCACGCAGATGCACCAGGAGGCGTTCCCGGGCGAGGACATCTCCGACCGACCGCTGCCGGCGACGGTGGTGCCGGTCCTCCTCGGGCTGCTGCGGTCCGACGCCCCGAGCGGTCGATACCGCGCCGCCGATCTGCGCGTGGGAGCGCGGTCGTGACCGCCGTGGCCACCCACCGGTTGCGCTTCGACCTGCCACCGGCGCAGGAGGCCGGCGCACCGGCCGAGGCCCGCGGCGTCCGGCGCGACGGCGTGCGCCTGCTGGTCGCCTCACGCTCCTCGGGCGAGCTGACCCACACCACGTTCGACCGGATCGTCGACTTCCTCTCTCCCGGCGACCTCGTCGTCGTCAACACCTCCGGCGTGATCCCGGCAGCGATCCAGGCGACCGCACCGGACGGTTCCGCTGTCGTCGTCCACCTGTCGACCCGCCTCGACGACGGGCGCTGGGTGGTGGAGCTGCGCCGCCCCGACGGGAGCGCCACGGTCCGCTGGACCGAGGACATCGTCCCGCTCGACCTGTCGCTCGGCGACGGGGCGAGCATCCACCTCCACGAGCCCTACCGCGGCGGGCGGCTGTGGACCGCCACCGTCCGCACGCCGACGCCGCTGTTCGCCTGGCTGGAGCGCCACGGCCGGCCGATCCACTATGGCTACGTCGAGCACCCGTGGCCGCTGTCGGCCTACCAGAACGTGTACGCCGACGAGCCGGGCAGCGCGGAGATGCCGAGCGCCGGACGCCCGTTCAGCACCGAGGTGATCACCCGTCTCATCGCCACCGGCGTCGACATCGCCCCGCTCGTGCTGCACACCGGCGTTGCCTCGCTGGAGTCCACCGAGCTGCCCTACCCCGAACGGCTGCGCGTGCCGCCGACCACGGCGGAGCGGGTGAACCTCACCCGCCGCCTCGGCGGTCGCATCGTCGCCGTCGGCACCACCGTGGTGCGCGGCTTGGAGACCGCCGGCGAGTCCGGCATCGTCGAGCCGTACGACGGGTGGACGGACCTGGTGATCACGCCCGAGCGCGGTGTGCGCGTCGTCGACGGGCTGCTCACCGGGTGGCACGAGCCGGAGGCGTCGCACCTGCTGATGCTCGAAGCGGTCGCCGGGCGCGACCTGCTCGAGCGCAGCTATGCGGCCAGCCTGGCGAGTGGCTACCTGTGGCACGAGTTCGGCGACGAGCACCTGATCCTGCCGTGATCGTTCTCTGAGCGATCGCTCCTGCGCCTCGGTGCGTCGACCGCAGCGGCGGCGGGTCCCGCCTGGGGCCCGCCGCCGTGGCAGCATCGGCGGGATGCCGACGCCGTGGACCCTGGCCAGCCTTGCTCCCCTGGCCGGTCCGATGGCCGACGGGTTGATCGGTGACCTGCCGATCCAGCTGATCGTCCCGGACCGCGACGACCCGGCGGCCGTGGCCGATGCCCTCGGCCAGGCCGACCTGATGATCTACGACTGGCGGCCGTCGGCGGCCGGCTTGCAGGCGGCCGATCTCGCCGCCGCGCCGCACCTCGCATTCGTCCAGCAGCCGAGCGCCGGTGTGCCGGGCCACGACCTCGCCGCCCTCGCGGCAGCCGGCATCCCCCTCGCCAACGCCGCCGGGTTCAATGCCCAGGCCGTCGGTGAGTGGGCTTTCCAGCACATTGGGATCCTAAGCTTAGAATTCCACGTGGACAAGTTGTCGC
>JADMIO010799942.1_pt1 | contig 62024 bp, 47 predicted proteins | sample 8958161 | NCBI WGS metagenome assembly JADMIO01 (sample SAMN16585339, study PRJNA669376) | soil metagenome | isolation source: Crop rotation soil | place: USA: Cullars Rotation, Alabama | collected 2011 | reverse complement strand
GCCGCGACTTCAAGTCACGTGAATTCCAAGCTTCGGATCCCACTGTGCTGGAAAGGATCTGGGAGGCCTCGGAACGGAAGTTCGAACCGGTGATGGTGATGGTCAGCGGCGGCGAACCGGCATCCGCCGACAAGGGCAAAAATCCGGAGATTGTCGGCGCCGGATTGAGCACGTTGACCGTAAAGCTCGCCGTACCACCGCCGGGTGCAGGATTCACGATCATACCGTTTAACGAGCGCGGCTGTTGCGTGACATCGACGCCAAGGGTGAAGGTCGCGATATTCCCGGACACCGTCCCTGCCACGCTGTCCAAATTCGCCGAAGCTCCAGTTGCGAAGCGCGTGCCTTCCACGGTCACTGTCACGGGCCCGGATCCCGCTGGTATCGAACTCGGAGTGACGGCGTTGATCGTCGGCGTTTGATTCGAACTTCCGTTGATACGGAACGATACGAAAGAACTCGTTCCGCCCCCAGGTGCAGGGTTCGTGACTGATACCTGCACCACACCGGCACTAAGATCAGACGCTGCCAGCGTGAGCGTCATCGCAGTACGACTCGACGAGGTAGGCGAGAACCGGCCGGAGCCGAAATTGATGACGGACCCGCCGTTGAAATTATTGCCGCTTAGAGTGATCGTCACGGGCGTGCCCACCGTCGCTTCCGTCGGCGTGACGCTGATCAGCACAGGAGCCGCGTTCTGCGGCAAGATGCGCAACCTGGACGGATCGGAAGCCGGCAACGCGTCACCACCACCTGGGCCGGGGTTGCTCGCGCTGATGCTGAAGGATAGTTCCGTGACGGCATTCTTGCCCGGAGTGGGATCATCGGCGACGATGTGGGCGACTTGCAGAATTCGATCGAGCATCGCTGCGGAAATGTCGGCGCGCAGCTGCGTGTAAGACAGGTACGTTGTCGGTAATGGTTGACCATTCAGCGTGAGCACTGTGGAAGGCAGGAAGCCCACGCCGGTCGCGGTGATTGTGACTCCGCTTCCTCCGGTCGGAAAGGTCTGCGGCGAGATATCGTCGATGCGAGGCCTGGGATTTGGGACACGAATGGCTATGACATCATTCGAACCGAAATTCGCAACGATAGCCCGCTGCGCATCTTGATCGATATCGATTCCAAATGCGGCACTGTCGGCCAGAATTGTGCGGGTAATTTGCATCGCGCCCAAATCCAAAACCGACACAGTCGATGCGACACTGTAGTTTGTCGATCCCCGAGGCACCGAGCTGTTCGTGATGAGCGCAGTGTTCGTCGGCTCATGAATCGATACCGCCGAGGGGCCGACGTCGACTTTAGCGGTGAGGATCACACTTCGCGTCGTGAGATCGATCACGGACACATCGTTCGAATTTGCATTCGTAACGACGGCGATGTTCGTCGTTGAATTAATAGCGACACCGCGCGGGAATTGCCCAACCTTGACTTGGCTCTGCACTGCGTTGGTGTTGAGATCGACAATCCATGCCGCATTCGAAACCGAATCCGTGACCACGGCCTGATTCGTCCGCGATTGGATCGCAATGTCCAGCGGACGTGTTCCGACGCTGATCTGCCCGATCACGTTCAATGAATTCGTGTCGATGATGCTCAACGTCCCGTCTTCGGCGTTCGTCACGATTGCGCGATCTGTATTCGTGTTAATCGCAACACCAACTGGAAATCGACCAACTGCGATGTTTTTTATGACGCGCATCGTTTCCAGATCGATCACGCTCACGTTGTTCGAACCGGGGTTGGCGACCAAAGCGATATTGCGACCCTTGTGTATCGCAATACCTTCAGCCGGACTGCGGCCCACTGGAATCGTTGTCTTTTGCTGAAGCGTTTTTAGATCGACGACCGTGACGCTGTCGCTGGATTGATTCGTGACCAACGCAACGTTATGCGTCGCGTCGATGGCGACTCCGGTTGGGAATGAGCCTACAGAGGCACGGCCTTCGACGAGCGGATCCGCAGGCGTGGCATTCACGGTAAAGTCGATCGCTTGTGAAATGCCACCGCCGGGGGGCGGAGTCGCGACCGTGATTTTCAGAGTCGCAGGACTGGTTAATACGGCAGCAGGCACGACGCCCTGCAGCTCGACAGAACTCACGAACGAACTTTGCAGTTCTTGGCCATTCAGCTGGATGACAGACGATGGTGAGAAGTTTGTGCCCAATACGCGAATGCTGAAGGCGCGATTAGCCGCAAATATCGACGTCGGCGAGATGAACTGAATTACAGGTGAATTTGCAGCAGCAATGCCCCCCGCCTCGAAATCCACCCCACCAATGTTTTGTCGATTTACCGAGATGCTTCGCTCAGCCGGAACGAACTGCGCACCCACTCGCAGAGCGCCGACTTTATAATCGCCAACCGGTAATTGCGAAAAGATGTACCGGCCGGACGCATCGCTTGATGTCGTCGCCAAGACCGGACCGGACAGATTGATCTGAACGTCAGCGATCGGTACGCCACCCGCAGAAACCGTACCAGTAATGGCTCCCATCGTTTGCGTCGGCGGAATGAAATCGCCGGAAGGAGTCTGTTGAGGCACATTTGCCAAGGCGAAGCCGTTCGTGCTTCCAAACAAGACAGCGCCGATAACGGGTTGTGAGGATCGAACGAAAGCCCACCCACCGACTTGTTGAAAACTTGCGGGAAGCAACTCACTGAATAGTTTTCCAATCCGTTGCTTGGGCTCGAGCGTAAATGTCGCGCGTCCGACTGTCGTACCATCTGGACGCAAAGTGTAGAACTCCACATCTGCGGGCTCCGTGCCGGGGTTGATCAGCGTAAGGCCGGTGTAAAAGCCTGACCCCTCCGCGACCTGTGAAAACACTTCAGACCGCGACGCCAGCGACGCGTCTGTACCTGCAACCGCAGCAAACGACGTAGCCAACGTATTGCCATATGCGATGAAACTCGAAAGCAACCCGACTGATCCATGAAATTCGATCCAACCTGTCGCGAGCGCGTCAGCAGGAAATTCGAAGAGTTCGCCAACAGTGACGTGGACTGCGGCATTGCCATCCAAGGATAGGCGCTTCGGGTTCGTTGGAATATCCCAGAGACTGCCGTCTTCTTTATACGCCGTCACCGTGATTTCTTGCCCAACGCCGGCGCCATTAACGATCCCCAATAACGACAGCCAACCCCCGCCGGTCGCAAACTGCGGTACGATGTAAGACGCCGCTGCAGACATGGATTGACCAGACAAGGCGATGCTTTCACGTCGCACGCTGGATTCTGTTACGGCAAAATCGGCGACGACCTCGTGACCAATCAACGCGCGATCCGACCTCACGCGCACGTGGGACGCGGCACTCAAATCATTTCCGAATATGCCCTGAAGTGTTTGGCGTACGAGACCTCGCGCGGCAATGCTCAGGTCTTTGGTTGCGACTGCGTTTCCGTTTGCCCCATACAGCGTCACGTGGGCGTTCGCTGTTTCGGAATTCACGTTGACGAGCGTAATTTCCGTCTTCGTCATGCCATCGTCTGATGCGAATGGCAGAATGAATTCCGATGTTGGATTGCCGGCACCCGCACCATCGAGGTCGGTAAGTGCTCCATTGCCGTTGAGGAAGAAGCCCGTCAGTCCGCGTGAACTACTAGTCGTTTGAATCCAACCATTGAAATCGCGTGCGCCAAAAATTTCGCTGAATAGTTTCGAATACTGACCACCGGCAGGAACGGTGACCGTGACGGGATTTTGAATTCCTGTCGCTGCAAAAGTCGCGCCGTCTGGTGAAAAAGCCGTAAAAGTTATCGCCGCGTCCGCGGGCGTCGGATTACCGATTGCGAAACCGGTAAACGTATTCGAATTCGAGATGACTCGAGGGAAATAGAGGATGCTTTGGCCGTATCCCGAAGCGCTGAATATTCCGATGAAGCTGATGAGGAGGAGTAGCCCGCACGTACGTTTCAACACACGCGATCACGCTCAGATTCATTACGCGGCCTCGCTTGCCACGTCTGGTTTTTAGAAGGAGGTTACGTTAACGAATGTCTCGTTCTTAGTAAAGTCGATTGTGGTGAAAATCTTACGAGAACTTCAGCACTATCAACGTGCTGTCGTCATGGGAGGGTTCGTCGCCAACGAAATCCTTCAACGCGCCGCGAATGCGGCCATGAATGTCCGCCGCAGAGCCTGATCGGGATCCACCAACGACGTCGGCTAAACGGTCGACACCGAATTGATCGCCGCGAGAGTTTTCGGCTTCGCTAACACCATCGGTATAGATTACAACCACGGATCCAGCTTCAACGGTCGATATCTCTCTGCGGAATTTCAGCCGAGCAAACAACCCAACGGGCGGATCTCCGCCACCGTCGTAGAGAAGCGTTTTGCCCGCCTTTGTCGCCATCAGCGGCGGATTGTGCCCCGCGCGAATGTAGTGCACGCGATGGCCGATCGGATCGACCAACATTACGATCATCGTGACGAAAACACCTGCGCCCGTCGTCTCAACGAAGGTTTCATTCAGAATCCCCGTGATGTCTTCAAGGGCGTGCACTCTTCGAATCAGCGCTCGACAGGCCGCGTGCAGCGACGACATGACGAGCGCCGCACCGATGCCTTTCCCGGAAACATCGCCGACGATTACCAGAAATCGTCCATCCTCGAAGGGAAAGTAACCCAAATAATCGCCGCCGACGGCCTCGCACATTTCATTCGACGCGCAGATCTCGACACCACCGAACCGTTCAGGAATAACAGGATGGAAATTCTGTTGGATTTCGCGAGCAAGCAAAAGTTCCTGCTCCATCTTTCTTTTCTCGATGATCTCTCGATGGAGCTGCGCATTTTCGAGCGCGAGTCCGAAGTGAACGGAAACGCCCGACAGAAATGCTTCATCTTCTTCCGTCAACGGTCTGGTTCGATTCAGCAGCTCGAGGACGCCAACCGGCTCGCCCATGCGGTTCACGATAGGCATGCAGTAAATGTCTTCCGTTTTGTAGCCCAGCACAGTGTCGAAACTTCGATCGAAACGTGAATCGGCGTACGCGTCCGGGATATTGATCACTTCCCCGGATGCGGCGACAGCTCCTGCGATGCCCTGCCCTAGGGGAAGCACAATATCTTTTCCTTCAATATCTTGTGCGACAAGAGACCGAAGCTGCTTTTTCGAACGATCCATCACGAAGACTGTGCCTCGTTCAATGCCCACTTCGTCACGCACGATCCGCAAAATAATGGTCGTCAATTCGGCCAAGTCGAGCGTCGAATTGAGAAGCTTAGATGCCTCCAAAATTCGGTGCAGTCTCTCTAGGCTACGAAGTGCATCTTGATGTGTTTGAGCCGGTTTCATCGTTTCCATTTCTTGCGGGCCATTAAGCCATAGAGTTCAATCGACTGCAATAGTCGCAAGTTTCTTGCGAGCGTAGCGCAAATCCATCATAAGAAAAGCCTCTATCCGAAGCCGTTCCTGAAAACTAATGACTGTCTCGATGCTCTTGCCTGCGCCGACGGCCATGATCCCGGTGTCCTTGGCGGGAATGGTTCGCTCCGGATACACAATCTCGAAAAAACGAGGGACAAAATTGAACGAGTGGCCGGTCCGTTCCTTCACAGTTACCTTCATGTGATCTGGCAAGAATTCCAAAAATTGCATCTCGAATTGATCGGCCTTGATCACAACATCTTTAATGTCCTTGCCGTTGATGCGAATTGCCACTCAATTTCCCCCCCTATCTCTAAGGTTCAACGGATCACAAGGCCCAACGCCATGCCCAATCAAGAGGGCATTCCGTATGGCCTCGGTAACGAACCGTTTGCCCAGCGTGATGGCTTCGTGCATCGAGTTCCCCAGTGCGAGATATGCGGCGATAGATGAGGAGAGTACGCAGCCGGTGCCATGCGCATCGCGGTTCCGCAAGCGCGCCGATCGAAACTTGAAAAACTCACGGCCGTCGAACAGAACATCTGTAGCTTCATCGCCGGTAAGGTGTCCACCTTTTATTAATACGAACTTCGGACCTAGAGAGTGAATTTTGCGCGCCGCTTCCTCCATATCCGTGACTGTGGACAGCGAGGACGAAGCCAAAACGGCGGCTTCGTCAAGATTCGGAGTCACCAGAGAGGCAAGCGGCAACAACTGCTTTCGAACTGCATTTACGGCGTCGGAATCCAATAAACGCGTGCCGGAAGTCGATATCATCACGGGATCCACGACCAAGTTTCGCGCGCCATATTGCTCGAATTTTGCAGCGACGACCTCAACCACATCCGAATTCAATAGCATGCCGGTCTTAACGGCATTCGGCGGAAGATCGGTCAACAGCGCGTCCAACTGTTGTGCGACAAACTCAGCACGAACAGGTTGCACTCCAGTCACAGCGATTGTGTTTTGGGCGGTAAGTGCGGCGATAACCGACATGCCATAAACATTTAACTTCGAAAAGGTCTTGAGATCCGCCTGAACGCCGGCCCCACCGCTCGGATCAGAGCCGGCAACTGTCAGCGCAATCGGGATGGGCGTCACACCGTTCATGATGCTGTCGATTATAATGTTGCCAATATGAAGCGCTCCGGCAGATTTGCCCTCATCGTGGCATTCTCGATCGCAGGTTCGATCAGAGCATTCGCCCAAACGCCGCCCCCAGGCCCACCGTTCGATCCGGCGAAACACCCAAATCCCATCGTCACGTTCGTCGAAACGAAGGACTTCAAGCCGATCGCTTTAGATCAGGTAAAGAAAGAAAGCGGAATCGACCTGCTGGGCATTTCAAAGGATGAGGGCGAACGCCAATCGCTGCAGATTGCCGATGGCCGATTTGTGAAGAACATGTCCATCCTCGGATTCCGCACCGACGTGACGTTTTATGCTGCCGTGCTGCAAAAATTCAAACTCACGAGCGGCGCCGATTTCGTGATGTATTCGTTTCGATTTCCGAAGGTGGCCCTTCCGCCCGAATTTACGAGAATCGTTTTGAATGAGGCTGCCGTGGAACGAAAGAAAAAGCCTAGTGAGATGCGGTTCGGCGGCGCCAAACCAGAGATCCTCGAGATACGCGGCGCTCGCGGTTTGTTGTTCGAAACCGACGACAAGACAACTGTCTATTGGCAAGAACAAGGCGTTGGCCACACCATCACGAGTTCAATACCCCGGAAGGATCTCTTTCAGATCATCGACGATCTGCTGTAGCGGCCGGTCTATGACCCCTGAGAATCGACAATGTGCCGGGAATCGGCGGTTATAGACCGCCGCTACAGGCAGATCAAATTTGTGGAGCGGTTTGCGCTGGTGGAGGGGGGGCCATCACCAGCTTTCTTCCTTCAAGATTCTTTTTGATTGGATTCTGAAGGCCTTCGGGTTCGGGCATGCAGATTAATTTAAAAATGTTCCCGATGTGTTGTCGAAACAGCGAATCGAAGATCGCATCGCTGTCACTCGAAAAATCGTTGCCGAACCACCACATCCAATCGCTGCCTTCGGCGATCAGCAACTGCTCGTATGCGAGATTCCAAGTATCTTCGGGAACTTGGCTCTTCCTGGCCATTAGAGCTTCGCGAGCGCGCACGATCCATTGCCACGCCTGGTGATCTTCTGGATGTCCGATCCAGATACTGAAGTTTGCGTTTGCCCACGAACCGGGCGCGAGCCACTCGAGTCGCTCGCTCGGCAAGCGTTTCAGAACCTCGGATAACGTCACCACGTCGAGGGCATCTTCCCTTTCGATGCCTTCGAATACACGTCGCAAGAAGTCGCGTCCGCTGTTGGGATAGTAATCCCAGGGATTTTCACCGTCGAGTGCGATCAGGACGTGAGAACCATCAGGAACTTCTTTGAGTCTGCGGACCAGGTCATTAGCGCTCTCGCTGGCGGATGCATGCATGTACTGAAAACCGATCAGGTCCGAGAGAGTGCGGTCGCGAAAGAAGATCGTGATATCGCCGCGACGGTATGGATGGTAAAGCCGCCTGCGATTATCCGAACTCAAGTCGACGCCGGATTTTGCGAGGATACCTTCGTCGGTGGCCATCCATCGAAATCCTAGAGAGGATGCCAATAGGGCGGCGTCGCTCGATACTGCGCCCTCCGAAGGCCACAGCCCATCGGGTGTTTTTCCGAAGCGCTGACGCATGAACGCTTGTGACCGAGCCAATTGCTCCCGCGCATCGAATGGAAAGTGCACGTCCACAGGAACGCGGCCGTCGACGTTACTGTCGATCAGCACGGGAAGGATGGGGTGGTAAAAAGGCGTTGTCGAGATTTCGATGGTGCTTTCGTCTTGCGCTCGGCGGTAAGTCGGAACAACGTCGCCAATCGTCTTGACGACGAATCGCCTCAGCCAGGCTTTATCTTTTTCGCTGAAGTCGCGACCCTTACTGACGTATTCCTGCGGGCGGCGATCATGGTCAATCCAAGCGAGCGTCCACCAGACTTGAATGTCGCGAATGTCCTGATCGGAAAACGTGTGATGTCGCGACGGATCGCTGCGCCGTTCGTAGAGTTCGAAATATCGTGGGAACGGCTGGAGCATCGTTCGAACCGGAACTGGAAAGAATCGTTCGATGACGAGACTGCGTTCATTCTCGCTGAGCTCGTCAACCGGCTTGAACGCAAGTTCGAAGGCCGGATCCTGCGCCTTCCCTGCGGCATACTCTTCGATCTGAGCGATCAACGATGGCACTAGATTAAACGTCTGATGGATATCTGGAAATTCCTCTGCGAGCGCAGCCATGCCGAGGTAGTCCTTTGTTGCGTGCAGGTAGGCCCAGGGCATGACATAACTCTGCTTCACGAGATCTTTGTAGAACGGTTGGTGCATGTGCCACAGGAACGAAACGAGAACTGACATATTCAATCGGTTTTACCATCGGCAACGTTCTCCGCGAAAGCCCCGACTTAAAACAAATAGAAAAACCAGTCGGAGGACAGCCTTCTAACCGACTACTTTGGCTTTGACTTGAAAACAGCCGCACACCTAACATGGCCGGCACTGTGAGGTCCAAGCAATACCTACCGTCGCTCGTTTTGGTCGCTGCGGCGTATTTCGCTGCGGGGACCTTGGGACTTTCTCTGGCTTCTGTGCACATGAACGTCTCACCTGTTTGGCCTCCGACCGGGTTTGCCGTCGCGGCGATATGGTGGCTGGGATACGAAATTTGGCCCGCGATCGCAGCCGCCGCTTTCGTTCTCAATTTAATGACGGGCGTGTCGATACCGACGGCGTTTGGTATTTCCATAGGCAATACGCTGGAAGCGGTCTGTGCCGGCTTCTTGCTTCATCGCTTTGTCGGACGGCGCAATCCGTTCTTTCGTGCTCGCGACGTTCTGCGATTCATTCTTATCGCGGGGGCTGCCACGACCGCACTCAGTGCGACGATCGGCAACCTGAGTTTGGTGCTAGGCGGCGCTGCCGCTTGGTCTAGCTTTGGAACGTTATGGGTGACATGGTGGCTGGGAGATGGCGTTGGAGCGCTTGTTTTAACGCCGTTGCTGTTGACTTGGATCGAGCCATCACCCACGCGTTGGACCTTGCGTCAACTCACGGAAGCCGTCCTTGTAGTCGCGGGAGTTGGGTTCGTCTCAGATATCGTATTCGGCGGCTTGTTCTTTCCCGACATCGCGCGATATCCCCTCGAATACCTGACAGTGCCGTTTTTGTTGTGGGCTGGTTTCGCTTTTGGCCCGCGAGGGGCGTCGACCGCAATCGCCGTCCTATCTTTCGTCGCAGTAGGGGGCACTACTCGAGGCCTTGGCCCGTTCGCGGCCCACAACACGAATCAGTCGTTATTGCTGCTGCAGCTGTTTGTCGCGTCGGCGGCCATCACGACGCTGGTATTGGCGGCAATTGTCACAGAGAGAAAAAGAACAGAAGAAGATCTTCGGACTAAAGAAAACCAATTGCAGCTGATCACGGCAATCACTCCGGTTGCACTTGCACAATGCAGCAGTGATCTCCAGTACCAGTTTGTGAATCGCGCCTATGCAGACATTTTCGGCCTCGTACCGGACCAAATCGTCGGGAAAAGCATGCCCGAATTCATCGGGGACCAAGCATACGAAACGGTTCGTCCATATATTGAACGCGTTCTCGAAGGCAACCGCGTCGACTACGAGTCGGCTATTCCTTATGAACGCGCTGCCACGCGCTTCATGCGAGTGGTATGTATGCCCGATCGCGATAGCCGCGGCAAAGTTATCGGCTGGGTTGCATCGCTGACAGACATCACAGACTTGAAGGGTATCCAGGACCAGATCAAGACGCTGAATTCAGCATTGCAACGGCGGATCGTCGAATTCACGGCATTGATCGACACCGCTCCGATCGGAATCGGCGTTGCGTTGGATCCACAGTGCAACAGCATTTGGGGTAATCCCGAATTCCTCAAGATGTTGGGCACGGGTGAGTCGAATCTTTCGATGACCGGTCCGGCCAAGCACAAGCTTCATTTCAAAGTCGTGCGTGACGGACGCGAAATCCCTCCCGAAGATCTTCCCATGCAGAAGGCGTGCAGAGAGGGCCGCGCTGTGCTCAATGACGAGTTGGAAGTCGTTCGCAGCGATGGGCGGACCATTCATGAGCTCTGTCGCGCCACACCCTTGCTGGACGAGCAAGGTCGAGTTCGCGGCTGTATTGGAGTATTTCTGAACATTACCGATCTGAAACAGGCTGAACGGGAGCGAGAGCAGCTCCTGGCTCGTGAGCGCGATGCGCGCGCGGAAGCTGAAACCGCCAGCCGTGTCAAAGATGAGTTCCTTGCCGTTATTTCGCATGAATTGCGAACACCTCTGAACTCGATTCTCGGTTGGGCTCAATTACTGCGCGGTGGACGTCTGGATATTGCGACATCTGCCCGGGCCCTGGAATCGATCGAACGCAATGCGAAAGCTCAGGCCAAATTAGTCGACGACTTGCTGGATGTTTCGCGAATCATCTCCGGCAAACTTCATCTCGAAGTGAGACAGATCGAACTCATGCACGTTGTCAATGCGGCCGTCGATTCACTGCGACACGCCATCGATGCCAAAGAAATCCAGCTCGAGACGGTCATGGATGTCTCTGCCAGCCGAATCCAAGGGGATCCCACACGCTTGCAGCAAGTGATTTGGAATTTGTTGTCGAACGCGACCAAGTTCACACCCAAGGGCGGCCGCATCGAGATACGGCTCGAACGCAAAGGCGACAGTTCTCAATTCATCATCACGGACAACGGCAAAGGCATACGTCCCGACTTCTTGCCTTACGTATTCGATCGCTTTCGGCAGGAAGACAGCTCGCGAACTCGCCGGCACGGCGGTCTAGGTCTTGGTCTCGCAATCGTGCATAACTTGATCGAGCTGCACGGAGGGGTGGTTGAAGTCTACAGTGCAGGCGAAGGTTGTGGCGCGACGTTTAGAGTCACGATTCCCGCCGGCAAAGAATTGCGTGATTTCTCGAAACGTGATCGACACCTGCACACTCCTTCATCAGGTCAAGTTCTGGCAGGTGTCAAGCTCCTGATCGTTGAAGACGATGGTGATTCCGCAGAGATGCTGCGCATGGTTGTCGATCTCCACGGAGCCGATGTTAAAACTGCCGCGAAGACATCGGATGCGCTGCACATCCTCGAGCGGTGGCAGCCGCAGGTCTTGATCGCCGACATCGGACTTCCTGACGAAGATGGCTACGGATTGATCAAGAAAGTCACGGCGCTGGCCAAGGAAAATAATTGGCAATTGCATGCCATCGCACTCACGGGGTACGCGGGTGAACAAGAAGGATTGCGCGCGCTGAACTCGGGTTTTCACTTATACCTCGCCAAGCCCACGGAGCCTCAGCGACTGATCGATGCTATTTCCAGCCTACTGAGCCACGAAAACACTGTCGTCCCGTAAATGCCGTGGCAAAATAGTTTTGCAGTCTATGAGGATTCTCGACCGCTATATTTTTAGGGAAATTCTCTTTCCTTTTGTCATTGCACTGGTCGCATTGACGTTTGTCGCCTTCCTCGCTTTTACCCGCGAAATCGGATGGCTTCTGGAACTCATCATCCGGCAGTCTGCCTCGGCCCGCGATATCTGGACGTTGTCCGCAGCGTACATTCCGAACGTTCTGACGTTCACGATACCGATGGGTGTACTGGTAGGCATTCTGACAGGCTTCGGCAGAATGTCGTCGGACAGCGAACCCATCGCATTTCGGGCAGCCGGCGTGTCGATGGTGCGCCTTTTGGTTCCGGTGCTTGCATTGGGAGTCCTGGCGTTCGCGCTCAATCTATCGATGACGGTGTGGATTGCGCCCGAGATGGCTGCGCATTTACGTGGCATCCGATACGAGTTCCTAGCGAAGCAAGTCTCCCTCGAAGTTCAGCCCCGCATTTTCAACGAAAGCCTCGCCAACTTCGTGCTCTACGTTCAGAACGTCGGGCCCGAGCGTTTCAACTGGCAAGGAATTCTTTGGGCCGATACGCGGCAACCGGATCAACTCCGAGTCACTTTCGCGAGATCCGGAGCAATCACGCGGGATGACGAACATCGAACGTTCGCGTTGACGTTGACCGACGGCAGCACGCACGTCCTCTCCCGTCAGTCACCGAACCGGGACGATTTCGAATCATTCAAGACGACCACGATCTCAGTACCCATGCCGGATGCTCCACCAAAACCGGATCGCCTCGCAACTGCGGAGACGCCAACGGGCCAGTTATGGAGTGCAATGCAGGCAGGCAGGGCTTCATATGAGGAACGCGTTGAGTTCCATCGACGATTCGCCCTCCCTTTTGCTTGTTTGGTGTTTACGCTTGCGGGGCTTCCCTTAGGTGTGTCGACTACGCGCAGCAGCAAATCGATGGGAATCATCCTCAGTCTGCTGCTGATGCTTGTGTACTACCTCACGTTCGTCGGGGGAACACGCATCGCAGGCAATGCGCAATTCTCACCATTACTCGCTGCATGGTTGCCCAACACGGCGTTCGCGCTTTTGGGCATCATTCTGATCGCCCGTTCGAATCGCGAGCACGAAAATCCTTTATTGGCGCGACTGGCAAGCATGATGCGTTGGTTTTCCGAAAAGAGGGCCGAAGGCCGCACGAGTCGGCAGCGAGTACGGGAGTGGACATACTCGCTGACTCACCATCCGAAGTTCTTTCGACTGCTCGATATCTACGTCCTCCGTGGTTTCTGGTTTTTCTTCGTACTGGTGCTCACCGTGTTCGTAGCGCTGTTCATACTCGTCACACTGTTTGAACTCTTGCCGGACATCGTAAAGAACAAAATCGACAGTTCGATCGTCGTGACCTACTTCGCGTACTACTTACCCCAAATTCTTTACTACGTGATACCGCTGACCGTCTTGCTCGCGATTCTGATCGATTTGGGCACGCTGACGAAGACGAACGAAATCCTCGCAGTCAAAGCCGGCGCCGTAAGCCTGTATCGTATGGCGATGCCGCTTCTCGTGATGGCGCTGTTGCTTTCAGCGGGGATCTACTTCGTCCAGGATTTCATGCTTCCCTACACCAACCAGCGGCAGGACGCGTATCACGATTTGATCAAAGGACGCGCGAGTCAAACCTATCGCGATCCGCAACGAAAGTGGATGGGCGGATCGAACAATCGCATCTACCACTACAACTATTTCGATCCCGATCAGAATGTCTTCGGAGGCATTTCGATTTTTGCGTTCCGGCCCGACTCCTTCAGTCTGAACGACTGGATTTTTGCATCGCGGGCCAGTTGGACCGGTTCCGAATGGAAATTCGAGGACGGCTGGCGACGTCACATGACGGTTAACGGCACGGTCGAGTATCAGCGCTTCAACTCGCTGCAAGTCGACGATCTCGATCAGCCGGAATACTTCAAAAGAGAAGTACGTACGGCCGCTCAAATGAGCTATTTGGAATTAAGCCGATACGTCACGAACCTCAAGCAAAGTGGATTCGATGTCAGCGGCTTGATGGTGGATCTCTATCGAAAACTTTCGTTCCCTTTGGTCTCGTTCATTATGGCCATCATCGGAATCCCCTTTTCTTTCACAACCGGAAAAAAGGGCGCTTTCTACGGTATTGGTCTGTCGATTGTCGTCGGAATCATCTACTGGGCCACATTCGCTTTCTTCGACAAGCTCGGCGGTATCAATCGACTTTCTCCGATTGTCGCGGCCTGGTTTCCCAACCTTATTTTCGGTTTCGGCGGCATCTGGATGATGCTGCGAGTTAAGACCTAACCAGCTACCATCCGGGCATCTGTATCCAACCAGATAGTATTGGTACCGAATCGATAGACCGGACGTGTCGAACACGCCAGATCTCATGACCTAAAACGTTGTAACACCGATGTTTAACGACGGAGTTCGAACTTCGCGCGTTGGCACGGAAGCTGCCTTTGCTTGGGGCATGGTGGCGAAAAGACGCATTTACGAATTCGGTGACTATCGAGTGGACACTGGTCAGTTTTGCCTGATCAAAGCGGGTCGTACCCAACCGATCACGCCGACAGTGTTCAAGATCCTTGAGATCCTGCTCGAACGAGCAGGTGATTCAGTAACAAAAGACGAATTAATGAAGAGTGTTTGGCCGGACAGCTTCGTCGAAGAAGGCAATCTCAACCGCAACGTATCCACGTTGCGTAAGGCGCTCGACGAAAAGCCGAAGGACCACAAATTCATCGAGACCATTCCAAAAACCGGCTATCGATTCATCGCACCCGTTCGTGCAACCGATTACCAAGCTCCAACAGGAGTCACACGGGGAGCGCCGCTCAATGAGTTGCATCACTTAGTCGGCCGAGAGCAAGAAGCCGGCGTCATCCGCAATGCATATCAACAGGCGTTGCTCGGTGATGGCAGTTTAGTGTGCATCGGCGGCGATCTCGGAATTGGAAAGACAGCGCTCGTCAATGGCGTACTCGAGCAGATCGCCGGCAAGGAACAAACGTTCCAGCTGGCACGCGTCCGGTGCTCCGAGTCATTGACGGAAAGCGAGCCGTTAACACCTTGGGTCGAAGGTTTGGCGACTCTGAACAACGACCCCGCGGTGAGCGAACTCATGATGAAATTTGCTCCCAACTGGTACCGCGCCGTTTCGCATACCGGTTCGGCAGAAACGAAAAAAATGAAACGCGAGTTGGTGGATTTCTGCCGAAACCTTTCGGCAGTCCATCCGTTGATCATTTTCATCGATGATTTTCACTGGTCGGATGTGGCATCCGCAGACCTGCTGTCGTATCTCGCAACTCGACTGGAATCGACTCGAGTGCTCGTTATCCTCTGCTATCGAATGTCGGAGCTGAAAGTCGCAGACCACCCGTTCATCAAAGTACGGTCGGAATTGCTAAGTCGCCGCGCCTGTACCGAACTTTGTCTCGCCCCACTGACGCGCACGGATATCGAACAGCTGTTGAGCTTGGAGCCGGCCGACCACGAATATGCGGCAGATCATGCCGCGTTCCTCAATTCCAAGTTCGACGGCAATCCCCTTTTCATTCGTGATTTCTTGAAAGGTCCGAACGCGAACAGCAATTCGCTGCTGGAAATGATTCGCGTGAAAATCGGCCAGATCGATGAAACGCGTAGACAATTGCTGGTCACCGCGAGTGTCCAAGGACGGGAGTTCGACTCGACGGTCCTCGCTGCGACGATGCAGTTACCGTCACAGGATGTGGAAGAAACGCTTCAGGAGTTGCATCAGACCTACGGCGTTATCGAACGGATTCGTGAAGAGGAATTGCCGGATGGAAAGGTGACGGTCCGTTATCGCTTCAAGTACGCGTTGTACCAGGAAGCATGTTATGCATCACTCGCACCGACGAGGAAAGCGAGCCTCAGCTCTATGCTGGCCGAAGCCTTTCTCGCTTCATATGGTCACTAAAAACTGTAGGGGCGGTCTATGACCGCCCGTTTTATTCGTCAAGCACGAAGCTAGTTGGCTTCTGGCTAGCGTATAACACGGACGGTCATAGACCGCCCCTACAGCGATGCGACCGAATTACAGGCCCGCTTGATCTTTCAGCTTCGCGGCCTTATCCGTCTTTTCCCAAGTGAACTCAGGTTCGTTACGTCCGAAATGTCCGTAACTGGCAGTCTTGCGGTAGATCGGCCGTCGCAGATCGAGCGACTCGATGATCCCGCGAGGCGTCAGTTGGAAGTTTTCACGAACGAGTTCGGAAATCTTGTCTTGATCGATCTTACCGGTACCAAATGTGTCGACGCTGACCGACACAGGATCCGCCACGCCGATTGCGTACGCCAATTGGACTTCTGCGCGATCCGCCAAACCGGCTGCTACGATGTTCTTCGCGATGTAGCGCGCCATGTAGCAAGCGGAACGATCGACTTTCGTCGGATCTTTTCCGGAGAACGCGCCGCCGCCATGCCGGCCCATTCCGCCATAGCTGTCGACGATGATTTTTCGACCTGTCAAACCGCAGTCACCCTGAGGACCGCCAACCACAAAACGGCCGGTGGGATTGATGTGATACTTCGTTTTCGAATCCAACAATGCGGTAGGCATCGTCGGCTTAATGACATGCTCGATGATTTCTTCGCGCAACTGCGCATTAGAAACTTCGGGCGAGTGCTGTGTCGAAATTACGACCGTATCCACTCGAAGGACCTTGTCGCCATCGTATTCAACTGTGACTTGCGATTTCCCGTCAGGGCGCAAGAAGTTGGGAACCCCAGCACGGCGACAATCGGCTAATTTCTTCGTCAACTTGTGGGCCAAGATGATCGGCAACGGCATCAGTTCAGGACTTTCGTTCGTGGCATAACCGAACATCAGTCCTTGATCGCCTGCGCCACCTGTATCGACGCCCATCGCGATATCGGGCGACTGCGTGTCGACAGATGACATCACGGCGCAAGTCTTGAAATCGAAACCGAAGTCCGCATCCGTATAGCCGATGCTTTCAACCGTTTTTCGAACGATCGAAGCGTAATCAATGACAGTCTTAGTCGTGATTTCTCCAGCCACCAGAGCCAAACCCGTCGTCACCAGCGTTTCACAAGCAACGCGGCCCATGGGATCCTGAGACATCACATAGTCGAGAATCGAATCGGAAATCTGATCGGCAACTTTGTCCGGATGACCTTCAGTCACAGATTCAGACGTAAATAAATGCCGGCCTTGAATCACTGCCTTCCTCCTCATTGAACGGGGCCCTGCAAAGCAGCCCCGCCGCTAAAACGCAGCGACAGATAATACCCCAACTTATGCGCGTGGATGATAACTTTTGTAGATCTCCTTGAGGCGTTCGCGCATTACGTGTGTGTAGATTTCTGTGGTTGAAATACTGGAATGCCCCAGCATTGTTTGGACCGCTCGCAGGTCGGCCCCATGCTCCAGAAGATGCGTTGCAAATGAATGACGTAGCACATGAGGTGTTAACCGTTTCTTGATCCCGGCTCGCAATCCGTAAGCTCGCAAGAGTTTCCAAAAACCCATTCGTGACATCGGTGCGCCGCGATTGCTCAAAAACAAGTAATTCGTCGGCTTCCGCACCTTCCGAACCTGCATGTAAGCCCTGACCGCATCGACAGCCGATCCACCTATGGGAACGATCCGCTCCTTGCTGCCCTTTCCGATGCAGCGCACGAAACCGGCTTCTAGACTCACACCATCCAGCCGCAAGCCGATCAATTCCGAAACCCGCAAACCTGTTGCATACAATACTTCCAGCATCGCCCGGTCTCGGATTCCCCGATCGGTTCCCAGATCCGGTGCCGCCAAAAGTTTGTCCACTTCTTCCAAACCCAGCACATTCGGTAAGGGTTTCCACCAGCGCGGCTGATCGATATTGGCTGTTGGGTTATCAGTCGTTGCGCGTTCTAGGAACAGAAACTTGTGCAGACCTCGCACTGCCGTGAATGCACGAGTCGCAGAACGCGGCTTCAGTTTTCTTCCATAGAGAAATTTAAGAAAGGACGAAACATCTGCCGGTTGCACATCGCTAAATCCGCGCTCGCCCAGGTGTTCGCAATACATGACAAGATCATGCTTGTAAGCCTCGACTGTGTTTTCCGAGACGCCTTTTTCGACTCGTAAATATTGAAGATAACGCGCCGTCCACTCCTGATTCGTCATACCGTCGCCTCGTCGTGGGCTACTTCTTCTCTCGCGACGCGCAGTTCCGTTAGTTCACGAAAGCGAAACAGCATCGCGAGCAAGAAATAGGCGGCAGTCGCGGCGCCGATGGTCAAGCCCAACGCGATCAGCTTCTGAGACAGGCGACCTGCGTAGAACCCGTCCCAATGAATCAGAACGTAACAAACCACGGCGACGGTCACAGCGCCTCCTGTGAACTTCGTGACGGACTGAAGGACATCCTTCATTCCAAAAGGCCCAAACCTGCGGCGGAAGATAATGAACAATGCACCGCTATTGAAGACCGCCGATAGCGACGTGGCCAGTGCGGGGCCACCATTGCGGAGTGGATAGATGAAAAGGAAGTTCAACACAATATTCAGAATCATCGTGTACATCGCGATCTTTACCGGGGTGCGCGTATCCTGCAGCGCATAGAAAGCGGGCACAATGACTTTGAGCATCGAGAACGCCGATAACCCGATGGCGAAGAAAGGCAGCGCCCACGCGGTCAGTGCCGTGGAGGCGGCATCGAAATCTCCGTGCTGGAACAGGACCTCGATGATTTCCGTACGCAAGAAAATGAGGCCGACCGTTGCGGGAAATGTGATGAACAAGATCACCCGCACCGCAAAATTTATCGTCGTCTTGAGCTCATCCATTTCCCTCAAAGCTGCATGCCGTGACAACAGCGGCAGAATCACCGTTGAAATCGCGACAGCATAACCGCCAAGCACGAGTTCCATCACCCTATGCGCGAAGTAAATGGCAGTGACGCTCCCCTCGTCCAGATAAGACGCAAATTGCGTATCGACGAGCACATTGACCTGAACGATCCCGACGCCGAATACTACAGGAACCATCAGCTTCGCCACCCGTCTCACGCCAGGATGATTGAGATTCAACTTGAGCCGAATCCTCCATCCCGTTCGAACAAGCGCCGGAATTTGAATCGCGAGTTGGAGCGCGCCGCCGGCAACAACCCCGACCGCAAGTGTCCTCGTCACGTCGCCAAAGAGACTTCCGAGAAAAGAGAAGGCCACCATCGTCAAGTTGAGCACGATCGGCGACACAGCAGGCGCTGCAAATCGGTGGAAACTGTTCAGAATGCCCATTGCCAATGCCGACAAGCTGATCAGGAAGATGTATGGAAACATGATCCGATTCAACGCGCTGGTCAGATCGAGTTTTCCCGGGGTATCCGCAAAGCCGGACGCAAAGAGCCGCACGAGAAGCGGCGACAGTAAGATACCGGCAATCGTGATCGCTGTGAGGAAGATCGTGATCGCCGTAAGCATCGTGTTGGCGAATTCCCACGCGTCTTCTTCCTTCTGCTCGGCAATATACTGAGAAAATATCGGGATGAACGCCGCGCTGATCGCGCCTTCGCCGACGAGGCGTCGCAATAGATTTGGAATGCGATAGGCCGTCGTATACGCGTCAGCCGCAGTGCCCGCACCTAAGAGAAACGCGACTCGCGAATCCCGAATATATCCAAAGATCCGGCTGATGATTGTCAATGCGCTGATCAGCGATGCGGACTTCAAGAGCTGTCGGTGTTCGCGCATTCGTAAGCCGGTATACTAGCATCGCGAACCACTGGTAGAGGCGGTATATGACCGCCGACGAGGTCCACGTGAAACTAACGGAGATTGCCGCACGACTAGAATGCCTGTTGAAGGGCGACGGAGACATCGAAGTCACTGCCGTTACCGGGATCGACGAGGCCGGTCCCGGCAACCTGACCTTCGTTTCCAACCCGAAGTACGCTGCTAAGGCCCGCACAACTCGAGCGAGCGCTGTGATCGTCTCCAATGACTTCCCCGAAATTGAAACGACGACGTTGCGCAGTTCCAACCCCTACCTCACCTTCGCTCGGGCACTCGAATTGTTCTACGAAGCTCCGAAACAACGCGGGGGAATCCACGAGACCGTCGTCATCGCCGATTCCGCTGAAATCGGCGTGGGCGCGTCGATCGGAGCGTATGTCGTGATCGAGGATTACGTCCGGATCGGCCAGAACTGCACGATCTATCCATTCGTGCACATTTCAAAGGGCGCCCGCATCGGAGACAACTTTAAAGCTTATGCGCACTCGTCGGTGCGGGAGTTTTCCGAAATCGGCAACAACGTCACATTGCAAGATGGGGCAAAGATCGGCACCGATGGTTTCGGTTATGCGAAGACCGCAGACGGGAGTTACTACAAGATCGTCCAATCCGGCATCGTCGTTCTCGAAGACGACGTGGAAGTGGGCGCGAATGCCACGATCGATCGAGGGACCATCGGTGAGACGCGAATTCGGCGCGGAGCCAAGATCGACAATCTCGTTCAAGTCGGGCATGCTTCCGACGTTGGTGAGAATACGCTGCTCTGCGCGCAGGTCGGACTAGCCGGCAGTTCCAAAATCGGGAAGAACGTCATCCTTACGGGTCAGGTCGGCGTCGCAGGTCACCTGGAAATCGGAGACGGCGTGATTGCAACCGCACAGACCGGAATTCCAAATTCCATCGAGGCCGGGAAGGTTGTCTCGGGCTACCCGGCAATTGATAACAAGCTTTGGCTGAAGAGCTCCGCCGTATTTAAACGTTTACCGGAGTTATTGAAAAGAATCGAAGCCTTGGAGAGGAAATCCTAATCTCTGCATGTCTTTGTGCCTTCGTGGTTGGCGATCGACCACAAAGGCACAAAGCCACTTTCTACGGAATCAGCATCACAGGGGCTTGCCAAAACGCGGCTTTCTGACCGCTGGGATCCAACACGGTAACCTGACAGGTGTATTCGCCGGGCGGCAACTTGGCTAGCGAGAGGCTAAACCTCAACGGCAGCGCCTTCGATTTGGGATCCAGGCCGTCGACCACCTGCAACGGAGGCGTTTCGAACTCTTTGGCCAATCCTCGATAGAACGTCACAAATGCGACCATCGGTTGCGTCGTCGTCGCATTTCGTTCGTAGGCCTGCAGGAATACATACATGTCCTTGCTCTTGCTGAACACGCGAGTGACACTAGGCACGAGTTGCACTCCGTCGACGACGAGAGGATTCGCGGCTTGTGCAGCGCCGGCCAACTTGTCCTTCGCATTGTAGAGCGCGTCTTTTGTATCCGCGCGCTGACTGCTGAGGACGACGGAGCTGATCGGCACGCGCTTTTCTTCTTTCATCAAATTGGGAATGACGAATGCGCTCTGGAACGTTCCGATTCGTCCGGTTTCCGCATCACGAGCCAGGAACTTGATGACGTACTTTCCGGGAAGCAGCGTGAAGCCCGTGTCGTATTGAATCGGTCGCCGCGATAGTTCTGCCGCAGTTTCGCCGCTTAGCTTGATGTCGGCTTTGTCGCGAAGATTCGTGATCGGGCTTCCATAGTCATCGCGAACCTCGCCGATGAAATCGATCAGCGTCTTCTCCGCCCCGCCGCTACGCGCCAGTGCCAATTCGTTGCCTGGAATCTTGACCGTGATTGGGACGAAGTATTCGGCGCGATTGAGTTGGAAATAATTGATCTCCATCGCGATCGTTAGATCCGTTATCGGATCGCCGAGCGCGAGCGCGTCTTCTAGCTGACGTTCCTTATCCGCGGTCGTGTACTTGTCGAACGTTTTGCCGCCGAAATAGCCTTGCCGGAAGTCCAGCTTCGCATTCGGCGTTTCTTTCAACGTGATCTTGATGCGACGGTATTTGCCATCGAGATTCGTATTCGTCGGGTAGTAGCCGATGATGTAGTAGCTCGTGATGGCTTCTTGCGCCTGACGGATGCCGGCGCCCAGATCGTTGTTGTCCAACATGGCCTTCCCGCCTGTGTCGGCAGCGAGCGAGTACAAAGTGTCTTGGGAGCGTTGGAAATTCGAAACCAAAGCCATTGCCGTTTGGCCGTTGAACATTCCCAATCCGCCCGGCGACCTTTGATTGGCATCGCCTAGCGGCGCCATCGCAACAAGTCCACGTGCATCGACCGGGTAGAACGCAACGTTGGAGCGGATAGCTGCATTCACCGTCGCTTTGAGCTGGGCTTGATTGTCCAGGCCGTTCAGTCGAAGCCCGCTCGCGAAATAAATCAATGACTTCTGCTGATTGATCGATCGCAGCATATTGACCGCTGTCTGCAATGCCGCGAGCTGCCGATCTGTATTGAATAGATTGAATTCGCCGCCGGCCTGCCCGAACGTTCCAACCGGATCTTGATCGTCTTCGTCGGGATACATCAGCTTCCCGAGGACCGTGAGTAGAGCTTCTTTGTTGTCCGTGAAGTCTTGCAGCAAACTCACGACCCCCGACTTGAACGTCATAATTGCGAACAGATCGGGAGTCTTCATCTGCGAGCGAATGAATTTGTCGGCGGCGGTAAATGCGCGCAATTGATCGGGCGGGAATGTATTGGTCATGTCGAAGAACAAGACCATCAAGCGCCGATCTTGAAACCGGGAACTGGCCAAAGGAGCGGCCGGCGGAGCAGCATTGGGCGCCGGCAGAAGAGTTGTCACCGGCTGCGCGGGTTCGGGGTTTGCTGCAGGTGTCGGGGTTTCTGGAGCCGGTTTATCCTCCAGCCGTTGAAACTGAAAGACGCTGATATTTTGCGGAGTGTTGTCTTCGGTAACGACAAAGTCTTTCGCGGTCAATCCCTCGATCGGTTTGCCGTCCTTATCTTTGACGACGACCGTTTCCACCACGAGCTGTGTTTCGATCTTCAGCGTGAACGGTTGCTGTCCTGCTTGCTGTTGTTGCTGCTGCGACTGCTGTTGCTGCCCTGCCTGAGCCGTTTGGATAATCAAACACGAAGCAGCGAGTGCTGTGGCGAATAACCAGTTGCGCTTGGATCTCATCATTAGAACCTCAATCGAACAGTCGTTTGAACACTGCGCATCGTATCGACGACACTGGGTAGACCGAACTGTGCGCTATTGATCGTCGTGTTCCAGTTTCTGATTGTGACGTGATTCAAAACATTGTTGGCATCGACGCGGACATCAATGTTGTAACGATCGCGCCACGGGAAACTTCGCTGCAGTTGCGCATTCAACGAAAACTGCTTCGGCCCCGTAATGGAATTGCGTCCCGCATTCCCCCACTGTCCCGCAGCGGGAACGCGATATGCGGCCGCATTCAAAAAGAATCCCGCCGGCGCATTGGTGACGGGAACTCCCGTAACATCGGGTCTCAAATTACCGACGACGCCGGTGCCGCCAAGCGGCGCGAAGTAAATCGGCGTTTGCGGCAATCCGCTGCCGATCGTAAAATTTTCGGCAATCGTCCATTCCTTCAGCAGCGCTCCTTTCCAGCCACTGAGCAGAGCGCCCCCTCGCAGTCCTACGCCGGTCGTGTACTGCGATTGCACGGTCAATTGGTGCCGTTGATCGAAGTTCGACAACGCGCGTTCGGCGCGAAGATCCAACCAATTTTGCGCAATCGAGGTGCCGCCCTGGACTGCCGTGACGACGCCTCCGGCCATCAATGGAGCGTCGTCGATCGACTTCGAGTACGTGTACTGCGTCGAAGCGGTAAACCCACTGCGCAAACGGCGCCGCAATTGAATCTGACCCGCATGCCTAATTGAATTACCGTTCGACGATAGGAACACATAGCCGGACGGACTCACAGGGCCCGTTGGAAACGTATTGGGAACAACTTCCTGCGGAAGATGCGTGCCTTTCGTCCCCAAATACATCGCGGTCATTTGTAACGCTGCGGGCAAATCACGCTGAATGGAGAGCTGCCAGCTATGGACATAACCTACGCGGAAATCAGGATCTACAGCGAACGTGGTAGCGCTTGTACCCGGCGTGTTCTTGAATCCATTCGACAGCGTGAGTTGATTCGCCAGTGAATTCTGAACACTCAGGCTCTTCGACAGCGGCGCCTGCTGCGCCATTTGATTCGCGATCACTTGATACACGTTCGAATTGCGATACATGCCATAAGCACCGCGCACAATCAGAGAGGACGCGGCAATCGGCCTCCAGGCGAACGAAAGTCGCGGCTGAAGGTTCTTTGCATCCGAACGAATCAGACCGTTACCGACGACTGGATTGATCGCGCTGAATCCGGGTGCGACGTTGAGATTGACCAGTCGGCCTTGACCTTCGGTGATCGGCGTCTCGTACTCCCAGCGCACGCCGAGATTCAATGACAAAGAGCCGCTCATGCGATAGTCATCTCTGAAATATCCGTTATAAAACTGCTGCCGGAAATATTTGTCCGGGTTTCCAAAAGCGATTGAGGTGGCGGCCGGAATTCCAAGAAGAAAATCGGCAACATCCGAACCCGTTACCAATCCGGTAAACGTGAATGTTCCGCGCGGATCTTGCTGCGACAACACATTGAGTTGGTAGCGGCGCATATCGGCGCCGAACGAAACGCTGTGGCGCCCACGATTCCAAAAACTGTCGTAAGCAACTGTGTTGTTCTGCGTGCGATTGAAGGATGATTGACCGTCAGCCAGCGTTGACGTTCCGCCGGAAAAACTCAAGGCGGGCGGCCCCCAATTTGGAGCCTCTTGATTGTTGCCTGTGATCCCCGCGTTGGCTGAGACGTTGATCTTGTTCGCGAAATACGGGATCGCCCGGCTTACCTGCCGGCTGAATTGATAACGGAAGGTCGCCGAGAATCGCTGCGTCGGACGATTCGTCCACTGAAACGACGTGTTGACTCCACTCGAGCGGTTTGAATCGAGGAAGTTGAACAAACTCGAATTGTCGCTCCGTGTATTTTGAAAATCGACACTGCCGACGAACTGATTCTTGTTATTGATGACTTTGTTGATGCGGCCTTGCATGCTGTCGGTGTGCACCACATCGAGAACCGCGACCTGGTAGTTGTACCGCGCGTTCGCCGTGAAATTCGGCAGGGGGAATAGCGAAAGCAGTGCGCGCGCTTCGGGGGCGATCGAATTCTGTGGGAGCACGTTCCCAGGGAATGCAGCGCCGCCGGCCAAGGGATTGATCAACTGCACTGGCTGACCTAAAGCATTCAAGCTTTGGGAGAAGTCGCCGTTTCGCTCTAACTCTGTGGGCATTCGCCCGGACAGCGTCCGCGCATTTCGGTTTTGTGTCCGTTGGTAGCCGACGAAAAACTGCGCGTTGTTCGGACGGTAACCCGGCAGGCGCAGCGGACCACCGAAACTAAACGATCCTGTCATCTTATTAAAGGACGGTCGCGCCGTATCTTGTCCTGTCAACGAATACGATCGCGCGTCAAGCGCGGAATTGTCGAATACGACGTTCGCAGCACCGTTATATAGAGGTCGACTGCGTCGATTATTTCCGAATGAAGCGAGCTGCGCGAACGGCGATGCGCCGCCGTTGTTTACGGATCCATTGATTTGTAGGCCGTCCGCCGCGCGCTGATTCAATTGTTCCGGACTGAGATTCGCGAAGGCGCTGGACGTGGCTGCCGGCGCGTCATTGCTTCCTGTGGGTGGAGTTGCCGCATTCGCATTATTCGAAGCATTAACTTCGGTTCGCTGAAATGCCGCTTGCTGTCGCGGTTGATTTGCCGCCGCTCTTCCGTTCCCCGCCGGTCGCGCTGTCGCCGCAGGCGCCGATGCTGCGGCCGCCGGCTGTTCGGGTGGAGCGCTATGCACGACTTCCGCATGCATTTCCTCTATGGGAAGCATCTTCAACTCGATTTCTGCCGTCGCTCCGGTCACTTCTTGCTTGACCGTCGAAAAACCAAGCATTTCGACCTGAATTGTGAACGGACCATCGGTCAAATTCGGAAAAGCGTAGCTTCCCTGTTGATCCGTAATGGCGACAAACTTATTTGCGCCTTGCGTCGCGATGACAGTGGCGCCCGGGACGGGAACGCCGCCGAACATCACCTTTCCTTGGTGGTCCGCCAGCAACAACAAGATGTACAAAACAATGGTCATGATTCTCCAATAGACACTCTAAACACGGGTTCCGTTGACAATCTTTAGCATTTCACCACAAAGGCACTGCGACACAAAGAAGCCGGATCCTCCTTTGTTTCGTAGTGCCTTTTAAGGGTGCTTTTGGCTGAACTCGCGTTTAGCGCCTTTCGTTTGGTGCAATGATCCGTAGTTCTACCTGGCCATCATCGGTCGGAACAAACCTTACCGCTAAATGCTCATCGTAACTACGAACGACCGCCGCAATCTGTTCCATCAATTTAGTCGAAAGCGTGTCTCCTGGCCGGATCGGCAGACGTGCAGTCAAATCATTGACAACGGCATCTGTCAACCGTTCAGAACCAATACGTTTGAGCGTGCGTCCTGGGACGAAATTTCCCCCACTCTCAGCGAGCGATAATTTCATTTCACTCAATCTCGCCTGCACGGCTGCAATTTCTGCTTTCATGGCGGCAACCTGTCGTTTGCGTTCTTCAGTAAGTCCCCCATCACCTGACAGTGCATTTTGCAATTCCGCCTGCAGCTGCTGCAGTTGATCTTGTCCGTTGATGAATTGTTCGCGTCGCATCTCGAGCTCTTTCTGACGCCGTTCTAACTCGTGTTGGAGAACGGTTTCCTGTCTCAGTTGGGCAATCTGCGATCTCTCCAGAATGGCTGCCTTCTGTTCGTCAAGTCGCCGCAACTCCTCCGCGCGACGCTGCAATTCCTCCTCTTGCGCGCGGATGAACTTTCCGGTTTGAACGGAGAGCGGATTCGGTTCTACGACCTGAACTTGCGTACCGCTGTCGGAGAAAGAAATTGTTACAACGCGCGTTGATCGAGCCGCGTCGCTGGTGAAATGCCAATTCAAAACCGACTCCAATGCTGTTTTACGGAGTTCTGCCGGACCCGTTAACACACGCGCATCAGAAACATCTCCGGCCGAGTCCAATGTCACCTCGACTTGAACCGCGCCTGTGATGCCCTGTCTTCTGAGCGACTCCGGATATCGGACCGGCGCTCGATGGATGACTGCAGACGCGCCCAAATCGACGGACACGCCCGGAGCATCTTGACCTTTGATCCAGGTCGCACCGAAAGCCAAACATAAGACGGCTAGGCTGATGCCCACCAACGCAGGCAAGCGGGATGAACCGTATTGACTTGCAGAAGCCCCCACCAAGCGCTGAATCCGATACAACAACGGCCCGCCGGTGCTCGCCATGGCTATTGTCGGTGGCGACAAGCGCAGCTTTTCGAGTTTCGTCAGGGCCCGTGCATAACGCATCGCACTCCCGCTGACTCGCACAGCCAGATCGTCGCAGCAGAGTTCACGCTCGGCACGGATCCGTTTCGATGCCCACCAAACCGCCGGGTGATAAAAGAGCAATGTCTCGACCGTCATTTGAAGCATGTTGACGAGATAGTCGTGTCGCTTCACGTGCGCCAGCTCATGCGCAAGGACAGCTTCGAGTTGAAACGGTGTCAGTCCCATCAGCGCGGACGCGGGCAGCAAGATCAGAGGTTTAAACCATCCAACAACGCTTGGCGAGTCTGCCACCTCCGACATCAGAAGCCGGACTGGGCGGCTGATTCCCATCACCCTGCACAACCTTTGAACCACAAGAATGACGTTTTCGCCAGCCGGCTTACCGCGCCGTCTCAACAGGAGCGCATAACGAAAGCCTGCGAACAGTCGGATTGAAAAAAGAAAAGCGCCCAACAGCCAGAGTGAAAGTGTCCAAGCTTGGACGCGCGATACGCTCGGTTCAATGCCAGTAGACGAGCCTGAAACAGCGATACCAGCTTTTGTCACTACCGCAATGGCAACACGTTCCGGCGAGGCCTGGATGCCGCCAACGTAGAGCGCAATGACTGTTACGACCGGGAGAATCGCCATCACGGCAAGTCCGGCAAAGCCGCACCAATATCGCGCTGTCGCAGACTTCTCTCTCAACGCGAAAAGCACAAACCATAGCGAGATACCTACCACCGAACCTTGCCAAAGGAAATGAATCAACGCGCTGCTGATCGCCGATACCAGAGTGGTCATTTGGATCCTCCTTCGATTCGATCCAGCAGCTTCTCGATCGCTTCCACGTCCTTTGCTGAAGATTTCTTCGTTGCGAGCGCCTGCATCACCAATGCCTTGACGGAGCCGCCGAACGCACGCTGCAACAGATCGCTGACCAGATGCCGCTGCGTCTGCTCTTGAGAGTATTTAGCTCTGTAGATCTGCGGCCGGACACTTTCGTCGCGCTCGACGAGACCTTTGTCATACATGATCTGCAGCATCTTCAGGACGGTGGTGTATCCGGTCGGCTTCGACTCATTGAGAATTCCCTGAATCTCACGCACCGAACCGGGACCCTTTCCCCAAAGCACCTTAAGAATGGAGAGTTCGAGTTTGGTTGGACGAATCTGTTTGCTTACCATGGAAGGAGTATTGACGAAAGTCTTCGTCAGAGTCAACGAAAACTTTCGTCATTTGAAGTTGCGGCCGCTCGAAGCGAGCTGAGGCGTGAGAGCCCCGCGCTCGCCGATCTGCTGGCGCCACATGGCGTAGTACAAGCCCTTCAACTCGACCAATTCTTCGTGGCGTCCCGATTCGACGATGTGTCCACGTTCCAGAACGAAGATCCGATCGGCGTGAATCACGGTCGAGAGCCGATGCGCGATGAGGATGGTAATGAGATCCTTGCGCATCGAAACGTCGCGGATTGTCTCGCTGATTTCTTGTTCGGTCAGTGAGTCCAATGAAGATGTTGCTTCATCGAACACGAGCAGATTCGGATGACGCAGCAACGCACGCGCGATCGACAGGCGTTGTTTTTCACCGCCGGAGACTTTCACACCGCCTTCGCCGATCATCGTGTCGAGTCCTTTGTCCGCACGAGCCAGCAAGCTGTGACATGCCGCTTTCTTGAGCACCGCCATGCACTCTTCATCGGATGCAGTGGGATTCACAAAGAGCAGATTTTCCCGAATCGTTCCCGAAAAGAGCTGCGTATCTTGAGTCACCAGTCCGATGCGTTCACGCAACGCGTCGAGATCGACGTCGTTGACCGAGAACCCGTCGTAGCGGATGTCTCCGCCTTGAGGCCGATACAGTCCGACGAGGAGTTTCACGAGCGTCGTCTTCCCGGATCCAGATGGGCCGACAAATGCGAGCGTTTCGCCTAGCTGTGCATTGAATGAAATCCCATCGAGAGCTTTCGTCGTTGCGGTCTGGTGTTGGAAGACGACCTTATCGAATTCGACTTTTGAAACGCTCTTCACGAGCACGGGGCGCTCCGGTCTTGGCTCTTTGTCCATCTTGAGAATGGTCTCGAAGTTGTTCAGCGACACTTCGGTTTCTCGATAGATGTTCATGACGTTTCCCACTTCTTGCAGCGGGCCGAAGATGAAGAAGGAATAGATCCAGCACGAGAAGAACTGACCGACCGAGATATCGCGGGAGAAGATCAAATACAACATCAATCCCAGGATCGACGTACGCAACGCGTTGACGCACGTTCCTTGAATGAAGCTCAAACTCCGAAGGTACTTCACCTTCTTGAGTTCCAACTGCAGGATCTTTCCCGTGGTCGCGTTGAGTCGTTTGATTTCCTGTTGAGCTAGACCAAGGCTCTTCACGAGTTCGATATTGCGCAGCGATTCCGTCGTCGAACCGGCGAGCGAAGTCGTTTCGGCGACGATCACCTTTTGAATTTTCTTAATCTTCCTGCTGAGAAAACCGACCAAAGTGCCGAGAACCGGAATCGCAAGGAAGTACACGAGCGCAATGAGCCAATGAACCGTCATCGTGTAGATCATCACGAATACGACGCCGACCAACGAAATGAACAGAATGTTGACAACCGAGTTCGTCAAGCGCTCCACGTCCGAGCGAACTTTCTGTAGTCGTCCCAGTGTTTCACCGCTGCGCTGGTCCTCGAACGTGCTGTAAGGCAGCTCGAGCGAATGCCGAATGCCGTCCGAGTAGATTTGCGCTCCCAGTCGCTGCGTGACGACATTGATGTAGTAGTCCTGAAAGTTCTTCGCGACACGCGATACGAAAGCGACGCCCACGGCCGCAAGCAACAAGAGAGTAACGCCGCGGAAGAACTGGCTCGTTGAGTACTCGCTGTAACGCGTAGCGTACTCGTCGATAACGTGGCGCAAGATGACAGGGTCGAGGAGGGAAAAGATTTGGTTAATCGTCGCCAGAACCAGAATTAGGATGACGGTGTTGCGATGCTCACGAAGATAGGAATATAGAAGCTTCATATTCTTTTTCACCACAGAGACACAAAGACACAGAGAAAGGACGTCATTCTCTGTGTCTTTGTGTCTCTGCGGTGATTTTACTCTACTTCGAGCGCTTACCTTTGCCGCTTGCCGCTTGCTCTTCGATAGCCGCCTGAGCAGCAGCCAACCGAGCCACAGGCACGCGGAACGGTGAACAGCTTACGTAAGTCAATCCGATGCGATGGCAGAACTTCACGGAATCCGGATCGCCGCCGTGCTCACCGCAGATGCCCAGCTTGATACCGGCGCGAGTCCGATTTCCCTTCTCGACAGCAATCTTCATGAGCTGCCCAACGCCGGTTTGATCTATAGTGGCGAAGGGATTCTTCTTCACGATTTCCAACTCCGCGTATCCAGGCAAGAACGAACCCGAATCATCTCGACTCATACCGAGCGACATTTGCGTGAGATCGTTCGTACCGAAGCTGAAGAACTCGGCAGTCTCGGCGATCTCGTCCGCGGTCAGAGCGCCTCGCGGCACTTCGATCATGGTGCCGACGAGATACTTCAATTTTACTTTCTTCTCAGACATGACCTCCTTGGCGACGCGGTGAACCACTTCCACCTGCAAATCCAATTCTTTTTTGAATCCGACTAACGGAATCATAATTTCCGGATTGGCTTTGATCCCTTTTGCCTGCACCTCGGCCGCAGCCTCAAAGATAGCCCGCGCCTGCATCTCTGATATTTCGCTGTGAATGATTCCCAGACGGCAGCCGCGGAAGCCGAGCATGGGATTGAATTCATGCAGTTCGTTCACGCGTTGATGCACGCGCTCGACGGACACCCCCATCTTTTTTGCGAGATCCTGTTGAGCCCCGGCTTCATGCGGCAAGAATTCGTGCAAGGGCGGATCAAGGAAACGAATCGTTGCCGGATAGCCATTCAATGCTTTGAAAATTCCGACGAAATCTTCTCTCTGATACGGCAGCAGCTTCGCGAGCGCTTTCTTTCGATCCTCGACGCTCTCCGCGAGAATCATTTCGCGCATCGCATCAATGCGCTCTCCTTCGAAGAACATGTGTTCCGTGCGGGTCAAACCGATGCCCGTTGCGCCGAATGCGACAGCGTTCGCCGTCTGCTCCGGCGTATCCGCGTTCGTTCGCACTTGCAAGCGAGTGGCTTTCGAGCACCAGTCCATCAACTGCTTGAACATTCCGTAGGTCTTGCTCTCTTTCGGAGAGAGTGATTTGTCGATCAGGACCTGGACGATTTCGGAGGGAGCCGTTTTGATCTGCCCGGGGTAAACCTCACCGACCGTTCCGTTGATCGAAAGATAGTCACCTTCTTTATAGGTGCGTCCCTTCACACTCACGGTCTTTGCTGCGTAGTCAATCTGCAGTTCACTCGCGCCGCATACGCAGACCTTGCCCATCTGACGAGCAACCAGCGCAGCATGCGAGCTCACACCGCCCTTTGCGGTGAGGATACCTTCTGCGGCGATCATGCCGCGCAAATCTTCAGGCGAGGTTTCGTTCCGGACGAGCAAAACCTTTTCGCCTCTAGCGGCAGCTGCAACCGCGCGTTCCGCATTGAGATAAATCTTGCCGGACGCAGCGCCAGGTCCTGCGGGCAGCCCTTTCGCGATCAGTTCGGCTGCCTTGACTGCATCACGATCGAACACCGGCGCTAGCAACTGGTCTAACTGGTCCGCCGGAACGCGCATAACGGCAGTTTTCCAATCGATCAACCTTTCCTTTTCCATTTCGATCGCGAATCGAACGGCCGCAACACCCGTGCGCTTTCCGTTTCGCGTTTGAAGCATGAACAGCTTTCCGTCTTGAATCGTGAACTCGAAGTCTTGAACGTCTTTGAAATGTTTTTCGAGCGTGGTGCGAACTTTCTCGAGCTCGGCGAAAGGCTTTGGAAGATGATTCTTCAGCTGCGTCACGGGCTCCGGAGTTCGGATGCCGGCGACAACGTCCTCGCCTTGAGCATTGATGAGAAATTCACCGTAGAAGATCTTTTCGCCCGTCGCGGGGTCGCGCGTGAATGCGACGCCGGAGCCGGATTGATCGCCGGTGTTCCCGAATACCATCGCTTGAACGTTGACAGCGGTTCCCCACTCGGAAGGAATGTTGTATTTGCGTCGATAGACGATCGCGCGATCGTTCATCCAGGACCCAAACACGGCGCCGGTGGCGCCCTCCAGTTGTTTCCAAGGATCCGCCGGGAAATCCTTGCCCGTGCGTTCTCGGACGAGTTGTTTGAAGCGAACGACAAGCTCCTTCAGGTCGTCTGTTGTCAGCTTGGGATCGTCGATGTCTTTGTGGTAACGCTCGTGTTTGAGATCGTGAATGACAACCTCGAACGGCTCGTGATCCTCATCTGCGCGCTTCTGAACGCCCATCACTACGTCGCCGTACATTTGAATAAAGCGGCGGTAACAGTCCCAAGCAAACCGCTCGTTATTGGTGGCCTTCGCCACGGCAAGGACAGTATCGTCGTTCAAGCCGAGGTTGAGAATCGTGTCCATCATGCCCGGCATCGAATCGCGCGCGCCCGAGCGTACGGAAACGAGCAGCGGCATTTTTTTCTTATCGCCGAAGGTCGTGCCCATGATTTTTTCGATGTGCGCGATGCCGTTCTTGACCATCGCTTGCAGCTCTTTGGGATAAGTTTTCTTGTGCTCGTAATAATAGGTACAGACTTCGGTGGTGATCGTGAAGCCCGGCGGAACGGGCAACCCGATGCGACTCATCTCGGCGAGGTTTGCGCCTTTACCGCCGAGCAAGGGCTTCATCGAACCGTCGCCGTCGGCTTTCCCGTTTCCGAACAGATATACGTACTTTGCTTTTTGAAGTGCTTTCGTTGCTTTTGCCATATTTATCGTTCCGAATAATGTCGAATCCAGTATTGATTGAGTTCGTGCAGATTCCTCACGGCACGGCTTGAACTATCCGGGCGGTCATAGACCGCCCCTCCAGTGTTATCGAGGGGGCTTTTCAAAATCCGATACACAAGGTGAACCACGTCTGCCAGTAGGCCAGATGCACTGCGATGATCACAGTCGGCGCAAATTACAGCTTGAAGACCCGGCGCCAAGAATCGCTCGTCATTGGTTTGCAAGCGTTTCGAACACGCGGAGCAAACGAAGAGATCCGGGAAGACACCGGCCAATCGCAGCATCCACACATCGAAGTAACACGCAGCGAATTCAATCGAACAACCTTGCTCTAAGGCCCGAACGGTCATTCGAATGAGCCGGAAAACGGCATCCTGCGGTTCGCGCTCCGGCAAAAATCGATCGATGAGTTCCACCAAATGACCGGCGCAAACGGCTCGATCGTAGTCTTCGAACAGTTTCATCGGCGAATCCAACAACTCGGTCGATTGAATTCGCACGAGATCCCGATTTTCCTTTTCCGAAAACTGAATCCGGGAGTGTGCCAAGGGTTCCAACGACGCACCGAAACGATTTTTCATCTTTCGCGCGCCATTGGCCACGCCTCGCAACTTTCCATGATCACGGCTGAAAAATGCGACGATCCGATCGGCCTCTCCGAGCGGGTATGTCTTCAATATAATCGAATCGCTCTGATGAAGAGCCATACGAACGTCCACGAATTTTACGAAAAACGCGACCTTGAAAAATAACACAACTGATGTAGTCGGCCTCGGCTTAAATGCGATGGATACCATCTGCATCGTGCCGCGTTTTCCACAGCCGAATACGAAGACTCACCTGACCGCGGTGCGCACCGAAGCTGGTGGTCAAGTCGCGACGGCGCTGACCACCTGCACACGACTCGGCCTGACCGCGCGATACATTGGATCCGTCGGCACCGATCACTGGGGCAGGGCTCAGTTGGATAGCCTGAAACAGGAAAATCTCGAACTCCATGTGCGTGAGGTCGAGGGCGCAACGAGCCAAATCGCGATTATCGTTCTCGAAGACGGCATCGGCGAACGGACCATCTTGTGGAGGCGTGATCCCGCTCTGCAGTACCCGGTTAAAGAGCTGAGGCGCGAGTGGATCGTCGACGCGAAGATCCTTCACCTCGACGGTTGCGACACCGCCGCCTCACTTCAAGCGGCGCGATGGGCGAAAGAGGCAGGCATACCGATCGTCATCGACATCGATGAGATCTACGACGATTCGACCCATGAGTTGCTGTGTCTCGTCGACTACCTCATCGCGAGTTCTGAGTTTGCGACAGATCCAGGCGAGTTGGCGGTCCGATACGGGTGTCCTGTTGTCGGCATCACTCGAGGAGCCGAAGGGGCCTCGTTCGTGGCACGTGGGCAGGCCATTCATTCCTCTGGTTTCAAGGTCCCAGTCGCGGATACAACAGGCGCCGGCGATGTATTTCATGGCGCCTTTATCTATGGTGTTCTTCAAAGGTGGCGTTTAGATGAGGTGATTCGTTTCGCAAACGCGGCTGCCGCAATGAAGTGTATGCAGTTCGGCGCGCGTCGCGGAATTCCGACGCTCGAGCAAGTGCGAGAGTTCCTCGCGCATTAATGTCTGCTTGAAACGGGTAACAAGGGGGAACCTAGAAAGACCTGGTACCATGACGCAATGACTTACCGACAATTGCCGATAGTCGCCGCAATCGTGCTGGCATTCGTCAGCGCTCACGCACAAGCACCGAATACGCGCATCGACGCAGCCTTCCAGAAATTTTGGGCCGCACGGTCTCCTGAGGAAGCTGTTCGTGTCGTCGACGACATCACGAAGTCGGGAGTTACGTTCGACGAGGCCTACAAAAGGCTGAAAGCCGGTCGAGCTTACACGTCGCAGCCAACCGGAATCCTCAAGCTCAGCAACAAGACCAAAAACGGCGTGGAGCACTTTTTCGCTCTGAGTGTTCCGGCGAATTACGATCCGGCTAAGCGATATCAGGTCCGCTTCCAACTCCACGGCGGCGTCAACGGTCGCGAAAATAATCAACCGCGAGGCAACGGAGAATCGCCGCTGCAAGGCGCGGAACAGATTTATGTCGTGCCCTATTCCTGGGTCGAGTCTCCGTGGTGGAGCGATGACCAGGTAATGAACCTGGCTGCGATAACCGACTCGATTAAACGCAGCTACAACGTCGACGAGAATCGGGTGGTCATCTCGGGAGTTTCCGACGGTGGGACGGGCGCGTATTACGTCGCCATGCGCGACACGACTGCGTATGCAAGTTTTCTTCCCTTGAATGGTTTCATAATGGTCCTAGCAAACGGCGACATCGACGATGGCCGCATCTTTCCGAACAATTTGCGCAACAAACCGTTGTTCGTCGTGAACGGTGGGAAAGATCCGCTTTATCCGATTTCTGATGTCGAGCCCTATGTCATGCACTTGATGAAGGGCGCCACCATTGAATATCACCCGCAACCTGAAGCGGGTCACAACACGGCGTGGTGGCCGCAATTGAAAGACGTGTTCGAAGATTTCGTTGCGAAGCATCCCCGCGATCCACACCCGGATAAACTCACCTGGGAGACTGCATCGCTTGAACACAATCGAGCGCACTGGCTTGTTATCGATCAACTTGCCTCTCTTTCGAATAGCGAGAAGCTCCTTTCGGATTTGAACATGTTTACTCCGACCTATCGTCTCTTCACCCGTCCCAAGACTTCAGGCCGTGTCGACCTTGTGCGGGCTGGAAACAAGATCGAAGCAACGACACGGGGCGTCGGTGTCTATACGCTCCTACTATCCCCGGAAAAGTTTGACTTCGACCAGCCCATTACCGTCATCAACAATGGCGAGACCGTTTTCAACGCACGCGTTGAACGCAATTTGCAAACTCTGATGAAGTGGGGCGCCATCGATAACGACCGCATGATGCTTTACGCCGCCGAAATCAAAATCAAAGTAAGCAGGTAGGTCTATGACGGGTCTCTGTAGGCGGGGTCTATGACCGCGCGTTCTATTGTTACCAGGCTTTGATGCCTACAGAATAAAACGCGCGGTCATAGACCTCGCCTACAACCGTTCATGGCGTTCGGACACAGAACTCGGGCGTGAAGTGTTTGTGTATTGAGGGCGCAGCTGTAGGGGTTTTCTTCATTACCGCGAGCATGTGGGTTGGTTTAATCGTGCCTGCCTCGAGACTACGTACATCGATGGCATGAACGCGATCGATAAAGCTTCGATCCCACTCACTATTTGGATCGAAGTTATGACCGAAGCTGCGATCGATAAATATGTCGATCACGTTGCCGAAACCGACGAACACTTCGAAATAAAATTTTTGTATGAGCAACGGCAAAACGTGTTGTGCCCGAATGCCTTCGAAACTGTTCTGTGAACAATCCCAGTTTTCGTAACGCTCTTCGAATCTCCGCAACTGCTGGTTGTACTTATATCGGGACGGAAGTTCTTTCCAGAGTTCCTGCACGATACTCAGCGCTTCCGGCCAACGCTGATGCCCATTTCTTCCGATCATGTCGTCAGCCAAAAAGTATCCGTCTTCGAGAAGAGCTCGAGAAATGCTGTCGAAAAGTAATTCGAGTTCCACAAAGTGATGCAGCGATTGCAGCGCAATGATTGCGTGATATTTGGTGTTCGGTTTCCATTTGTTTATATCGAATACAGCGAACGTGAAGTAATCCTGAACGCCGTTCGCGGCAGCCGTTGTCTTGGCTTGCTGAACCGCCGTGTCGTTGATGTCTGCGCAATCGAATCGAAAATTCGTTACCCCAGACTCGATCAGCCATTGCGCCATATTGATTTCCGCATCACTGGAACCCGCTCCAATACTCAGAAAAGCGCACGTTGTCGACGAATACGTTCGGCACTGCTTCAGCAGGTATGAACGAAAGCATTCGAGGGCATTTGTGAACCCGAATGGCTGGAGAAGCGGAACGAGATATCGGGTCGACCAATAATGTGCAATGAGCGGCAATTCATCGACGCGTTCCGGTTTAGTGAAAAACTCCAACTCTCTGCGTTTTCTCGCTTCGTAATCAGATTCCGGAAGGATTCGTCGAATCCATGGCCGGGCAAGCGCGTACACTCGACGTGCGGTGGGATGCCATGTCGCAGGAATGCATCGTTTAAAGATCGTTCGATATGCCGTCACTTCTTCTCCGCGGGTAGCTTTGCACAGGTGGCTGCTGCGGGCATGTTATATTCGTCCTTTTTGTGAACCGCCAACAGGGCGGACAGTAAGGAGAAGTCATGGCCGGGGCGACGATGGACAAGATTGTCTCGCTTTGCAAGCGACGCGGGTTTCTATTTCAAGGCAGCGAATTATACGGCGGCCTTCAGGGAACCTGGGATTACGGCCCAATGGGCGTGGAACTCAAGAACAACGTCAAGCGAGCCTGGTGGCGAGCCAATGTCTACGAGCGCGACGACATGGAAGGACTCGATGCTGCCATTCTCATGAACCGCGTCGTGCTTCGTTACTCCGGCCATGAAGCAACATTTTCCGATCCGCTGGTCGACTGTCGAAAATGCAAGAAGCGCTTTCGTGCGGACCATGTTGATGCCACTGAAAAATGCCCAGAAGGCGGATTGCACGATCTGACCGAACCACGCCCGTTCAACTTGATGTTCAAGACGACTGTCGGGCCGATCGAGAGCGACGAGAACATTGCGTATCTCCGGCCCGAAACGGCTCAAGGGATCTTCGTCAACTTCAAGAACGTGCTCGATTCAACAAATCGGAAGCTGCCGTTCGGCATTGCTCAAATCGGCAAGGCCTACCGCAACGAGATCACGCCACGCAACTTCATCTTTCGTGTGCGTGAATTCGAGCAGATGGAGATTGAGTATTTCGTGATGCCGGGTACGGATGATGAGTGGCATCAGCGATGGATTACCGATCGTGTCGCCTGGTATCACCATTACGGAATCCGTCCTGAAAATCTCAAGCAGTATGCTCAAAAGCCCGAAGAACTTGCCCACTACGCGAAAGCGACGACCGACTTGCTCTATCGATTCTTTCCGGAGCGCGAGGACGAAGCCAAACAGTTCGACGAGGTAGAAGGAATCGCAAACCGAACCGACTACGACCTCACCTGTCATACAAAAGGAGGCAAGACGGTGTTCAAAGACGGTTCGTTTCTTCCGAACGAACACGCGGTCTTGAAACAGACGTACTTCGATCAACCATCCAACGCGCACCTGCTTCCTTATGTCATCGAGCCATCAGGCGGCGTCGATCGCATCACGCTCGCGTTTTTGATGGATGCATACGAGGAGGAAAAGCGCGAGGATGGAAAAGAACGAACCGTGTTGCATCTGCACCCGGATTTAGCGCCTGTCAAAGTCGCAGTGATTCCGCTCGCTCGCAACAAGCCCGATATGGTCGCGCTGGCCAGACGCATCAAGAAGGACTTGCAAGCAACCGGAAAACTGCGGTCGCTGTTCGACGATAGCGGCAATGTCGGAAAGTGTTACGCACGACAGGATGAGATCGGCACGCCTTTCTGCGTCACGGTTGATCACCAATCCTTGGAAGACCAGCAAGTGACAGTCCGACATCGTGACACGATGTTGCAGGATCGCATCGCGATCGATTCGCTGCAGCGATATCTGGAAGAACGTATTCTTTAATCCGTCAGGTTTATTTGTACGGTTTTTTCTTGTATTGCTGCGCCTGAGACTTCAGGTCGGAATCGCAATTCAATGCGAGAATCGCGTCGTATTGCTGAATTGCTTCGTCGCGACGTCCGGCCGTGTCGTGCATTTTGCCGATCCACAAAAGCGCGTTCGCTTTCTCGTTCGGATCGGCATCTTTGCTCTTCGCGACGTGAGTAAATGCATCGATTGAATCGTTGAATTGATGCCCTTCCATGCTGCTCGTGCCGAGGGAGTAGTAAATCTTATGGGCGGCGAGGCGCTCATAGCCGTCCTTCTTCGCTTCTATTTTCGCAAGAATTTGCCGATACGTCGCGACGGCGTCATCCCATCGTTGCATCTTTCCGTAGATCGATGCCCTCGAAAGCTCGAAGATAAAATTGCGTGGGTATCGCTGATGAAGGGTATTCACCGTTTGCAGCGCCTGATCGAATCGCTTCTCCCGGTTGTAAACGACCATAAGCATCATGCGGGCATCGGTCGAGGTTGTCTTACCTTTCGCGGCTGCAATTTCGAGTTGTTGGATACCGAGGTCCTTACCGTCGCCGCGAATGCCCAACGGCCATAGGACATAGCGAACAAAATTAGGGATCACGCCCACGACATAATTGAATGCACCAATGGAGAGACGCGCGTCATCGAAGGTCGGATCAAGCTCCAAAACTTGCTGATGAAGATTCCGTGCGGTCTTTGCCTTGCTTCCGGCGCTGAAGTACGCGCGCTTCGCGCTTGCCTCAAAACTCGCGAGCGTTGCGTTTGCGATCCCCTTCGCATACAACGCACGAATATCTTTAGGGTTCTTCTTCAACAGCGCATCAGCTTTATCAATCGCAATTGCAACGGTGTCGCGCAGCCGCTTCTCATCAGCCGCATTCACGTTGTCCTTGGAATCCCGCGTACCGAGCGAACCGCCGGAGAATCCCTCGATGCTCAACTTTTGTTGGTCATACAGAATTTTGAACCATATTGAAGACGCGAGCGCGTTCCAATAATCCGGATTCTCGGGATGCTCGCGTGTGAGCGTTTCATAGCCTTGTTGCGCGATGTTAAAGTCGAGGTTGTATAAGGCGTCCGTTGATTGCTGATAAATAACCTGAGGATCCGCCGCAAGCGCGGAGAAGCAGAAACCGAAAAGCGATAATCCGAGCGAGACAAGCCGGAGAAACATGCTCCCTTTCAGAGATAACATCCCATCACGATCTTTTCCAATCGTTAATGTTCTATTGATAGTCGCGAACATCTTGGTGTTTTTCTATGAACTCTCGCTCGGGCCCCGTTATCTCGATCGCTTCCTGATGCAAAATGGAGTTGTGCCTGCCCTTGTATTCGCATGGCCGCGTACACACGAACCGATTTCCGTGATCGCCGTACCGTTTTTCACGTCCATGTTTCTGCACGGCGGGTGGCTTCATCTGATCGGAAACATGTGGTACCTGTGGATTTTCGGAGACAACGTCGAAGACCGCCTCGGCCACTTCACGTACCTCGTATTCTATCTGCTGTGCGGCATTGGAGCCGGAATCTTCCACACCGTGTTGAACTACAACACGACAGTTCCAAGCATCGGCGCCAGCGGAGCCATTGCCGGCGTGCTCGGCGCGTATTTGGTGTCGTATCCGAGAGCGCGCGTGTTGACGCTCGTTCCCATTTTCATCTTCATCCAATTTATCGAGATCCCCGCCCTCATCGTCCTCGGATTTTGGTTCGTCATCCAATTCTTCAGTGGCGCCGCAAGTTTCGCAGGATCGCCGGAAGCTGGCGGCGTGGCATATTGGGCCCACGTCGGCGGCTTTTTGATCGGCATGATTCTCGTCGGCTTGTTCCCACGCAAAGACCGCAACCGCTATGAGTACTACTGGCGGACTTAGACGCACATACAAAGCTTTCGTTCTGTAGGCGGCCTATAACCGCTCGTTTATTTTGGCCAAATGGCGACAAAACGGGCGGTCATAGACCGCCCCTACAGTTGAAAGAACGCCCGTTATCACGGTATCGTTGACGTCAAAATGCGCACCAAACTTTTCTCTGTATCTCTGTGCCTCTGTGGTTTGTTTTATCTCGCAAACACGGCTGCAGCCGCAGACAAATGGCTCAGCATTCAGACGAAGAACTTTCAACTCGTCGGGAATGCAAACGAGTCCGATATCCGTCGTGTGGGGCGCACCTTTGAAGAGTTTCGATCGGCGCTGGCGTCGGTGTTCCCAAAGGTGGATCAAGCTTCGTCCGTACCGACGACAATCCTCATTTTCAAAAATGACGAGTCGTTCCAGCCATTCAAGCCGCTATCAAAAGGACAACCTGCAAACGTCGTCGCGTACTTTCAAGGTGGCGAGGATGTGAACTACATAGCCGTGACTTCAGCCATGACGTCACCCGCAGCTGTATTCCACGAATACGTTCATTTTTTGCTACGCGACAACGTCGGCGGTTTGCCGCTCTGGGTGAGCGAAGGATTGGCAGAAAGTTACAGCACCTTCGATCTCGGCGGAAAAAACGAATACACGCTCGGACGCGCCCCGGAAACCCACGTTGCGACGTTCATGACGGGACCGAAATTCATCCCGATCAAGCAGCTGCTGACCATCGATGAACAATCGCCCGACTACTCCGGCCACTCCCGCCAGGGCATGTTCTACGCGGAATCCTGGGCGATGGCGCATTACTTCGTCTTTGGCGCGGAATCAAAGCGGCGCAATCAGTTCACGCAACTTCTTACGTTGCTCGCGAAAGGCACGTCGTTTGAAGACGGTTTCGCCGAAGCGTTTCAGACCGACTACGGAACAATCGAAGATGAGGTCCGTGAGTACATTCGAAAGCGAACGTCATGGCCTCTGACGAAAGTGATGACGAAGGACACACTACAAGTAGACGTGCGCTCGATCAAAACGGCGACACTAACCGACGCGGAATCCGAGTTCTACGCCGGCGATCTCCTACTGCACCTCAATCGGATAAACGATGCCGAGCCTCATTTGACGAATGCCACGGCAAAGACTCCAGCACCGGCTCAGGCGCTATCGGCGCTCGCGGTTCTGCGAGTGCGTCAGAAGAAATACGGCGATGCACTGTCGATTCTGAAAAAAGCTGTCGAAGCGGACCCGCAAAACCCGATCGTGAATTTCTACTATGCATACGTACTCGAGCGTGCGGAGGGCGATGCTGCATCACAACTCGCCGACGCGCCGGCTGAGCGATATGCGACGATGCGCACGTACGCAAAAAAAACGATCGATCTCGCCCCGCGAAATGTAGAGGCATACGCGATGCTCGCTCGCATCGACATGAACTCAGATGACAACCTTCCGGAAGCCGAAGCAACGCTGAAAAAGGCGCTCGCCATTGCCCCCGGCCGCGACGATCTTCAAATGCTGCTTGCGCAAACCTACACGCGGCAAAACCGTGTCGACGATGCGCGTGGAGTTCTTGCATTGATTGCGCGCAACGCCACGAATCCGGACGTCCGACGCCGCGCCACCACGATGCTCGATCAAACAGAAAAGGCGTTCTCGTTCACCGACATTGCGCCGTCTATCGAAAAAGAAATCGCAAACGATCTGGCAAAAGAACGTGCGACACAACAAGCGGCGCAACCGCCGGCGCCGCCGACGCCGGCGAATCGAAAACCCGAAGAAACTCTTCTCGAAGCCTTGACCCCGATCCGGCCGAACGTCGAGGGCGAGAAAGTTACAGGATTTTTGACCAATCTCGAGTGCACCGACGGTCTGACATTGACGGTGCGCACCGATCAGACCTCGCTGCGCCTTCACAGCGCTAATCCAGACCAGATCCAATTTCTGAGTTACACCTCCGAAGTCTCAAACAACATCAAATGCGGTCCACGAAATCCCGGCATACCAGTGACAGTGACTTATCGTCCCGGAAACGGCGGCACGGGCGAGCCGCTTGTCGTGGAATTCGAAAAAATCGATAAAAAATAGACCCGCCTGCTGCGCGGCAACCGACCTGCTTCTTAAGTCTTTGGAGGTACGGCTCGCCATGCATGTCCTCAACGCGATGTTGTATTTCGCTTTAGCCTTTTCGCCTTTTTCTCAGCAAGATCCAGGTTTCGAGTGGAATAGAAAATCTACTCTGAGCACTGAACGACCGGTCGAGTTTCCCGGCGCCGTCCTCGAGCCCGGTGTGTACGTCGTTCGACTGCGTGAAAACACGGAACGCCGGAGCGTCGTGGAAATTCTCAATCGAGATGAAACGCAAGTTCTCGCGACGGTTTTCGCCGTGCCCGATCATCGCCAGCGTCCGGACGACAACGCCGAATTTACTTTTCACGAAATAAAGAAAGACGGGCCGCTTCCTGTGCAGACCTGGTATTTCTCCGGCGACCTTGTCGGTTGGGAATTCGTTTACCCGAAGCCGCGAGCCAAAGAAATTGCAAGGGACAGCGACGGCCACGTTATGGCGTCTAATGGTAATAAGGACGCCGCGATCGTCGCTGTGACACCGAACGGTAAGGAAGTCGTGATCGACGCGCCGCTCACTCAAACAGCAAGGCAGAAACCACAATGATTTCGAAAATTCTGTTTATTGTCGGCATTGTGTGCCTCGGGCTCTACGGATTCTTTACAGTTCAAGCCTATTTTCATCAACAAGAACTACAACAACAGCTTTACCAACCCTTGAGCCCAAGCATCCCGCCGGCCGGGCCGGCTCAAGGCCGAATTCTGCAAGAGGGTGATCTGTTCGGCCGCCTGGAAATTCCACGTCTGAATATGTCGGTCATGGTGATGGAGGGCGACAAAGACCGGATTTTGAGACTCGGGGCGGGACACGTTCCCGGCACTCCCATGGCAATCGCCGGTCATCGAGACAGTTTCTTTCGGCCGCTCAAAGACATCAAACTGAACGACGAAATTCTTTTCACAACGCCGGAAGGAAAAGAGGAATATCAAGTCGTATCCACAAAGATCGTCGGGCCCAAAGATACCTGGGTCCTCGATGGCAAGTCTGGCGACACGATGACGCTGATCACGTGTTATCCCTTCTACTACATTGGTCCCGCCCCAAAACGTTTCATCGTTGAAGCGATGAAGAAGTAACAGTTACAATTAATGTTTGTCGTTGGACCGATTGTCCCGTTCGTCTAGCCCGGTCTAGGACACAGCCCTTTCAAGGCTGCAGCACGGGTTCGAATCCCGTACGGGACGTTGGGGACGGTTGCCTAATTCGCTAATTTTGTTTGGAAGAACAAAATTAGCGAATTAGGCAACCGTCCCCGAATTTCCTCGCTTTGAAGAAACGCTACGGACAACACTTCTTACACGATCGCAATATCCTTCGTCGCATTGTCGAGTTCGCAGAAATCACACATTCCGTCATCGAAATCGGTCCAGGTGAGGGCACGCTTACGTGCGAGCTAGCCTCGCGTGCGGAGCGCGTCATCGCAATCGAAATCGATCGCGACCTGATTCCCCGGCTCCGCGCTTCCATGCCGAGCAATGTCGAAATCATCGAAGGTGATGCGCTCGACGTCGCATGGCCGGCGGGCGTGTTCCAGGTTGTGGGAAACTTGCCTTACAACGTAGCCACACCACTCCTGAAACGGTTCATCGAAAATCGAAGCAACATCCACGACGTCACGATCATGGTTCAAAAAGAAGTCGCTGAGCGGTTGATGGCAGCGCCAAAGTCGCGCGACTACGGCGGGCTATCCGTTTTCGTTCAATACTACGCGACGGTCGAGTATGGGTTCACGGTTCCACCCGGCGCGTTCAAGCCGCACCCCAAAGTAGAGTCCGCGGTGATTCGGCTGAAGTGGAAACCGGCAATACCGGACGCAACCGAGTTCACGACTTTTGTTCAACAGTCGTTTTCCTCCAGGCGCAAGAAACTCGCGAACAATCTCATCCGCATGTTCGGTTCACTCGGTCGCCACGAAATCCTTAGCCGCATCGAGGCCGCAGGGATTTCCACGAATGCACGCCCCGAGGACCTTTCGGTCGACGAATTTCTCCGTGTGTATAATCAGTTCAGATAAAAGATGCAGAGCGATTCCATACTCGAAGTCGTTCCACTAGGCGGGCTCGGCGAATTCGGAATGCACATGATGGCATTCCGGTGCAACGGAACGATCATCGTGGTGGATGCCGGCGTAATGTTTCCCGACGAAGAATTGTTAGGGGTCGACATCATCGTTCCCGATATTTCCTACCTGCTCGAAAACAAATCCGAAGTCAAAGCCATCTTCCTCACGCATGGTCACGAGGATCACATCGGCGCCCTGCCCTTCATCGTTCCGTACCTCAATGTACCCATCTACGGGTCGGGCTTCACGATGGCTCTCGTGAAGAACAAGCTCGAGCAGCATGGTGTTCTAGAAGAGGCCCAACTGCACACGATCACTCCGAAACAACCCATCACTGTCGGCTGCTTTACGGTGGAATTCTTTCAAGTCACGCATTCGATCGTCGATTCATTCGCGCTGGCCATCAAGACTCCAGCGGGAACGGTCATTCACACCGGCGACTTCAAAATCGATCCGACGCCAATCGACGGCAAACTATTCGACCTGCACACGCTTGCTGCATACGGCGATCAAGGCGTACTCGCACTATTCTCCGACAGTACCAACGCGGAGCATTCCGGACACACGGCCTCCGAGCGCTCCGTCAACGATCGTTTCGAAACGATTTTTAGAAAATCGACCGGACGCATAGTGATGTCGTGCTTCACGTCGTCGATTCCCCGGCTTCAACTGGTCATCGATCAAGCGAAACAACACGGACGTTACGTCAGTTTCCTGGGCCGCCGAATGTCCGAGAACACGGAAATTGCCGAAGAACTCGGATTCTTGAAGGTGCCGCCCGGACTCGTCATCCGTTCGAAAGAAATTCGAAACTATCCTCGCGAAAAACTGTGTGTGGTTGCTGGAGGCTGTCAAGGCGAACCCATGTCGGCGCTTTCGCGACTCGCGCTGGACGATCACAAAGATCTGAAGATCGAACAAGGCGACACAGTCGTGCTATCGGCACGCCACATTCCCGGTAATGAGCGCGCAATCGGTCGGATGATGGATCACTTCTATCGACGTCGTGCCGACATCTATTACGCGGACGGCAGCCAACCGCCCGTGCACGTCAGCGGTCATGCGAGTGAAGAAGAATTGAAGTTGGTCGTGACGCTTGTGAAGCCGAAGTATTTCATTCCGATTCACGGAACGTATCGCCAACTTCACCGGCATGCAAAAGTAGTCGAGATGACAGGTGTCGTTCGCGATCGGATCATCGTCGCCGAGACCGGCGACATCATTCGGTTCGGGCGTGAGAGCGCCGAGATCGTCGGTCAGGCACCCGTCGGTCGAGTACTCATCGATGAAGGAAGTCTGGAACAGGTCGAAGAAGTGGTCATCCGCGACCGCCGGCATATTTCGGAAGACGGCATCATCTTGTCGATCATCGCAATTAACAAGCAGACTGGGATGATGGAGATCCCGCCCGAAATCATCTTTCGCGGCGTCGCCTTCATCGAGGAAGAACGATTGCTGATAGAGAGCAAGCAAATGCTCGCAGACACGATCGGCAACGCGAGCGTTGAAGAGCGCGGCGACTGGACCGTGATCAAAGAAAAAATTCGAAAAGACTTGAAGAAGTTTTTCTACAAGCAAACCGCGAAGCGTCCGTTCATCTTGCCCGTAATTCTGGAAGTCTGAAATCTTTTCTCTGTGCCTCCGTGTCTCTGTGGTTATTCTCAACTTGCAGACTATGAGCATCTTTCAAGCAATCATCTTCGGCGCAGTGCAAGGCCTGACTGAATTTCTCCCGGTTTCAAGCACCGCGCATCTAATCCTTCTGCCTTGGTTTCTCGGCTGGCCCGATCCCGGCCTCGCCTTCGACGTCGCGTTGCACTTGGGAACACTCGTCGCTCTGCTCGTCTACTTTCGGGCAGAGTGGATTGCGTTGATCCAGTCCGCTTTCGTCATCCTGCGCGGAAATACCAAATCGCCGGATGCTCGCATGACCATGTTCATCATCGGGGCGACTATTCCGGGCGCTGCAGCCGGCGCCTTGTTCGAACACAAGGTGGAAGATGCTTTCCGAGCGCCGCAATTGATCGCAGTGATGTTGATTGTGATGGCGCTTGTATTGGTCGTCTCGGAAGTTGTCGGCAAGCGCAAAAAGAACCTAGAACAAATCTCGTGGGGCGACGCGATCACCGTAGGTATCGCTCAAGCGTTCGCCATTGTGCCCGGTGTGTCTCGCTCCGGAAGCACTATCACCGCCGGACTGTTTCGCAACATGAAACGCGATGCCGCCGCGCGCTTCTCGTTCTATCTATCTGCCCCGATCATTGCGGGCGCCGTCGGCAAGAAGACGATCGACATTTTGCGAAGCGGTTTGGGTCTCGAACAAATGACGCCCTTCCTCGTCGGCATCATTTCTTCGGCCATCGTAGGCTGGATTGCGATCGCATTCTTAATGCGCTATCTTCAAAATCACAACACCTTATTGTTTGTAATTTACCGCGTTCTACTAGGTATTGTGGTGCTTCTCGCTTTCTACTCTGGATTCCGCTAAAATCTTGCGCGATGAATTGGGTCGCGTATTTCACTCCCTCCGAGCATCGCCGTTTAAACGAATTTGTTGGATTACTGGTACTCACTCTCGGGATTCTTCTCGCTCTCAGTCTGATTTCGTTCAATCCCGATGACCCGTCTTTCAACATCAGCAAGAATCCGCATTTCGCAGGAAGTCCGACAAATTTCGTCGGAGTCTTCGGCGCGTATACATCAGATCTTGTTCTTCAAACTTTCGGATACACGGCGTTCTTGATTCCGGTTTTTCTGGGCATCTATGCGTTCTATTGGCTCGCCTCCTGGCGGGTGGAAAACTTCATCGTTCGCTTATGCGGCATGACGCTTCTCTCTGCAACGATTGCGACTGCCCTTGGCATGACGCCGTTTTACGTGCGAAATCACATCACGCCCGGCGGGCTCGTAGGTAAGGTCCTTGCGGACACTCTGCAGGTCTCGTTCAACCGAACGGGCTCTGCCGTTGTGTTGCTCTCTGCGTTCTTAGTATCGCTGTTTCTTTCCACCACGTTTTCGTTCGCATCTGCCGTCGCATTTCTCAAGCCTCGGTTCAGTTTCGTTTCCGCTATCGCCGAGCGATGGTCCGAATGGCAAACGGAACGCGCTCGACTAAAGGCATTGAAAGCAGCAGAGCCCAAGAAAGAAAAAACGCCGAAAAAACAGACGATTATCACCGAGAAGGCACAACGAGCGACCGAGCCGGAAGAAGACAAAGCAGAACTACCGGTCCGGCGACAAGCCTCCGTCGTGCCGATTGCGGACACGCCGCGTCCGATCACACCAACGAAGAAGAAGGCTAATACCACTGCGACATCGACTGAACATCCGTCGACCTCATTGCTTGTTTCCCCTCGCGCCGCAATCTCCGTTGACGAAGAAGAATTGCGGCAGCGCGCGCGATTGATCGAAGAAAAAGCGCGCGAATTCGAAGTCGAAGGAACGGTCCAGCAGATTCATCCGGGACCGGTCGTCACGACGTTCGAATTCAAACCCGAAGCCGGTGTGAAATACTCGCGTATCACGGGTCTCGGCGACGATCTCTGTCTGGCGCTCGAAGCCGAGTCCGTGCGCATCGATCGAATTCCCGGCAAATCCACAGTCGGCATGGAAGTCCCGAACGACGAGCGTGCGACTATCGTGCTTCGCGAGCTGGTCGAGTCGTCGGAGTATCAACATTCGAACTACCGCCTGCCTCTTGCCTTAGGCAAAGACATCCGCGGAAAGATCGTGGTGTCGGATCTTCAAAAGATGCCGCACCTCCTCGCTGCCGGCTCGACCGGCACGGGAAAAAGCGTGTCGATCAACGCGATGATTCTTTCGCTGTTGTTCCGATGTCGTCCGGATCAGGTGAAGATGATCCTTATCGATCCCAAGCGACTCGAGCTTGGCTTGTACCAAGACATTCCACATCTCCTCGTCCCAGTCGTGACAGAACCAAAGATCGCGCAGAACGCATTAAAGTGGGCTGTCATGGAGATGGAATCGCGATACAAGAAACTCGCAAAACGAGGCGTCAGAACTCTGGAAGCCTACAACGAGCAGGTGAAGCAGCTGCCGATTCCTGGCATGGAGGACGCCGCGGCCGAAGACGATCGCGATCCACTGCCGTACATTGTGATCGTTATTGACGAGTTGGCGGACCTCATGATGACGGCGCCTCGCGAAGTTGAAGAGTCGATCACGCGCTTGGCGCAAATGGCGCGCGCTGTCGGCATTCATCTAATTCTTGCGACGCAGCGACCGTCGGTGGACGTCATCACGGGATTGATCAAAGCCAACTTCCCTGCTCGCATTTCATTCCGCGTTGCATCGAAAGTCGATTCGCGAACCATTCTCGATTCGAATGGCGCCGAACAGTTGCTGGGGCGCGGCGACATGCTGTTCCTTCCACCAGGTTCTTCGCGTCTAATGCGTGTGCATGGGCCGCTCGTCACTGAAGATGAGGTGATGAAGGTTGTCGACTTCCTCAAGAAACAAGGCAAGCCGGCGTACAACGAAACCATCTTGCAATCGCCGGAAGAGCGATCCGAGCTTGGGGAATCCGACGGTGTCACCGACGAGTTCTATGATGATGCGGTCAAGATCGTCGTGGAAATGGGCAAGGCCTCGACTTCTGTTTTGCAGCGCCGCCTCAGAATCGGCTATGGCCGCGCGGCAAGCCTCCTCGACGCCATGGAACGAGACGGCATCATCGGCCCACCGGACGGAACCAAACCCCGCACTGTTTTAGTCAATCGCGAAGACTACATGAACGAAGCATAATCTTCTGTAGGGCGGTCTATGACCGCCCGTTTCGTGCCTGAAGTTAACAGCCAAACGAGGTTCACGATGGGGTTTAAAACAGACGCAATTCACGCCGGTCAAGAACCGGATCCGACCACAGGCGCAGTAACGATCCCTATCTACCAAACCTCCACGTACGTCCAAGAAGGTCTCGGCAAGCACAAAGGATTCGAATATGCGCGCACACAAAACCCAACACGCATGGCGCTCGAAAAAAATATGGCAGTGCTGGAAGGTGGGGTCGCGGCGTACGCGTTTGCATCAGGAATGGCGGCAGAGACGGCGCTCACGCAGTTGTTGCTGAAACAAGGTGATCATGCGATTTGCTCGAGCAATGTTTACGGAGGAACATTCCGCCTGTTCGACAAGATCGTTCGCCATTACGGCGTGGAGTTCAGCTACGTGAACACGTCAAACATCGACGAACTGCGCAATGCGATGCGGCCGAACACGCGGATGGTCTTCATCGAAACCCCGACGAATCCCGTCATGTCGATCACCGACATTCAAGCGGTTTCCGAGGTCGCCCATCACTCCGATTGCCGCCTCGTCGTCGACAACACATTTATGACGCCATACTTTCAACGACCGCTCGAGCGCGGTGCCGACATCGTCGTGCATTCGACGACAAAATATCTTAACGGCCACAGCGATAGCGTCGGGGGCGTGGTCGTGCTCAAACGAAAAGACGACGCCGATCGATTGCAATTCATTCAGAACGCTGCCGGCGGCATTCTCTCGCCTTTCGACTCGTGGCTTGTTTTGCGCGGAATTAAAACGCTGCCGATACGAATGGAAGCGCACAACGCGAACGGCCTCGCGATCGCTCAATATCTGTCGAAGAAAAATGCAGTGCAGAAGATTTATTACCCGGGCCTGCCGACGCATCCCGGACACGATGTCGCAAAGCGCCAGATGAGCGGCTTCGGCGGAATGATCGCTTTCGATTTAGGCAGCCTCGATCGCGCCAGCCAATTTTTGGCTAGCGTGAAATTGTGCTCGCTCGGCGAAAGCCTCGGCGGAGTGGAAACGCTCATCTCTCATCCCGCAACGATGACACACGCATCAGTACCGCCCGAAGAACGCAATCGGTTGGGCATCACGGATGGATTAGTCCGCATCTCAGTCGGAATCGAAGACGTAGAAGATCTCATCGCCGATCTCGAAAACGCATTCGCCGGCCTCTAGCCTTCGTGTCTTTGTGCCTTTGTGGTTACCCTCCGATACTCTGATCGATCCAATCTATATATTTCTCAAACGCGTCCTGGATAGGCACGCCCACGATCTCCGGCACATCGTAACTATGCAAATTTTTGATCCGATCCCGCAGTTGACCAAACCGTCCACGCGTGGTTTTGACGAGCAACAACACCTCATCCGACCACGTCAGCTTCCTTTCCCAGACATAACAGGACCGCATGCCCGGCAACACATTCACACAAGCCGCGAGCTTTTCGGTCACAACGGTCTGCGCGATCGCCTCCGCTTGTTCTTTCGATTCGCACGTCACGAACACGATGATTTTGTCCGTCATGGTTGTTGATATGATCTCCTTATATGACGACGAAGATTAAGTTCGGCACATCCGGTTGGCGCGCAATCATTGCAGATGAATTCACGTATTCGAATGTTCGACTCGCGACTGAAGCAATCGGCCGATACGTCAAGCGGCGAAACCCTTCGCCAACGCTACTCGTCGGCTACGACACACGATTTGCTTCCGAAGATTTCGGTCGCGAAGTCGCTCGCGTCCTCTCGTCTCAGAATATTCGCGCGCGCCTTTGTTCACAAGCCGTGCCGACGCCGGGTGTGGCGTTCACGATCTTGAACGAAAAGCTCGACGGCGCAATCAACATCACTGCAAGTCACAATCCCGGCGAGTACAACGGTCTGAAATTTTCGACTTCCGACGGAGCGCCCGCGCTTCCCGAAGTTACATCTGAAGTCGAAAATGAAATCGTGCATCTCCAGCAATCCGATTGGGAATTTTCGGCAACACCGAATGACAAGCTCATTGAAGCCGTCGATATCGGGCCCGCATATCTGCGCGATCTTGCGACAAAAGTCGATTTCGAAAAAATTCGCAAAGCAAATCTCACCCTTGGATACGACGCACTACATGGATCCGGCGCTGGATATCTCGATGGAATTCTGAAACAGCAGAACATCCCGGCAACCGTGCTTCACACCAATCGAGACGTTTACTTCGGCGGTCATCACCCGGAGCCTGCCGATGAGCAACTCGGCGAATTGAAAACCGTAATGAAGAACAACGGGTTGAAGCTCGGCCTCGCAACCGACGGCGATGCCGATCGATTCGGTATCCTCGATGAAGGCGCAGAGTTCATGTATCCGAACGAATTGATTGCAATGCTCGTCGACTATCTGATTGAGAGCCGCGGCTGGCAAGGCGGCGTCGCGCGAACGGTTGCGACGACTCATCTGATCGACCGCGTTGCCAAGCTTCATAAACGCGAACTGCTCGAGACGCCCGTCGGATTCAAATACATCGGCGAATATATAAAGGAAGGCCGTATCATCCTCGGCGGTGAAGAGAGCGCGGGTTTATCGATCCAAGGTCATGCCCCCGAGAAGGACGGGATTCTGGCATGTCTCCTCATTACCGAAATGGTCGCAAGCCGGCGTAAATCTCTGAAAAATCAACTGAATGATCTTTTTTCAAAGGTTGGTGAAGTATATAATCGCCGACTGAATGTGAAGCTCGATCCGGCGATCAGCGCACGAGTCAGGCAAAAAATCGCATCGGATGTTCGCGAGTTTCACGGCCGTCGTGTGATCGAACAGAATCGCGTTGATGGTTTAAAACTTTTGTTCGATGACGGCAGTTGGGTTCTGATGCGCCCGTCAGGCACGGAACCGGTGGTTCGGTATTACGCGGAATCCACGTCCAGTAAGGATTTGGAGACGCTTTTAGAATACGGACGGCAGTGGATCACAGAAGCATAATGCAAGGCGTCATCGTTCGAATCGCAGTCGGTGTGTTCGGAGTTCTCACCGTCGCGATGCTCCTGCTCGCCATCTTCAATGATAAAGGCGCGCTGCAAGTTCATGCACAAGCCGCAAAGCTGAGCGCAATCGAGGCCGAAGTCGAAAAACTTACCGCCGAAAACAAACAGCTGACCACGGATATCGAAGGCTTGCGACGCGATCCCGCAACGATCGAAAAACTCGCCCGCGAAGAATTAAAACTCGTGAAACCGGGCGAAATCGTTATAGTAACTTCTCCCGAAAATTAACGAACGGAAAGCACGCTTTGCTGTGCCGGCGGTCTATGACCGCCGTTCCCCGTTTCCTAAGCAGCCATCCGTCGCTTCAAATCCATCTTGCGATCATGAATTCTCTGCCCCAAATGCTCCTGCTCTTCGGTAGACATTCGTTGCGTGACAACCTCGAACATCTCGTTCTCTTCTTCATCCACGTGATGGTCGAGCTTATGTTTGAAATCGGCAAATTTTGTATCGAATGCTTCTGAGGAAGGATCCATCGTTGCGAGATCATTCAATAAATCTTTGACTTGTTGGTGCTCGCGGTAAGCCTCGTCGACTTTCGATTCCCCACCAATGAACATCAGATTCCGCATCGCAGGATACAAAATCTCTTCCTCGGCCTGCGCATGCAACATCACATTATTCCGAATTTGCTCGAATAAAGTTCGACGCCCCATCCCATTCATTCGAGGCATCATCTGCAGCGTTGCGATCATTCCACTGACCACCCGATGATCTTTCTTCAAGATGGTGGTCACACGCATCGCACGCTTTTTGATCGCCGGAATCAATGGAATCAACACCGCGCCCGCAGCAATCCCACCACCGATCAATCCCCACTTCATGGCGCCTGATCGACCGCCTCTAGCCATAAATTGAACCTCCTCTCGTGCGCGTGCAGTTTTTGTGCCGTTGACGGTCAATCTTTCCGGCATATAATAACTCACTGTACCGCGGGGTGGAGCAGTGGTAGCTCGTTGGGCTCATAACCCAAAGGTCGAAGGTTCAAATCCTTCCCCCGCAATTTAGGGCCGCCAGCAAGCGGCCCTTTTTCATTGCGTTAGAAAGATCGACTCGCTCACGCTGCTCGATAATCGACCACCAACGGAAAATTATTGTCCACCAAACGTTCGTAAGCTGCTTTCGATTCAGAGAAAGAATTGGGTTAAAAACCTTCGCCAAGTTGCAGCGGAACTATATCTGCTTTGATCCAAGATCAAACGCAACACTTATGGATGCTGATACGCGATGCGCTGAAAAACCCGTGCGATGAGGAAGGCGACTCGCAAGCCAGGTTTTTACTCAGCAGGCTATTCAGGCTCACTCGCGATCTGTCGCAGTTGAAAAGCTGACGGATATGGTTTGTGGGGTTCTTCCCTTCTCGATTCCTCAATACTACGGCGTTATGCGAGAACTAACGCCTTCCGCGATAATGACACATGCCATTCGGAACGATTCGAACGCCGATCGTAATTGGGAAGTCGGGCGCACGTGTGTACCGAGTCCAGCGAGAGAACGGCGAAAAATGGATCGAGAAGGTTGGTTCTTTGCAGGAGTTGACTCATGAAGCGGCTGTGATCAATTGGTGCAGGCCACATTTGCCGTGGGTGATTGCATTAGAAGCCGACGCCCTGTCCATGTCTCTACTCACTGGCGCCAATTTGACTGAAGTTTCGCTGCAGTGTGCGGTGGAGGTACTAGCGGAAGTCCTACGGTTGATTCATCGAGTGCCTGTGACAGAGTGCCCGTTCCAGGCCGATTGGGCCACGCGTCTGAACCAAGCTGAGGTTCGCGTTCGAGCCGGGCTGGTTGACGAATCTGACTTTGACGAGGTCAATCGTGGTCGCACGGCTACTGACATACTGGCCGAGTTGCGATCACAACCGCCGTTACCAAGTCGGACCTGTTTCACTCATGGAGATGCCTGCCTGCCGAACTTCTTGTCTGAAAACGGACGCTTGACTGGGGTAGTTGATTTGGGTCGTGCCGGCGTTAGTTATCCCGCTCAAGATTGGGCTCTCGCTCTCCGAAGCATGCGCAGCAACTTCGGGCCGGATGGCGAACGGTTGCTGGCCGAACACCTACCAGAAGATTGCACCGATGACCTACTGCTACGGCGCTTCCGACTGCTGGATGAACTATTTTGAAATAGGTAACGAGCAGTCGAGTAGTATTTGCGAATTTGATGCCCATGAATGGTTCGCCACTACGGCGTTTATCGCGAGTTGTTGTCGGCTGTCCTTATCGTCAAGTTCCCATACTGAGACTTCTGCGAAGTTGAGAACGGATTGCTAAACAATGCGGCGTCCTGAAGATCTATTCTGACCGCGGCGAGGTTCCGCCCACCGAAAGAACTTCTACGGCACGGCGTTCACCAGGACATACTCAGCTTCGAAGTTTAGATTGACAAACTCACCCCTTACCCAGACACTCATGCATAGAGATCTAGGCATGAACACTTCTAAAAACGACAGTCTTCAAGGCGCGCTCGGCCTCCTGATCCTGAAAACGCTGGCTTCACGCGGGCGACTGCACGGCTATGGAATCACGTCTCACATCCACGACGTCTCGAAGGACCTGCTCCGCGTGGAGGAAGGTTCGTTGTATCCGGCGTTGCATCGCATGGAGCAGGACGGATGGATCAGCTCGGAATGGGGAATCACCGAAAAGAACCGCGAAGCCCGGTTTTATTCGCTTACAAGCAAAGGTCGAAAACAGCTCGCACACGAGGAGGCAGGTTGGTCGAGACTGGCCAGCGGAGTCGGACGCGTACTTCGCTACACCTGAAAACGCCATGGGATTATATCGCCGGCTTCGGAACATCTTCCGTCCTGAACAGTCCAGCAAGGAACTGGACGCCGAACTCTCTTTTCACATCGCGGAGCGAATCGATGAGTTCGTATCTTCCGGTATGACCGAAGAGGCAGCGCGGCACGCGGCGAAACGCCAGTTCGGAGGTTATCTCACGAAGCGCGAAGAGACATGGGACGTAGACACGATCGTCTGGCTGGAGTGCATCTGGAAAGATATCCGTCTTGCCCTGACGAATTTCCACCGCAAACCCTTCTTCTTTGTCGCATCAGTGCTGATCCTTGGACTCGGCATCGGCGCGACGACGACCATCTACAGCGTGGTCGACGCCGTCGTGCTCCGCGCCATGCCGTATCCGTATGCTGAGCGGCTGCTCTTCTTCGACAACGCGTCGCACTCTTTTCCCCAGTGGCGTGCGTGGCAGAACCTCGAGGCGTTCGACGTCATCGGCGCCGCGTACGACGAGCAGGTCGATCTCACCGGCGAAAAGATACCGGAGCGGCTTCCGGCGCTGCGCGTCTCTCCCGGCTTTTTCCAGGTCATCGGGGCCACGCCGGCTCTCGGCCGCCTCTTTGGCGAAGCCGATTATCCCGGCACAGACTCCGTTGCAATCATCAGTTATGGCGCGTGGGAACGCATCTGGGGGAAGGATCCCAACATTCTCGGACGCCGTGTCCACCTGACGGGCAAGCCTGTGGAAATTATCGGCGTGCTGAATCCTGCCGTGCGCGCGCCTGAAGTCGTCAGCGGGAAACGCGCCGACGTCTGGTTTCCACTGGAAGACGGGCGCGGACCGTTGGACGGCCACAACAATCATGTTCTGAAAGTTGTCGGAAGGCTTCGCCGCGACCTTACTATTGCCGCGGCTCAGGCGCAGGTCGATGCCACACAGGCTGCTTTCGCCAGAGAGTCTCCACGCGACTATACTCGTCGCGACGGAAAGCTGAGACTTGTCCCGCTTGTGCCGCTGCAGCAGGCAACGGTTAGACGAACGGCCGGCACACTCTGGATTCTCCTTGGAGCCGTCGGCTTCATGCATCTGATCGCCTGCGCCAATGTCGCGAATCTTTTTCTCGCTCGCGGAACTTCACGGGCCCGGGAGATCGCACTGCGCGGCGCGCTTGGAGCGAGCCGCTCGAGGATCGCCGCGCACATCCTGACGGAGAGCGTCACCGTGGCCGTACTGGGGGGGCTCGCAGGCATCGCGCTTGCAACTGTGGGGCTGCAGGCGTTCATTTACTGGAATCCGGGCGGCATTCCGCGGCTGGACGGTATCGCAATCGATCTCCGCATTTTACTGTTCGCCGTCGCGCTCTCTGTGCTCACGGGAATCGTGTTCGGTTTGATTCCAGCCATGGACGCCACTCGCCGCAACACGATCGAGGCGATGAACGACAGTTCGCGATCGACAACGGGCGGTCGCCGCAGTCATCGATTGCGCAGCCTGCTCGTTGTCGTGGAGACAGCGCTGGCATTGGTTCTTCTGATTGGAGCCGGCCTGCTGTTCCGCACATTCATGGCGATGACGGAAGTGGATCCGGGATTCCGGACCGAGAAACTCGTGATCGTGCCGCTCGCGCTCGACGCCGGCTACAAGGAACCGGACCGCCTTCGGTTCGTCGAACAGCTCATCGGCCGCCTGGGAACGTTGCCGGGCGTCCATTCCGTGTCGGGCGCGCGAGCGCTGCCGTTCAAATACACGGGGCCGGGATGGTCAGGAATGCGATTGGACGTCAGCGCGGGCAGCGCGACCAGCGCTTCGAGCCAGGAATCGATGATCCATCCGGTCGAAAACCACTTTTTCGGCACGCTCGGCGTGCCCATCGTCTACGGACGCGATTTTCAGCCGGCCGACATGTCGGGCAAAGCGGCCGTAGCCATCATGAACCGTGGAACGGCGCGCCGCATTTTCGGCGCTGAGAATGTTGTCGGCCGGACGCTCACGCTGAATGCACAGCTGTTCGAGTTGAAGACGCTCACCGTGATCGGTGTTGTGGACGGCGTTCGCCAATTCGGAGTCACGCGCGATATCGAGGACGATATTTATGTGCCGTACACGCCGTACGGAACCTTGTCGCCCGCCTTCGAAGTCGCGGTGCGCACGGACGCGGATGTAGCCACGCTGACGAAGCCGATTCAGGAAGCCATCTGGTCCATCGATTCGAACCTTCCGATCGCTCCTGCACTGACCATGGAACAGCGTGTCTCGCTGTCCGTCGCGACGCCCCGATTCCTTTCGATTCTGTTCGCCGTTTTTGCGGCCGTCTCGCTGTTGCTGGCTTGCAGCGGCGTTCTCAGTTCCCTGCTCTACTCGGTGGGCGAACGCCGGCGCGAGTTGGGAATCCGGCTCGCACTCGGCGCGACGAATTCCGATCTATTGAACCTGGTACTGCGCTACGGTCTTACGCTCTCGCTGCTGGGAATCGTTATCGGCGTTGTCTCGGCATCGGCACTCTCACGCCTGCTGACGGGCCTCCTTTGGAAAGTAAAGCCGACCGATCCCGCGACCTTCATCGGCGTCTCCGTAATCCTATGCGCCAGCGCGCTGCTGGCCGCGCTTCTTCCTGCATGGAGCGCCTCGCGTACCGACCCGCTCAAAACCCTACGCGAGGATTAAAGCACTGCGATCACTTCCGGGGCATACGCGCCTGTGCGGTCGTAAGCCCTGCGGTTTACGCCACAACGCCAGAAAGCATTCCCGTAGTGTTCAAAATTAGAAACGTACGATTTGGATCGCAGTTCTCCATAGAATGTTTCTATTTAAACCTATCAGGCAATCCAAACAGTTGATTCTTGAAATTGATGACTGCAGACTCGCAGCCCCATGCTGAATGCGATTGCGGTTTCGATTCGTTTCATTCTTCTCATTCTTGCCGGGGAGAAACAGGTCGCCTTGGAGAATGCAGCGCTGCGCCAGCAGCTGGCCGTGTTCAAACGCAACGTTCCTCGCCCAAAACTCACCAAGCGAGATCGGCTATTTTGGATCTGCCTGTACATGGTCTGGCAGGACTGGAAATCGGCGTTAATGTTCGTGCAGCCGGAAACCGTCACATCTTGGCATCGCGATCGGTTCAGACGATATTGGTGGAAGTTATCTCAATCGAAACAACCTGGCCGTCCACGAACCGGCGTGGAGATGCGAAAGCTCATCCAAACGATGGCCAAGGCCAATCCAACCTGGGGAGCCCCACGGATACACGGGGAATTGGGAAAGCTGGGATTTAGGATTTCCGAACGGACCGTATCGCGCCTCATGCCAAGGAAGCCGGAAAACACTCGCAAACGTGGATCACCTTTCTTCGAAATCATGTCGGCCAAATGGTCTCGGTCGACTTCTTCACCGTTCCGACCATACAACTGCGCGTGTTGCACGTTTTTATCGTCCTTTCTCATGACCGTCGGCGTGTGCTGCATTTCAATGTTACCGAACACCCGACTGCTGCATGGACGGCACAGCAGATCGTGGAGTCATTTCCGGACGATACCGCGCCTCGCTATTTGGTACGGGATCGCGATGGGATCTACGGACATGATTTCAAGGCACGGGTTGATGGATTGGGTATCCGACAAATACCGATATCGGCCCGGAGTCCGTGGCAGACTGCTATGCCGAACGGATAATCGGGAGCATTCGTCGCGAATGCTTAAACCACGTGATCGTGATCAACGAGTGGCATCTGCGTCGAATTCTGAAAAGTTACTTCAGGTATTACCATCGGTCGAGAACGCATCTGTCGTTGGATAAGGATGCCCCCGAATCCCGACCCGTTCAGGATGTGCAGGCCGGTCGGATCATTCAAATCCCGGAAGTCGGCGGACTGCACCATCGGTACGAGCGACGGGCAGCATAGTTGGTCGATGCGGTTACTGGACTCGATTGCAGACTTGTTTCGACTGGGTTGGCACCTCGTCCGTGCCCTGTTCATGTCCCGAGAAGCCCTGGAGCTGGAAAACGAGAAAATGCGCCGTCAGATTGCCGAGTTAAAAGCGGAAGCCGCACGGGCAGACGGCGAAAACAAAGACGTGACTCGTCCGGACGAATCCTGAGCGACGCTCGCGAAATCCGGGACGCTCTACTTGCGGTTGATGAATATTGGCGAAGCACAGCGGGATGCTCCTGAGCTTGGCTACAAAGTAATTTTGGTCTCGGACGCCTTAGCAGGACACGCTCGTGGACTCCACGAACCCACGCTCCCGACGTTCTTCGAGTTTGGAGACGTTCGACCGAGTCGCGAGATCCTGGCGCTTCTGGAATCTCGGTCGGTACAGGAATGACTAATGAGTATGTGTGTGCACGATGGCACAGTTTTTCTGCTTCATTTCCCGCATAATCCTCACCACATGAAAATTGAGATTATAAGTCGTGGGAAAATGGCGACCGGTCACGGACGGCTTTGGGCTAAACCGCAGAGCGCAATAAGAGGCTCTCGACGAAGGCTGTGAAAGTTAAGAATTCTGGGAAATCTGAGAAGCCTCTTGAATTGAAACCGATTGCCGACACTTACATAACGGACTTGCTCGAGAACATCAATGGCGGCAAGACTGTTTTGTCGCTTGAAAAGGGAGGGAAAGTGTTCTCTCAGGGGGATCCAGCCGACGCGATTTATTTCATTCAGGCCGGTAAGGCGAAAATCACAGTCGTGTCGGCCGTCGGAAAGGAAGTCGCTCTGGCCGTTGTCGGACCTCACGGCTTTTTCGGTGAAGGCTGCCTGATCGCCCAAACCCTTCGTGTAAGTACGGCGACGGCGATACAGTCTTCAACTCTCTACCGCATCGAGAAGAAGGCGATGCTGAATGCGCTTCACGCTCATCCCAACCTCTCCGAAAAATTCATGGCGTTATTGTTGGCACGCAATATCGATTTAGAAGAAGACCTTTGCGATCAGCTATTCAATCACAGCGAGAAACGTCTGGCCCGTGTTCTCCTGAAACTAGCGCGTTTCGGCCAACACGATGTCAGGCCGGCCGCCAAAATGCCGCGAGTCAGTCACGAGGCTCTGGCCGAAATGGTGGGCACTACTCGGTCTCGCGTCACGCACTTCATGAACAAATTCAGAAAATTGGGCCTGATCGACTACAACGGGGAGATAACCGTTAGATCCGAATTGCTCACCGACGTGGTTCTGCACGATTGACCTGTTCTGAAAGGACCTCGCCTAATTTTCGCCGACGATTGTCCATTTCATACGGAAACTAGCATTTCACGCCTAAACTTTAATTGCCGTCACGCCACGTCCAGTGGTGCAGGCGAAATGCCATTGCATGCATTTCGCCCGCAGCTTTTAGGTAAGACAAAGATATGCGCGCGGGCTCTGATACTTACTTGGTGTTTCTTTGGGCAATTCTGGATTTAGTGCATTCCTCGCGTTCGAAACGTGGGGGTTGGCGCAGTCCTCCCTACGAACTCTGCGACATTCGGAACGAGCACTAACCGGGTTGCCAAAACGACAAGCCAACCGGATGTTCAAAACCATTTTTAATACCATTGACGCGAAGTCTTTCCCGATCAGATAGGCACCGACTTGGCCGCTGCCGCCCTGGGAAGATCTATCGTAAATACGCAGCCTTTTCCCGGAAGATTGCATGCGTAGAGCTTGCCGCCATTGGCTTCGACACCTCGACGGCTGATACCCAACCCTAGACCCAAGCCAGATCGATCACCGCCTCGCTGCTCGAAGGGCCGAAAAAGATCCTCGGCATCTCCCATTGGAAGGCCGCCGCATTCGTCCTCAACTTCGATCAAAACACGATCAGCGGATAAGAATGATTTTAGCGAAACACGGCCGTGAACCCTGGTGAACTTGAAGGCGTTCTGCAATAAGTTTGCAAGCGCTCCTGCCAGAATCTGGCGATCAACGTCCATGGAAAATCCATGTTCGACGTCGTGTACGATGAACTCGAGACCGCGTGCCTTAGCATCAATTGCAGCGTATACCGTAGTCTCTTCGATGAAGTCCGCCACTAAGATTCGTTCACGATGCTCGGGAATACCCGCAGTAAGCCGTACGTCAACTAGTGCTCGAGTGCAAAGATTATGCAACCCGGAAAGGCTCCGGTCGAGGATAGCACCGGTTGATCCCGACGGACCGACCTTGCCATGTTTTATTATGTCCACGGCGATCATTGCCGTGTTGATCAAGTTGCGAAACTCGTGGGCGAGAAAACCCAAACGTTCATTCATCGCGTGTTCGGTTGCGTCTGCAATGACCCGCTCACGTTCTTCCGCGAATGAGGACACTGCATCTGCAATCGCATTATCGAGACATCTATTGAGTGAATGAAATTCCTTGGTCGTGATCGGCACGTCGAGCTCAATTGCCAGTTCGGTAACGGCCTGACAGAGGTCGCCGTAATCGTGAACAACTTGATCCACTGTGAACCCCTTCAGCAATAGCTCGTTGCCATGGCGGGCAGCGGTCATTTCAATCCGAACATCGATAGGAGCGGCGGACGCCGCCAATGGTTCAGGCACGCTTGCAGCTTCAGGGCCGCCCGCACTCTCCCCGCGAAGTACCTCAGTGATCTGGGCCAGAAACACGGAAATCCCATAGTCGAGTTCTATTCCGGTTGCGCGCGGAGCTTGCCGTTGAGCGACTTTTTGTCTGCATCTCGAGATGAGTTCTTCGCGATGTGAGGTTAGAAATTCATGCAACATTACAAAAGCCTTTCCAGCACATTGGGATCCTAAGCTTAGAATTCCACGTGGACAAGTTGTCGCG
>JADMIO011246859.1_pt1 | contig 62029 bp, 49 predicted proteins | sample 8958161 | NCBI WGS metagenome assembly JADMIO01 (sample SAMN16585339, study PRJNA669376) | soil metagenome | isolation source: Crop rotation soil | place: USA: Cullars Rotation, Alabama | collected 2011 | reverse complement strand
CGCGACAACTTGTCCACGTGGAATTCTAAGCTTAGGATCCCAATGTGCTGGAAAGTTGTGAATTCCGAACCTTATCTGAGCTCATCAGTGTTCATCTTCGGTTAGATGCATTTGGTCGCCTGCACTTAGATGCTTTTGCTCGCAAAGACGCGAAGATCGCAAAGGAAGAGAAGCGAAATTGCTTGAACTCGACGGTCTAACTCGTCTCCATCTGGGTTCATCTGTGTTCATCCGTGATTGACCTCCTCGGCTAAGGCGAATCTTCTAACCCAGAACATTCTCTGTTATGATTCGTAATTGACTGGTTAGACCCTGTCCGCCTTATATGAACCCCTGCCAGAACTGCGGAAAACTGAATAGTACGGAGACCAATTTTTGCCGGTTCTGCGGCACGCGTTTTATGGTGCAGCAGCCAATGCCGGATAACCCGTTCGACTATTCGGCTCCCCGTCCCTACGCCTGGAAAACCGATGAATTCCAAACCCAGAACGAGGCTCGTCCCACATCCCATATAAACCGGATGCCAAACGGCACACAGCACTTCGGCGGAGCGGTTCAGCAACAGAATCAGCCGGCGCCTTTGGCCTATCAGCAGGCGCGGCCGTTCGCTGAGGTTTTCCAATGCCCTCGATGTATGGGCAGGATGATGCCTCGCATGGAGCGGCGGGTTTCGACGGGCGGTTGGATCACCTTTGCCGCGCTGTTGGTACTGTTCTTTCCTTTGTTCTGGATCGGGCTGCTGATCAAAGAGGATGTGAGAGTTTGTCCCGTCTGTAACCTTAAACTGAGTTAGATCAACGGTAGTAGTACCCTGCGGGGTGTTCTACCTTTACCTCAGGGTTGGTGCTCTGGACTGACACCTTGTGATAACCCTTTTTCATATGGGTCGAGAGATAGGTGAGGGCAAATTGCCGATCGAGGGCGAGGACCATATCCCTGAAATATGGCATGTAGCTGACCGGCGCTATCGAACCGCTGCCAAACGAACGTCCGCCGGTCTCTTCGGCAAGCCTGTCCAGCGCACCCTGTCCGCCCGAACTGAGGATGGAACCGTTGTCGCTGAGACGGGTTGGAGCATAGAACGAATAAACGGCGACGCTCTTACGCTGGGCCTTTAAGATCGAGCGGTCGAGTTCGAAACTTTGGGCCACGGACACCGGATCGGCTCCGTGCGTCGTATCCAACCCATCAGAGAACAGCAGCACCGCCCGGCGCCCGCTCGGGACCGCATCAAATCGGCCGAGCACTTCATTCAGCCCGTCAAACGGGCTCCGCGGCCCGAACGCAGAGTTTCCGCTGACTATCCGCAGGCTCTTGGCGGCTCGTTCGAGATCGTCCGTAAAGCGCTGCCGCACATCTATGCCGCCGCTTCGCATATAGGCGACCATCACGCGGGTACCTTTTGGCAGGTTCCTTATAAAACCCTGGATATCTTTTATCTGCAGGTTAAAGTTCGAGGTCAGGTCCTCCTGGATGACGATCGCTATCGAGAGCGGCGTCGTGCTGACACTGCGGATGGACAGTATCTCCTGGACGTCTTTATCCTCCTGAACTATCAGCCGTTCGGCACGGACATATTCGCCGGCCTGGCCCTCTCTTAACTCCGCTTTTGTAAATATTGAGATGGGGACAGTGACGGTACGGACGCCCTGTTTAGGACGAGGCTGCTGAGCGAACGCCGTGCCGGTGAACAGTGCCATCAGCAGAAAGAGGTACAGGCTGCTTCTCATATCCGTGTCAGATAAGATGGATGATAGTATATTTCACTGCAATTCCTAAACTTCTGATGCACGAACCCGCCGTGAGGTTTCCGCCCTAAACAACAGAATGCGCTAGACTTAATCGCTGAATGGAGGAAATCACAAAAGCTGATCTCGCCCGTGGGCGGAGGTACAAGATCGGAGCCGCCGCGGCGCCTTTGCTTTTTCCGGTCGTACCCGCCGCCGTCACTTTGGTTCTGATGCTGCTGGCTGCCAGCGGCCCGCCTGCGGCGGCGGTGATCCTTTTCGTAGGGGTCCTCTTTACCGTTCTGGCATTTTTGAGCGGCATAGTGACCTCCGCCATTTTTCTCAAGAAGAACTCCGACTGGACACATGAGATGCGCGAACGCATCGCTGCCGACGGCATCAAGGCAGAGGAGATCGAATGGTTTAGAAAGGAACTGAAACCCAGCGAGAAAAAAGCTCTTAAGGCCGTAACCGCCCGTGACCTGCTGCTCGCCGACGCTTACCGCGAGACGCTGGCGTCGCGTCTGACAGCTACGCGGATCATAAAGTCGTCCAAGCGAGAGCTGCTGCTGGCACGCAAACGGCAGAACTCGGTAAAGCGGCTAAAAAGCTCGCGGGCCTCTGATTTTGCTTCAGAGATAGAGAGCGATATAGCAAAGATAGGCAAGATCAATGATGAGGCCCGGCTGATGCTGGCCGAGGCCGAATCGAGGCTGCAGATGATAGAGGCGGCCACCGCCCGCAGTGGCACGCTGGCTGACTCCGAGCTCGCGCTAAAAAAGCTGTCCGCACGAACAAAAGAGCTGCCGTTGGCTCTCGAGTCCGCAAAAATGTCTGACGAGATCCGCAGGGAACTGGAGAGCGAGGGGCTCGAGTAGACTCTCCTACAAAAAGAAAGGACGTGACCTGTTAGATCACGCCCCTCAGATATTTTGGCGAAAAGAAGGACCGCGGAACCGTTCGAACGACATGAATTGAACCTGTAAGCTACAGGTGGGTGGCTTTTTGCCCTTTCGGACATCAGAGCCGCCGTCTATGGCTTTTCTCCTTAGAGAAAAAGCACCGATCGTCGGCATTAGCCTCCCGGCATTCATGTGTTGGCTCAATTATATATGCGTCCGGTGACGAGGACCGCAGAGAAAATCTTTCGCCAGGAATGATTTTATCACACGAGGCGCTTAATCAAATACGAAAACAACTATTGTTCGGTCGAGATCTCTTGAGGGGCCTCTTCGCGGTTTTTGAGCAGTTTATCCAGCATCGCCGAGCACTCAGAGCTGCGGGCGGCGAGTTGTGCGTCTGACTGGGCCTGGGTGTTCTTCAGCTGGTAGTACTCGTCGGCGATGTGGAGAGCCGCAAGTATAGCTACCTTTAATGAGTCGACAGTGAGCGTGCCGGACGAGATCTCGCGCATTTTGCTGTCGACGTACTGGGCCAGGTCCATGATGTACTCGTTGTCACCATCGGACCTGATACTATACGTCTGGTTATAGATCTCTACGCGTATGGTTTGTTCGGCCATCTCTCTCGTGCGGCTGCTATCGGCCGACAGCCTCCGCAACGTCTGCATCTATTACGGTCATCGCGTCGAGCATAGCCTCGACCTTTAACTGTATCGAATCACGCTCTGAGAGCAGGACGGCGATCTTTTCTTCGAGGGCTTTGTTCTCCTGACGCGTTTCTTCAGCTTCCTGCTTATAACGCCTCGCCTCACGCTCGTGGACCTCCTTTTCGTCTCTCATTTTCCTAGCAAATTCGATGGTTAGGTAAATTTTATCCTCGAGGTGCGAGAATTTTTCCATTCCCGTTAGGGCGTTCATGAGGGGTCTCCAGGGGTCGGCGAATCAGTACTGTGCGAATGATTATCGATACTTTTCTAAAAAACTTCAAGTAAAAGCTGAGGGTTTCAGTTAAGTCCTTTGCTTTATGTCAAATGCGGCCGCTAACCTTGAAATTATTTGATGGTGAACAGCCTCGACCTCGTCCTCTATCAGGGTCCTTTCGTCACTTCGATATTCTAGTCTGAGCGTGATCGAACGTTCCCCGGCAGCCATACCTTTGCCTTCGTAAACGTCAACAAAGCCTACGGAACGAAGCAATTCAAAGCCCTGGCGCTCGATCTCATGCTTGATCTGCTCGAACGATACATTGCGGGCGGTGATGAGCGAGATATCCCGAACTATGCCGGGGAATTTTGGCAGAGGGCTGTATGCCGCCTTAGGCTGGGGCAGCACCAGAGCCTCCTGCAGGTTGATCTCGCAAACATACACGGGCTGTTTGAATTTATAGAGTGACATTACCTCGTCTGCCAGACGCCCCAGATAACCGATGGTTTGTCCGTGCAGATCGATGGCCGCAGCCTGGCCGGGCCGCAAGTGTTTAACGTCGGACGTCACGAAACTCAGTTCCGGGACACCCGCCGCCGCAAGTGCCGCCTCGATAGCCCCTTTTAGGTCGTAAACGTCGAGATCTCTCGCCGGAGCAGCGTGTCCGGCGACCGTCTCTCCGCCTGTCATGGCGAGCGTTAGAACCTCCTGTTCGTTAGGCAGTTCATCGGCATCAGGCTCGCCGGCGAAAACTTTCCCTATCTCCAACAGCTTTACGTCCCTTCGCTGGTGGTTGAAATTGAGTTTTACGGCAGTCAGCAGCCCGGGCAGAGCCGTGGGCCTCATCCGGATGGCTCCCTCTATGACGGAATCCTGCAGGGTAACGTATTTTTCGTTAGCCGAGGCGTTAAGGAGGCCCGCGACGGGTTCAAAGACGTCGTCGAGGTCGGTGTTGATAAAGCTATATGAAATGGCTTCGTCAAAGCCGAGGTCCGAGAGGGTCTGCCTCAAACGCCTTTTACGGACCTCGTTCGCCTGGTACTCGCCCGCGCCGAGGGCCGGCGGCAGTTCGGAGCGGATACTGTCGTAACCTACATGCCGGGCCACTTCTTCGACAAGGTCCTCCTCGATGGCCACATCATGCCGCCAGGACGGGGAAGTAAATGTCGTGCCGGGTGTGCCGTCACTCTCAATCGTTTTAAAGCCCAGCGATCCGAGAATGCGGCGGCACTCCTCCTCGGCGACCGTAAGCCCTGTGAGACGTTCAACAGCAGCCGAGATATTACGGGAGTAGACCTGGGTGCGTTCCTGCGGGGCCGAATAGATGTCCACGAGATCGCCTGCAGTGCCTCCCGCCAACTGGCAGATCAGGTCCGTAGCCCGCTGCGATGCACGCAATAGATTCTCTACGTCGACTCCGCGTTCAAAACGGTAGCTGGCCTCAGTGGCCAGCTTAAGCTTGCGTGAAGTGGCCCTGATGCTCTCGCGTTCAAAGTATGCTACCTCAAGTAACACATTAACCGTAGAATCGCTGATGGCAGAGTCATATCCGCCCATGACGCCTGCCACAGCGACGGGCTTTTCGGCGTCACAGATCACCAGCATGGTGTCATCGAGTTCCCGGTCTGCCTCGTCGAGTGTTTTTATCGCCTCGGCGGGCTTAGCACGCCGAACGATGATCTTCTGCCCCGCCAACTTGTCCAGGTCGAACGAATGCATCGGCTGGCCAAGCTCGTGCATTACGTAATTGGTAATATCGGCGACGTTATTTATAGACCGTTCGCCGATCGCCTCCAGACGGTCGACGAGCCAGTGTGGGGACGGGCCTATTTTGACGCCCTTTATTATCCTTGCAGTAAAGCGCGGACACAGCACCGCGTCATCGACCCGAACTATCTCATTTGCCAGCAAAGACGGCAGCGGGATCGTTGTTTCTCGGTCGATCGCGACGTTCGCTGAGACATCGCGGCCGGTGATAACACCTATTTCGCGGGCGACTCCCAGATGCGAAAGGCAATCCGGGCGGTTAGAGGTAAGGTCAATATCCAATATCTGGTCGGAGCCAGTTTGGTGAATTCCCTCGACAGCAAGGCCCACGCCAGTCAAACGGCGGGAAAGTTCGTCGACCGATAGGTCAAACTCAATGAGATCTTTGAGCCAGTTGTAGCTGATATTCATCTGAACTGCTCCAAAAACCTGACGTCGTTGTCGAACATCAGCCGTATGTCATCAAGCGAATACATCAACGCGCACATCCGTTCCAGGCCAAACCCGAACGCGAAACCCGAATAGACCTGCGGGTCGACACCGCAGCCCCTGAGCACGTTCGGGTGCACCATGCCGGAGCCACCGAGTTCGATCCATCCTGACCCTTTGCACGGGCGGCACCGCTCACCCTCAAAGATGCCCGTGCTGCCGCACTTGAAACATGAATAGTCGAATTCGGCACTGGGTTCGGTAAAAGGGAAGTAGCTGGGACGCATGCGCGTGATGGTCTTTTCGCCGAACATTCGGCGGACCCATTCGTTGATCGTCCCTTTCAGATGGGCCATCGTTATACCTTTGTCGACGCACAGCCCCTCGATCTGATGAAACATCGGAACGTGGGTCATATCAGGCGTGTCGCGACGGTAGACCTTGCCCGGGGCGATGATGCGAAGCGGAACGCCGCGCCTTTCCATTGCTCTGATCTGCACGGTCGAGGTTTGCGAACGCAAAGCAAAACCATGCGTCGTGTAGAACGTGTCCTGTGACTCTCGTGCCGGATGGCCGTCAGGTATGTTCAGCGCGTCGAAGTTGTAGTAGTCCGTCTCTATCTCGCGATCATCCTCGATGGCGTACCCCATTGAGACAAAGATATCCTCTATCTGCTGACGGAGCAGGGTGATCGGATGGAGATGGCCCGTTCGAGGCCGCCGGCCGGGGATCGTGAGATCGACCCGTTCGTTTTCCGTCCTGAGGGCTGAAATATACGCCTTTAACGTAACTGCGGCGGTATCTATACTCTCGGCGATGTGCCTCTCCGCCGTCTGCACGTATTGGCCGAAATCTGCGCGTTCATCGGGCGGCACCTTGCCGATCAGCTTCATAGCACCGGACATCTGGGACTTTTTGCCGGTGTGCCGGATCTTTATGTCGTCGAGTTCGCGCGCCAACGCCTCAGCGTCCGGCAGGCTGACCCCTTCGAGAGCTAAATCAGCAAAGCGTCCGAACTCTTGTTCGAACGCTTCGCGGATATCATCTATCTGTCGCTTTTGTTCCGACATACCGCAAAGCTACGCTTCTACTGCGAACAACCTCTGCATCTCGCCAGAGCTGACGACCGGAACGACCTCAAACTCCACCAGGTCGCTCCATTCGCTTATCCATTGCTGCAGCAGTGAGACATCGTCGCACTCCATGACCTGAAAACAGCGGTCCATGCCCACTTCGATCCAGCTGTTGATATAGCTCAGGCCATCAGGCATCATTCGGCCCTGTTCGGCAAACCGTTTGTAAACCGGCGCCGGATCACGGTCTTTGAAATGTTCGATGACCATGAACTGCATGGCCGCTAGTGGGACGCGGCCGGCTGGTGCTTGCTGATCGCCTCTTTAGCCTGTCCGACGATGGTCGCGAACGCCTCTGGCTGTTTTACGGCGAGGTCGGCTAGGACCTTACGATCGAGTTCGATAGCCGCGAGGCTCAGGCCGTGAATGAACTGAGAATACTTGATATCGTTCAACCGGCAGGCGGCGTTGATACGGACGATCCACAGTTTTCTAAAATCGCGTTTCTTTAATTTGCGTCCGGTATAAGCAAAGTTAAGTCCGCGTTCGACCGACTCCTTAGCCGAACGGTACAACTTCGACTTGGTACCGCGATATCCTTTGGCTAAGGCTAATATTTTTTTGCGCTTCTCGAGGCGCTTATTTCCACGTTTGGCTCTTGGCATCTTCTTGCTCCTTTATTCGCGTGCGGATCGCGGACCAGGGATCTACCGATCCGACGCCCCCGCACCGATCAACAGTTTTTAGTCTCTTCCGTACGGCAACATGGTCTCGACACGCTTTTGGTCACCCTCTGAGACCATCACGTCGATATCGAGGTTTCGTTTACGCTTGCTCGTCTTTTTGGTCAAAATGTGACGGGCGTGCGAGTGTCCGCGTTTGAATTTGCCCGACGCCGTCGAACGAAAACGCTTAGCTGCTCCCTTGTGTGTTTTTAATTTCGGCATTGCCTTCTCCTTACCTATCTAAAAAATATCGTCGTCATCGCCAGCGGCAGGCTGTGGTTTCTCCACCTCTTTCCTCGCCTGCTTTTTGGCAGCCGGTTCCGCCTTAGGTTCCGCAGGTTCAGCCGGCTGATCGGTGGTGTGCTGCTTGCGGTCCACAGCTTTAGATTTTCGCGGGTTAAAGATGGTGAACATCTGGTAACCCTCCATCTTTGGCGCGACCTCAACATCAGCCAGGTCCGCCAACTCCTCCGTTAGCCGGGCCAGTATCTTTGCTCCGAGCTCTCGGTGCGTCATCTCTCGCCCTCTAAAGGCGATGGCGGCTCTTACCTTGTCGCCCTCACCCAACCACTGGCGGGCGTGCTCCATCCGGTAGTTGTAGTCGTGGTCGTCGGTTCCGGGGCGAAACTTGATCTCCTTGACCTGGACCGTGACCTGTTTCTTCTTAGCCTCGTGAGCACGCTTTTTCTGCTCGTACAGGAATTTGCCGTAGTCGATGATCTTACAGACGGGCGGTTTTGCGTTCGGGGCGATCTCAACCAGGTCGAACCCACGGTTGCGAGCCTCTTGTATAGCATCACGCGTGTCCATGACACCGAGCGTCTCACCGTCCTCAGTTACCACCCTGACCGAAGGAACGCGAATGCGTTCATTAGTACGGTGCAGGGGCTCGCGAAATCGCGGCTTGAACCTATTTCCACCAAATCTTCTAGCGATACTAACCTCCTTCGGTTTATAACGATCTTAGAGACTGCGCTGCTGCCTTTGCTGCGCTATCTTCTCCTTGAACTCTGACAGCGACATCGTTCCGATATCACCCTCTCTACGTTCCCGAACGGCAACGCTGCCGTTCTCTTTTTCCTGATCACCCAGCACGAGCATATAGGGGATCTTTTGCAATTGAGCATCCCTTATCTTCGCACCGATCTTATCAGACCTGGTATTACTCTCGACCCTAAAGCCGGCCGACCGCAGATCTGCCGCTATCTCTTCAGCATAGTCGTTTATGCGGTCGGTTATCGGCAAGACCGCGACCTGGACAGGTGCCAACCACAACGGGAATGCACCTGCGTAATGCTCTATCAGGACCCCGAAAAATCTCTCGATCGAACCGAACAGGGCCCGGTGGATCATGAACGGCCGATGTTTATTATTGTCATCGCCCGTGTACTCGAGCTCGAACCGTTCAGGCAAATTAAAATCGAGTTGAATGGTCCCGAGCTGCCAAATGCGGCCAATGGCGTCCTCCACCTTGATGTCTATCTTTGGGCCATAGAACGCAGCCTCGCCCTCGATGCGTTCGTAAGATATGTTCCGTTCCTTTAACGCACTGGCAAGCTGCTCTTCGGCGGCAGCCCAGTCCTCATCGGAACCGAGATAACCTTTGTTCTCAGCGCCGCCGCGGACAGAGAGTTCGAACTTCACCTTTTCGAAACCGTAGGTGTCAAAGACCTTGATGGCAAAGTCGAGACAGTCCGCCACCTCTGCGTGTACCTGGTCAGGCCGCACGAACAGATGCGCATCATCAACCGAAAATCCGCGGACCCGCATGAGCCCATGCAGCGTGCCCGACAACTCTGCCCGGTAGACGGTTCCCATCTCAGAGTAACGCTGCGGCAGGTCCCGATAGCTGCGGGGGCTGGACTTGTAAATACCGATATGAAAAGGGCAGTTCATCGGCTTGAGCCGGTACTCTTCGTCCTCGATGCTGGTCGGCGCATACATCGAGTCGGAGTAGTTGCCCTCGTGGCCTGAGGTGACCCAAAGCTCGCGTTTTGCGATATGAGGGGTGAAAACAAAGCTGTAGTTGCGACGCTCGAGTTCCTCACGGAGCAGTCGCTCCATCTCCATGCGGACGATGCCGCCCTTCGGGTGCCAGAGTATCAATCCCTGTCCGTACTCGTCCGATATCGAGAACAGATCAAGTTCGCGGCCGAGTCGTCGATGGTCCCGTTTCTCCGCCTCTTCGCGCTGTTTCTGCCACGCGTCCAGTTCCTCTTGCCGAGCAAAAGCGGTTCCGTAGATACGCTGCATCTGCGGATTGTTGGCGTCACCTTTCCAATAGGCACCCGACAACGCCAATAACTTGAACGCCTTTAGTTTGCCGGTGTGCGGAACATGCGGGCCCAGGCAAAAGTCTATGAAAGGGGAGCCATCGATGTAATAAACCGTCGCCGAGTGCTCAACCTTTTCGTCGATAAGCTCGCACTTAAGCGGTTCGTCGCGCTCACGGAACATCTCCAGGATCGACGATTTGTCGATCTCGTCTCGCCGATACTTCAGGTCCCTCTTTGCCATCTCACGCATTCGCTTTTCGATGACGGGCAGATCGTCCTCCGTCAGGTTGCGCGGGGCGATGAGGTCATAGTAGAACCCGTAGCGCGGGTCATCCATCAGAGCCGGTCCGACCCCGAGTTTAGTGCCGGGGAATAGGTCAAGAATTGCTGCAGCCAGTAAATGGGCAGTTGAGTGCCGGATGACCTCCAGCCCGTCCGCGGTGTCCGTCGTGATTGGTTCGATTGAGAGGACCTCGTCTGAGGCGGAAAGTTCGCGGCTGAGGTCGACCTCTTCGCCGTTGACCTTAGCAGCCACAGCTTTTTTGAGCGCATCGCGGTCGAACGCCTTTATCGCATCCAGAACCGTTGCGGGCGCAGGTATAGGCCGCTGAGACTCACCAAATTTAATGTTTAATTCACTCATACCATGTTGATCGTCAATGTATATGACGCCCTTACTATCACAAGCAAAGAAATGCGCGTAACGCATTACTGCCAGTTCGCAAAGCCGGTCCTATTTGGAGCGATCAACAACCTACTACTAACTAAGATCAGATCCGATAAGAGCGACTTTGCCAGGAAGAGTTCCGCATTCGCGGTGAAACGCCCGTGGGCGTAACTCTTGTCCACGCCGTTAGAAGCGTGTCGTAGTAGTTATAAAAACAGCAAAGTTCTTTGAAAGCATCTTATCGAAAGTATGTAAATGGTAGGCACTAGCAGAGTTGAACTGCTGACCCCTACCGTGTCAAGGTAGTGCTCTACCACTGAGCTAAGTGCCTGAAACCTTTCAATTTCGCTCAGAAAGCGAACAGTTAGAATGCCAAACGCTATTTAAGGTGTCAAGGCACCTAGGCGACCCCGGTGCAAAACCTGTGCATTCCGATGGCGACGAGCTTGGTCGTGCGGTTGTCGATGTCAAAGCGGGGGTTTGTCTCTGTAAATTCGATCACCTTGGTATTTGCCAAGGATGCGGCATATTTGACGAGCGTTATGAACTCACCGGCCCGCAGCCCGAGCGGGGATGGGGCTGACGTGCCCGGGGCATCTGCTGAACGTACGGCGTCCATATCAAAGCCAAAGAAAGTATTCATCGACGAACTATGGCCGATGAATTTTTGCCTGATACCTTCCTTCAATTCGATGTCTGCCTCCTCGCGAGAGCGAAGCAGTTCCAGGCTGATGCGGTTGACGCCCAGGTCCCGGATATACCGGTAATAAATAGGCGAGCAGAAATGGGACTGATACGCCACTTCATAGAAATATTCTGGAAGCAATTTGCCGCCCTCAAGTAATTGTCTGTATTGTGTGCCGCTGTTGCGTTCGTCCGCAAGACGAACATCCAGATGCGAGTCGATGCTGACACCTATCCACAATTCCGTCCCGAAGACATCGGCCATGGCGCACCCGTCGGCGTACGATATATCATTGCCGCCGCCGAGTACGATGGCACGTTTTCCATCACGCAAGATCTGCGAAACGACGGCTGTCAGACGGTCGTGGGCATCTTCTAAAGATCCGTCGACCGGGATATCGCCGAGATCGAAAATGCGTCGTTTTACGTTGTAGGTGGTTAATCTATAGAACTGCTCTCGAACGGCGTCGGGGGCCGCTGCTGCTCCCTCACGGCCCTGATTGCGGCGAACTCCCTCGTCCTGAGGGCAGCCCACTATGACCAGATCAGCGTCAACATACCCGGCTTCGTCGTAACGGACGATCTCACCCATCCGCGGATCGTTCCTATCGTGCCGGCTAAAGAACAGAGACGCATCGGGACGAGTCGTTTGCTCAAATATGGTGGACATCGCTAAGCTAAGTATTTTACAGCGGGGAAGTTAAGTCAATTTTTCAACTTTTTGCACGTCTTACCTCACCATGCCAACCCCTGAGAGCCGATCACGACGCTTTGTAAAAAAGGCCTTTGCCGTTGTATTCGGGTTGGTTTTCGCGTCTCTTGTCGCCGAGGTTGCTCTCAGAATAGCGGGCTACTCCTACCCTATCTTTTTCCAAACGGACATAGATCGCGGCTATGCGCCGATACCCGGCCTGGAGGGCTGGTCCTGGGCGGAAAATAAAGTGTATATCCGTTACAACAGCGCTGGCTTTCGGGACGTTGAGCATTCAAAGCCGAAACCACCCGGAACCTATCGTATCGCTGTGCTGGGAGACTCGTATGCCGAGGCACGTCAGGTGCCGGTGGAGGCTGCCTTTTGGACGGTCATCCAGGACCAGCTTAGAAAGGCTCCGGATCTGGCCGGCAAAAATGTCGAGGTGTTGAACTTCGGCGTTCTGGGTTATGGCACTGCTCATGAGCTGCAAACCCTTCGCCAGCGGGTTTGGGAGTATTCACCTGACATGGTGTTGCTGACCTTAACCGTCTACAACGATATAACCGACAACTATCCCGCATTCAAGGGTGCCGATGATACACCCTATTTCAAATTCGACGGCGAAAGGCTTGTACTCGACGAAAGCTTTCGCCGATCGAGAAAGTTTCAATGGCACAGTTCGCAGTTGTTCGGTGCCTGGGTGGCTTTGCACAACCACTCCCGGCTGGTACAGCTGCTTCATCATGCCCAAGCGGCGATAAAGACCAGATTGGATCAATGGAAAGAGGAACGCCGGAGCCGGCAGGTGCCGGCCGCAGCGCAATCGGAAGGTGAGACGGCAAAACCGGCAACAGCTGCGCTTGCGGATACAGTAGGCGTGCAGAACATGATCTTTAGGGAACCCTCCGACGCTGGCTGGGCAGAGGCATGGCGGCTTACCGAGGCGCTCGTTAAACAAATGCGCGACGATACGCTCCAACACGGGGCGAAGTTCATGCTTGCCACCATCCCCTCAGAGATACAGGTCCTGCCTGACCGTGGCACGCGAGATGCGATGGCGAAGAAGCTCGGAGTAGCCGACCTGTTCTATCCGGACCGGCGACTGCAGGCTTTTGCCGAGAGCGAGAACATACCTTTCATCGATATCCCGATGCCTATGCAGGCCGCGGCAGACAGGGACGGGACCTACTTTCACGGTTTCGGCAATATGCCGGGAACCGGCCATTGGAATGAGGCCGGCCATAGATTTGCCGGTGAACTGATGAGCAAAAAAATAGAAGAGATCCTTACCCGCGACCAGTAGACTTCCGAATTAATTCACCATCTGTCACTGGCATTACAATCGGTGACCCTTCAAAGCGAGAAAATGGGGTCGATGTCGATCTCCGGTTTCTGGAGCAATTCAATGACACGGCGGACCTACGCCGTCCTGATCGCGTTTGTCGCTGTGACGGCGTGCGCCTCTTGCGAAAGCCTGCCGCGTGACCCGAACGGATCGACTCAACAGATCATGGCCCGCGGCACTCTTCGTGTGGGCCTTATCGAACATCCTCCTTGGGTGATCCGAACTGACGCGGAACCGGCCGGTGCTGAGGTTGAGCTGATCAAGGGCTTTGCGGCGTCTTTGGGTGCAACGCCGGAATGGCAGTGGGGCGGCGAGGAACGGCTACTCGGCGCACTCGAAAAATACGAGTTAGACGTCGTCGCGGGGGGGCTGAGCGAGAAAACGCCATGGAGTGACCGTGTCGGTCTTACCAAAAGTTACTTTCGCGAAAATTTCGTGGTAGGTGTCCCGCCCGGCCAGACGCCCCCGGACCGGATCAAGAATTTGCAGGTGGGAGTGGGGTCCGACGTTCGCCTTGCAGCGATCGTTCGCGAGCAAAAGGCCATCCCTGTAGAGATTCCGACCGGCAATCCAGCTTCCGTTCCCGTCGCTGCCCCCGACTGGCAGTTAGGGGCAATGGCTCTCTCGGCCACCCATCATAAATTGCAAACCGACGATCATGTTATCGCGGTCGCTCCGGGGGAAAACCAATTAGTTAAAAGGATCGAGGAGTATCTTGGCCCCCGTCGTAACGATATCGAGGAGCTTCTACGTTCAGCGTCGGAGGTACAGCAGTGAGAGGGGTACGACAGCAGATCCAACTGCCGCCTGAAATAGACGAGGCCATCCAACGAGCGAAATGGCTTGAGATATGGTCCTTCGTCTGTCTTGTCGGGATCGTTGTGCTTGTGGCATTGACGATGGGTGCTTCACAGTCGATGAAGGCGATTTGGATCGAGGATACGCTCAGCCTTATTCCTACCTCGGCAGTACTCATGGGCATATATCTGCGTACCTGGGAGCCCAATGATCGGTTTCCTTACGGATACCGGAGAGCGGTGCAGATAGGTTTCTTGGCAGGTGCCATCACGCTTTTCGGGTTTGGTACTTATACGCTTGGCAGTTCTATATACGGCCTCGTCATAGGTGAACACCCGACCATACAAACGGTTGAGGTCGCGGGAAGAACCATATGGCTGGGCTGGATCATGATAGGTGTGCTTGTCATAGCCGCCATCCCACCGGCCATCCTGGGGCATATGAAGCGGCCGCTGGCGGTCCAGCTACATGATAAAACCCTGCAAACGAGCGCCGCTCTCAATAAAGGAGATTGGCTGTCCAGCCTGGCGGGTATTGTGGGTATTCTGGGCATAGCATATGGATATTGGTTCATGGACAGTCTGGCTGCGATCTTTATTTCATACGAGATAATCCGGGACGGCTATGAAAATCTAATTAACAGTGTTCAGCAACTAATGAACATGCGTCCCACCGATGTGATGGAAAAGAAATATGACCCGGTTTGGGAAGAAGTGGAAAAGAAGATCTCGTCCTTGCCTTGGGTCATGGATTCGCAGATAAGGCTAAGGGAAGAAGGGGATGTTCTGTTCGGAGAGGCTTTTGTAGTACCACGCGACGAAATGGATCTGCTCGACCGCCTGGGAGACGCCGGAGAAAAAGTTAAGGCCCTGGACTGGAGAATTCAGGATTTTAGTATCGTCCCCGTCCGGACCCTCTAGCTTGCCGTTACTGAACTGCCGCCCGTTTTATAACTCTGTCGTCTGCCAAAACATACACGTTGTTGCTGCTGTCGAGTGCAAAGGCTGTTTCATGGCCAACCGCGGGAATGGTCGCGACAGGCTGCCCGTTATTCGTGTAGATCTGAATATTGGCCCCGTCTGAGATGTAAAGGTTGCCCTTTGTGTCCACCGCTATGCCGCACGAGTTCATGGTCTGCACGAACTTGTTCACGTACTTACCCTCGGGTGTAAACCTGAGTATCAGCAGGTCTTCCGCGTTGTAATTGAGCTCATAGCTGCCGAGATCGCCAAAAGCATATAGCGAAAATATGTTGCCGGCACCGTCAACGGCTATCCTTATGGCCTCTACCCCCGTCTCCTTCGGAGATAACACTGCGTCGGCCGTCTCTGTGTGAAAGCCCTTGATCCGTTTCAGTACCTTTCGGGCCTTGTTGACTAGGAACAGCGTCTCAATGTTTCCGTCATTGGAGACGAGCAGCAGTCCGCCGTCGCTGCGTAAGGCAAAATCCTGAACATAGTCAGGTGCGTTGTGAACGGTGTGGTCCGGCTCTGTCGATTCGCCATCATAGATCAATATGGTCCCGCCTACCGCGACATAGAGACTCCCGTTATCTCCAACTGCGATCTTATCGATCGTGCGTGCGTGGTTGTAATGGGTCGTCTGTGACGGCACTTGTATGACCCGCAAAAAATTACCAGCGTCATCGAACTGCTGCACTCGCATGCTGTCGTCAGATACATAGATCCGCCCTTGGGTATCAACCGCGATAGAGTTTGCGTCCTGAAAGAGGCCGTTGCCCGTGCCTTTGCCTCCAAAGTCGAGAAGGTTGGGGTTAGGTGTCGCAGTAGGAGAGGACCTTACCTGCGTTGGCGATGCGGCGATGCCCCGTATCACGGGCGGCTTGGACGAACTCCTGACCGACACAACCACGGCCATTATTGCCACTCCGACAACGACAGCTAGTATGCTGGCGATCACACCGACGATGAACCGATTAGACTGGTCCGGGGCAAACTCCGAGAAATTAGGGAGTTCCGCAGCCTTGGCCGGCGGCTGCTGCGACTGCTTATTGGTTTCGATGAGAAAGCGCGTAGCGCAGTAGCTGCATCTTGCAAACGCCTTCTCAGGAGAATAGTCGGTTATTTGTCCACCGCATTGCGGACAGATCAAAGGTTCCATTCAGTTTACCAACATCGTGTGTGCGTCAGGTCAATGGGATTATATGCCTCAATTCGCCCTTTTCCTACCGCCTCGAGATAGGTTGATCACCAGCCGTTTGAAGTACTTATTCGTCGGATCCACATTGAAAATGAAAACGACGGATGGCTTAGGTGGCGGGAACAAGATGGACAGGCATCGTCGAAAGACAGACTCGACAGCCGCGGGGGTGGCTACCTCCGAACGGCTTATGATATCGGCTATAGCAGATCCTTCTTTTAGCGCCCGGTCCCAGCCGTTCGCTGTAAACAACTGCTTCACCGTTGCCGCGTCCCTCTGGTCCGGATACTCCAATAAGGCGCGTGCATAATTGATAGCATCCGCTTGCCCGTCCTCGTCACCCTTTCTTGCTCTGGCGTCCGCAGCTGTGTCACCGGCGAGATTGAGAAGACGGTAGAGGCCGAACTTTTCCATGTCAGCTTTGAATGTTCGATGTTCGATGATGCTCAACAGATCATTTACATGCTCCTGCTCTACATCTATCGCCCGGCCCCTGGCGGTTCTCACCGTTGGAGAAAATATGAAGGTAGGAAAACCGTTCACCCGCAACTTGAGATGGAGAAGCTCATGGGTGATGACGGCCTCGAGTTTTTTAGGATCGTCCTCTAAAGCACTAGCAGCGTATATAGTAGCGGTCCCCGTTTCGTCATCTATGAAACTCGATCCGAGTTGAAATTCGTCGAGATCGCCGAGGAGAGCCCGCAGCGGCTTGTGTGTCTTTAACTCGATCTCCCGGACTATGGACCGCACCTCTGGCTGCAGCTTTACGCCGAGGATGGTATCCCGCGACTGTCCGGTGACGGAGCAACAGCTCAGATAAACAAAGACTCCGGCACATGCCAGCCGAACCAAGGCCGTGCTGTAGCAGACCCGTCTCATCTATTTATCTCGCATTGGGATAGCAACATCATTCTTCTCCGCGAACTCGATCGCCTGATCGTAACCAGCATCCGCGTGCCTGATGATGCCCATACCCGGGTCGGTCGTGAGGACCCTTTCGATCCGCCTGGCCGCTGCAGGCGTTCCGTCCGCAACGATAACCTGTCCCGCATGAAGAGAGTAGCCTATGCCCACTCCACCTCCATGGTGGACCGACACCCAGGTTGCTCCGCCCACGGCGTTGATCATTGCATTCAGGTAAACCCAATCGGCGATGGCGTCGGAGCCGTCCTGCATCGCTTCCGTTTCACGATTGGGAGATGCGACGCTGCCACAGTCCAGGTGATCGCGGCCAATTACGATGGGGGCCTTGAGTTCACCCGTCGCAACCATATCGTTGAGCTTTAACCCGGCCTTCGCCCGCTCGCCGTAACCAAGCCAGCAGATCCTCGCGGGCAGCCCCTGAAACTCTACCTGCTCCTGTGCCAATGTTAACCATCGGGCCAGATGATCATTCTCGGGGAAAAGGTTCATGATGGCTTCATCAGTTCGATAAATGTCTTCTTTATCGCCAGAGAGTGCGACCCAGCGGAAAGGCCCCTTACCCTCGCAAAACAGAGGCCTGATATAAGCAGGAACAAACCCCGGATAATCGAACGCCCTCGTCACTCCTGTGTCAAAGGCTCGCTGCCTAAGATTGTTGCCGTAATCGAAAACCACCGAACCTCGCCGCTGAAATTCGAGCATCGCCTCAACGTGCTTGGCCATCGACGCCATGGCCCTCTCGACATATTCCGGCTCGTGGGTTCGGCGGAACTGTTTTGCTTCATTGACATCGAGCCCGATTGGTATATAGCCGTACAGCACATCATGGGCCGACGTCTGGTCGGTGACAACATCGGGGATGATCCCACGTTCGAGTAATTGCCAGTGCACTTCTGCAGCGTTGCCCGGCAGTGCGATCGACAATGGTTGCTTGGCATGGACGGCCGCCCTTGCACGCTCTACCGCCTCATCCAGATCGTGTGCGGCGACGTCGACCTGCTTTAATTCAAGGCGGCGCTCTATTCTCCAGGGATCGACCTCGACAAAGAGCCCTACACCGCCATTGAACGTTACTGCCTGAGGCTGAGCACCACCCATTTCGCCCAGGCCGGCTGTCAAAATGAGCTTGCCTGCCAGAGAACCCCAGCCGTGCTGACGAGCTAACGATCCGAACGTCTCATATGTACCCTGCAGTATTCCCTGGGTCCCGATGTAGATCCACGACCCGGCGGTCATTTGCCCATACATCATTAATCCATCGCGTTCATACTGATCAAATTGCTCCTGCGTAGCCCAGTGAGGAACTATATTGGTGTTCGCGATCAGGACCCTTGGGGCATCGGTATGTGTTCGAAACACGCCGACAGGTTTACCGGACTGCACAAGCAGCGTCTCGTCTTCGTTTAGGTTCCTCAGGCTCTCGAGGATGGCGTCAAAGCATTGCCAATTACGAGCCGCCCGCCCGCGGCCGCCATAGACGATTAAATGCTCCGGATCGAAAGCTACATCCGGATCCAGATTGTTCTGGATCATCCGGTACGCTGCTTCAATCAGCCAATTCTTGCAGGTCAGTTCAGCACCCGTTGGAGCTTTGATAGTTCGTGACATAATCGATATTCAGATATCTTAATCGGAAACGCCCGCCGCATGAACCTCGGCAACCTTTTTGCGTTTCATCCGTAAACACGCGTTATGAAGATCATCTGCCGCTTATCTCTCCTCGTCGTGTCCATAGGACTCTCGGGAACGATAGCCCACGCTCAGACATCAGGGACATCGTCATCAAAAATAAAATATGACAGCAAACTCGCTAAGCAGCTTGGCGGAGACGATATAGGCATGAAGACCTACGTCTTCGTGATCCTTAAAACCGGGCCAAAGGACGGCGACTTCAAAGGAAAAGAGCGGGATGACATATTCGCCGGGCATATGGCGAACATCGGGCGACTTGCCGATGCGGGGCAGCTAGCGGTCGCCGGCCCTTTTGGAAAAAATGAGAAAGGCTACCGCGGTCTCTATATCTTCAATGTCGCTACCATCGAGGAAGCACAAAAGATAGTCGAAACGGACCCTGCCGTGAGGTCCGGCATTCTCGTGCCAGACATGACTCTTTGGTATGGGTCCGCATCCCTGATGGCCACGCCCGATATCCACAAACGGATCACCAAGCCAAAGAAGTAGCTCTCCCGATCAACGGGGCGTAGAAATGATCAGGTGCTGAGGCATCGGTGTCAGCGGAATGTGTTCGTTGCCCGAAAAACCGGCCGTCTCGAACATCTCCTTTAGTTCCGCAAAGGTGTAAGCATCTCCGGCAGGCGTTGCTGCCAGCATGACCAGGCTGAACAGCGCTTCAGAAGGCGGCGATACCCGATCGTCATTCGGCACGAACTCCAGCGTCATGGCCTTGCCATCTGGTTTGAGTGCCGAACGGACCTTGCGCAAAAAATCGATACAGGTGTCGGGGTCGAAGTGATGCAAGAAATTCGTGATCAGGACGACGTCATAGCCGGTTCCGAAATCGGCGTCGAACGCGCTGCCCGGGATAGTGTGATACCTCTCGGCCACACCGAACTTTTGAGCATTTTCCTTTGCAACTCCGAGGACATTTTCCCAGTCAAGTGCAAAGATATTTGCATTCGGGTAAGACTGGGCGACCATAATCCCAAAGATCCCATGCCCCGCGGCTATGTCCAGCACCTTGAGATCTCTGTCTGTGCCGAATCCTACATTTGCGGCGATCATCTGGGCGGAAGGCATCATCATCGGGGCCATGGCGCGTGCAAATGTCACCCACATTTCGCTGTTCGGATCCATCGATGCATCGCCGGTGATCGACGAGCCGCCTCTGCGCACGGCGCCTGTGAGATCGTCGAATCCTCGTCGTTGCTGTGGGGACATGATGAACTCGGTCACGCTGCCGAGATACATCGGCGAGTTTTTATCGAGGAACGCCGCCGACGCGTCCGTGAGTGAGTAGGAACTCTCATTCTTGTTGAGCAGCCCTAAGACAGTAAGAGAATCGGCCAGAATCCGCACACCTCGTTCTGCAGCTCCACAAGCATCTGCCACTTCAGCGGCTGTTTTGCTGCCTTCGCCGATCTTTGTAAACAGTTCTATTTCCACGGCAGCCTTGAAAGCCGCCGAGTGCTGAAAGCCGGTCATGATCTCCCAAATAGGTTTAGGATCCGGAGGCGCTCCATTTGTCATTTCTTTTCTCCTTTTGGTCTTTGTCCTGGAACCGAATTTAAACGATAACAGCACAACCGTTTAGGGCTAAATGCACACGGTCGCTGTGCTATGATTTCGCCAGTCCGGAGATCCATCATGAGTGCAGATCTGATCATTACAAACATCGGCCAGCTTGTAACGTGTGCGTCGGGCGGACGTCCGAAGCGTGGCCGTGACATGGCAGATGCAGGCGTTTTTCGGAATGCTGCAGTTGCCATCGAGGGTGACCGGATACTTGCCGCCGGGGCATCCGAGGAGATCGAGAGTGGTTTTACCTCGGCAGAAATGATCGACGCCGGTGGCCGGGTCGTGCTACCCGGCTTTGTTGACCCGCACACGCATATCGTCTATGCGGGAGACCGCCTGAACGAGTTCGAGCTAAAGATAAGAGGTGCAGACTATCTCGAGATACTTGCCGCCGGCGGCGGCATCATTTCGACGGTTGAACAGACCCGTGCAGCCGGTATGGACGAGCTAGTTGCTCAGGCACGGTCTCGTCTGGACAAGATGCTCGAATGCGGAACGACCACGTGCGAGATCAAAACCGGATATGGCCTCGACACCGAAACAGAGGTCAAGATGCTCGACTGCATAGCGGAACTCGAGACAACACACGCGGTGTCGATAGTTCCGACTTTTCTTGCCGCTCACACTGTACCGCCCGAGTTCAAAGATAACTCCGACCGCTACGTCAGCCTCGTCTGCGATACCATGCTGCCCCGGGCATGGAAGTGGTTCGTTGCTTCGCCGTTCCATGGGCGGACTCCGTTCTTCTGCGACGTATTCTGCGAAAAGGGATCGTTCACCCTGGAGCAGACCGCCAGGATACTCGAAACAGCGAGAAGCATGGGATTTAAGCTCAAGGGGCATGTCGATCAGTTCAATAACCTGGGTGGAACGGGGGCCCTCACACGCATGGGTGCAGTGTCTGTCGATCACCTCGACGCTATTTCCCCGGACGAGGTGGCGGCCCTCGCCGGCTCGCCAACTATCGGGGTCATCACACCAACAGTTAACTTTAATCATGGGAGTGCACATTTCGCGGATGCCCGAGCTCTGATCGACGCAGGGTGCGCGGTAGCCGCCTCAACTGACTACAACCCGGGCTCAGCACCATGCCCCTCGCAGCCAATGGTCATGGCAATAGCCTGCCGATATCAGAAACTCTCTCCGGCCGAGGCCCTGAATGCCGTGACCATTAATGCTGCCTATGCTATTGGGCTGGGAGACCGCGTTGGTTCGATCGAACCCGGTAAGCAGGCGGATCTGCTCATCCTCGATACACAAGACCCGCGTCAGGCAGCATATGAATTCGGCAGCAATATGGTCCAGCAGGTCATCAGATACGGTAAACCCCTGATCCGCTGTGCTAATCTCTTCGTAAAATGAGCTCTGAGATAGTCATAGATGGCAGCAGCCTCACCTTTGAGGATGTCATAGCCGTGGCATATGGGATGCCGAGTGAGCCGCGGGTCGTGTTGTCAGACGAAGCACGTAACAATGTTGCTCGTTGTGCGGCCGCCGTACAGTCCCTGTTAGACCGCGGCGAGATCGCATACGGTATCACTACCGGATTTGGGGCTTTCAAGGACAAGATAATTAGCCTCGACGAGGTCGAACTCCTTCAGAGGAATATAGTCTTATCCCACGCCGTCGGAGTAGGCAAAGCGTTCGACACTGCGACGGTCCGGGCAATAATGCTCATCCGTGCGAACACGCTTGCTCGTGGATTCTCAGGGATCAGGCTGCAGACGCTTGAGCTTATTTTGGAATGCCTGAACCGCGGGGTTCATCCTGTCATTCCCGAAAAGGGAAGCCTGGGCGCAAGCGGCGATCTCGCTCCGCTCGCTCACTTTGCCTGCGTGCTCATCGGCAGCGGTGAAGCCGAGATCGGCGGTGAGATCATGAACGGCGGCGCAGCACTGGAACGTGCAGGTCTTGTTCCAATCACTTTGGCGGCGAAAGAGGGACTCGCCCTCACAAACGGTACGACCATAATGGCCGCGGTGGGCCTACTCGAGACGTGGCGTGCTATCCGACTGGCAGAATTGGCGGACCGCTCGGGCTGCCTGACGCTCGAGGCTTTGAACGGGACGCTCTCCGCGTTCGACGCACGCATTCACGCACTCCGCCCACATCCGCGACAGGTCGAGTGTGCCGAGAACCTCAGATCGATACTTGCCGGCAGCGATTATGTACGAGAATTCGAACCCTCAAATGTACAGGACGCTTACACCCTGCGCTGTATGCCGCAGGTACACGGGGCCTGTCGGGACGCTGTTATATATGCCCGGTGGCTTTTGAAGCTCGAACTCAATTCCGTTACTGATAACCCGTTAATATTCGTAGATGATGAGACTGGTAAGATCGAGGTCATAAGCGGCGGCAACTTTCATGGCGAGCCTCTGGCCCTCGCATTTGATTATCTGACCATCGCGCTCACGGAACTGGGAAATATCTCCGAGCGTCGAATAATGCGGCTTACGGATGAGGCGTCGAACCATCATGCTCTGCCCGCCTTTCTGACCGAACATGGCGGGCTCAATTCGGGATTTATGATAGTGCAATACACCGCCGCGGCATTATGCACCGAGAACAAGATACTGGCGCATCCGGCAAGCGTTGACACTATACCCAGTTCGGCGAATGTCGAGGACCATGTGTCAATGGGTGCGACAGCCGTGTTAAAGCTCCGTGAGGTTGGCAATAACCTTGAGACGATACTCGCCCTGGAACTGTTCTGTGCGGCGCAGGGCATCGACTTTAGGGACCGTGCTCGAGGGCGTAAAGGAACGCTGGGTAACGGCACTCGCGCGCTCTACGGCCGGTTGAGAGAGACGATACCATTCATCGAAACCGACCAGTACATGAAGGCACACATCGATAACGCTTTGTCTGTTGTCCGGGAATGGTCTTTTTGAAAGTGAGAGTAGAAGGGAAGTGGTACAACCACTAGATGGAACTTGCGACCCTCTGATTCGAAGTCTGTCGCTTCGATCATCGATAGTTTGGACGCGTTCAATCAGTGGTCACCGCCCAAAACGCGCTTACCGCGAAAAAACCGGGGTGCGAGACGGCTATCAGGAGTGAGGCAGGGCGTCCTGTCCGGCTGATTACAATCCCGAACCCACGTTCCGGAACCCTCCCAACCACTTCCCGCAACTGGCGCCGGGTCTTAATATAACCACTGCTATATGTCAGGACTTCAAATTCGAAATCACAATATAATAAAATAATAGAACCGGATAAAATCTGGACGAGCCGCAACTAAAAAACCATCTTTGGAGCCCACGTATGAAAAAAATTCGAGCTTCGGCTTCGCGTCGTTTAACCGCCGGGGCCATGATACAGGCAGATTCTCTAGTGCCTGTGGACGGCGCGCCTGCCGACGGCAGGCGGGACAACGGTCATGACACACGGGAGTCGCAGCAGCGTCAAATCCTTACCGCCCTAGTTGCTTTCCGGGATGGCGATTTCTCGGTCCGGCTTCCGGCCGACTGGGGAGGTATCGACGGGCGCATCGCAGACGCATTCAACCAGACCATCGCTCAGGAGGACCGCATCGCGCGCGAGATCTCCAGGGTCACCGTAATGGTGGGCAAGGAAGGGCGTCTGAAGCAGCGAGTGACGCTGCCGGCCGCTACCGGTGAATGGCGAGCCAACGCCCAGTCTATCAACACTCTGATCGACGACCTGGTGCATCCCATCACGGAAGTCGCCCGCACCATCGGCGCCGTCGCCAAGGGCGACCTCAGCCAGTCCATGGAGCTCGAAGTGGACGGCAGCCCGCTCCAGGGTGAATTCCTCCGATCGGCTAAGCTCGTTAACAAGATGATCGATCAGCTTGCCGTGTTCACTTCTGAGGTGACCCGTGTGGCCCGCGAGGTCGGCACAGAGGGAAAGTTGGGGGGTCAGGCCCAGGTGCGCGGCGTGTCCGGCGTGTGGAAGGACCTCACCGACTCGGTCAATTCGATGGCCTCGAACCTGACCGCCCAGGTCCGCAACATAGTCGACGTTACCATCGCGGTCGCCAACGGTGACCTTTCAAAGAAGATCACTGTAGACGTGCGCGGCGAGATCCTTCAGCTAAAAGAGGCGATCAATACGATGGTGGACCAACTTCGTTCCTTCGCCTCAGAAGTGACTCGTGTTGCCCGCGAGGTGGGAACCGACGGCCGTCTCGGCGGCCAGGCCGTCGTACCCGGCGTGGCCGGCACCTGGAAGGACCTCACGGACTCGGTCAACGCAATGGCCTCAAACCTAACGGCGCAGGTCCGCAACATCGCTGCGGTAACCACAGCGGTGGCTCGCGGCGACCTGTCGCGAAAGATCACTGTGGACGTCAAGGGCGAGATCCTGGAGTTGAAAGAGACCGTCAATATCATGGTGGACCAGCTCAACGGCTTCGCCGCGGAAGTGACGCGCGTGGCCCGAGAGGTGGGCACCGACGGTAAGCTGGGCGGCCAGGCTGAGGTGCCTGGCGTTGGCGGCACCTGGAAGGACCTCACCGACTCGGTGAACTGGATGGCATCGAACCTGACGGCGCAGGTCCGCAACATTGCTGACGTGACAACGGCCGTCGCACGGGGCGACCTGTCGCGAAAGATCACCGTCGATGTGAAAGGCGAGATCCTGGAACTCAAGGACACCATTAACACAATGGTCGATCAGTTGAACGGCTTCGCCAGTGAAGTGTCGCGCGTGGCTCGCGAGGTGGGCACCGACGGCAAGCTCGGCGGCCAAGCCCAAGTGCCTGGCGTGGCCGGAACATGGAAAGACCTTACGGACAACGTAAACTCCATGGCGAACAACCTCACCGGTCAGGTCCGCAACATCGCAGAGGTGACCACTGCCGTTGCCCGCGGCGACTTGAGCCGGAAGATCACCGTGGACGTGCGAGGCGAGATCCTGGAGCTGAAGAACACGATCAACACGATGGTCGACCAGTTGAATGCATTTGCATCAGAGGTGACACGCGTGGCCCGCGAGGTGGGTACCGACGGTAAGCTCGGGGGACAGGCTCAGGTGCCCGGCGTCGCCGGAACTTGGAAAGACCTTACGGATAACGTCAACTCGATGGCGAACAACCTCACCGGCCAGGTCCGCAACATCGCAGAGGTGACAACTGCCGTTGCCCGCGGCGACTTGAGCCGCAAGATCACCGTGGACGTACGCGGCGAGATCCTGGAGCTGAAGAACACGATCAACACGATGGTCGACCAGCTGAATGCATTTGCGTCGGAGGTCACACGCGTGGCCCGCGAGGTGGGTACCGACGGTAAGCTCGGGGGGCAGGCGCAGGTGCCTGGCGTCGCCGGAACTTGGAAGGACCTTACCGATAACGTTAATTCCATGGCCCAGAACCTCACAGGCCAGGTTCGCAACATCGCCGACGTGGCGACGGCAGTGGCGAACGGCGACCTTTCACGTAAGATCAGCGTGGACGTTAAGGGCGAGATCCTCGAACTCAAGAACACGCTTAACACCATGGTCGACCAGCTGAACGCCTTCGCCTCAGAGGTGACACGCGTGGCCCGCGAGGTGGGCACCGACGGCAAGCTTGGCGGCCAGGCCGAGGTCAAGGGAGTGTCAGGGACGTGGCGCGACCTCACCGACAACGTCAACCTGCTGGCCGGCAACCTTACCACCCAGGTGCGTGCTATCGCCGAGGTCGCCACCGCTGTGACCAAGGGGGACCTGACCCAGTCGATCCAGGTCGAAACGCGCGGCGAGGTGGCCGAGCTGAAGGACAACATCAACACCATGATCGCGAACCTTCGCGAGACCACCGACCGGAACACAGAGCAGGACTGGCTAAAGACCAACGTCGCACGTTTTACGACCATGCTACAGGGGCAACGCGACCTTTTCACGGTCGGCAAGATGCTTTTGGCGGACCTGGTTCCGCTGGTTCAGGCCCAGCAAGGGGCCATGTACCAGTTGTCCTCGGGCGACGGCAAAGCCCCAACGCTGCGGCTGCTCGCCGGCTACGCCCAGCGAGAGGATCAGCCTGACGAGATCCCGCTTGGGGTGGGTCTCGTCGGACAATGCGCTGTCACCAAACAGCGCAACCTTCTGACCAAGGTCCCGCCGCGCTACACCCGCATCAGCTCAAGCCTCGGCAAGGCACCGCCCTCCAGCATCGTGGTCCTGCCGCTGCTCTTCGAGGGCCAGGTCAAGGCCGTGATCGAGTTGGCCTCCCTCCACCCGTTCACGCCTACCAATATCACTTTCCTCGAGCAGCTCACACAGAGCATCGGCGTCGTGCTGAACACTATCGAGGCTACGATGCGGACAGAGAACCTGTTAAAGCAGTCGCAGCAGTTGACCGGCGAGCTCCAGTCGAGACAATCCGAGCTCCAGCAGACGAATGAAGAGCTAGCCAGCAAGGCCAAACTGCTGGCAGAACAGAACGCTGAGGTCGAACGCAAGAACAGCGAGGTCGAGCAAGCCCGCCGCGCACTCGAGGAAAAGGCGGCCGAGCTGGCGCTTACCTCGAAGTACAAATCTGAGTTCCTCGCAAACATGTCCCATGAGCTGCGTACGCCCCTAAACTCGATCTTGATACTCAGCCAACAGCTTGCAGACAATTCGGGTGGCAATCTGACGCCCAAACAGGTCGAGTTCGCCCGTAACGTCAACTCGTCCGGCTCTGACCTGCTCAACCTGATCAACGATATTCTCGACCTTTCTAAGATCGAGTCCGGTACGGTCACGGTCGAGGCAGAGGAGATCGCATTCTCCGGGCTGCGCGACACCATCGACCGCACATTCCGGCACGTTGCCGAAAACAAGAACCTGCCGTTCGTCGTCGAGTTCGCGTCCGACCTGCCGCAGTTCCTGGTCAGCGATCCCAAGCGTTTGCAGCAGATCCTCAAAAACCTCGTTTCGAACGCCATCAAATTCACGACACAGGGCCATGTGGAGGTTCGGGTCGGCCTGGCGACTGAGGGATTTAGTCGCGAACACCCGGAGCTTTCGCAGGCGTCGCACGTGATCGCCTTTGCGGTCGAGGACACTGGCGTGGGCGTGGCGCCTGAGAAACAGCGGCTGATCTTCGAGGCTTTCCAACAAGCGGACGCGGGCACGTCGCGCAAGTACGGAGGTACCGGGCTGGGCCTGGCCATCAGCCGCGAGCTGGCCGCTCTGTTGGGCGGTGAGATCCGCCTAAAAAGCGTGCCGGGCGAGGGCAGCACCTTTACACTCTACCTGCCCCTGGAGTACACGGGGCCCACGACCGTAACTCCGGCCGTCGAGGCCGCGGGCGATGCCATAGTACCTAGGGTGCTGGCGGCGCCGCGGGAAGCACGTATCGCTGATGACCGCGACGAGGTCCGCGACGGCGATCCGGTCGTCCTGATCGTCGAGGACGACCCGCACTACGCCCGCATCCTGCTCGACTTGGCGCGGGACCGGGGATTCAAGGGGATCGTCGCCAACAACGGCGAGACAGGGCTGGCTATGGCGCGCCAGTACCGCCCCACCGCCGTTTCGCTGGATATCTTCCTCCCGGATATGCTCGGCTGGACGGTCCTGAACAACCTCAAGCTCGATACAGCCACACGGCACATTCCAGTGCAGATCGTGAGCGTCGATGAGGAGCGTCAGCACGGACTCGCCCGCGGCGCCTTTTCCTACCTCGTTAAGGCTCCGACCACAGCCGGCCTTGAGGCCGCCTTTGACCGCCTCAAGACATTTACGGCTCAGCGGACCAGGCGCCTGCTCGTGGTCGAGGACAACGACGTCGAGCGGGAATATATCGTGGAGCTGCTCGGCCATGACGACATCGAAATGACGGCCGTGGGGACCGGCGGCGAAGCGATTGAGGCTCTTGCGGGCGGGACATTTGACTGCATCGTTCTGGACTTGCACCTGCCGGACATGAGCGGTTTCGAGCTGCTGGAAAAGATCCGTCAGGGACCGGCGCTGGCGGCCGTCCCCGTAGTGGTCTTCACGGGCAAGGATCTGTCTGCCGGGGAGGAGAAGCGGCTTAAGGCGATGGCTAAAAGCATTGTGCTCAAGGATGTTCAGTCCCCCGAGCGGCTGCTGGATGAGACGGCTCTGTTCCTACACCGGGTGGTGGCCAACCTGCCGCGGGAGAAACAGGAGATGCTGGGTCGGCTGCATGATTCGAATGCGATACTCCGCGGGGCCAAAGTGCTCGTTGTGGATGATGACGCCCGTAACATCTTTGCCCTTACGACCCTGCTGGAGGGTTATGATATGGAGGCCATCAGTGCCACCAACGGGCGCCAAGCCATAGAGCTTCTCAAGACCACTGAGGGTGTGAGGATGGTCCTCATGGATATCATGATGCCCGAAATGGACGGTTACCAGACGATGCGGGAGATCCGCAGCGACCCGAGGTTTAGGACCCTGCCGATGCTCGCGCTGACCGCAAAGGCTATGAAGGGTGACCGCGAGAAGTGTCTGGACGCGGGTGCCTCTGACTACATCGCCAAGCCGGTAAACACGGACCAGCTGCTGTCCCTGATGCGGATGTGGCTGTATCGCTAAGGTCCCCGGCTATAGTTGGCGGTTCGCAGATACTGTCATGATATCGGTTCGTTAGATAACCGGAAATAAGGAGAGCGTGATCATGGTCAAAAAAGGCCAATCGGTAGTGCAGACCGCCAATTTGCCGCAACCGGCACGGCGTGACTCCGCTTTGCCGGACGACAGGATCAACATCCTGCTGGTGGATGACGAACCCAAAAACCTGACCGTTCTCGAATCGATACTTGACGACCCGATGTACCGCCTGGTCAGAGCCGCGTCCGCTGACGAGGCCCTTCTGGCGCTGGTTTCGGAGGAGTTTGGCCTGCTGATACTGGATATAAGGATGCCCGATATGAACGGGTTCGAATTGGCCCAGATGATCAGACAGCGAAAAAAGACGGCCGGGGTTCCTATCATCTTTCTGACTGCCTACTACAACGAGGACCAACATGTGCTCGAGGGTTATGAGAGCGGCGCAGTCGATTACATGCACAAGCCGGTTAATGCCGCCATCCTTCGTTCAAAGGTCGCCATTTTTGCGCAGCTGCACCTCAAGACCCGGCAGCTTGCGCTCACTAACCGCCTGCTGCTGGCCGAGATCGCTGAACGCCGGTCGGTTCAGGAGGAACTCCTGCGGCTGAATGACGACTTGGAATGGCGCGTCGCCGAGCGGACCGCGGAGCTCGAGCAGTCAAATACGGCGCTGCGGGAAAGCGGGCAGCGGCTGCTGGCGACGCAGACCAACGCTCCCATCGGTGTTGTGGAAACGTCGCCCGACGGGGCGGCCTACCTCAGTGTTAATGACGAGTACTGCCGCCTCACTGGATACACGGCCGAGGAATTGCTCCAGCTCAAGGCGAGCGACATCACCCATCCCGATGACTTAGCCTACGAGCAGGACCTCTACCGGCGAATGGTGGCGGGCGAGTTCCCAACATTCAGACTTGAGCAGCGGCGCATACGCAAAGACGGCACGGCCTTGTGGGTTGATGTTAACCGCACCGTGATGAGAGACCCCGACGGAAGGCCGCAGTACGTCATCGGAGCGGTCCTCGACATCACCGAGCGCAAGAAAGCTGAGGAAGCGATTCGCAAAAGAGAATTACTCGAGAGCGTCGTCAGATCGCAGGAGGCCGAGCGTCATCGCATCGCACGCGACCTGCACGATCACCTGGGTCAGCAGTTGACTGGACTGCGCCTTGCGCTCGCGGACGTGGCGAAAAGCCTGGGCGATGAACCGCACTTGATGGAGAAGGTCGAGAAGGCGAAGAATATTAGCCGGCAACTCGACAGTGATGTAAGCCTTCTTGCCTTCGAGCTGCACGCCAAAACCCTCGGTGAGCAGGGTTTGATCGCCGCCCTAGAACAATTCGTCTCGGAGTGGTCGCGCAACTACCAGATCCGCGCCGACTTTCACGCGGTCAATCCCTCGGCCAGAAAGCGGATGCCCGGTGAGGTTGAGACGCATCTTTACCGAATCGCCCAAGAGGCTCTGAACAACACACTCAAATACGCGAAAGCTGCGAGCGTCAGCGTCTTATTGGAAATACGGAGCGATGAGATCCGGCTTATCGTCGAGGATGACGGAATCGGCTTTGACCTCGACTCCACGGCAAAAGCCGAAAGAAAACCCGCGCGGGGCCTGGGCCTGACCAGCATGAAGGAGCGGGCCGATCTGCTTGGCGGCCGACTCGAAATAGAAACTCGTCCTGGCCGCGGTACAACCATTTTCGTCAATGTCCCTTTTACCAAAACGCTTCCCCAGTCGAAGCGGAACGCAGGCTAGAGGAGGAAAAGACTCAAAGCCTCTCCGCACATGGACCCTCCGGATGGGGTGAGGTTCATTCTTCAGACACACTGGGCCGCATTCTTAGAGGAAAGCGCTTTCGAATGGCAATGGTGAGTTTTCCAGGCCTCTTTGACACCCACGCAAACCGTTAATGACCTGGTGTTTACTGAAGAGACGGGGTCTTCGCACCGATCAGAACCTGAGCCTCAGAGAATTTCGAAAAGATCGGAGTGGAAAATAATATTTGGGCCGATTCTGAGACGTTGCCATACACATGGCAGCACTCGTTTCAAAAAGGCAAGCTTTGCGGCCTGCTTTTCACTGCTTGTAGATACTGGTGGTTAGTAGAGCTAAGATGGTACACCCGGCAAGATTCGAACTTGCGACCCTCTGATTCGAAGTCAGATACTCTATCCAGCTGAGCTACGGGTGCACGCAAGTAGAGTTTAGGATGTAATCCGCTGGTTATGCAACACGCCTTACGGTAGCTGCTTTACGTATCGAACAACTGCTTTGATCTGCTCGGGCGTCAGCTTTTCCTTGAATGCGGGCATTCCTTCGTCCGGGTCGCCTTCGCTGATCATCTCTAACCACTTTTCGTCCGGACGCGACTTCATCCTTTCTGATGTCAGGTCCGCCGGTTTAATATTTTTACCTGCGACGGTGACCTTTCCCCCCTTTCCAGTATCTTTATGACAAATAGTGCACTTGCTGGCGTACAGTTCTTTACCATCGTTCGCGGTTCCGCTTACCGGTGAGTCGTTCATTGGCGAATCAGTGTTCGCCATCGCGGAGGTGTTGGCGTTTGTGGCTATGGCCTTGTTTGTTGCCGGTCCTGACTGACTGCAGGCGCCGATGAAAAGCAAAAAAGCGGTCAAGGTTAGCCCTAGTTTTATCGATCTCATTATCTTCCCCTTGTGAAATTGAACATTCGCAGCAAAAAAGTTTAACTTAAGGCGAACACCAGGGCCAAACCCTGGCACCTCATGAGCAGCCCTCGATAGCCTATGCTTACCCGTTCCTTTTGTTTACTCCTCTTCCTCTTGACATTCTTCTCCTTTGCGCCGGCACAGGCGGATCAGAAACCGCTAATTGTGCCCGCGTTGAAAGACCAGGTCACCGTCCGTCGGGACAGCCGCGACATACCTTATATCGACGCCAAAAATGGATCGGACCTGTATTTTGCTCAAGGGTACTTAACCGCCGGTGACAGGTTATGGCAAATGGACCTATTGCGCAGGGTAGCAAGGGGCGAAACGGCTGAGATCTTTGGAGAAAAAGCCCTGGATGGGGACAAACGGTGGCGACGTTTCGGCTTCGTAGGCATAGCCGAAAAGAGTCTTGACCACCTGGACCCCGAGCTTAGGGCGTCTCTGAACGAATATGCAAGCGGAGTAAATGCGTATATAGCATCACTCGATGAGGCAACGCTCCCACTTGAGTTCAAGATACTGCAGTACCGGCCGCGTCCTTGGACGCCGATCGATACTATCGTTATCGGCAAGATCCTGGCTGACGCTCTCTCGACCACCTGGCAAAACGATCTGATGCGGGCGGCAATACAGACGCTCCCGAAAGATAAGGTTGCGGATCTCACTAACGGCGTGACCCCCTATGATGTAGTGCTTTTCGGCAAGGATGCAGGGGCACCGGGAGCATCACTGAACCGGGGGGCCGAGACGGACGGCCTTCTGGCATATGCAGATGCCGATAGGGCGCTCAGACAAGTTTCGCTTGCGGCCGTGGGCCTATATGCAGAGGACCTCGCGGCGAGTAATAACTGGGTCGTTTCAGGTAAACGTACCGCAGACGGCAAGCCGATCCTTGCGAACGACCCGCACCTGATAGCATCTGCTCCCGGCATCTGGTATCTCACCCACCTCTCGGCACCCGGGATGCGAGTCGCCGGCGTTACGTTTCCCGGTGTGCCGGGAGTTGTTTTGGGCCATAACGAGTTCATCGCATGGGGAGCTACAAATGTCGGCCCAGACGTTCAGGACCTTTACCTCGAGACGTTTAACGAAAGAGGCGAGTACAAAACTCCCGCGGGTTGGCAAAAGCCTGCGATCAGAAAGGAAGAGATCAGGGTACGGACCAACCCGGTGAAAACCGATACCAGGGTGGTCAATATGGATGTAACCGAGACCCGGAACGGCGTCATCATTATCGATGAGCCGGCCAGAAAATATGCACTGAAGTGGACGGCCCGCGATTCCTCGAACAATGAGTTCGAAGCATTTTTTGCCGCGAATCGTGCGCATAACTGGCAGGAGTTCAAAGCGGCTCTTAAAAAATACGGTGGTGCGGCTCAGAATTTTGTCTATGCCGATGTCAAAGGAAATATCGGATGGTATGCCGCGGGCCGCATTCCCATCAGGCGTGTGGGCGACGGATCACTGCCATATGATGGTGCGACATTGGACGGCGACTGGACAGGTTATATACCCTTCGACGAGCTGCCGAACCTCTTCGATCCGCCCGGCGGCATAATAGTAACGGCTAATCAACGGATAGCAGGCACTTCTTACAAATACACGCAGGTCTCCCGGGACACCGCACCACCCTGGAGAGCCCGGAGGATCTACGACCTACTTAGCGCTAAAGACAAGCTCTCAGCCAACGACGTTCGAGATATCCAGTACGATGACTATAATCTGCCGCTGGCGAACCTCGCCGGCGAGATATTGAAACTCAAGGCAGCGTCCCCCGAGACTCTCGAAGCACTTAGGGGGTGGGACGGCAGAATGACAACGGACTCAAAGGCGGCCGTCCTGGTGAACGAGATACGAGGATGCATAGCGGACCGAATGGCGAGCGAGAGCAAGCCCGCCGCCTCCTACATCATCAGGGAACGTGTACTGGACACTGCCGTAAGGGAGAAACTCGCTCGTTGGCTGCCCTCCGGTTTTTCCGACTATGCTGAGCTGATGCGGGCCTGCGATACAGCGTCGCGAGCCAACCTGTCGGCCGAAAACAGCTTGGGGCCAGATGCAGCGAACTGGACCTGGGGACGGTTGTTCCAGTCGCACTTTATGCACCCACTTGCTGCAGTCCCTTTTATCGGCGGCCAATTCTCGGCGCCTGTTGTGCCGTTGAACGGCAGCGGGCAGTCACCTAACGTCGGGTCCAATGTTTCTATGAGGTTTATCGCACTTCCGGGCAATTGGGACAATACTCGGCAAGTGATACCTCTCGGAGAAAGCGGTGATCCCCGCTCGGCTCATTTCAAGGACCAGTTCGATTCCTGGAGGTCGGGAACTCCATCCCTGTTCCCCTTTTCCACGGAAGCGGTCGCAAAGGCGGCGGTGTCGACGACGGTAATGTCGTCCAGGTGAGCCGCTATTTGGACTTTAGTCGGTCAAGGAAGTCCGCGAGGATGATCGCTGCCGCCTCGCTGTCAACGAGTTGACGGCTCTCACCCACCGTTTTGCCCGACCGCCAGAGTCGTCCTTTGGCCTCATAGGACGTTACCCTTTCATCCTGCAGGACCACCGGTATATCCAGTGACAGCTTGAACTTTCGGGCCATTTCGCGTGCCTCTTGCGACATTGGGCTTTCACCGCCGTCGCTCTCGAGCGGCAAACCAACTACAAGCACGACGGCATCAAAGTCCGAGACGATCTGTTTGACATCAGAGAGCAGTTTTTTCCAGCTTCTTCGTTCGAGATATTGCAGAGGACGGGTTGTGATCCTCAGTTCGTCACAGACCGCAACGCCGCAGCGTTTTGTGCCAGGGTCAAGGGCGACGATGCGGCCGTGGGCCGCGAGGCCCGGAACATCTGTAAGTTCGTCGCTTTTAGTTGTTTCTATTCGTTGCACCCGGTATTTGTATAAGGGATAATCTGTAGCCGTCGGCGAGGCGTAAACCTTGTGCCTGCCAAGCACGTAAAACGAACGGCTCTTCAAATTTCAGAGGTATTATATGTCATTTCGCGGTAAGCTCTCGGTCCTGGTAATTTCGGGGATCATTGCTGTTTACGCCGTTGTCGGTGGTATGCCGTTCATGGGCGGCTTGCTTACAACGTCTGCCCAGCAACCGGCCAACGACGCAACTTCGCAACTGCGGATCGTCGAATCTGTTTTGCAGCACATACAGAACGACTATGTGGACGAACCCAACATGGAAAAGGTCAGGCTGGGAGCCCTTCGCGGTCTGGCCGGGGGCCTCGATCCATATTCGTCGTTCCTGACCGAAGACCAGATCAAAGCTTTTGACGCCGATAAGGGCTCGAACAGAGCAGGTATCGGTGCGGAGTTCTCACAGATATCCGGTTACCTCTACATCATTTCTGCGGTAAAGGGATCGCCGGCAGACAAGGCCGGGCTAAGGGCCGGAGATTTCATCGAGTACATAGATAATAAGGCAACGCGAGATATCTCTCTCTACGATGCCAAGCACTTGATGATGGGCGATAGCGGTTCCACGGTTACCCTCAGGGTCCTGAGGGTTGGAGAAAAACCGCAAACGATCAAAGTTGTGCGCGGCGGATTTAAGACCCCATCAGTAGAATCACGGCTCGAGGCCGGCAAGGTCGGAGTCATCAAGGTTTACAGCCTCGACGAAGGGGAAGCCAACGACGTAAAGACCCAGGTTGCGGCTCTGACGAAGCAGGGTGTACAAAAGATAGTCCTCGACCTGAGAGGTGTAGCCGCGGGCAGCCTGACAGAGGGTGTTGCGGTCGCAAATCTCTTTATAAAAAATGGTGATCTAGCAAAGGTGATCGGCCGCGAGAACCGGGTCCTCAGCACTTATACCGCTGATCCTGCGAAGGCTATATACGACGGCAGCCTGGTCGTCCTGATAGACCTCGGAACGGCGGCTGCGGCCGAAGTGGTAGCATCGGCGGTACTGGCGCAAAAGCGGGGCGAGGTTGTGGGTGAGCGAAGTTTTGGCGCGGGCACCGAGCAAAAGCTGTTTCCGCTTTCGAGCGGCGGCGGCTATCTCCTGACCGTCGCTAAATGGGCGGGGCCCAACGGCACTCCGTTCCTGGGTGAAGACAGGACGAACACCGGCGTCAGACCGTCGGTGGAAGTAAAACGGCCCGATACGCCGGAGCCTCTCGAGCTGGATAGTCTGATCGATCAGAATGAAAAGGACAATCCTTCGCCGACGCCAACACCGGCGGTCAAACCTCAGCCTAAGGTTGTTGAGGACATTCAGATGAAGAAGGCCCTCGAACTGCTCCAGGACAAGTCGTCGGTCCAAAAAGCAGGCGCGAGCGAATAGGATAGTTCTCACTGCACATCAGCTAAAGCCGGCCGGATCAACGGTCGGCTTTTGTTATCTTTGTTCTTGCACGGCGAACGCTGTTAGAATCTCAAATCAAATGGCCACAGAAAGCTACCGCATAAGGACGCTGTCGGAGAACGACCTCGCAGAGTGGCTTAGACTCCGGCGCCTGCTGTGGGACGGATCTTCGGAGGACGATCATAGAGGAGAGATGGTCGAGATCATCGAGAACCAGGACTCGCAGTTCGTGATCGTCGCCGATCTGGGGGATGGCCGTTTGGCGGGCTTTTTAGAGGCAAGCATTCGGCCCCAGGCAGAGGATTGTGAAACGGAAAATGTAGGCTACCTAGAGGGCTGGTACGTAGAGGACGGTTATCGCCGCGCAGGCATCGGCCGCCGCATGGTCGAGGCGGCAGAAAAATGGGCACGCAAAAAGGGCTGTAGTGAGATGGCCTCCGACGCAGAAGTCAACAATACGGCGAGCCAGCGGGCACACACCAGCCTGGGATACGCTGAAACGTCCAGGCTCGTTCATCTAAGAAAGGAATTGAATTGATCTGAAAACCATGAGGCCGCAATACATTAACCTCATAACAGTAACCGTCTGCCTTTTAGTGTTGTCGGCAGTCGCGATCGCGCAATCGACCGACGCGGCCTTTCCTACGAATGTCACGACGAACGAGATCAACGGAACGATCAAGGCACGCGACATAGGAGACCCCCGACTTACAACGTTCTATTACGCCCTGGGAGGCGGCCAAGGCGATCTGTTCATCAATGCCGTCACTGCAAATTTCTCGGGCGACATCGATATCTTTGCCGCCGAAGGACTACGACCACTGGCTAAGATCGTCGTATTCGCTGATACGGGTTCCAGTGAGACCGGCCGCCTGATATATCTGCGAAAGGAAGAGAAGCTGATCCTTAGGGTCCAGGGCCGAACTCCGAATGATGACCCGGCCTCATTCAAGATCAAATTTGGCGGCAGCTTCGTCGCTCTTGAACCTAACAACGAGGTTGATGCTCCAAAGATCGCTCAAGCGGAGACGAACGGGTCAGGAGTAAGAGTAAACTCCGTCGGTACGATCGTGGAAGTCATTCCAAAGCCGACCCCGATAAAAAAGCCTGTTGAAACTGTAGCTGAGGTACGTCCAAAGCCTTCCCCGTCACCAAGCGAAGTTGAGTCTCCGGAAAGGCCACGCGTGACCGTGATCGAAAGTGCTCCTCCCACCCCGGCCAAACCAACCAAGGCGAAACCTGGGACGACCCCAGCCAAAAAGCCCTCGGCAGGACCGCCCACGGTATTCGGCAATAAGCCGAAACCAGCCGCAACGAAAACGACACCAAGGCGTGAGACGGCGAGGACCACAGCTCCCAGACGTGCGACACCTAAACCGGCACGACCGGCGGCAACTAAACCCGCTCCGCCAGCCGAGGCAGTGCCGGACCCCTTAGCGAACATTCGTCTTGTGGTTATCTTAAAGGACGGCGGATCGATCGAGCGGCCGATGAGCGAAGTGCAGCGGTTCGGTGTAGAGAAAGGTGTGCTGACCGTCGTTGCCAAGGACGGCACGATAGTTCGCTACCAGATACTTGATGTAGCTAAAGTGACGATCGAGTAAGTGTCAGGCGTAACTGTGCAGCCCCTTTAACAGGTAGCTGACGCCCAGGTACGTAAAGATCACCAGCAGAAATCCGACTATCGCAAAGTAGGCAGAGCTTCGCCCCTTCCACCCGCGGGCGATGCGAGTGTGCAGGAACGCGGCGTACGTTAGCCATGCAATGAGAGCACCGGTCTCTTTGGAGTCAAAGCCCCATGGACGCCCCCACGATTCATTCGCCCAGATAGCACCCGTGATCAGCAGCATCGCGAGGCCGGCGAAGGCCAGACATGCCGTCTTGTACATCAGACTGTCGAGAGAGTCGAGACTCGGCAGACGCTCCCTGAGCTTTTCCGTGCGAAAACTGAACAGCAGAACGAAGAAGGTGGCTACCAATGCCGTGATCAGAGCGGCGACCTCGACCGGGTTTGCGTTCAGGCTCATGAACATCTGGTCGCTGTTCGCCTGTATAAATGAGCGGCCCATCTGGTCGAACTGCTTGGGCGTCAATGCCGACAGTTCCTCTACGCTCATCTGCTGGTTCTCGGCCATGGCCTTGCCGGCAACCACATACTGGGTGGGATTAGCCGCCAATTGGGCCCTCAAACGTCCTGGTACATCAGTGTTCGATTTGATGCCTGAGATGAGCAGCGTGAGCGCGACTATCTGGGCGATAAAGGCCAGCTTTAGCAGGTAATGCCCGATGACCTTTGCTCCCTCGTTCTTTTGATAGATATAGACGAGGAACGCAGCTATCACACCCAGCAAAAATATACCGGCTATGACAAGTGTCGGCCCGACGTACGGCACCTCGAGCCTGAAAGGCGACGAGAACGGACGTTTGTCCGCGCCATTTGGTACGAACAGCCCGGCGCGATAGACGAATTCCGAAAAGACGGAGAACTTACTGACCGTGCCGATGACGGAGAGGCAAAACAGGCTCGACCAGATGGCCATGGCCTCGACCTTGATGCCGTCCTTGAGCAGATACATAACTGCAACGCCAAAGCATACGAGGGCGACACCATAACTAAGCGAAGCGTCTCCCACATGGATAGGCCGCCAATAGGAATCGAGCACCGGTGGCAGATCGATGAACTCGTCACCGATGAACCTTGCCAGGGTCAATATCAAGGCTGCGACCGGCAGCGTAAAGGCGCTCAGAATGCGAAAACTGCGGCGATGAGCGAACAACAGCGTCGTCATACCGGCGCCGAAGGCGAATGCGAGGCTTAGGTCGTACAGGTTAGCGAATGGAATATAACGGAACACCCAGGGATTGGCCATGTTACCGCTGGCCCGCATTATCGCGATCTCGTGTTCATAGGCTCCGACCCAACGTGTGAGCCAGCTAGAGAGATTAAAGAAGACGCCGAGGGCCGTGGTCCAAAAGCCTATCTTTTCGGCCATCGACGACGGAGCGTAGAGGTTCGTGAGCTGAAAGAGGGCCGCCATGATGTAGCATGCGAGTGCCAGCATCATAAGAGCGCCATCCGATATGAATGTGGCCCCTATCTGCAGCCGCAGTCCCAGCATCGCAAAGGCTCCCACCAGCACGAGTGCGGCCGGAGCAAATGTGAACCATGAAGTACGTCGTTCTAATCTATCCAGCTCTTCCATAACTTCTATCCTTTGGGGCTTTGTCTCAGCCCGTCCGCGATCTTATCGAATTTATCCGTGAAAGCAATGTTGTTGCGGTTTGCGTCCCCCGCGAGAACTATCTCGCTGGTGCCGTCTTCTTTTTCGATAACCTGGGCCCAGACCCTCTTATGCGAGAAAAAGAATACGAAGATCAAAGAACCCACGAGCCCAAATCCGCCGAAGTACCAGGCGATGAGGGAAGCCTCGTACGGATCGTACTTGATCGATAGAACATGGGCCATCGGTGACTTTTCGAACGACGCCAGGTGCCACTTGTATCCGGCCTTTGGTGCTCCCACCGGAGCGTTGTCGGGGAGCTTGTTTGCAAATGCAAAGACCCTGATCTTTTCCTGTCCCGGAGGAGTAACGTTCAGCACCGCTGCGGGGTTGTTGTATTCACCGCTGCGGGTGTCGGGCTGACCGTTGGAACCAAAAGTGAAGTCCGGTTCAAAATCAGCAAACTCCACCCTGGTGCCGTCCGCCAGCTGCGTTGATCCGTTGCGAGGTATGTCGACGTTGAGCGGCTGCCCGGCCTGCGGCGTTAGTTCCAGAGTGATGGTGCGAGCGTGGCCGATCGGTATGGTCTGGGCCTGAAAGAACCTATAGCCGCGATAGGTATACGGTTTGTTCAGACTGGCGTCTGCAACAGTGACGCCGTAGGCGGGATCGGTGATCTTTAGCTCAGTGCGCCAGTCGAGCGTATTCGTCACGTCGATCGAACCTTTTTCGTTTATGAGCTGCTGCTGTATATCCGTGCACTCTATCGTGAAGGGAAGTTTTACGTCGAACTTCTCTTTTTTATCGAGGTTGTAGCGGATCAGTTGTATCTTTTCCGTGGACTCGCCCGGGGTCATGCGCACATCGGCATCAAAGCTTGTTGTAAAGAAAACAAAGTTGCCGAGGAACAGCGTCAGCAGGGCTACATGAACAACGTATGCCCCGAGGCGGTTGATGCGGCCGGTCTCGGCGAATACCACCGTGCTCCTGCGGTCGATCATTACCGAAAAATCGCGCTCGCCTTTATCGTTCAACCCATATTCTTTGGACGTCAACTCGTTTACGACGGGTTTGAAACCATTTGCGCGGAAAACGGCCTCGACGTCTTTTATCGACGAGGCGGCGCCGTCCTGACGCTCGACCACAGCATGCTCTTTCTGAGAGAGCAGCCAGTCGCGGGTGGCTGTAACTTTCGGCTTGGCGAGGTAAGCCCAGGCAGAAGGGAACCGGTCGATCGAGGCAAGGATGATATTAAGCGAGAGCAGCAGGAGCAGGCCGTTGAAGTACCAGCTGTGATATATATCGAAAAGGCCCAAAGCACCGTAAACGGTCTTTTCGGCCGGAGTAAGCGAGACGTAATAGGCCTCGAAACCCTCGACGTTCTGCTGCAGGATCAGCATGCCGGCCATCGCCAGCACAACCAGAACACACAGTTGAAATACCCCGAACCGGACGGAGCTCAAAAAATCGAGGATCCGGTTCATGAGAGGAACTGATTTTGGTCTTGCAACGCGCGGAGACTCTATTATTTCTTCTGCGGCGGACATGCGCTTAATGAAAGCATAGAGTACACGGTTTTGTTTGTCATTCCAAGGCTGATGAGATGCTTCAAATATCAATATTAGCCCCTGCCATACGTCGGAAATTTGGTTTTCGTCAGGTCAAACGGTATTCTTTTAGATTGCAGGTACTGCGTTTATGGATACGATCACGGCTGGGATCGAGGAGCAAAAGATCATAGGCTTGCGAGAAAAGATCGCGGCATATATCGAGCTGACAAAGCCGCGTATAGCCGTGATACTCGTCCTCACCTCGGCAGCGGGTTTTTACCTCGGCAGTCAGGGCTCTCTCGACCTGGTCAGGTTTGCAAACTCCGTATTTGCCATACTCCTGCTCGCCTTTGGCGTAGCCACGCTAAACCAATACTGGGAACGAGACATTGACCCTCTGATGGAGAGAACGGCTGGACGGCCGCTGCCGACTGGACGCGTGAGTCCGGCCGAGGCCCTGATTTTCGGGCTGCTCCAGTGTGTTATCGCGGAGATCTACCTGTTCCTGGCTGTCAATACGCTTACCGCCGTCCTCGGCCTGCTGGTGATCGTCGGATACGTGCTGTTATATACCCCTCTGAAGACAAGGACCTCCGCCTCGACCGCGATCGGAGCGATACCCGGAGCACTGCCTCCGCTGATGGGTTGGACGGCCGCCGCAAATGAGATCTCGATAGGCGCCTGGGCTCTGTTCGCGACCCAATTTCTTTGGCAGTTCCCGCATTTCCTGGCGATCGCATGGATGTACAAGGACCAGTACGCCAAGGCCGGTATAAAGATGCTGCCTGCCATCGAGCCCGACGGCCGCATTACTGCCCGGCAGATAGTCCTGTTCTCAATAATGCTGCTGCCGGTGAGTTTGGCTCCGTTCGCGTTTGGCCACGAGGGTTTGATCTTTTTGATAGGGGCCGTGGCCCTGGGTCTGTGGATGCTCTGGACATCCATAGTCGCCGCTCGACACAAGACAACTGAAAAGGCAAAAGCACTGGTATGGGTGTCGATCATCTATCTCCCCCTCCTCTTCCTCCTAATGGTCGCGGATAAGAGATAAGGTGTCAGCAGCCATACCTTGTCAGTAGCCCCCCAGTGTCAGTAGCCCGCAGTGTCAGTAGCCCGCACGTAAGTAAGGGCTCCACTCGCGCCAAGGCCAGGTGCCAGTAGCCCGCACGTAAGTAAGGGCTCCACCAGCGAAGGGCGAGTACCAAGTACCAAAAAGAAACGATCCATCAAAGACACACACACCAACAAAACAACCATCCTAAAACCATGAAAGTCGGAACCGCCGAGGTCATAAGCAAAGCCGAAGAAGAAAAACGCCGCCGAACCGGAATATTCAGCGGGTCAAACTCGACCAACGGCGGTGGCGGCAACAACGGCGGTGGCGGTGACGGTGCCGACGGTGAACCGCCAAAAATGCGGCAGCGGTTCGGCTCTGAAAAGCTGAGGGTCCTCACCTTTTTCCTGCTGCTGGCCATCATGATGACCTTCGGCGGCCTGCTCGCCGCCTACGTCGTGATCGCCACGAACGGCGTTGCCGAGTGGCAGCCGTTCAACCTGCCGGTCCAGGTTTGGATCAGCACATGCCTTATTTTGGCGAGCAGTGTCACCTACCATTTCGGCAAGTCGGCGATCGAGCGTAACATTTCCTCGACCGCCAAAAAATGGCTCATTGCGACCACAGTATTGGGTGCTGCATTCATCTCGTCGCAGGTACTGGCGTGGGTTGCCCTGAACAACCGCGGCCTCTACATGAGCGGTAATCCGTACGCGGGCTTCTTTTACATTCTCACCGCCGTGCATGCCGTTCATGTCGTTGGCGGCATATCGGCACTCGGCTCTGTCCTGCTGCGTTCATGGACGCCGACGGACGATCCGCAAAAGGTGACACGACGCGCCTCAGTAGCCCAGGTCGTGGGCTGGTACTGGCACTTTATGGGCATACTCTGGCTCATCATCTTTGTGCTGCTCGGATTTTGGAAATAGAGGCAGTCCTCACTACAGATGGACCCGCTCCAGATCTTTCCTCACCTGAATGCCGCTCTTAATGGCCTGAGCAGCGTCTTTTTGCTTTCTGGTTTCACCTTTATACTCAGGGGCCAGATCGCCCGGCACCGTTGGTGCATGCTGGCAGCAAGCACCGTCTCGGCCATCTTCCTGGTCTCTTACGTCAGCTATCACGCCTTGAGGACCTATTACTTCGGACTGGGGCCGACCCGATTCGCGGGTGAGGGCCTAATACGCCCGATCTACTTTACGGTGCTGGCCTCGCACACTTTTTTGGCGATGCTGGTTTTCCCGTTCGTTATCCTGACTCTCTACCGCGGGCTTAAGGGGCGTTATGACGCCCATAAACGCCTGGCTCGGCTCGTTTTTCCGGTGTGGTTATATGTCTCGGTGACCGGCGTGGTGGTCTATCTGCTCCTGTACCAGATATATACCGCCAGCTAGCTTCGCCAAAAAGCCGGAAAATGCCCTAAAACCGGCGAAAAACCCTTGTATAACCGGCCTGCAATTGCTATCATTTCATTGTTGAAAAGTTGATCACCGAAGCCGATCCATCGTGGAACGGCGCGGGGGAACCAAATGTCAGCGGTAAAACGCTGATCGGGGGCGAAGCGTTCGGCCAAAATGGACGCGGGGATAATCTTTCGTTCCTAGCCCGGCAGCTAACCTCGTAGGTGTGGCAAAGAAGTAGCAAAAGATCAGCCCACAGGGCCATGTCTCTTGATGTGCTTCCAGCTCTACTCTTTCAACACGGAAGCAGACATCCGGTCTTCTCAAAGAGAAAAATTCCGCTGAGCGATCGGCGGAATTTTTTTTGTTTACAGGACCCGAATGCCGGCAGAGAGACCAACGGGTCCGGCGCCGCGACATCTACGCGGGCGCCGAGGCATGTGCGGCGGCGGACGATCAAACCTGCCAGCGCCCGCTCGAAGATACCGGCGAGGACTCCCTGCCGCCGGCTCAGCGGCATCGCCGGCATTTATCACTTGGTTTAACCCCAGGCCATACGGTCGCCGGCATTTGGTACCTTCCACCGACGGAGCCCGTCCGTCGCCGCCACTTTTGCCCTGGCGCGGCCGGGCTTTTTCCCGAAAGATCGCTATTGCAGGTCGCCGCTCCCTCATGCCAAAATATTTATCGGACACCAGTCCTATCTACTTCCTACAGCGTCACACCCCCTTTTCACCCTTAGGCTTGCCCGAAACCTATGTTCCACTACAGCTTTTACGTCATTATCGGCCTTTTTTTGATGATGCCTTACGTCATCGGCCCTATCCTCGTCTATCGCAAACATCGGATGCCGTTTCAGCAGGAGTTCTACCCGCTGCTCGATGAAGAGCTAACCACTGTGGCCGCCACACCCGGATTCAAAGAGAAAATCGACGATCTGGAATCCATTGGATTCGAAAGAGTGGCCAATCTGCAGTCGATCACATCGTCGGCAACTCTTTACACAGCGGTATTTCACAACTTTTCGACGCTGGAGCGGGCCCACGTCTCGGTCATCACTTCTGTCAACCATCAGCCCAGCTGCGATGAAGCCGCAGGGCCATCGAAACCCATCTTCAAGGTGCTATATACCGAGTTCACAAGCTGCTTTGCCAACTCGCTGGAGGTCAATACAAATAACAGCTCCACGCCGCGGGTCTTCGGCATAACGCCGGACAAACAGGTGACGTCGCTTCCGGGGGTCGTGAACGCGTCGCAGATCTATGCTGTCCACCGTTACCTCACCGCGTCCATTCCCGATGAGATGGAGCCGCTGCCTTCGGCTGACCGCATCGCTCAAAGATTTAGCGTTGACTGGTCGCGAACGCTTCGAACGCAAACTGAACTGGGGTATATGTTTCGCGACACAGCCACGTCAACCTACCGGCCGACGCCAAAAGGCGCGCTTCTGATGACGTGGAAAATGCTGTGGCCCGTAAAGCCGATTCGCGCGTATCTCGTCCGCAAAGAGGCCGGCCGCTTGGTCAGCACTGTCTCCTGAACTCTGCCTACTCTGCAACCAGGTCCTTCCTAAAGAAAACACGGCTTTGTTCGGCAGGGAATTGCTCGAGCCGGGCGAACTCGCGATATCCGATCTTTTCATAGAAATCAGGTGCCTGAAAGCTGAAGGTACTTAGATAAGCATACCGGGAGCCTCTGCCGACCGCCTCAGCCTCGATCATCGACATCAGCCTCGAGCCGTAACCCTGCCCTCGAAGCCTCTCGTCCACCCACAGCGTGTCCACGTACATCCAACCGAACGAGCCGCAGTTGCCGAAAACTCCACCACGTACCTCACCGTTCTCGTCCCGCAAAAAGAACGCCAGGTCCTTGATCCAGCTCTCGCCAACGGCAGACCTGCCGTGCTCCTGGAGCCCACGCCTAAGGGCCGCAAGGTCCTCCGTCGACGCCTTTTCTTCAAATCTGATCTCCAGGTGACTACCCATAGCTTTATTGCTGCTGTGCCCGTATTCTAGCACCCACACTGCTCGAATTCGCGGCAGCCATGCGTGACACACGGATCCACCGCTTCCCGGCCATGTTAAAGTAATCTGACAACCGAGCGGACGGTTCACTTATATGGATAGATACATGAGACAACTGCCCATCTCGATATTGTTCCTAAGCTTATTGATCTCACCCATCACGGGTTTGGGACAAGCGTCACGCCAGGTGAACGACGACGAGTTTACCGCCGGCTATGACGCTGCCATTCGCAAGACGCTCGAAACCTTTCCGGAGCTGCCGGGTGCGGCTGTGGTCGTAGTTAAGGGCGACAAACCGGTCTTTATACGAGGCTATGGCCTGGCTGACAAAGAGGCCGGTACCAAGGCAGGGCCCGACACGCTCTATTACATCGCTTCTTCCACTAAATCGTTCATGGCCCTGGCCGCCGCTTTGCTTGACCGCGAGGGCAAGATCAAACTCGATGACCCATTTACAAAGTATGCCCGCGGAGTGACATTTGCGAACGCCATTCCTGACACGGTTACCGTTCGCGATCTGCTGACGCACACCAGCGGCCTCAAGAACGGAGCGCTAACCTTCCGGATGGCATACAGCGGCGAGGTGGGCTATCAGGACATGGTGCATGTTCTCTCTACCGGCACCACCTATTCGGCGGATGATCACGGCAAATTCGCGTATTCGAATCTCGGCTACAACATCTATGGCCTGCTGTTAAAGCTGTATCTGAATAAGAACTGGCAGGACGTTCTGCAGGACAAGGTGTTTGCCCCGTTAAAGATGAAGCGAACGTCGGCATATATGTCGAAGGCCCGTGCGACAAAGCTGCCCATGGCAGAGGGCTATTTGTTTGACGCCGCTGCCGAGGGTGTCATACGTTCGCCGCTTACCAAGTACGACAACAACATGCAGTCGGCGGGCGGCATGGTTACGACGGCCTCAGATCTGGCGCGATGGCTGGCCGTGAATATGAATGACGGGATGCTCGACGGCCATCAGGTCTTCCCGACAGAGGTCATGGCGAAGATCCATACCGGCTATGCGGATGCTGCCCGTCAGGAGCCGCCGTTCGATGGTAAAGGCAAATACGGCCTGGGTTGGAACCTGGGTAAATACCGCGGTAGGGACGTTATACACCATAACGGCGGATACCCTGGCTGGAGCAGCCATATATCATTTATGCCCGGCGAAAAGATCGGGGTTGCGGTCCTGATCAACGAGAGCACGGCGGGCGGACACGTCGGTGACGCTATAGCCGCAAACGCGTACGACCGGCTGCTGGGCTCCGATAAGACTGACGAGAACTATTCCGACCTGCTTACTATGCTGTCCCAGCGGTACGCCAAAATAAAAAACAGCATGACGTCCTCGGCTCGCGAAAGGTTCAAACGAGTGTCGCAGCTGACATTACCCCTCGATCAGTATGCCGGACGCTACCACTGCGCGCTGCTTGGCAATATCGAAATAGTTGTCGAGCAGAGCACTCTCGGCGTAAGGATGGGGAATATTCACGTAATGTCGACGCCATACACAACTAAAGATTCGATTCGCGTCGAGATGATACCCGGCCAGGGTGAGATCATCAGCTTCAAACTGACGGAACAAGGCAAGGTCGAGAGTCTAAGTTACAGTGGTGAGACCTTTGTAAGAGAGAAAAGCAAATGAGACAGCCGACGCAGTAACGGGCAGGATCTCGTCCCATAGCCAGCGTCTTAACCGCGGTGCGGCATGCCTGTCAGAACCACCTGCGGTAGCGGGTGGTTAAAGATCAGCTGTTGCCAAGCTCCCTCGGACCCTCCATGACCGTGGGTAAGTTGCCCACGAAAAACTCACACGGTCCCGCAGGGACGGCATGGGGTCTGCTTTTGATCCGGCTGCCCTACCTCAGAGCCACCAGTTTGCTTTGCTTTACGACCTTTAGGGGCAGCTTGTCTTCAGGGTCGAAACGCACCTCTGTCGGGCGTCCGTCTACCTTTAGAGTAAACGCCTGGAGACGTTTCGAGATGTCGATCTTCTGCGTCTCCTTACCACCTGCCGTCGTTATCTCAACATCCATCGGCAGTTTGTAAGCAGCGGGAGCGTTAGGGGCGAGTTTTTGCGTCTGCGTGACGGTAAGCCTCAGGGTTTTGGTCCGCGGGCTGTAAACCTCGCGAACGGTCAGGCGCGGAGCACCTATACCGTAGACCCATTGATCAAAGAACCACGTCAGGTTTTGTCCTGAAACCTCTTCCATCGCCTTTTGCAGGTCGGTCGATTCGACATTGGAGTACTTAAAGCGGTTCAGGTAAATGGTGATCGCCCGCCAAAAGTTCTCGGTCCCCACCTGTTCGCGCAGCGTGTGCAGGACGGCTCCGCCCTTGTGATAGGTGACGGCAGAGTTATCAAACAGCTCGTCCACGTTGCCGGCACGCAGATTGAACAGACCATTTCGTTTGGTGCTCGCCCGTGCATCGTCGTTGAGAAACTCTTCGGCATCCGATCTGACCTTGCGGATGTAGTCCTCGCGGCCGTTGACGCGCTCCCGATACGCGGCCTCCATATAGGTCGCAAATCCCTCATTCAACCATAGCTCTGCCCAGTTCCTGCAAGTTACCAGATCGCCGAACCACGAGTGGGCAAGTTCATGCGACACCAGGTCGATGACGATGCCGTCCTTCATAAAATCGAGGTCAGCCAGAAATATCTCGCTGTCGTTCATCGTCGTGGCTGTAATGTTCTCCATACCGCCGAACTGGAACTGCGAGACGATCGTCTGGTCGTATTTGTTGTAAGGGAAAGGTACGCCGGTCAGCGACTCGTACGCGGCGATCATGTTCTTAGTGTCGCCAAAAGCCCGCCTCGCGGTCTCTTCGCGTCCCGGATAGACGTAAAACCCAAGAGGAATGTCCTTGTACCGGTCATCGACCCGTGCATATTTGCCAATAACGAACGACACCAGGTATGTCGAGTGCGGGACGGCCATCTTGTAGTGCCAGGTAGTGATGCCGTCTGCGTTATCCGCTTTGCCGAGGAACTCGCCGTTGCCAACGACGAGCTCGTCCTTTTGCGCCGTAATAAACTCTTCGGTAAGGGCCTTGTCGCTGGGAAAATCGAAAGAGGGAAACCAGTAGCGGGCCTCCTCAGCCTCTCCCTGCGACCATATCTGCGAAGAGTGCAGCGTCTCATCGCCCTTTGTCTCAGCATCACGAAAATAAACGCCTTTATCCGGTGTCGCGGAATATACGAACCTGATCGAGACCGTTTCGTTCGGCTCGTAGGCCCGGTCCAGCGTGACAACGACGGTGTTGGGTCCCGCCTTATATTGCAGATCGGTCCCTGCGGGGTCGAGCTTTACCGTTTGGAAGCTGAGGCCGACCGCGTCGAGTTCCACGGAGCTAAGGCTGGCTTTGAGTGGCTTTAGCGAAACCGTGGTGTCGCCGAAGACCTTCTTGTGTTCCCGGTCAAAGCTGGCCCTGATCACATAGTTCTGTACGTCGAAGGTCTGAGCACGAGTAAAATTGACGGTCGGCCGCTGCGCGGGGACCGTGACACCGGCCGAGGTGAAAAGAACGCCGAAAAATAAAGCGGACAGCAGATATTTGGATCTCATTTGAATTTATGACGAACAACATCGAGCCTTTCCAAGGCTCACAGGCGCTTGAGTTACCGACAGCACATATACCGTGGCGGCATGTGTAGGGTTTCAATACGCAAGATCGATTTACGGGTGCAGGTACGTCCTGAACCAATCCAGAACGTTCGTGTACCAAAATTCGGAATTCTGAGGTTTGAGTATCCAGTGGCCCTCGTCGGGAAAGACGATCAGCTTAGAATCGACGCCCTTTAGCTTAAGGGTCGTGTATAGCTGAAAGCTCTGGTCGACCGGCACCCGGAAATCAAGCTCACCGCACGTGACCAGCGTGGGCGTGGCGAAGTTCTTAGCGAACTTATTGGGTGACCATCTGTTGTAGTTAACGGAGTTCTCCCACGGCATCCCCTTGAACTCCCAGTTGACGAACCACAACTCCTCGGTAGCCCCGGCCATGCTTTCAAGGTTGTAGACGCCGGCGTGTGACACGAACGCTTTGTACTTGAACCGCGGATCTGTGTTGTGACCCAGCAGCCAGTCGACCATGTATCCGCCATAGCTGGCGCCGGCAGCTCCGATGCGAGAGCTGTCGATATAGGAATTTTTGATCACCTCAGCTACGCCGTTCGAGATGTCGGCGAACGCCTTGCCGCCCCAGTCACCAGAGATGTCGTTGACGAATTTTTGCCCGTAACCCGTCGAGCCTCGAGGGTTCGGCATAAAGACAACATAGCCCTGGTTAGCGAACACCTGCGGGTTCCAGCGGTATCCCCAGTTGTCGCCCCAGGCACCCTGCGGCCCGCCGTGTATAAGCACGATGAGCGGATACTTCTTACCCGACTCGAACCGGGCGGGCTTTAAGAGAAACCCGTGCACCTTTTGTCCGCCTCCGCCTGACCAGCTAACATCCTCCGCCTTTTGCAGGCCATAGGGTGTCATGGCCTGGCCGTTAACGCTCGTGAGCCACGTCAAACCTGAACCGTCGGTCCTGGCGCGAGCGATCTCGGACGGCACGGCCATCGAACTCGAGAGAAATACGAATTCGCCGTCCCGTGTCACATTCAGGTTGCCCGCATATACTCCGTCGAGCACCTTTCGCACAGGCGTTCCTGTTCTTTGGCGAAGATCCGGTTCGACCGGAACAGAGTAGATCGGCGACTTGCCCTGCTCGCCGGCGGTAAAGTAGACCGTCTTGCTGTCCGGTGAGACCACCATCTCATCAACCTGCTGGTCAAATCCGCGGGTCAGTTCGACTATCTCGCCCGTTCGCGAGTCCAGTCGCATGATCCGCCATCGGTCGGCCTCAAATGTGGCTGTTGCCTGCGACCTAAACAGCATATACCTGCCGTCCGGTGTAAAGACCGGCGAGACATCATAGCCGTTCATGCCCGCGGTCAGGTCTTTTGGAGCTCCGCCTGACACCGGTACCATGTAGATGTCGCTGTTAGTTGAGATAGCTTCGATCTTGTCAGGGTTTCTCAGATAAACGAGATTCTGGCTGTCGGGTGTGAATGCAAAATCAACGCCGCTAGCCGCCGCATACGGCGGGGAATCAAAATCACCCGGCGTCATATCACGGGCGACACCGCCTTTGCTGGAGACCACCATAACGTGGGTGCGTTTGCGGTCTCGCCACTCCACCCAGTGGCGGAACAGCAGCCTGTCGGTAACATGCGCTTTTACCTTGCTGCTCTCAGCCTTTTCGTCCGCCAGCTTATTGCAGTTGTCGTCGGTACACTCCGGATTCACATCGGAGAGAAAAGCTATCCAGTTGCCGTCCGGCGACCAAACCGGCTGGCCCGCATCGGTCGATATTCGCGTTATCTGGTCGCGGTCGCTGCCGTCGGGCTTCATCGTCCAGACCTGGCCGCCGGTGGTGTATGCTATCCGTTTGCCGTCCGGCGACCAGCGAGGACTGGAACTCGATGAGGTGCCGTTGGTGATCTGCTTTTGCTTGCTGCCGTCGATCTGCATGATGTAGATCTGGTTGACGACCTTATTAGCGGCCTTATCCACGACGCCAACGGTATATGCTACCCAACGTCCGTCCGGTGAGACCTGCGGATCGGAGACGCGTTTTAACGATAATAGTTCGTTGATAGTGAACGCCGACTGAGCCGAGGCGGCTGAAAAAGAGAGAGAGACGAGTACCAGAATGAAAAGGATCCGCTTCATATATGTACCTGTAAACAATGATATTTAGAGCTGCTCTATTATCTCACAGAACGCTTAGCCATCTGAACCGGGCCGTGAGTTGTACGACCGGCGGATGACCTGATAACCTTGTTCCATGCTCAACAGACCGCCACCCTATTTCCCGCAAGGGCAACTCTCGCCGCCCGACGAGAAACGCTATGCCAAATTCAAGCTTATAGTGGGACTGCTAATAGTCGCGGGACTCGTGATCGTGGCCGGCCTGGGTGTGGGTATCTACTATCTGGTCCGCTGGCTCGTTTGATCTAAGCAGCATAATTTAAAACACAAAGGCCGCCTCAGTTACGGGCGGCCTTTGTTCATAGGATGTCGATCCATCAGTTGATGGGTGTGCGTTGTTTGTTGAGCCCCAGCTTTGCACGCTCGCTCTGCAGTTCGAGCTGGTGGGCCTGCGGCAGAGATTCAATGGCCTTTAGCAGCTGATCGTCGTATTCGTTAAAGACCTGAAACGACGACTGCGACCCGTACGCGGCCGTTATCAACTCTGATCTGAGCATACGCTCCACGAACTCCTTTTCAGAGTCGACCTGGGCCGGGGTCAGACGGTACTTCTTACCCGCATAGTCCCTGAACTTCGCGTAAAGAGCAGGCGGGATGGGGAAGTCGGCCGGCTTGACGTCATGGTCGAACGTGATCGACTTGTCGACCTTGTAGCTTTCATAACCCGGAACACGTCCGGTCACCAGATCCAGCGCAAATGAGAACACAGGATTTGCTATCTTCTGCTGCAGCCGCCCACGCTCGATGGTGATGGTCCTCTGTTTGACCGGCACATCCGGATTGATGCCGCCGCCGCTGTATACGTCGCGGCCCGTGTCCGTCTTGCTTGCAACGCCCTTTGGCTTATTGTCCTCGCTGTCGCTTTCATCCCGAAGACTGCCGCCCTCGGTGTAATAGTTGTACAGGTCACCGTTCGAATAATCCCGCTGGATCAGCCTGCCCGACGGTGTCTGGTACTTAGCGATGGTAAGCAGCAGCATCGAATCGTTATCAGCGAAAACGAAAGGGTTCTGGACCAGCCCCTTGCCAAAAGTGTTCTCGCCCACGATGAGCGCCCGGTCATGGTCCTGCAGAGCACCGGCCAATATCTCTGAGGCCGAAGCAGTATTGCGGTTGACCAGAACCACCAGCGGCGAACGGTCGGGATTTTTGTTATCGGCGACCAGCGTCTCATTAACGCCCTGAATGCGCCCCTTTTGAGTCATGATGGTCTGGCCCGCGGACAGAAAAGCGTTCGCGACCCGCCTTGCCTGATTAACGAGGCCGCCGCCGTTGTTCCTTAGGTCCAGGATCAGCTGCTGCATCCCCTCGGCCTTTAGCAGCCGCATATTCCCAACGAACTCATCGAACGTAGTCTGGTTGAACCCGCCATTCAGGTTGATATAACCAACGCCCGGACGGATCATATACGCTTCGCTTATAGACGGCTGCGAAACTGCGTCCCTGATGATCTCTACGGTCTCGCGCTTGCCCGTATCCGCCCTTTCGACAACGATCTTTGCCGGAGTGCCTCTCGGGCCGCGAAGAAAGGTGCGGACCTCGCTAAAGTTTTTGCCGAGCATCGAGGTGCCGTTTACCTCTACGATCTTGTCACCGTAGCGGAGGCCGCCGACGTTCGCCGGGGCTCCCTCAAATGTGGCCTTGATATACGTAGCGATGACCTTGCCGTTCTCGTCGCTCAGATCGCCGATCGTAGCTCCGATGCCGTAATAACGGGAACTCTGCTCGGTCTTGAACGCTTCAAATTCCTTAGGGTCGAAGTAGTTGGAGTGCGGGTCCAGCGTGTGCAGCATCGAGTCTATCGACACCTTGACCACGTCGTTGTAGTTGAGCGATTTGCCCCCGACATAGTTGTTCTCGATGACCGACAGGGCCTCAGCCATGTCCTGTTTGACGACATCTGTTGTGACCTCACGACGGGCCGGGGCTGGCGGAGCAGCCTTATTCAAACGGTCGACTCCGGCAGTCTTTGCAGACTCCTGAGCGTAGGCCTGGAACGATGAAACTGTAAACGAAAGTACCGCTAGAAAAACTGCCAGGGTTTGCTTCACAAAAAATCTCCTAGGGAATACAACAGACAGGCAATTGTGCCTTGGCCAAGAATAACATCCATTTGAGGAGATTGCGACGGTTTTGGTTGTCTTTATTGCACCCTGCGTTGAAACCGGCGGGCACCACTGACGTATAATGTTCGAGTACTTATCCATAGTCTTGCCCGACCTACTATCGGAGGAAATTTAATGTTCAAACGCGTTCTGGCGGCCGTCCTGGCCGGCTTGTTATTGGCGGTCTGTGCAGCAGCCCAGACCAAACTGCTCAGGTTCCCGGATATCAGCGGTGACCGTGTTGTATTTACGTACGGCGGCGACCTGTGGGTTTCACCCGCAAACGGTGGCACGGCAACACGACTGACCGCCAACGCGGGGGTCGAGACATATCCTAAATTCTCACCTGACGGCCGCTGGATAGCCTTTACCGGGCAGTACGACGGGGACGAGCAGGTCTATGTCATACCGTCAGGCGGCGGCGAGCCAAAGCAGTTGACGTTCTACCCGTCCCGCGGGCCTCTCGCACCGAGATGGGGCCTCGACAACCAGGTCGAGGGATGGACGCGCGACGGACGGATAGTTTTCAGGTCCGAGCGTGATTCGTGGTCACTGCCTATCGCACGTCTCTTCACCGTTTCGCCGAGCGGCGGTGCGGCCGAGGCGTTGCCGATGCCCGAGGCCGGTTCAGGCGATTTCTCGCCGGATGGCAAACAGATAGTCTACTCGCCGCGTTTTCGGGATTTTCGCCCGGAAAAGCGTTATTCCGGCGGCCAGGCCAACACTCTCTATATCTATGATGTGAGCTCTGGCGACGCGACCAAGATCTCCGACAGTCCCCGGTCCTGCCGCGATGCCATGTGGATCGGTTCCACCATCTACTACAACTCCGACAAGGACGGTAAGTTCAACCTGTACGCATACGACACCGGCAGCGGCAAAACGACGCAGGTCACGCATAACCGCGACTGGGACATCCGCTGGCCGAGTTCCGACAGCCAGGGCAAGATAGTCTACGAGCGTGACGGTGAACTCGAGACGTTTGATGTCGCCTCTAGAAAGGCGACCCACATCTCTATCACCGTTCCCGACGACGGCAATTACAAACGCCGCCGGCAGGTGTCGGTCGGCAACATGATCAGCAGCTGGGCCCTAAGCCCCAAGGGTGAACGGGCAGTGTTCTCGGCCCGCGGCGATATATTCTCCGCCCCGATAGAGAAAGGCGGTGTTCGCAATCTGACGCATTCGTCGGACGCAAATGACCGGTTCCCGGCGTGGTCCCCTGACGGGCGGCAGATCGCATACATCTCGGACAAGACCGGCGAGGAGGAGATTTGGACCGTCGCACAGGACGGTTCCACGCCTCCTGAGCAGATCACCAGCGGCGGCAGCGCGCAGCGGTACGGGACGGTCTGGTCTCCGGACAGCAAAAAGATCGCCTTCAGCGATAAGGACGGCAGGCTGTATTTCGTAACCGTAGCTACTAAGCAGGTGCAGATGATCGCAGATGCTCCCAACGGGCAGATACGCGATTATGACTGGTCGCCGAAAGGGAAATACATCGCTTTTTCTATGGCCAATAAGAACAATGTCTCGAGCGTCTATATATGGAGTGCCGCTGACAATAAAGTCATCCGTGTGACGCCTGAGATGTTCGGCTCCGAGAGCCCTACGTTCGACCCGAACGGCGGTTATCTGTATTTTCTCAGCGACCGCGAATACGCGCCGCTTATCTCGGGCGCCGAATTCAACTACGCAACGAACCGCTCGACCAGCATCTATGCACTGCCCCTGCAGGCGACGACCAAGAACCCGTTCCCGTTCGAGAACGACGAGGTAAGCATCGCCGAAGATAAAAAGGACGGGGCCGCGGCACCGACCCCGAAGCCCGAGATCAACGACACCATCGACTTTAACGGCATCGAGCATCGGGCCGTTAAGGTCCCGTCACTGAGCGCCGACAACTATGGCGGGCTCTCGGCTAACAAAGGCAATCTGATCTACCAGGTCCAGCCGCCGTTCTACTACGGCCGTCAGGCAGAGACGCCTGCGTCACTCCGGATCTATTCGACGAAAGACCGTAAGGAAACGGTCCTGCAGCAGCCCGTCGGCGGATACGCCATTTCGGCTGACGGCACAAAACTTCTCACCGGAGGCCCGGGCGGGTTCTCGATAGTAGATGCAAACCCGAACGGGGATAAAAGCCGCAAGAGCGTCTCGACCACAGGCCTCGTCACCGAGATAGACCCGCAGCAGGAGTGGAACCAGATCTTCAATGAGGTCTGGCGACGCTACCGCGACTGGTTCTATGTCGAGAACATGCACGGGTTCGACTGGGCAAAGATACGTGAGGATTACAAAAAATGGCTGCCCTACGTCGCTCATCGCTCAGACCTTAACTACGTCATCAGCGAGATGCTGTCCGAGTTGACGGTACAGCACGCCTACATCGACGGCGGTGACTTTAACCTGCCGCCTCGTGTTCGGGTAGCTCTGCCCGGAGCAAGGTTCGAGGCTGACAAGGCGTCAGGCCGGTACAAGATCAGCAAGATCTTTGGCGGGCAGAACGAAGAGGACATTTACCGCTCACCGCTGACAGAGGTCGGCAGCGACGCCAAAGTAGGCGACTTTGTCCTGGCGATAAACGGTGAGAACGTGACGACCGACCGCGACATTTACTCTTACCTTCGCGGTAAGGCCGATGCGCCGGTAACACTGACGCTAAACAGCACGCCGACAACACAGGGTGCACGTTCCGTGTCGTACCGGCCGGTCACGAACGAATCTGACCTCATCTATCTGGACTGGGTCGAGGGCAACCGGCGAATGGTCGACCAGCTCTCGAACGGCCGCCTTGGTTACCTGCACATTCCAGACATGGGTGCGGCAGGCATTCGCGAGTTCATCAAGTGGTACTACCCGCAGTTAAAGAAAGAAGGGCTGGTAGTGGACGTTCGGGCGAACGGCGGCGGCAACGTGTCCCGCATGCTCATCGAACGCTTGAGCCGCAAGGTGCTGGCGATAAACTACACCCGGGGCAACCAGGACCCGTCGACATACCCTGATGGAGCGTTCGCCGGTCCCATGATCGCTATATTGAACGAGAATTCGGCCTCGGACGGGGACATATTCCCGTATATGTTCCGGCAGGCAGGACTCGGTCAGCTCGTCGGTAAGCGAAGCTGGGGCGGTGTCGTAGGCATCACGAACCACGGCAACCTCATCGACGGCGGCGTCGTCAACGTTCCCGAATTTGCCCTGCTGAACACCAAGGGCGAGTACGTGATCGAGGGTTACGGCGTCGACCCGGACATCGAGGTCGAGAACGATCCCAGGTCGGTGATAGCCGGGCATGACCCGCAGCTGGAGCGTTCGGTCGCCGAGTTGATGAAAAAGATCACGACACCCGTAACCCTGCCGCGCCGGCCGGCGGACCCCAACAAGAACAAGACGCAATAGATGTCTCACCTGCTCGAGGTCACAGACCTGAAAACTCATTTCCGCACACGGGCCGGCCTGGTCCGGTCCGTGGACGGGGTGAGTTTTTATATCGACGAGGGCGAGTTGCTGGGGCTGGTAGGAGAGTCGGGCTGCGGTAAATCGATCACGGCCCTATCCATCATGCGGCTCGTGGCAAAGCCCGGTGAGATCGTTGGCGGGTCGATCAAATTCGACGGTGAGGAACTGACTACGGCGTCGGCAGAGAGGATGCGAGAGATACGCGGTGACGACATCGCGATGATCTTTCAGGACCCTATGACCTCGCTTAACCCGGTCTTTACCGTAGGCGAACAGATAGCCGAGGCGTCGCGGCTGCACCGCAGGCTCGATAAAAAACAGGCAAAGGCGGCCGCTATAGAGGCCATGCGAGAGGTCTCGATACCGTCGCCTGAGCGGCGTGCGGCCGACTACCCTCATCAGCTCTCGGGCGGTATGCGGCAGAGGGTGATGATAGCCATGGCTCTCGCCTGCGACCCTAAGCTGTTGATAGCGGATGAGCCCACGACGGCTCTTGACGTTACCATTCAGGCCCAGATACTCGAACTGCTCGATGAGCTGAGGCGTTCGCGTAAGCTGGCGGTCCTGCTGATCACGCATGACCTCGGCGTTGTCGCAGAGGTGGCAGACCGCGTTTGTGTAATGTACACCGGCAAGATAGTTGAGGAGTCGGGTGTCGACGAACTCTTTGAGCGGCCCAAACACCCTTATACACGCGGGCTGTTGGCGTCCGTACCAAAGCTCACTGTCGGCGAGGCCGGCCGGCAGGAGAGGCTTCGTACCATCGAGGGTGTTGTGCCAAACCCTACGGAGCTGCCAAAGGGGTGCCATTTCGCCCCCAGGTGCGAGCACCGCATGGACATCTGCACGCACGGAGAGATACCGCTGTACGACCTTGCGGGCGGCGTTCGCGTCCGCTGCGTTCTGTATGACGAAAAACGCAAATTCGAAATTGGCCGGGCGCGAAGTTTATCTGCGGCGTCCTAAGCCGGACGATTATCGCGAACTGGCGGCACTCTACCGTCGGAGCCGGCCGCACTTTCGCGGTCTCGTTCAGCCGAGATATGACCGCGCGAGCTTTGACCAGCTGCTGGCTGAGGAGCACAACGACGCGACCGAGTTCTTTTTTATCGCGAGGCACCTCGATGAAGCTATCGTCGGGACCATCGGCCTGTCGCAGATATTTCGCAAACGTTTCCAGAACGCTTACCTCGGGTACCTGCTGGGCGCCGGTTATACGGGCAACGGATATATGACGGAGGCGGTCCGGCTGATACTAAGGTTTGCCTTTCGCGAGCTCAATCTGCACCGAATAGAGGCCAACGTACAGCCGGACAACGAACCCTCGCTTGCTGTGCTAAGGCGTTGCGGCTTTAAAAAAGAGGGTTACTCGGAACGTTACCTCAAGATCGGCGGCCGCTGGCGGGACCATGAACGCTGGGCGATAGTGAGAGAGAACTGGAGACCGGGCAAAAGATGACAACCGCCGCTCAAACCCAGGCTGTGCCGCTCGTGGACGTTCGCCACCTGGTCAAACACTTTCCGGTAGAGAACAGTGACCTGCTGGTGAGGGCGGTCGACGGAGTGTCGTTCGATATCGAGGCCGGCGAGACGCTCGGCCTGGTAGGCGAATCGGGCTGCGGCAAATCCACGGTAGGCAGATGCCTGCTGAGGCTGATAGAACCAACGGCGGGCGAAGTCTTTTTTGAGGGCAGCGACATCGTCGGCCTCTCGCCGGGTGAACTGCGTGCCCTGCGTCGCGAGATGCAGATCATCTTTCAGGACCCTTACTCCAGCCTGAACCCGCGGCTGAGCATCGCCTCGATCATCTCTGAACCCCTAAAGATACATGGCATCGGCGATCGTCGCGAGATGGCAGACCGCGTCGCGGACCTGATGAAAAAGGTCGGCCTCGACCCTAAATACGCGAACCGTTACCCGCATGAGTTCTCAGGCGGTCAGCGCCAGCGTATCGGCATAGCACGTGCCCTCGCTCTTAACCCGAAACTGATCGTATGCGACGAACCCGTCTCGGCACTCGACGTCTCGGTCCAGGCACAGGTCGTGAACCTGCTGCAGGACATACAGGACGAATTTGGCCTGACGTATCTGTTCATCTCACACGGCCTCGCGGTCGTCGAACACATATCGAACCGCGTAGCCGTGATGTATCTGGGCAAGATAGTAGAGATCTGCGACGCCAGCGAACTGTACGAACTGCCGCTCCACCCATACTCAAAAGCGCTGCTCTCGGCAATACCCGTACCCAATCCTAAACAAAAACGAGAGAGGATCGTCCTGAAAGGCGATGTTCCCACACCTATCGACCCGCCTTCGGGCTGCCGCTTTAGAACGCGGTGCCCATGGGCCATCGACGACTGTGCGGTGGTCGTACCCGAACTGCGTGAGATCACCGCCGGCCACTTTGCGGCATGCATACGCGTGGACGGCTATAACGAGTCACCGCCCATGCCTTCTGAACCGATACTGGAGGGAACTATATGAATCGTCTCGCCGGCATAATACTCGCGGCCATAGGTTTCGTCATCGCTGTCCTCAGCGTGGTAAAGATCATCCCGTTCAAAGGAATGGGAGTTTCGTTACTGCTCGCCGGCGGCCTCATCATCGGGCTCAGCTTTATCGAACGGCCGAACCCGGACGGGACGGAGCGAATGTCTACACCGTCGACGCTGGTGAACATTTTTTTCTCCCCCGGCGAGGTGTTTCGCAACCTCAGACGTCACCCGCGCTGGCTGGCCGCGATCATCATCATGACCCTGATGTCGGCTGCGTACACCGACCTTTTTATACACCGGCTGACGCCCGAGCGGGTTGTAAATTACTCGGTCGATAAGACGCTCGAGATGTCGGTCGTTCAGAACAATCCTGAATCGAAAAAACAGATCGAGGAGAGCCGCCCGAAGACCATAGCCGACCTAAAGGACCCTGTTCTCGTCGGCGGGCAAGCAGTGACGAGCTTTTGCTGGACGCTGATAGGCTATACCTTCCTCGCGCTGGTGTTCTTTTTATTCGTAATGGCGATGGGCGGCGAGATCAACTTTTTTCAGGCCCTGTCGGTGGCCATCTACGCCAGTTTCCCGATGCTGCTCATACGGTTTCTGCTAAACGTCGTGCTGCTGTACGTAAAGGACCCGGACGACATTCACCCCATCATCGGCCAGACCTCGCTCGTCCAGGACAACCTTAATTTTCTGGTACTGCCCGCCGATCACCCTGTGATCTTCTCGGTGCTAGGCATTCTGAGCCTGTTGTGGTTCTACTGGGCTGTCCTCAACGCCATCGGCCTAAGGGACGCCGGAGAAAAGGTCTCCAGCACCACGGCCTGGACGGTGACGCTAGGCATCTATGGGCTGATGATCGTACTGTCAGCGGCGGCAGGTATGTTGTTCGGGAATTTTATTAGCTAGACAAACGCGTTGAATTCTGCATTTTGAATTCTCCCCTAACCCCGCGCTATACACGAGGGCTGACTTCATAGATGACCCGGGTCCTTCTGTCTTTTAGAATGTATGACCCCGTCTTTTCTTCATGACCCCGTTTTTTCTTGATGGACAATCGCCTATAAAAAGCCCGGCGGCATTTGAGTCAACTACTCCGCGCCAAAGCATTTCAGTTGTATAAGGGGTGGAAGATGGCCGAAACTGTCCATATGCAAGTCGCACAAAGTACTTATTAAACCGTCTTCCATGAAGAAATGGCTGATCTAACAAAACACCGACTTTTTTCGTCGCCATGGTACCAGGTCGAAGGACGAGGATCTGTGATTCAGTAGCCGCTACGTCGTCGCCCTGAACATTGTAACTTCCGATTGAATTACCTCTCCTGGTCGGATGGCTCCAGATGATATTCATACTGTACCCGATCTGATTTAGATCGACCGCCACATCGTGGTCCGATACATTTTCTAAGTGAGCCGTAAGTGTCAATCTTTCACCAGCACAAACATGGTGCTTCTTGGTTTCTAAACTGAGTGTCAGCGGTCCGACTTCCTGAGCGACCATCGACTTTCCGAGCAGGAGAAAGAAAGTAATAAGAAGTGGGGTCAGGCCCGCGGTTCTGCGATACATTGCTGATTTGATGCTACAAAGCGGCGGGGGGCATCCGAACCTGAAACGATAACTGTACCGATCTGATATTTACTCGTACCGCAGAGACTCGATGGGGTCGAGGCGGGCTACCTTCCAGGCGGGGAACAGGCCAAAGATGATGCCGATGCCTACGCTGGCAAAAAATCCGGCGACGGCTATCCAAGCTCCTAAGGACGCCAATTACGCCGTAATTACTCAATGGTCATACGCCTTCCGTCGCCAGCGTTTTATACCGCCGGAATGGACATCTTCTTCCAGCTAGTGCCACCGTCCACTGTGCGCAAGGCAAGACCGCCGCGGCCGAAAACCCATCCATGATTCGAGTCGATGAAAACCACGCTGTAAAGCACGGCGCTATGATCCGTGTCACTGCGTATGTGATAGAGTTCCCGCCAATTCTTTCCGGCGTCCGTGGATGTGAGTATATAACTCTCCGAAACAATTTTGTTTGTGCTCCTTACGGGCAAGTCGTCAGCTACTTCGCGCGACTTTCCAACCCACCACACGTTGTCTCCGGCTAAACATATGTCGAAAATCTTTCCCTCTGAAGCGGGAACGATCTCTCTAAGGAAATCGCCCTTGGCGTTTATCGTCAGAAGGGCTGGGCCGGCAGTTATCAATACCGTTCCACTATCGGTGGCGTTAATCGACGATAAGTGTTTCCGGTCAGCCACCGGTTTGGAAGCCCACGTTGTACCGCCGTTGCTCGTATAAAAAACTTCACCATATCCGATCGACCACCCTCGTTTTGCGTCGGTAAATGCAATATCTGTAAGGCCGGATTTAGGCGCAATATTTTGGGCCTGCCACGTTCCCCCGCCATTAGCTGTTGATAAGACGGTTCCATCAACACTGCAGATCCACACGTTGTATTCGTCGAGCGCGGATAGCCCGTTAAGATCATCTGTTGAAGGGCTCTTTTGGATCGTCCACACAGTTCCACCGTCTTTTGTATTAAGAATCAGGCCTTTACTGCCGATCGCCCATCCCACTTTTTCGTTGGCAAACTTTATATTTCGGATAACTGCCGGTGTGCGAAGGACCTCTGCCCAGTGCACCCCTCCGTCTAAAGTTCGCAATATAAAATGTTTTGAGCCGGTATAACCTATCACCCAGCCATGAGAGACGTCGGTGAAATAAGCATTTGTGAGCTCTAATTCGCGCGCATCTAGTCTCTGACAAAAGGCTGCCGGAACGTGCAGAAATGCAAAACATAATACCGACTGAATTAAATAGAGATGGAGGTTTGTCATGCACTTACTCCAGAACAAGGGTGTTTTTGCCTTCCATCGTAAAAACTTCGTACGACGGTTTGAGTCCATAAAAGGTATATAACGGGTACCTTGAAGATCTGGTCGACTGCCGTTATATGCATTTCCCGCGTGGGGACTCGGCCGAAATACAGAATGCCTGTTTGCACCGCCGTGTGTCCAGATGGTCCATGAGCAACATTCTTTCCAGCACAGTGGGATCCGAAGCTTGGAATTCACGTGACTTGAAGTCGCGG
>JADMIO011826991.1_pt1 | contig 62039 bp, 51 predicted proteins | sample 8958161 | NCBI WGS metagenome assembly JADMIO01 (sample SAMN16585339, study PRJNA669376) | soil metagenome | isolation source: Crop rotation soil | place: USA: Cullars Rotation, Alabama | collected 2011 | reverse complement strand
CCGCGACAACTTGTCCACGTGGAATTCTAAGCTTAGGATCCCAATGTGCTGGAAAGAGGTGCGTTTACCTGGACGCCGGGTGCCCTGCAGGCCGTGGGCGTTTATCCCATCACATTTGTGGTGACGGATAATGGCAGTTCCCCGCTGAGCGGGATGTCCACGGTCAACCTGGTCGTGAGACCCGGTGCGGTACCTGCGATTCCCGGTGCGCTGGAGTTCAGCGCGGACTCGTACCATGTGAACGAAGGGGGCAGCGCGACGATCACGGTGACTCGCACGGGTGGCAGCGATGGGATGGTGGCCGTGCAGTTCAGCACGGCCAACGGCAGTGCAACGGCAGGTGCGGATTACGCAGACACGTATGGCATGTTGGTGTTTGAGGACGGCGAAACGAGTAAGACATTTGCCGTACCAACCTTGCACGATGCGACGAATGAAGGTGACGAAACCGTGACCCTGACGCTGAGCGGTGTGTTGGGGGGTGCGTCATTGGGCGAACAAGAGCAGGCTACATTGACGATTGCGAATGTCGAGCCTGTGTTGAATGCCAACCCTGTGTTTACATCGAGCGGTGCGTATAGTGTGGCCGAAAACGTGGCCAGCGTGGGGACGGTAGCCGCGACCGACGCCGATGTGCCGCCACAAACCGTCACCTTCAGCATTACCGGCGGCCTGGATGCAGACGAGTTTAACGTGACGAGTGCCGGTGTCTTATCATTCAAGGTCGCACCCGATTTCGAGGAACCGACCGACGCTGGCGAGGACAACGTCTACAACTTGCAAGTGACAGCGGATGACGGACACGGTGGGACCACCGTGCAGAACATCACCGTGACAGTCACGGCGGCGAACGATAACGTGCCGGCATTCACCACGTTGGCCGCGTTCTCCGTGGCGGAAAATGAGACGAGTGTGGGAACTGTCGCCGCGACCGATGCCGATCAACCGACACAAACTGCGACATTCACGATCACGGGTGGCGCGGATTCGGGCAAGTTTGACATCACCAGTGGCGGCGTGCTGACGTTCAAGGTCGCTCCTGATTTTGAGACTCCAACCGATGCTGGCACGAATAACATCTACGATCTGCAAGTCACGGCCAATGACGGCAACGGCGGAACGATGACGCAGAACATCGCCGTCACCGTGACGGATGTCAGCGATTCCGTTGCGCCCCATCTGGAACTAGGAGGACCGGCAGCCAGTTGGACCAAGAAGCAGCCTCCGGTTACGGTGGCACCCAATATCACGGTCAGCGGGACCAATCTGTCAGGTGGTACGTTGACGATCAATGTCAACGCGGTTGGGAAAAAGAAGCCGCTGGACATGTTCCAAGTTCCGTCGTTCACTGCTTTCGGCACGAGTAGTGGAGTCACCTTCGCCAACGGTCATGTGGTTTTGCAGATCGCTTTGAATTCAAACGCAACGGCTGCGGCGGTTCAGGCATTCTTGAGAGGGATTAAATTCTCGACCAAAGGAGGGGGATTGAAAGTGCCGACTCGAACCGCAACCGTGACACTCGGCAATGCGAGCGCGCAATCGAGCACGGTGTCGCAGACCATTAATGTCCATGCGAAGTAACCGGCCAATGCATTGACCGGAGGCGCTACATCCGGGTTAGAATCACGAGCGAGTGCGTCCGTCACCGCCTTTTTGGATCCTCTGATGTCTACAGCCGAATCCGACCCCGTGCCGCCGTCCGAATCCGCTCCCGCAGAGCCGCATCCTATGCGGAGCGTTCATACTTCGAACTTCGCGCCTATTCTGGCTCAGATGGGGGCGTCGATCCTGGTGACCACGTACCAGGCAGGGCGACTGGTCATCCTGCGGGATGACGGCGGTGTCTTGAACACTCACTTCCGGTTGTTTTCCAAGCCGATGGGGATGGCCCTGGCACCCAATAAGCTGGCCATCGGCACGGAAATGGAGATCCGCGAATACCACAACGTACCCGCCGTGTCGGCTCGGCTGGATCCACCGAACAAGCATGACCTGTGCTTCCTGCCGCGAACGTCGCACGCGACGGGGGACGTGCAGATTCACGAGATGGCCTGGATCGACGACGAAGTCTGGTTCGTGAACACACGGTTCAGTTGCCTGTGTACTCGCAGTCACAACTTCAGCTTTCAACCGCGCTGGCGCCCGCCATTTATCACAGGATTGTCGCCTGACGACCGGTGCCATCTGAACGGCTTATGTGCAGTTGATGGGCGCCCCAAGTACGTCACGGCATTGGGTGAGACGGACGACTCGGCAGGCTGGCGCAAGAACAAGCGGTCGGGTGGCATCCTGATGGATGTCACGACCAACGAGATCATCGCGCGCGGCCTGTCGATGCCCCACTCGCCGCGCTGGTATCGCGACCGGTTGTGGGTACTGCATTCGGGAACCGGCGGATTCGGATTCATCGATCCTAAGACGGGAATCTACGAATCTGTAACGGAACTTCCTGGCTTCACGCGGGGGATCGATTTCTTCGGTCCACTCGCTTTCATTGGCTTGTCCCAAGTGCGGGAATCAGCCGTCTTCAGCGGGATCCCGATCGCCGAGCGGCCGCAGGCAGAACGAGCCTGCGGGGTGTGGGTAGTCAACATCGAAACGGGCGAGACGATTGCGTTCGTCAAGTTCGAAGACGCCGTCCAAGAGATCTTCAGCGTGCAGGTGCTGAGCAATTCTCGCTTCCCTGATTTGGTCAATGAGAATCACGACGTGATTGCAGGTTCGTTTGTGTTGCCGGATGACGCATTGGCAGATGTGCCGGAGGGATTGCGGTAGATTTCATTTGGTACAGCCGCCAAATGGTGGGAACACATGCAGAGTAAGGCCTCATAATTCTGGAGATCCGCCAGACGTCTCTTCACGCACTCTCTGCGTTCCTCTGATCCTCTGTGGTGTGCCAAATACTGAAAATGAATTCTGACCACAGAGAACCGGAGGAACACAGAGTTTCAAGTTAACCGAATCACGACCGTCCTTCGTTACCTTTGTTGCCTTCTGTTCCAATTCTCTTTTGAACAGAAGTCAACGAAGGTAACGAAGAATTGCCAGGATGATTATCTCGAATCGAATGTGAAAAGCTCCGGCGATAGTTCATCGAATAGCGCAACTTCAACAAAAACTCACGTCGCTACGCTCGGTCAAGCTGAATTCCCATGCCCCGGCTAACTGAATAATTCGGCCAGAGCGTGGCCGTGATCGACGAGTGGGGTAGGGCGGCCTTCGGGGTCGGGGATTCGCAGGTCAGGGTCGATCCCCAGGGCCGTGAAGATCGTCGCCGATAGATCGGCCGGGCTGACTGGGCGGTCGGCGGGATAGCCGGCGTCTTTGTCGGATTTGCCATAGACCGCGCCGCCTCGAATGCCGGCTCCGGCGAAGAGCATCGGGAAGCAATTGCACCAGTGGCCTCGGCCCCACGTGGCCGTGCCGTTGGGAGTGCGGCCCATTTCGCTGGTCAGCACGACCAGGGTCTCGTCGAGCAACCCGCGGTCATGAAGGTCTTCCAGCACCGCCGTGTAGGTCTGATCCAGACCCGGCAGCAGGATGTTCTTGATGTCGTTGCTGTGAATGTGCGAATCCCAACTGTAGCCATCTGGGCATTCCCACTGCACGGTGACGAATCGCGCTCCCGCTTCCAGCAACCGGCGCCCGAGAAGGACAGACTGACCAAACAGATGCCGGCCGTAACGGTCTCGCGTGGGAGCCGATTCCTGCCGCACATCCAGAGCGTTACGGATGCGGACCGAATTCGCCAGATCGAAAGCTTTCTGCTGCAATCGGGTGTAGGTGGCGAGTGGCCGGTTTTTATCCCCGGCGGCGCGGGCTCCATCAAACTGATCGAGCAGCGTCTTACGGCGATTGAGCCGGTCGAGCGTCAGGCCGGGTTGTTCGTCGAGACCTTGGATCCGCAAATCCATTTCGGAGTCAGTCACTTCGCGGAAGAAGGGATTGTCCTTCGAGTCGCGTCGGCGGAAGTTCGTGGCGAGGGCATTGTAGGCTCGCCCCAGCCACCCGGCATACTGACCGGGGTAGTCGTATCCTTGCAGATGTCCCAACGGTGCCGGCACGTACATATAACTGGGCATCTCGCGGATCTTGCCATCACGCAGGGCGGCCTGCTGATCAAGGTACTCGACGATCGAGCCCATCGCGGGCCAATCCTTGTCGGGAGTGGCGTTTAAGATCGTTTCGGGCAGATGCCACGGGCGGCCAGTCTTGATCCAGTGACAGGCATGGTGGTTGTTATGAGTATGATTAACTGTCCGGACGACGGCGAATTTGTCCGACATCGCGGCCATTCGCGGCAGGTGTTCCGAAATCCTCAATCCGGGGGAGCGACAGGCAATTGGCTGAAAGGGTCCACGAATGCCTGAAGGAGCATCCGGTTTCATGTCCCACGTTTCCAACTGACTTGGCCCGCCATAGATGTAGAGAAACAGCACCGACTTCGCTCGCACCGGCAACGTGATTCCGCCCGCGTCTTCCGCAGCGAGCACGGTCGGCAACGACGCACCGAGAAGTCCGGCTCCACAGGCCTGCAATATCTCGCGACGTGACGCACCAGAGCAGGCAGGCTGCGGTTGCCCGAAAATGGTCAGCATCTGCGGCACTCCTCACGAAACGGCGAGGTCACGAATCGCGTTCTGGATTTTCTCAATAGATATTGGAAAGTGGCTTCATTGTGGAGGATTATCGAGTAATCTGTCCATTGGAAAATCAGGGTTTCAATTGTCAGTAAGCGATTGATCGATGAATAAGTGGTGGCCCAAGATACTGCTGGTTGTCAGTGTGGTCGGGATTGGCAGCGCATTTCTGGTCTGGTCGATTCTGCACACCGAACCCGTAGCCCCCGGACTGGATCGTGGCGTGCGGGAAATCGTGAAACGCAACCCCACGTTGCAACCGCAGCTCGACCGAGCCACTGCCGACGGAGTGCTGACCATGTCGGAAGCGAACGAGATCATCGAAGCGGCGGAGAAGTTGAAGCATCAACCCCAGCCGGCAGGCTCATCAGCCGCAGGGCGCTAGCCCCCGGTCTTCGAGAGTGTATTTCGATGTCTCACCGTCCTCGGAACAGATTCGTTCCGAATCAAAAATCAGCGCGGGGGGCACCGTCGTTGATGGTTCCCAAATTACGATAGATCGACAAATCGATGCTGTCATTGATCAGACGGACCGAGCCATCGCCGAAGAGATAGAACGCTCCACCAGCGTGCAGGCTGCCGAAGCCGGTGGTCAGGCCGCGTTGGCTCTGGCCGTTGTTACCGTTTTGTGCAAACGCCGTTGCTGGTACGCCGCTGGCTGCGGTATCTCCGAAAACATAGGCTTGGCCGGTGATGACTGCGCCTGATGTCGAGTTGGCTCGGCTGGTGGCGGCGATCCAGATTCCGTCACCCGTGGTCGCCAGCGACGTCGTCGAGGGTGTCGTGGTGGTCCCCGTCGCCGTGTTGCTGGCGTTGGGACATTGACCGCCGCCACTGGTCGTGGTTGTCGATGGCGAACTGCTCACAATGGAAGCCACGGGAGTGTAGCGTTCCCCAACGACAATCGTGTTGCTGCTGCCGTCCTGGATCTGGGCAGGAAAGATCCCGCTGTTCTCGCCAAAGGTCCCTTGGAACGTGGCAATAGTCACAATCCCCGGAGTGCCATCGGCATTCAGACCGGTCAAAGTGCCTGCATTATTCCACGAACCGGCGACGCCGAAATAATTCGAGCGGGAAAAGGCCGTCGGTGACGTCGTCGTCGCACCTGGCAGGCTGTACGAATTGTTTGAACCCGCAACATTCACATTGGATACCACCGCATCGCCCACATCGGAGGGACATCGAAAGACTGCCAGAAGTGGCTGCGAGTCGGTCCAGTCGGTTGCAGGAACTCCCAGTTCAAACTGGCTCGAGACTTTGTCATAGAGTGGGGCTTGATCGAGCATCGGCAGCAGCATTGTTTGCCAGCTCCAACCCAGAAACGGAGCGCCCGGGTTGGGGTTATAGACGTAGCCCGGTGGATACACGCCGCGTAGTTGAACGTAGCTATTGAGTGCTATCCCAATCTGCTTGAGATGATTGCGGCATTGAACTCGTCGTGCGGCCTCGCGAGCATTCTGGACCGCGGGCAGAATCAGTCCGACCAGCACGGAAATGATGGCGATCACCACCAGCAACTCGATCAGCGTGAAGGCCTGACGACGGGGGCGTACCGAATAGGATGCATGCATGGTCAGAATCTCTCCTGGTAAATCGGACATCTGCCGCTAGCGCGTTCCGGCTGATTTGCCAGCTCTTCGTGTCCTTCGTGAGCTTCTGTTAAAAAATGGTTTTGAACAGAAGCTCACGAAGGACGCGAAGGGTCACCGGCGAATAGATCACCCATCTGCGACTGACATTGAATTTGCAGTTGGAACAGTTCGCGCAGCTTCGAGAAGTTGCGAATTGGGCGAGCGCCCTGATGGGTAAACGAGAAACGCGATCGGCAGGCGACAGAGATTTTCTGTTTTTGTGCGGATGGCGCAGTGGCCGGACGGGCTACATCATTGCGGCGATGCGATTCGGGCCGCATCCAAGGCCGCCGTCAGGATGTCGCGGAGGGATTCTCGGGGTGGAGTGGGAAAGGTGTGGAGATGGATGATTCGGGTGGAATGGGTGGAGATGCTGCCGGGTTGCGGGGTTCTGATCTCCGAGGAGCTTTCGGTGGCCGAAAGACTTTCTAACCCCCCCTGCCCCCCCTTCGTAAGGGGGGGAGCCGTTGTCGCTACGCTCCCTTGTGGGTCCATGCTGAAAATCAACCAGGCTGATTCGGGTTGGTCTTCGAGCCAGATCGTTTGTGGAAATGCTGTGGCCATTTCGGCCTGCAGGGATTGGCGTTCTGTCGCGTCACCGCCACAGAGCAGACAGGGTAGCGGGCGAACGAGCAGTCGCTGGCGAAGGGTGGAGATGGTCAATTGATGCTGCGGATGCACCAGGTCCGGAGCGATCTCGTGGAGCGGATTCAGGACGAAGCGACGATACCACAGGTGCGGATGGGGTATCGTCAATGTGGCGGAATTCAGCACCTGCTGTTCGTAGAGCAACAGGTCCAAATCGAGGGTCCGCGGTCCCCAGCGCAGGGTTCGCTGGCGACCCAGTTGAGTCTCGACCGATTGCAAGATTCCCAGCAATTCCATCGGGCTGCGTGAGGTCTCGAATTCGGCAGCCGCATTCAGGAATTGCTCGCCCGAATTCGTGCCGACGGGTGCCGTGGTGTATTCGTGGCTGCGTTGTACAAGGGACAGACCGGGGGTTTGATCCAGTTGCGTGAGCGCCCTCTGGAAGGTCTCCGCCACGGAACCCAAGTTTCCACCCAGTGCAATCCAGCACGCAGACATGTTCGGCATTCATTTGCAAATGTCTTGGTCAAGTCGGCTGCGTATCGCCGTTAGGAAATCGCGAATATACGATCCGTAGAAATTAAATACGTCACCCGCGATGAACCATTGAGATTCTGTCTGAACGAGGACTGCAGTCTGTGAACCGGCAGCATCAAGGTTGACCATCATTTTTGTGGACAACAGCAACGGCCAACACACCGGTGTAATGATCGTGCTGAAACTCGATCGATCATTTGCCTCGTGCGTATTGCGATAACTGTAGGTAGCTTGCCCGCCTTGGAGAATCGATCGGATGGCTGAGGCAACTTCGGAAACCGAATAGGATAGCACTGCGGATTGTTGTCGAGTGACGGTCACGGCGTAATTCTCATGATGCCGAACGCCCAGATAAACCCGCGTATGCCGCGAATGTTGACGATCAGTTTACTCCAAAGCAAACCACGCCACACGTCGGGTTGAACCGTTTGTTCAAGGAAGCCGCTAGCGCGGCAGGGGTGAACTGTAGGCAATGGATGCTCAGTTTGCGGCGTGAGGGGAATTACCGTGTCGCACCCCATCGAGTGTACCGTGAGGCCGACTGGGGAACAACGGAAATGTGACCGCGGAGAGGCGCGGTGGATGGCAGAACCTCAACGAATCGCGGACGTCGAACAGCCCACTGAGAGCGGGCTTTTACATCACGGAATTCAGTTGCGTCGAGTTACGGCCCCACAAACCATTGCTGGAATTTCCCAGAGCTTGGATTCCGACAATGCACGCGATGATGATAAAAAACATCATGATACAATACTCGACCGCCGTCGTGCCCTCTTCTTCCCGGCAAAATCTCAGCCAGTAGTTCATGTCACGATCCAACCACAGGAGTATTCGTCAAGCGAGTACAATCTACCTTCGTTGGCAAATGTAGGTTACAAATGGCAAGTCGTCAAAAACAAAATCTGGGGACTCTGCCGAATAGAGTCCACTGTGCAGCAAATCACGCTGGCGGATCTCTCAAATCAAAACTATTTGGCGAGACCTAACGGTATCAGATAAAAGGTCTTGCGCTTCATTTCGCCGCTTGATTCAGACTGCAGCAAGTGTCACTCTCGCCGATGGCAGTTAATTTAGAGCAAGTAGGCTGTGATCCAATGGTGATCCCTGCGGGATGCGACGATTTGTCGTCCTGTATGAAATAAGGGTGGAATCGGACTGGCAATTGAGACGGATGCTCCCCACAATACTGGATTCACAAGCGGGAGGGCTGGAATTGACCGCCGCAGTTGTGAAGATTCTGTTGCAGGCACCGTTAGCAGACTCTGGTCGTGGCGACCACGATGTCCGGTGGGCAGCGATTTGTTTTGGAGATTATTGGTTATGGCCAAAGAAGAGGCCATCGAAGTCGAGGGCACGGTCAGCAAAGCGCTGGCTAATACTCAATTCCGTGTCGCGTTGGATAACGGACACGAAGTGCTGGCGCACGTCGCGGGAAAGATGCGGAAGCACTTCATCCGTATCGTCCCCGGTGATCGCGTCACGGTCGAAGTTTCTCCGTACGACCTGAATCGCGGGCGAATTATCTTCCGCGAACGCTAACAGTTGGCGGCGTCATAGGTTGTGGCCTTGTGTGCAAAGCGTACGTTAGCCTTTCCAGGCTGACCCGAGTGCATTTCGAGGGCCGCAATCTTCGAATAGATTCGTCAGCTAAGCCCACGCACTGTCGGCACGCCGAACGGACGGACGATTCGAGTTTCCTGAAATGGTCAACACCGCGCCCGTGGCAGGCAGGAAAGCCTGACCTACGTTGCGCGGAGTGAATAGCCGCGGCCGCGAATCGTCTGGATGACCGATTTCTCCTGGCCTTTGTCGAGCTTCCCGCGGAGGCGATTGATATGGACCTCAATGACGTTGGTGGCCCCTTCCCAATCGCTGTCCCAGAGGTGTTCGCACAGCATCCGTCGCGTGACCACCTGACCGGCATTGCGCATCAGAAATTCCAGCAGACTGAATTCGGTCGGCGTCAGATCGATTTCCTGACCATGTGCCTGAACACGACGAGTCGCCAAGTCCAGAGTCAGTTCTTCGCTGGCCAGTGTGGGTGACGGGCGGTTCGTTGCCCGCCGGCAGATGACATCGATCCGGGCGAGCAACTCGGCGAACGCGAATGGTTTGACCATGTAGTCGTCTGCCCCGTTGGTCAGTCCGGCCACACGTTCTTCAACCGTGCCCAAGGCCGTCAGCACAATCACGGGAGTGCGGACACCTTCTTGCCGCAACTGCTTCAGCAGTTCCATACCCGAAATCCCGGGCAGGTTCAGATCGAGAATAATGGCGTCAAACTGCTGCGATTTGGCAGACGCCAGACCCTTGATCCCGTCCTTGGTCCAGGTACAGTTATGGCCCCGCTCGGAAAATCCCTGAGCCAGCGATTTTCCAATCACGTTGTCATCTTCGACGACCAGTAATTCCCAGGTTCCGGTGGCAATCATGGGTACGACTTTTCCTGCGTGAGTAATCGGACGAATTCCAGCTTAGTGATCCGCCAGAATTGATCCGGGACGCGACAAACTTTACGGCATCCACAGGTCAATGTGTTTGAACTGAAAACGAAATCTTCCTATGCCAACTCGCAACGAAGCTACTCGAATCTTATCAGGAGTTCACCCGCTGTGTTTCATTCTGACGGAAAAGTAACTGCCCGTCCTCCGTGACGGAATAAATCAGACCGACATGCAATTGTAGCGCCACCAGCCTCGAAGTGAATCCAGCCGTCCGCGATGTACACAGAGTGTATTGTAAACTGGGACTCAAGAATGAGTTAACCCCGGATTCCGCACAAAGCCTGCGGCTAGCGCCCCGCCGCTGGCATACGTGCGGGATTCTCATACCAGATCACACCCAGGCCGCGGACTTCTTCGGAGGTGATGACGTCCAGATCGCCGTCTCCGTCCAGATCCACCAACGGAGCCAAGTCGTGTTTCACGCCGTCCGCTCCGCTGATTTCGTGTGGATCCCAGAGACCACTCGTTGGCGAGTCACGATAAGCGAGCCACGAGACGCCCTGTTTCGGTGTGACGGCGTTTTCGCAGGTGACCACCAGGTCAAGTTTGCCGTCGAGGTCGATGTCGCCGATGCTGACCGCCTTGGCAACGCCGCTCTGTTGCGGGAACGAAATCGAATGTGTCTCGAAGCGATTGCCCAACCGATCCAACCGGCGCAGATACAATACTTCCGCCGGTTTGACGGCCACGAGTACATCAATCAGGCCGTCACGATCCAAGTCTGCGAGGTCGAGGAACATGACCTCGCGGCCCACACCACCGATGACGTGTTCGGACCATGGCAGAGACTGTGCAGGTCCTGGACCAGGGTTCTCCAGCCAGTAGACCCCCGAGCGTTTTTGTTTGCGGTCACTGAAGACCAGGTCGAGATCGGTATCGCCATCCATGTCTGCCGTCACCAGCGACATCGTCCAGCCGACTGGTCTGAGTGGATGCCATTTCCATTGATCGAGATCTCGAGCATTCGGCGGCGCTTCAAACCAACCGATCTGGGCTCCATCCCCTTTGCCACCCGCAAATAGATCCACGCCGTGTTTCGTGTCAATCTGCAATGGTGATACGAACATCCACTGCATCACTTTCTGAGATGCTGGAAGATTCGCGAGCTGCCATGCCTGCGAGTCGATCAGGTGTTTCTTATGATTCGGTCCCCACATGACAAACATGCTGCGCGTGCGGCCTTCGCAACTGCTCACGACATCCAAGGCACCGTCACCATCCAGATCCACGAGGACCGCGTCCTCCACATCGGGCGTCTTTCCAAGTTCCACGACAGGCCACTTGTTCCGTACGAGCTTAGGACCCGGATGAATGGCCAGCCGAGTCACTCCACCCTGTTCCCAGCCAGTGACAATATCGGGCCGTCCATCGCCGTTGACATCCCGCAGCCGGGTGCCATCCGCACCTTTGGAACCATCATCGATCACGTGCCGCGGCCATGGACCGCCGGCAAACACCGGCGTGGCCACAAGCGTCAGCGTCAAGAAAACAAACGTGTGGCAAATGGGCAGGCTGTCGCGATAAGACTTCATGACTCTGCCTTTTCTCCTTCCCCATCGGTGTAGTTAGAGGCCGATCAATTCTGGCATTCCATGCTTGTTCCTGTTAGGCTCAGATTATCGCTAAACGTCTTGTCACGTCGATCTCGCGTCCGAATAGCTCGATGATCACTGACCGCGGTCGTGACCGACTTGACTCTATCCAGAAAATGAAGACGGATGCCAACTGCTTCAAAGCCCAAGTTACCGATGTGGACCGTTCTGGCTATCGCCGTTCTGGTGATCGGCGGTGCATTCTGGCTTGGCAGTCAATCTCCGGCGACCGTGGATAGTGGTCGTTCGAAATCAACCATCGGATCGGACGAATCGCCGGTGCCAACGGCCCCAGCTTTGCACAAGTCGCCGGCGAAGTCACGACCCGAAGATGGGGACTTGGTCGTCAAGGAGCCAGGGCCAACGCCACCGGGCATGGTGTGGATTCCGGGTGGAGTGACCTTGATGGGTGACGCGGCAGGCCAGCATGAAGACGAGCGAACGGCACATGAAGTGGCTTTGGATGGCTTTTGGATGGACGCCACCGAAGTCACCAATCGCGAGTTCGAAAAGTTCGTCAAAGCCACTGGTTACGTGACGCTTGCCGAAAAGACCCCGAGTGCTGCCGACCTTTCTGGCGTCGATTTCAGCCAGATCGATCCAGCAAACCTGGCACCTGGTTCGGTCTGTTTTACCTATCAATTTGCGGGTAAGAAAATCGACAAAACAGATCCGCTATGGCCGTACCAATTGTGGGGTTATGTCAAAGGTGCCAACTGGTCTCATCCTGATGGACCAGAATCGAGTATTCAGGATAAGCTCGATCATCCCGTCGTGCATATCAACTGGGACGATGCGAATGCCTATGCCAAGTGGGCGGGCAAGCGGTTGCCGACCGAGGCCGAATGGGAATATGCCGCACGCGGCGGCCACACAGATTGGGCTTATCCCTGGGGAAACGAACAACTACGCGACGGCAAATGGATGCACAACGTCTGGCAGGGTGAGTTCCCGTACAAGAACGAAGATCTGGATGGTTTCCTGGCGACGGCTCCCGTCAAATCATTCCCGCCGAATGATTACGGCCTGTACGATATGTCGGGGAACGTGTGGGAATGGTGCAGTGACTGGTATCTGCCGGACTACTATGCCTTCAGTCCGCGGAAGAATCCTCCCGGTCCAGACCACAGCCACGATCCCAACGAGCCGGGGTTGCCCAAGCGGGTGCAGCGCGGCGGTTCATTCATGTGCAACGTCAACTATTGCACCGGCTATCGGATCTCGGCCCGTATGAAGGGCACACCAGACAGCGGGCTAAGGCACACCGGGTTTCGCTGCGTGAAGCCGGCGAAGTGAATGGTTTGAGCGGCGAACATGATTTGGCGAGCGGGGCGGCGTCAGCCCCCCGGTAATTCGGTAGGTCTCTAACAACCGGGGGCTGACGCCGCCCCGCTCGCCTGGTATCACCGAGTCCACTTCAACCACTGCTCGAACAGTCTTTTGACAAACGGAGTCAGTCGGGTTCGGTTGTATGCATCCCCGATTTTCCGAATCGCATCGGCTTGAGTGGGGTAGGGGTGAATCACGCTCGCCAGGCGCTTCAGGCCCACTTTGCCGGCCATCGCCACGCTGATTTCCGAGATCAAGTCTCCAGCATGTGCCGCCACGATCGTCGCGCCGACGATTTGATCTGTACCACGTCGCACATGGACCTTCACGAACCCTTCGTCTTCACCGTCGAGGATTGCACGGTCAACCTTGTCCAGTGGCTGGATGAATGTGTCGATCGCCACTCCCTGTTCGCGTGCGGACTGCTCGCTGAGGCCAACATGTGCGATTTCCGGTGCGGTATAAGTACACCACGGAATCGTCAGCGATGATGTCCGTCCGCGACCGTGGAAGAGCGTATTCTGAATCACGATCCGCGCCTGAAAGTCGGCCGAGTGAGTGAACTTGAACGTCGAACACACATCCCCCGCCGCATAAATTCGCGAATTGGTCGTCTGCAAATAGTCATTCACCTGGACCCCGTGCCGCAGATCGAATTTCACGCCGACCCCTTCCAGATTCAGTCCCTCGACGTTGGGGGCTCGGCCCACGCCGATCAGGATTGCGTCGACTCGCAGTTCGAGCGGACTGCCGTCGGCATGCCCCTGCAACACCTGGTCGGGTCCGTTGCGGAAGACGCGCTCGACGGCGGCGCTGAAAACCAGTTGTACGCCATCGCGATGCAGAGCTTCGGCGAGAATTGCGGCCGCATCGGGGTCTTCCCTGGGCAGCAGCTGAGCACCCTTGTCGATCAATGTCACTCGTGAACCCAGTCGAGCAAAGCACTGCGCCAGTTCGCAGCCGATCGGTCCGGCACCAATGACCGCCAGCCGACGCGGCAACTCGGTGAGATTAAACACGGTCTCATTGGTCAGGTATCCCGTGTCCTCTAGACCGGGAATCTCCGGTCTCACGGCGCGGGCTCCGGTGGCGATCACGGCCCGGCGAAAACGGAGCGCGTGGTCCCCGACGTCGATCGTATCCGAGCCCGAGAATCTGCCCGCGCCAAGAAAGACGTCTACTCCCAAGCCCTGAAATCGCGCGGCAGAATCGTGAGGGCTCAACCCGGCTCGCAACTGTCGGACGCGGCTCATCAAGGCTGCAAAATCGACCGTAGGATCAGAACCAGTCTGAATGCCAAATTCGCTCGCGCGACGTACTTCAGCCATACACCGAGCCGCGCGCAGCATGGATTTTGACGGAACGCAGCCAACGTTGAGGCAATCGCCCCCCATTAAGTCACGTTCGATCAAAGCGACCTTAGCTCCCAATCCCGCCGCCCCTGCCGCAGTCACTAAGCCTGCGGTGCCGGCACCGATCACCACCAGGTTGTAACGTCCATTCGGTTGTGGATTAACCCAGTCGGCAGGATGTACGTGCGAGAGCAGTTGCCGGTTGAATTCATCCAGAGGACTGAGAGGTGTAGGGTGCATTAATCGCGTCTCAACTCGACTCGGCCGAAGTGTTCGAAGTAGTAGGCGAATACCAACTCGCGGAGCCCCGGTTTGACTCCGACGAGAATCTTCACACGCAGTGGTCCCGCGACCTTGGTCCCGTCATCATCGTACTCGTCGTCCTCGGTTTCTGGTCGCTGCCCGACCGGAATGATCACCGCGCCATCCGCCCTCTCAACGGAGACCACCTCGCAACTGTCGTCGTCTTCGTACCAGCGTCGCCCCGGTCTGGTCAGAGTGATCTCTGTATATTCCCAATGCTGGAATGGACCCGCCGATTCGCGAGGCGTGATCGTGGCCTCGACTTCGTAGAAGTCGCGCGGAATGTCAATTGAGACTGCTGGCTCATCGTCATCGAGCGAATCGGAATCATCGTCCTCGTCATCATCGAGATTGGAAAGATATCGCCGTTCGTTAATTACTTCAGGAGGCGGAGGCGGAGGCGGAGGCGGAGCGGGACGAACTGAATGAACTTCGACCTGCGCCCCATGCAGGACTTTTCCCTTGGCCCGAAACGGGAGTGAGAATAACCACAGAAAGAATCGTCCAGCCAGGAATTTGCTTAACAGAATCAATACGATTCCTGCACTCAGTGTCACCCACCAGGGCAGGAACCTGACTGCCAGGAAGCCCAGTACGAAGATGGCGACCAGAATCAGACGCAACATGACACTCTCGTCATAGTTAGGAAACGAATAGTTAGTTGGAACGCGTATGCGTCCGGGTTGCAGTAAAAACCGTGGGCTAGTGCCCAGCGGCTGATGTCGCGGATGGAGCGAGTCGACCGGGAATCTGCCGCCCCAAGGCTTACCCAGTGGGCATTGTCCGCATAAACGGCACAACCCGCCACCCCGCGCAACTACACCTACCCGTCAGATCTTGCCTTTCTTGGAGATTTAGTAAAGGTGACGGCGGGTTTGGATCTAGTCGAATTTGACGCGATGTTGATTTCGGGCAATGGTTCGGAAGCCGCATTACTGTTTGGGCAGCTTGCCTAAAGGTACCGGTGTCTGAACCTAGCGCGTTGGTGGTGAGGAAATCTGATGTGGACTGAGACCAGTGTGAGTTATGCCGAGAGCAAGTCTCTAGAAGACTGGGTGCTGGCCGGCCGGCCATCTTGCGGCGATGACATTCGCTGCTTCATGCTGAAACCATTACCGTTCCAGGTGGGGCGCAAGCCCGGCTTGTCGTTGATGTTGCCCTCGAACACGATTTCCGGGGTGCATGCTGAGTTCTTCCTGGTAGGCTCGAAGCTATGCTTGCGAGATCTGGGCAGTACCAACGGCACATTTGTTAATGGCGATCGTCTGACCGAGGTTCGTGAGCTTTACGATAACGACGTTATCCAGTTCTCGGATCTGCCGTTCCGGCTGACTCGCAGTCCGCTGGAGAACATTTCCCACACCCGAACCAAAGATGCCTGCGACCAGGCTCTGGCGATCGTGCAGTTCGACCAGTTGACGACCGGCAATGGGGTGATCCCGCACTATCAGCCGATTGTTGACCTGGCCAGCGGGCGGACGGTGGCATATGAAGTCCTGGCACGCAGCCGATTGATTGGGCTGGAAACTCCCAACTTGATGTTTTCGGCAGCCATTCACCTGGGACTGGGAACGGCACTCAGCGAGAAACTCCGTCGAGTTGCTGTGGAAGACAGCCACCGGTTGCGGGACGTTCCGCACTTGTTTCTGAATACTCATCCGTGCGAACTCAATACGGGCACGCTGCTTCAGTCATGCCAGGAACTCCGCCGGATTTCGCCACGGCAGCAGATCACGATCGAAATGCACGAAGCGGCGATGACCAACGTGGATGAAATGATCGCCCTGCGAGATGGTCTCGAACAGATCGACATCAGCCTGGCGTTTGACGACTTCGGTGCCGGACAGGCCCGAATCCTCGAAATCGCGTCAGTCCGGCCGCATTACGTGAAATTCGACCGCTGCATGATTCACGATCTGCACTCGGCTGATCCATCCCGGCGGCGAGTCGTCGCCATGCTGGTGCAGATGATTCTCGAACAGGGAATCGTCCCGCTGGCGGAATGCGTGGAAAATACAGCCGAAGCCGAAGCCTGCCAGGAAGCGGGATTTGTGCTCTCACAAGGCTACTTGCATGGCAAGCCCATGCCGGGAACACACTACATCAATCAACAGGCGTCCTGGGTCAGTGTCTAAGAAACCCTAACAAAACCGGTTGTGGGCACCCGTTCGACCGGGGAAATCCAGTGTTTTCGTGGTGCCGCAGAGGTTTTGTTAGCGTTTATCAGAAAAGGTGAGACATGCAGTCCGTGGCGGAAAATGCCGTGATCGATGCCGAACTGGTGCGCTCTCTTCTCACTGAAGATGCCTTCTTTCCCATTGAACCGGAATCATTGGAGCAGGCAGGTCTGAATGAGACGCTGGTCGAATCACTGCTGTGCAAACAACTGGTAGTTAGTGGCAGCCTGACTGGTCGCGCCCTGGCCAAAGAAATCTGCATGCCGTTCGGTATCGTGGGTCGTATTCTGGACAAACTTCGTGCCAGAAAAATTGTCGAACACAAGATGACTGCGCAGTTGAATGATTTCTATTACGCCCTGACGGAGCAGGGGGTCATGAAGGGTCAGAAACTGCTGCGGGAGTGTGCCTATGTCGGTCCGGCTCCGATTCCGCTGGCGGAATACATCCTGTCGGTTGATGCTCAGTCTATCGCCCATGAAAAGCCTGACCGGGCTCGCCTGATTCAAGCCTGTTCGGGAATCTCGGTCGATCCGCAACTCTTCGAGAGTCTGGGGCCCGCCATTACGTCGAGTGGCGGCCTGTTCTTGTACGGAGCGCCGGGTAATGGCAAATCGACGCTGGCCCGGCAGTTGACCATGTGTTTCGGCCAGGGAATCTGGGTTCCTCACGCTGTCGTTGCCGGTGATCAGATCATCAAGTTTTACGACACACAATTTCACCAGCACGTCGAGCGATCGGGAGATGGACCGTTGCTGCGGTCCAATGTCGATCGTCGCTGGGTCCCGATCATTCGGCCCACGGTCATCGTGGGTGGTGAACTGACGCTCGACAATCTCGAACTGCGGCATCATCGTGAATCTAATGTCTGCGAAGCACCGTTGCAGATGAAGAGCAACTGCGGCTGCCTGCTGGTCGATGACTTCGGCCGGCAACGCATCGCTCCGGCTGATCTGTTGAATCGCTGGATTGTGCCGTTGGAGTCGCGGCACGATTATTTGACGCTGCCCACCGGCAAGAAGATCCGCGTGCCCTTCGAACAGATTGTGATCTTCTCCACCAATCTGGAACCCGAAGATCTGGTCGACGAGGCGTTTCTGCGACGCATCCCGTACAAGATTCACGCCAAGGATCCCACGGACGACGAGTTCCACCACCTGTTCCGCATGTACTGCGCGAAATTCGGGTGCGAATACCGCAAAGACGTCGTGAATTACCTGCTCGATCAACACTATCGGCCGTGCAATCGGGCCAAGCGCCGCTGCCATCCACGCGACTTGCTGTCGCAGATCAACAACTATTGCCAATACAACGGTTTGCCTGTCGAAATGCTCCCCGAGTATTGCGACATCGTCGTGCACAGTTACTTCGCCATGGTCCTTAAGACACACGCCAAGCATTGATTGGATCAGGGGCCCGAACATGATTTCCGGATCACCATCGAATAACACGTTTGACCGCCGCGAGCCGATCCCCGGCTACCGGACCACCGATCTGTTAGGTCGTGGCGGTTACGGCGAAGTCTGGAAGTCGATCGCACCCGGCGGGATTTCCAAGGCCGTCAAAATCATTTACGGCGACGCTGACCCGACCAAGGCCGACGCAGAACTCCGTGCGCTGGCCCGTATCAAAGACGTCCGGCATCCGCTGCTGCTGTCGATTGAACGTATCGAGATGTGCGAAGGTAATCTCGTCATCGTTACGGAGCTCGCGGACGGCAGTCTGAAAGATCGCTTCCTGAAACTCCGGCAAGCGCAGTCGGTTGGCGTACCACAGGATGAACTGCTGCGCTACATCAGTGACGCCGCCGAGGCACTCGACTACCTGTATGAGAATTACTCACTCCAACACCTGGATGTGAAGCCCGAGAACATTCTGCTGCTGAGTGGTCGCGCCAAGCTGGGCGATTTCGGGTTGGTGAAGAATCTTTACGAACGTTCTGCGTCACTCGTCGGTGGCCTGACACCGACTTATGCTCCGCCGGAACTATTCGAAGGCAAGCCGAATCGTCATAGCGATCAATACGGCCTTGCGATTGTTTATACCCACATGCTGACCGGCATGTTGCCATTTCCTGCGGGCAGTACCGCACAACTGGCCGCGGCCCATCTGCGTGGCGTTCCCGATCTTGCGGCGTTGCCCCGTGCGCAGCGGCCGGTGATTGCACGGGCGCTTTCGAAGGATCCGACCCAACGCTTTCCGAACTGTATGGCCTTGATCGAGGCCCTGCGAGAATCGCTGCGCGCCGAAGACCCGGCCAGTTCCACCATAGGCCGGTCAGCCCATAAAGTCCCCGTTCCTCCAACTCCTCAAGTCCGTGCTGCTGGTGGACCCGCGGTTCAGTCTTCTGTGTCGAAAACACAAGTGGTTGCGTCACCTGTCGCCGCACCCGCGGCGGCGGCTGTTCCTGATGATACAAAGTCAGCGAGCGGTCATACGGACAACGCGACTCCGGTGTCACACGAAGCCGCCCCCGTCGTCCTGATCGGGGTGGGAGGCATGGGTGTCGAAGTCCTGGCCCGGTTGGTGGATCGGCTCAACGATCGCTATGGTCCGTCTAAACAATGGCCGGCCGTGGAGATGATTGTCCTCGATAGCCATACCCGGTCGGTAACGTCGCGCTTTCGAGAGCAGGACCTGGATCGCGTGCACGTTGTTCCCATTCCGCTCAAGTCGGCGGATTCGTTTGGATCCCAGACTGCCGAAACATTGAAATGGCTGGGACGCCGCTGGTTCTACAACATCCCTCGCGATCTGACGACCAACGGCTATCGACCCTTGGGCCGGCTGGCACTGGTCTCGAACGGTCCCCGAGTGCAGACTGCGCTCAAGAAAGTCATTGGCCAGGCCGCACAGCAGACGTCGGCGAATGGTCAGGCGCCCCGCGTGACCGTTGTGGCTGCAGTGGGAGGGGGCACCGGCAGCGGAGCCGTACCCGATCTGGCCTATGCTGTCCGCAGCGAACTCAAACGTCAGGGATTGCCGCACGAACGGCTGCAGGGAGTGCTATTGCATGCCACCCCTCCCAGTCACTCAGAACGGGACAAGTCCCGAGCGAACGCACAGGCCTTGCTGCGGGAACTGCACCACTATAGCGTCCCTGGCGGTCACTATCCCGGCGAAAAGCATCTCAACGCAGCCCCGTTCCACGGAGACAACGCGGCGTTTGGTGAACTTCTGATGTTCCAACTGGGGGACGGACTGGGTCAGACGGACTGGGAACTGGCTGTCGAACAGACCGCCGAGTTCCTGTATGCCGCCAATTTCACGCCGGCCACAAATCATCTGCATCCGCAACCAGGCAGCGCGGCGGGACATGATGCTATTGCGCCGTTACAGGGGCATCGAGCCCAAATCGTGGCCCTGGGGGCAGGGGGCAGCACGACACTTTCTGACACAGTGCGGACGGCCTCGGAAGATGTGTTGGGTTTCTGGCGTCAAGGTCGTCGACCACCCACCGCGGATCATACTTCTGTGAATGCCAAGACATTGAGATTGGCCGCCTTGGCGTTGCCTGTCGATAATGACACTGCGGAAACCGATGCGGCAGTGCAGAAGCAATTCCAGCAGTGTCAGTTTGACACCGAACACTTGCTGGCAGATGCGACGGAAGTGATCGAGCTCGAGAATGGCGGCAGTGTCGAACAGTTCCTGAGTAACCTGATTGATCAGGCCTGGAACGTGGTACCTGCCAGCGGCAGTGCCTCTACTCGAGCCGCCGCACTACTCGCTGTCATCGATCGTTGTCTGCAGAGCAATTTCCAGGAAGAACTCGCGGATTTAGGCGACGAACAATTATTCCTGCAGATCGTCGGCCGGTTGGCCGCCCGATCCAGCGGCAGGATCAAAGCCTTGTTCGGGTGGATCCTGAAGATGGTCGATACTCCCGACCAGCGTCTCGATGGGGCTCGGCGGAACGCACTTTCGATCCAGCGTCAATTACAAGCTCTGCAGGCGACCGCGCTCAAGCAGGCCGCCACGAAGACAGATGCCTCGCAAGAGCTCGGCAACACCCTCCGCAGTGAAGAATTCCATCGTCCGGAACGCCGCGGAATCGTCTCCTGGATTCGTCCGAGCAACCCGGACCAGAAGCTGCGCGACGAACTGAAGGCGTATGCCGGAATCCGGCTGGACGAATTCCTGTTGCGAGTCACGGCCAAAATGGCACGTATTGTCGATGCCGAAGTCGTCACTCTCGTCGAGCAACTGGATCGTCTGTCTCGCGACCTTGCCCGGCTGTCGAGTCCCATTCCGGAATCGAAACAGCTCAGTGGGGCAGATGATGGTGGTTCGACGAATAGTTCGACCATCGTGCTGGCCTATCGGAACATGTTGCGCGAACAACTCCACCTGCATCGCTTCGAGATTGCCCGAAACATCGACGAGGCCGCGCAAAGTCAATTCGTCGCACATGGGAAAGAACTGCGTAAATATCTGGACCCCGTGGCCGACCTGCATCAGGCTCTGTGGCAACCCCTCGTGCAGTTGTCGCGGCGCAGCGTGATGGACTGCACTCAGGAGATCAACCGCCAATTGCTGTCGGGAACGCGGCCCGAATGTGCGTCCATGAGGAAGGTATTGGAACTCCTGCGCGACAAACTGATGACCGCCGATGACGAGCCCGCCGATCTGACGACGAAGTGCCTGGTGATTCCGGAGGGGACGGAGGCCAGTGCCCTCGGCAAGTTATCGCAGCAGACGAAAATCGTGGAAGGTTCGCTGATCGATATCACGTTGTGCGTCATCGAGCGGGGTGTACCGCTGTCCGATCTGGCGGACGAATTGACAGATGGCGTGGAAATGTACAAGGACCTCGGCAGCCGCCTCCTGAGCCGCGTCGACATCAACTGGCGCGACCTGGACGATTCGGCCCAACCCAGTATCAGCCAGGACAGCCACGATTTTTCCGCCCAACCGATTGAACCCACTGCCGTGTTGCCGGTTCATTAGCAAATCGTTTAACCCCGAGCCAACGGCGACGGCGTTTCAATATGGACTGCGACGATTCATCGTCGCTTTAGCTCGACGCATTCATCACTCGATTGCACTGGGCTTACCATTCTCGTGCCACTGCTTTGCGACTGTACTCAGTCGTCAAGCAGTGCTATCGCGGGCTCTTGCGGCGGTGCTCGCCCGCTGAGTACAGAATCACCGCACTCCAAATCCTCTTGTTGCATGGCGAAGCCAGCCGTTCAGAGTACAATCGCAACGTGGCTGATGCGGAATCAGCCGCAGTCGTCGTCGAGAACTCACGATTGACACGTTGGACGCAGCGCGACTTCACACCACAGAGGACCTCTCCATGCAGGTTGCACGATCTACGTTGGTACTTGTTGGCCTTTGTTTACTGGGGATTTCGCACAAATCGGTGTTTGCAGCCGAACCCGCATTGAATGTCCCTCCTGAAGGCTTTAGCGCGATCTTCAATGGCCAGGATCTGGCAGGTTGGCGGGGTGCCACCACCGAGGATCCTCGTAAGCGGTTGGAACTCGCCCCGAAAGAACGTGCGGAGAAAGATAAGGCGTCGGTCGAAGACATTAACAAGCATTGGAGGGTCAAAGACGGTGAGTTGATCAATGACGGCGAGGGGCTGTATCTCACGACGGTCAAGGACTACGGCGATTTCGAATTGAGGCTGGAGTACAAGACCGTGGCGAAAGCCGACTCTGGGATTTACCTGCGCGGTATCCCTCAAGTACAGATCTGGGATTACACGAAGGAAGGTGGCAAGTGGGATCGCAATGCCGACAAAGGCTCCGGCGGTCTGTTCAATAATCCCAAAGATAGCCCTGGCCAATTGCCACTGGTCCTGGCCGACAAGCCGTTCGGTGAATGGAATTCATTCATCATCACGATGATCGGTGACAAGGTGACCGTGAAGCTGAATGACAAGCTGGTCGTCGACAACGCGCCGCTATTCAACTACTTCGACAAAGAGAAACCGCCGTTCCCAGTCGGCCCGATTCAATTGCAGACGCACGGCGGAGAGATCCGCTGGCGCAACGTTTTCCTTCGCGAGATCCCCCGTCCGCTGCCTGAATCTGGCAAGTTGACCGACGGCAAGCCGGCGGGTGAGGGCTGGACGCATTTGCTCGCAGGCAGCGATCTTGCAGGTTGGAAGCATACATCGCCGTATTGGAAGTTGACCGAGGGCGTACTGGCAGGCGATTATCCCGGCGGAGCCAGGCACGAGTACATTTACTCCGAACAGGAATACGGTGACTTCGAATTGCATGCCACGGTCAAAATGACGGGCGATGGAGCGAACTCTGGCGTCTGCATTCGCACGAAGCCGACTGACACGGATAACGTCCCCGGCTATCAAGTCGACATGGGACCCGGCTATTGGGGCTGCCTGTGGGACGAGCGCCGCGACAGCATGGTTGCCGCTTATCCCAAGGAGCTGGCCGACAAGCTGGTGAAGAAGGACGATTGGAATCACTACTACGTGATTGCACGCGGTCACCACATCCAGGCGTGGCTGAACGGAGTGAAAACGATCGACGTAATCCACCCGCGCGGTATCGACCGCGGCTCGCTGGCGTTTCAGCTCTGCCACGGCAACAAACACACCCATCTGGAAGTGAAGGATCTGTGGCTGCGCGAGGTGAAGTAGAGAGATTCGGAGCATCCCGGCCCGTCGCACAATGCTAAGAAAGACCGAAGATGAAACGAGCCGCCTGGCTGTCGAGTCTGTTGCTGTGCGGGTGGTTTATCGCCACACAGTTGTCTGCGCAGGACGCTCCAAAGGATAAGCCCGATCCGGATTACTCGGCGGAGTTGCCGAAGATCGCTCCCAAATCGCCGGAGGAGTCGCTGAAAGCGATTCGGCTGAAGGCCGGCTTTCATGCGGAACTCGTGGCGACTGAGCCGTTGATCCGGTCGCCGATGTCGATGGACTTTGACGAGTTCGGCCGGGCATTTGTCGTCGAATTGCCCGAGTATAACCAGTACGGTAGCGCGAAACCGCATGGCAAAGGGGCGATCAAGCTGCTGGAGGACACGGACGGCGATGGTCGCTATGACAAAGCCACCGTCTATGTCGATGAACTAGCATACCCAACCGCCGTCGCGTGCTGGGACGGTGGTGTTCTGATCGGAGTGGCCCCCGACATTTTGTTCTGCAAAGACACCGATGGTGATGGCAAAGCCGATGTGCGCCCAAAACTTTTTTCCGGGTTTGGGCAAGACAAGTCCGGCGAAGGAATGCTCAATTCATTCCGCTGGCGAATCGACAATCGATATCACATCCCCTGCGGTTTGGATGGCGGTGAAATCGTTCCCGTTCAAACGACGGCCGCGGATAAGGCTGGTGACGTCGCACCCGTAAAACCGATCAACGTGCGGGGACAGCATTTGCTGCTCGATCCGCGTGGCATGACGATTGAAGCCACCAGCGGCGGCGGCCAGCATGGGATGAGCCTCGACGATTGGAATCAGCGCGGGTTCGTGTGCGGCAATAGCGAACCCGTCCATTTGGTGATGTACGACGGGCGGTACCTCGCGCGGAATCCATATCTGCAGGCACCCGCGGCCGCGATCAATATTGCTCCCGACGGCAAGTTTACGAAGCTGATGCGCATCAGCGCGGTCGAACCGTGGCGCGTGTTGCGAACTCGACTGCGAAAGCAAGGGGCGATCCCCGGTTCGGATGAAGGGGGGACGGCCTCGGGATTCTTTACGGGGGCGACGGGAATCACAGTTTATCGCGGCGATGCCTGGCCGGCCGAATTTCGCGGGCAGGTGTTTGTTGGCGAGGTCGCCAACAATCTGGTGTATCGAGCGCGACTGGAAGCGAATGGCGTGGGATTGACGGCACATCGAGCCGATCTCGATGCAGAGTTCCTGGCGTCGACCGACAACTGGTTTCGACCAGTGCAGTTCGCGAATGCACCTGACGGCACGCTGTATGTCCTCGACATGTATCGCGAGTTGATCGAAGGGGCCGCGTTTCTGGCGCCGCAGATTCTGAAGCACATGGACCCAAGTGCCGGAGCTGATAAGGGGCGTATCTACAGGATTGCTCCAGATGGGTTTCAGTTCAAAGCAGCACCGCGCCTGGGTGACTTGTCGACTGCCGAGCTGGTCCGTCTGTTCGAACATCCGAATGGTTGGCACAGAGACACGGCCTCGCGGTTGATCTATCAGCGGCAGGATCGAGCGGCCATCACTCCGTTGCGGGACCTCGCGGTGAAATCTCCTTCGGCTCTGGCGCGGGTCATGGCTCTGTACTCATTGCAAGGACTATCCGCTCTCGAACCCTCGTTGATCATCAGCGCACTGAAGAATGAAGAGCCACGGGCTCGTGAGCACGCATTGCGTCTGGCGGAGGCGTTTGCTGATCAGGCGGATATTCGCGAGGCGGTGATTGCACTCGCCGATGACGCCAATCTACGAGTTCGCTACCAGGCGGCGTTTACGCTCGGTGCGTTTGGCGGCGAAGCAGCTACTCGTGCATTGAGCAAGCTGGCCGCACGAGACGGCGCTGATGCGTGGATGCAGTTGGCGATCCTGAGTTCCGTCGGCAATCGGCGCGGTGAGTTTCTGGCGGCTCTGCTGCAAGACGGTGAGGCTCGCAAGCTGGCTCACATCAGATCGATACTGGATACCATCGCGTCGCAAATAGGTGCATCGAACGTGAAAGGTGATCTCGCGATATTCCTACGGCAACTGGATTCGCTCGCTGCCGATCCGAACAGCAAGCCGCTCGCGGAATCATTGGTCAAAAGTCTGGTCAGCAAACAGCCGGCGGTCAGTGCGCTACTGGATGGAGCTGCCGGTGGCAAGGCGAAAGAAATCGTACAGTCGATGGTTCGGGATGCGCGGGTCGTCGCGCACGACGAACAAAAACCGCCAGCGGATCGCGCGGCCGCGGTCCGGACGCTTGCAGTTGCCGAGTTTGCCGATGTCAAAGAGCTGTTTACCGAACTCCTGCAATCACGTCAGCCACAGCCGGTGCAGGCGGCGACGCTGGAAACGCTGGCCCGTTATGACAGCACCGACGTTCCGCCAATGATCATCGCCGTCTGGCCGTCGCAAACGCCGCAATTACGAGCGACCTCGATTGAGACACTCTTTACACGGCCGAAGTGGATTGCTGCATTCCTGGATGCCATTGAGCAGCAGACGATCTCACGAGCTGACCTCGATCCGGCGCGGATCGCACTGCTGCAAAAACATAATGACGCGGACATTCGCGCACGAGCGACAAAACTGTTCGCCGGTTTCACGCTCGCTCGACGGCAGGAAGTGGTTGATGCGTATCAGAAGGTGTTGGAGCTGAAAGGGGACGTCGATCGCGGCCGGACCCATTTCCGCAAGATCTGTGCGGCGTGTCATAAACTGGAAGGATTCGGCGAATCGATTGGTGCCGACTTGAACGCCATCCGCGACCGAGGCACAGCCGCCGTGCTGCTGAATATTCTTGATCCCAACCGTGAAGTGAAGCCGCAGTTCTTGAGCTACGTGGTGGTGCTCGACAGCGGTCGAGCATTGACCGGTATGATCGCCGCAGAAACGGCCAATAGCCTGACTCTGCGTAAGGCCGACGGCACGACCGAAACGACTTTGCGAGTCAACATCGAAGAAATCAAAAGCACGGGCATCTCATTCATGCCGGAGGGGCTCGAACAGCAACTCGACAAGGCCGCGATGGCCGATGTGCTGGCGTACTTGAATTCGATCAAGTAGCAGCTAGCACCCCGGCTGCTTTTTGACAGCCGGGGTGCTGACTAGCGGCTACGATCGAAATCTTCGGGAAAGTAATCTCTACATTGAACGTTTGCCATTCGGCGAGCGACTCTGATAGTGCCATAGTCGTTGGTCGCTCCGCAATCAATGTGGTTTGATCGCTTCGCGATCAGCGACTATCAGATCCATTCACGACTGCCACAGAATGCCCACGTCTGACCACAACCTGCCGAATGAGGAGCGATTCACCATCCTCCTTGCTCAGGAGGGACAGCGGGAGGCCTTGTCACGACTGATTGATGCGTACGATCGGCGGCTGCTTTATTTCATCCGCCGAATTCTGGGAGATGCCGAGGGCGCTCTGGATGTCCTGCAGTCGGTATGGCTGGTGGTTCATCGGAAATTGAGGACCTTGCAAACGCCTGACGCGTTTAAGGTCTGGCTATTTCGGATTGCTCATGATGCGGCAGTCAGCGAGTTACGTCGTCGGTCTCGTCGGCCGGTGTTGATTTCTGATTTGGAGCTCGCGCCGACCGAAGATGCCTCGGGTGTGGTTGAGTCTACCTTTGATAATGCCGAGTTGGTCCACATCGCTCTGCAGGCCTTGAGTGTCGATCATCGCCGAGTGCTGACTCTGCGATTTCTGGAAGACATGTCGATCGAGGAGATCGCCACGGTGGTGGGCTGCCAGGATGGCACGGTGAAGTCGCGGTTGCATCACGCGAAGCTGGCTCTGCGGCGCAGATTCGAGGAACTGACGAATGGCTGATTCATCACCTGACAAATCGTTTGCCACACAACTTTTGCAACAGGACCATTCTGTTCAAGAAACTGCTTATCTGGAGTATCGTATGAAACTGGAACATGCATTGACCGTAGCCGAACGTCGTGAGAAATGGACGTATTACACTGCGATCATCACGGGTATCCTGGCAATGGTGTTGATGTTCGTGGGAGGAACCAGAATCGTCGGTGATTTTGATCCTTGGGATCGAAACGCGACGGTTCTTTCCGTGACATTGGGTGTGATCTACTGTATTTGTGCCGCACTCTGTCCGCTGGCGATCGCCTCGTACTATTCGCGTTTCCGACCGGCCGTCAGAAATGTGAAAGAACAATTGCGAGAGGCCAGCATCCAGTCACTGCACGATGAAATCGCGGATCTGCGGAAGCAAGTCGAGGCGTTATTAAAGGCTCGCGATGGCAAATGAGAAAGCAAATTATGCAGGGAAGTCGGGGGTCGGGTGTTCAAATTTCAAAATTGGCCGAAATATTGACTTGGTTATGGGGAAACAAATCCCGGCCAATTTTGAAATTTGAACACCCGACCCCAATCTTTAAGGAATCACTTCACCGCGAGTAAGATCGTCCACCGTCTGGCGGCTGCGGATGAGCTTTGCCTGGCCGTTTTGAATCAGAATTTCGGCCGGCAACGGCTTGGAGTTATAGTTCGACGCCATCACGAAGCCGTAGGCTCCGGCCACTTCCAGAACCAAAAGGTCGCCCACTTTGGCAGACGGTAGCTTGCGGTGGCAAACCAGTCCCCCCTCTTGCTGCGTGAAGATATCTCCGGACTCGCACAAAGGTCCCCCGACGACGACGTCTTGCAACGGACGGTCTTCGGAAACATCAAGCGACATCGGGTGGTAGGAGCCGTACAGAATCGGCCGCGCGAGGTTGTTGAAGCCCGCGTCCAGCAAGTAGAAGGTGTTTTCGCCCGATTGCTTGATGGCTCGGACTTCGGCAACCAGGAATCCCGATTCGGCGACCAGGTAGCGGCCGGGTTCCAGTTCGAGAGTGAGCTTGTGGCCGAGTTTCTCCTGCAGCCGCTGGCGTGTCGCGTCCCACAGTTGGAAGTAATGGGCCAGATCCACGTAAGTTTCGGATTCCCTGTACGGCACGGGCAGACCGCCACCGGCCGAAATCGTGGTCACGCTACGGCCGACCAAGCCCACCGTCTGCTCCATTGCGCCGCACACCTGGGCCAGATGCTCCAGATCGGTACCAGATCCGATATGCATGTGAATGCCGGTGACGACAACCCCATACTTCTTGGCGCGGGCCAGGCAGTCGCCGACTTGTTCGTGCCAGATGCCATGCTTGGAACTCGAACCGCCGGTGTTGGTTTTCTGACTGTGGCCGTGCCCGAAACCCGGATTGATTCGTAGCGTGATCTGGTGACCGGGCGAGGCGGCACCCAACTGATCGATCATGTCGGGCGACCCACAATTCACATGGATCTGGTGCTTGACGACCAGTTCGAGTGCATCGCGATCGAAGATATCGGAGGTGTAAACAATCGGATGTGGCGTTCCATGTGCCTGGAATCCCGCTTTGAAGGCACGGTGCACTTCGCCCGCACTGACGGCATCGACCACGACACCGTTTCGGCGGCAGAGATCGAGAATGGCGATATTCGAGCACGCTTTCTGGGCGTAGCGGACGACATCGAATTGTTTCAGATCCTGGATTCGTTCCACGATCTTCGCGGCATCATAGACGTAAGCCGGCGTGCCAAATTGACGTGCGATCTCAGAAATGGGAACGCCAGCGATGGCGTGGCGAATGACGGGAAATAAACTTGCGGACGGCATGGTCTTCCTGAGTTTTTCTGTGCTTGGCTGGTATGGACCCCAATTGGGCGAAATCCGTTTTTCGGATCTTACAACTTAACGATTTCGCACGGAATCGGCCAGAATGGAAGGCAGAAGTCTGCAAGACTGGACACGTCCGCCCGTCATTAGTTCGGGCAGGAAATGGCTTTCAGCCTGTCTTCAGATTGCATCGCCTCGACTACTCGTCCTGCGAGTCCGCAATGTTCTGATAGCGGTACGATCCGCGATGGTCGCTGGCCAGTCGGTCGAGCCAGTTCTTTTCCAGCTTGGCACCGCGGCCGAATTCGATCACGTTGATCTGCGTTCGGCGGCGGTTCGCGGCCTTAAGATCGTACAAATCCCGAGCCGTCAATTCGGGGACCTCACCGTCCGTCAGAAAGAAGATGACATCCGGCTTGGTTTGCAGCGCCGCCAGCAGTGCGCCCCGATGGAAGGCTCGTCCGGTGGGTTGTTGACTGTTGATAAACTGCCGTGCCAACCGGCGATTGCTTTCGGTGGCGACGAGGATGTTTTCCCCCTGCGCGGTCAGCGGATGGAGCTCGGAGTCATAGAAGATAATTTGGAATTGCTTGCTGGAATTCAGCCGCCGCAGACTGGCCTGCAACTCGGCGCGAGCGGCGCCGATCGTGTCACCCTCCTCCATGCTGCTGGAACAGTCGATGACATAACAGAAATACTTCCCTTGAGCCCGAACCTGAAAAAAACTGGTCCCATTGGGATCCCCGAACTGTCCGCCATCCCCCGCTTCACCTGCTCCGTCGCCTTCCGCGGCCCCGTCCCCCGGATTGTCTCCGGCCGGCAGACCTGGGCCGGCAGTGGTTGAAGCCAATAGCGACGCAATGGCCGAAGTTTTTTTACTGGGGCGTCTCGGGCCAGTGTCAAGATCTTCTGGCTCGGGCTGAACTGGTTGGGCATCGGCGGACGCGACTTCCGTCTCTGGCTCTGCCACGGTATTCGCGGGATCGGCGGGCATTTCTTCCGCCTCACCAGAGTCGGGATTTCCCGGTTGAATGGGAACGGGATCTTCGACGGTTTCGGACGGTGCTGTCGTGACAGTCACTGCTGAGCGACCCGGTGACTGATCTTCGCCAAACTGGGCCAGAATCGTCGTCGACCCCAAGCCTTTACCACTCTTTGATCCATCAGGAATTCCCGCGCGATCGAACCCCAGAACCAGACACAGGCACAGCAGACTGTGCACGCCGAGTGAAACCATCCAATACGGGAATACACGGCGCGACCGTGGCACCCGGTGGGGACTGCGGAGAACAGGCTCTCGGAGTGGTTTCACGCGGGGCTCGGATCATCAGGGAAGAATTCGGCAAATACTTCACCACAGAGAAACAGAGGAACACGGAGAATTACGGAGTTATCATCTCTGCGTTCCTCTGTTTCTCTGCGGTGCAAAATGATCTGCGTGACAGAAATTAGATGAAAACGACAGAGTGAGACTCATCATCCCAGCTTGAGTCTACGCCGAAGGATTTCCTCAGGTCAATTCGAGATTTCACCCAGTCAACCTCGCAGTCTGGTCCGAAGTGGCTGTAAAACCTGAATTTACCGGGTCCAACTTTCTTCGAAGTGTCTTTAGGAGAAATCGGGAACTCAGGAGAAATCCTCTTGATTCGAAACTTGGAACCTCTAGGATGATTGGTGCCGATTCATCCATATCCCTTTATCTTTTCGGCATCAAAACTTTCATTTTGTTGTTTCAAGACGCTGGATTTCTGGCTCGGCCTATCATTCCGGGCAGGGGATTGATCGACGCATGCTGCAGTACGACTTTGAAAACAGTCCAGGTTATTGGATGGTGATCGCGACGCGCGCGATGCGTCGCGGGATGGAAGCGGAATTGCTCAATGAAGGGATTACGCTGCGTCAATGGGAAGTGCTGGCCTGGCTGACGATTGAGCACGGGATGACTCAATCCGAACTGGCCGACCGCCTGGGAATTGAAGCCCCGACGTTGGCGGGGATTCTGGACCGGATGGAACGTGACGGCTGGGTCGAACGGCAAGCCTGCACCCACGATCGACGCAAGAAGCGCCTGCGAGCGACTGCCAAGGCGGACGCCGTCTGGCAGCACATGGCCGAATGTGCCTATCGCATGCGAGCTAAAGCGACGGCCGGCATCAGTGCGGAAGAACTGCTGCAATTGAAATCGGTCTGCGAACGAATTCGCTCGAACTTGGGAGATGTCTCGCTTCCAGCGCCACCAGACTCGTCCGATTGCCTGCCGGTGTCCACCAGCTCCGCGGGGACGGAATCCGATCCCGCGATTGAACTGGATACGACGTTGGAGTAGTCGCACTTAACTTGCGTTGAGCGCGAGAGCTGGGCCGGTCTGTGAGAGCTTCAGGAACATCCCGGCTAGACCGGGGCAGCCGGTTCGTTCCTGCAATTCGGCCAGCGTCCCTTCGCTGACCAGTCGGCCGCGATGCAGCAGGCCAAAGCGGTCGCACAGGTGTTCGGCTTCATCCAGGTGATGGGTGCTCAAGATCACGGCTTTGCCTTGGTCTCGCAAATGCGCCATGAATTCGTGGACCACCTGGCTGCCGAGGACATCCAGTCCCAGGGTCGGTTCGTCGAGCAGCATCACGGGGGGCGAATGAATCAGTGCCCGCGCCAGGTGCAGACGTTGCTTTTGTCCCGTGCTGAGCGTTCCGCAGCGGCGGTCGAGGAGCTCGGTAATCCCCAGTATCTGACTCAGCCGTTCGACCTCGTGGGCTGCATGATCGATCGGCACGCCATACAGATCGGCGAAGAACAATAGCATTTCACGCACGGACAACCACTGATAGACCCCCGCGCTGGCCGACACCAACCCGACTCGGCGTTTGACTTCATCGGGGTGCGAAGTCGAACGAAACCCTCCGATGATGGCCTCGCCCGCAGTGGGTTCCAGTAGCCCGAGCAACATACGAATCGTGGTTGTCTTGCCGGCTCCGTTGGGACCGAGCAGTCCGTAGACTTCACCCGCCTTCACCGCAAACGACACGTCATCCACGGCGAGCACGCTGTCTCCCTTAGGCAAGGGAAACACCTTGGTGAGGCCACGAACTTCGATCATATTCTAGTGCTTCGGGTTAGCGGATAGAACGCGAACTCAATGCCCACCAATCGGGGTACGAAGTCGGGATGGTCACCAACTTCCTGGAAAGCCAGCATCCATTGATAGATGCTTTAAACTCCCCGGAACCTGGGACCAGAGGACTCATCAATTGAGTTTACCATCTGGCTCAGTGATTTGCACTGACATCAGCCTTGACGGCAAATCGCAACGTGCTTCAGGTCGACGCTGTCACCGGCTATTTCTTTTCTGACCAAGTGTGCACAGTTACAATGGTGACATGCAGCGCGGCCGCGACAGTGACCATCGCATAAAACGGACACAGGTCACGATGCTCTTCCACGAAGTGACTAAAAATCGTGATTGCCGCATAGGCACCTACATACGCCACACCACTAACAATACTCATAACATGACTAGTTAACATGGCTAGCCCTCCGCGCAGTGCCTGTCGGACTGACCGGACTCACGACATCGCGAGTCGCAGTTGTGTCGTCTTGGTATGACAATTGCAGGAAGGGGTGCTTGACCTGACAATCAAATTCCGAACTATAGAAAACAAAAAACCACCAGCAGTCCGGCCGTCGAGTGTTGGCCGGTCTGTTGGTGGTCGAATTGTTTTTTGGCAACTCAACTCATCTGTCAGTTGTTGCACATGAACCCTTTTAGCTCAACCTTGGCTTGCGATTGACTGGCAAACCGAAAACGGCGATTGATCTGATGAATGGCTCCGCAGCTGATTCCGCGCTCCGCCGCGATCTCCTCAGTCGAGTAATCAAAATAACGTTGGAGAACTGGAACTGCAGACTGCCTTGGCGCCCAAGACCAAAGCGTGAAGTTCATGCCTGCTTGATCGGCATAACCCTTCGCTTCTGTTTCCGATCCATGATTCCAGGCGGTCTTCCCATCGATTCGGTTTTGATGCAGATCATCCAACCAGTCCGACTTCTTCCTGTTGATCCAATCTTCGACGGATTCTGCCAGTCGGTCCATGATCTCAATCGGGTAGGAAGCAGAAATGTTATCAAACATTCCCTTGGCGACTTCCTCAGGCGATTGAGTTCGAGGGGTACGCTTCTTACGGCGATACATGCCGACAGCAGTTCGATGAACGACAGTTGGCACCATGTCCAACAGGCAGTCACCCCAAGCCCGGCCGCGCGCTCTCGCAGGATCGTATGTCAGTCGGGATAAGACCAGCAGCGAATCCTGCTCCAGGTCTTCGATTTCTTCCCGGCTCAGATAGAAGGTGTGCCCTTCCCTCCATGAATGCGATCTCGTCTTGTCGATCAACGGTTTAACATAGTCATGCGGTATCATTTGTGGTTTCTCCCCTCAAAAATGAAACGAAACAAAACACAAGTCGGGCGCGCACTGCGAGCGCGATGCTGTAACAACAGCATGAAACGGCACGGAAGCAACTTGGCTGCGGTGCAAATATTCCCGTCAAGACAGCTATTGCTGGTCAAGCGCTGAAAACTGACGAGAATTTGGCGAGAGAGCGCGGAATAATGAGACAGAGCGTCCTTGTGTGCGCTATAGCCAAGTGAAGAACGAACACGTCACTAATAGAGCGTTAAGAAGCGACTAATAGTGTGTTGAGTCTGTGGACAATCGAATGCACACAGCGTGTCGCAACCAGGCAGTCAACGGGGTTATTCAGAATTGAATCGCCCGGCGCGGACTGCAATCGGCTTCCTCTAAACATGGAAGTCCCCTTGCAATCGACAGACGCGCGGCACACGACTGAGCGTCAGCGCGCACCGCATTGTAAGGCATTTTCAACGCGCGGTCGGAAACGCCGTTAAGAACACTGTATTTCACGTGTGTCAATCGTTGAACGCGCCGCCGCTAGATGGGCGAAGAGACGCTCGAGGATCGCACAAGGCGCGTTTCCAGGGCTGCTGGAAAACTGGTTGCTAATACTCGCTGTGGATTCAATTTGGGTAGGCCACTGGCAATGAGTGACAGGTGGTTGGCCCAGGTAGCTGTGGCAATTCTTCGAGGGGGGACCAGCCAAGTAAATAGATACGTTGATGAAAATTCGACTTTGTAGTCACTGCCAATGTAAAACTTTACTAGTCACATAAGAATTTATCGACGGAACTGGGGTGAATAGGTGGTCTGGGTTGGCATCTTGCGTTTCTTGGCAGGGATAAGGAGGCACTGACAGATGGCGTCTAGTGGGGATTCAGGGAATCAAAACGCATGAATCTGAAAACTGAAGAAGAATGTTGTCAGATTCCCTTAAGTGTCCAGCAATATTGTTGGCATCGAGGTTGTTGAATGCTTCGATTAACCCACTTCACTACGAGGAGCAGCAAGTCATGTCACACACCCAATTGGATCACGGTCGCAGTCAAAACACGAAGTCTTACCAGCGTTCACAGTTCAGGAATCAGAAGAAGCCACCAGAACATCTGGATCGTTCCGGCGTGGTCGTCCGCATGACGCTTGATGAAGGAAGCGACACGATCCTCGTCAGCTTTTCTGGCGAAGATCGGACCGGGCTCATCAATTATTTTGCGCAATTTGCGCGACAATGCGGATTGAATATCGACAGCGGATTCACGATGCGTCTGAAGCAGCGTTTTTCTGGAACACAATTCGTAATTGAAGGAAATCGGGAGCAAATCATGCAGTTTCAAAAATTGTTGAAGCAGTCGGAATCAGACCTGATTCCTGGAAAGCAGATCTTTCCGGCGAAGTTGTTCGAGATCGACCTCGAAGGTGACGATCGCATTGGGCTCCTCTCAGACATTACCTGTTTGCTGAAGGAACATAACGTGAACGTGGTGACGATGGGGCTCGATACGGAAGAGATAATTCCGGATGACTATGAAATTGGATCCGATACCGAATTAGTCCCACTCCCGAAGCGAGTGTTTATCAATCTCCGATGCGAAGTACCTCTGGAGCAATTGCAGTTCCTGAATGAGTTGGAAGAACAGCTCTCGCCGTTCTTCAAGCCTGGATGGCGGATCAAGATCAAAGAATGGACGCGAACGCCGCGCCACGATCCGCCTGATATTCCGCGATCGGTCGATCAAAACTAAGTCCGACCGCGGGTGAGCCGGTTGACTGACGTTCCCGGCTCACCTACGAGAGTCAGTTCCGTCGGCTTGGTGGCCGATGTCGTCACGCTCTTCAATTCAATCCACACCCATGGACCTAGACTGACGCGCCGCTGCTGGTGCGCTGCGGGTCAGGCAACGCCCTCGTATTCGGGAGAGATTTCATGTTTACAAGCTGTGAACGGCCGGCGATCAGGGGACTGTCGCCGCGGCAGATCCAATACGTTCGAGTCAGCGTCACACGACTGCGTCAATTACATCCTGAGCGACGGAATCTGCATCGTCTTCCGTCTGGAAGACTGGTGACACGAGTGATCTGCCGCTGCCTTGAGATCCATCCCGAACGGCAGGAAGAATACCTGCGTGGGCTGACTATACTCGGCCGAACTGATCGCGAGCGGACGCCCAGGACCAGACGAACCAATCGCGGCAATGCCAAGAATACCATACATCGTCGTTAGTCTGACGTCTGATCACCGGCCCGAATTTGAGAATGCCTCATTCGTGGCCGCAAGCAGAAGTGCAAACTCAAGGATCAACTTGGGCCAATAGCCGTGGTGCCATCAGCCCATCAATTACTTTTCGATCGCAGAAACGAATTTCTAACTCAGGAGCAGTGTCATGAAGAAGCTTGTCAAATTCGCGTTAGCCAGTGTGGTGGCCGTCAGTTTCAATCTCCAGTACTGTACCGCCAGTGACCGGTTCGATTTCCAGCGCGGGCGGCAGCAGTTGCCAGGATTGGCTGAGCGGGCGGCAGGGAATGACGCGGCCAGCGTGGTCGCGGCGGCCGACGGGGCAATCGGAGCCCCCGCAAATGTGTCAGCAGCCAATGCGATGGTTGCCCACGCAGAATTCCCGAAGGCACCCGCACTTGCAGTATTCGCGGTAGCCGAGGCAACGAGTCTCAATGCGGCTGCAGTCGCTGGTGAGGAGGCCAGGGCCGGGATTACGCCGTCTCGTTATGGCAATTGGAACGCAGCTTTGAGGGATCAGGCTGCGGACGCGAGAGCAACGCAATCCGTGATTGCCACGGTCAGGGCATCCAACTTCGAAGCGGATCAGACCAATGCGAAATTCAGAATTTCCGGACTCCGTGATCCCACTCCTGCTAGTGGTGATGCCGTGGCAACTCGCGCCGAAATTTTGGTGAATGCTGCAGGCGTCGCTTCGGCGCAGGTGGAATAGCAAAGGGCGTGTGGGACGAGACCGAGGTGCTCCATGATGGCGCCCCTCGGTTTTGCCGTTTCTTTGGATTTGCTGTGATCCATTTTCGCCGAAGGCGCTCGATGAAATCGCTCTCGCCTCCGACCAAATCGAGGCAAAATCTGACGAAACCAGTTTTTTGTCAAAATCTCGTGTTGCGCGAGGAGTGATTTCTCGCCCTGAAGGGTGCTGCGATTCTGGCGGATTGCCGCCGATCCTTTCCCAATAAGGGGTTAAGTCATGCCGACACGTCGCTCAATCCTGAAATCGTCCGCCCAGATGGGAGTTGCTCTCGCACTGCCGTCCGCACAGTTTGTCTCGCAAGGAGCGGCCGCAGAGGGGATTGAGGTGAACGATGTTCAATCTCAGTTGAATGCGACCCGAGTGCACGAAATCAGGAAGCCCCGTTCTGTTGACGACTTGCAGGCTGCACTTCGCGAGGCACAGCGTCAAGGGCGCACGATCAGCATTGCCGGAGGACGGCACTCAATGGGGGGCCAGCAGTTTGGAACCGACACCATGCTGCTCGATATGCAAGAATTCAAGGAGGTCGTAGCGTTCGACAGGATCCGCGGGCAGGTCACTGTTGAGGCGGGAATCGAATGGCCCGAACTGATCGCATATCTTCACGCACAGCAGGCAGGACAGAAAGAATCGTGGTCGATCCGCGAAAAACAGACCGGTGTCGACAAAGTCAGCATCGGCGGTTCACTGGCCTCGAACATCCACGGCCGCAGCCTGAAATCGCCGCCATTCGTCCGCGATGTCGAGTCTTTCGTGTTGCTCGACGCGGACGGAAAGCTGCGAACGTGCAGCCGTACCGAAAATCAGGAACTCTTCTCGCTGGTGATCGGCGGCTATGGACTGTTCGGCATCGTCGTGCAGGTCACGCTAAGACTTGCAAGGCGCATCAAGGTGCAGCGGATTGTTGAAGTCATTGCCGTCAAGGACTTGCTGCCATTAATCGATAAGCGGTTGGAGAGCGGTTTTCTGTTTGGCGATTGCCAGTATTCCACCGACTTGGATTCCGATGTCGAAGCACATCCCGGTGTCGTTGCCTGTTATCGGCCTGTGGCAATCGACACCCCGATTCCCGAGCAACAGAAGCAGCTTAGTCCTGCGGATTGGATGCACTTTTACAATCTGGCGCGTAACGACAAGAAGCAAGCGTTTGAGAAGTACCGTGCTTACTACCTCTCAACGAACGAGCAGATTTACTGGTCGGACACGCACCAGTTGGCTGGAGCCTTCGATGCGTACCGCAGCGCAGTCGATCCCCGTCGTGGAACGGAAATGATCACCGAAGCGTACGTCAGCCGAGAGAATTTTCTGCCGTTCATGACCCAGGTCCGGCAGGACTATATCGATCACCAGGTGGACATGACCTACGGTACAATCCGGTTCATCGAGAAGGACACCGAGACGTTTCTGGCCTGGGCCAAAGAGCCGTTGGTCTGCATCATTTGCAACCTGCATGTCGTGCACACGGATGCCGGTAAGCAGAAGGCCGCCGCTGACTTTCGCCGCATCATCGATCGCGTGATTGAATTTGGTGGCTGTTATTATCTGACGTATCATCGTTTCGCGACGCGGCAACAAGCGGCGACCTGCTATCCGCAGTTTGTCGATTTTCTCCGACTGAAGAAGAAATACGACCCACACGAGCGATTTCAAAGCGATTGGTATCGTCACTACAAGACACTGTTCGCGGACCAGTTGTGAAAGCATCCCGGCTGCTTCAAGCAGCCGGGATGCTGGTCACGTCAGGACTGCGTCGGCATCCGTTGCGAGGGCAAGCCGGTCGTTTGACTCAACAACTTGTGGTTGCGGTGAAACGTTCGCTCAACCCTGCCGCGCCACACGAGGACTCGTTTTCCCTCCGAGTTCTTCACCCACAGGCGATACGAACCACCCGGCCACGGGCACAGCCAGTCGGCCAGAGGCGCGATGCACATCGCCCACATTCCCAGCAGCAACGCTTCACCCAGACCACTCCGTTCTTCCCAACCGGTCAGGATGCAGGTCTGATTCTGCAACCGCAACGTCCTCGAATAGAATGGCATGAATCCGAATCGGTATTGCCACGTAATCTGACTGGCCGAGACGGTCGTCTGTCGAAACGTCCCCAGGATGACCAGCCCCACCAGGCAGCAATCGAGCTTGAAGCTGGGCGACCACGGGGTGAGGATCAAATAGCCACACCAGCCGCACGTCAGCGTCTTTCGCAGCCACAGCAGGGGGCGCGGGCGCAGAGTTACGGCCTGATCCCGGTCAGTGGCAACCGTATGAGATTGCGGCTGACGAAAATCAGGCTGCGCAGTCCCTGAGACAGCGCCGACCTGACTGAGGGCCGTCAGCTTCTCCGGAATCAGATTGAGGGCCATGGTTTCCATACCTATGACAACGTATGGAGCAGGGCGGTGGATCATTACTCTTTCGAGAGAGTTCAATGGCACCCACTTTGCTGTGTGATCCGTGAGCCGCACGGCGCTAGCCGCCGGTTTCTACAAGAAAAACAGTTACTTCAAAACCGGGGGCTAGCGCCCTGCCGCTCAAGGTGAGTCCCATTTGGCTAGCGCCCTCCGGCTGATTTGCTGTTTTCCAGAAGTTCACCCCTACTGTCCGATTCTCCTGCAAAGTCACTGTCGGCAAGGATCGATCCTTAGCTACTCGCACTGCGGTAGCTGCGTAGAGCGAATTGGAAGACAAGTCGCGAAACCAGGAGGCTGCCGAGTGCCGCGGCGATGGGGATCAGGATCAGCCAGGAGGGGGATAAGGCCTTCTGAATCAGGACCTGCGAGGGAACGGTTACGACCAGCAGGATCGGAATACAGTAGGTGAAGACTGCCAGTAACGCACTGCCTCCCCAGAGTGCCTTGCCGTTGTAGATGTCACGCGGGTAGCGGGCGAAAATCGTAATGTAAAACCAGAAGTCCTGCAGTCCTTGATTGCGGCCCATCCAGACGCTGGTCGCGGCCAGACTGATCATCAGGCTGTAGAAGAATGTCACGGCCATCACGATCAAACCGAGATACAGGCCCACTTCGATCACCCCGATCGGCAGACCCAGATTCCATAATGCATAGCCGAGTAACGTCAGCGAAAATGATAATTGGCTGAACGCCGCGAGGTCGATTTTCTCGAACGAGACCAGGAACTGCGTGTCAATTGGCTTCAGCAGGACAAAGTCGAGGTTTCCCGTCCGGATCGATTCGCTCAGGTTGGCACAGTTGGGCAGAAACAGAGCTTCCGTCAGCGTGTTGATGATCATGCTGGTCGCCATGAAGGCGAAGAATTCGTATCGCGTCCAGGTATTGATTTCGGGAACCTTGGCGAAGATCACATCGAACAGGAATATTTGCGATACAAACCAGATCCCTTCCGTCACCAGTTGAATCCAGAAGTTCCCCCGCATCGACAGTTCGCGAATCAGCGAATTGCGAAGGAATGTCCAGAAGACTCGGAAGTAGTGGGATTGGGGCAAGAGTCGGGGTTCCTCGTCAGGTAGCCCTCTTGCTCCGCAAGAGGATCGGCCGGACGTCTTTCGACTTCGTTAACCGGGACAAAGTTTCGCAACGATGGCAGTTCGTTTCCGCGCTCGGCTTTCCTCTCGCGGAGCGAGAGGGCTACTTAAACGGAAACAGCCGATTCGCTGCTTCCGCGGTCAACGGCGATCCATACTCACAGCCTTCAAACGCTTCGGCCAATTCTACCTGTTCTCCGGCGGGTCCGTAGGTTGCGACCAATTCTGCTCGGAATCGATGAGCGACCTTTCGGAGTCGTTCTCGGATCATACCCGCGAGCCACGCTTTCCGTTCCGCTGGGCTCGCCGGCACTTGATCCAGGATTCGTTGATTGTATGGCAGCCATTCAAAGAACTGCGACACGTGTGCCGCGTGCATGTCGACAATCGCCGGAAATACCGCGGTCACATCCACCACGACACTGGGCTTGAAGGGGTAGGGGTTCTGGAATTCATCGGACAGATAGGCGATGACCGGATTGACGGACAGATGCGGAACTTCGGGAACAATCGGTGGCACGGTCACCATGTAGGCGGCATCGCATACCAGTTGCGAGGTCGCCCGGTGGTCGGGATGGTAGTCGTTCGGCCGATGGGTCAGGATCAGATCTGGACGGAAGCGGCGGATCAGACCGATCATCTGCAACCGAGCGGGAATTGATGGCTCGAGCTGTCCGTCGTGATGGTCGAGGACCTCGTATTCGACTCCACAAACGGCCCCTGAAGCGAGCGTTTCCTGGGCACGAATGCGGGCGAGTTCGGGTCCGCGCAAAATGTGGTGGCCGGCATCTCCGTTGGTCACGCTGACAAACCGCACCACATGTCCTTGTTGTCGGTACAGAGCGCTGATGCCGGCGGCTTTGTATTCGCAATCGTCAGGGTGAGCTCCGATGACCAGGATCCGAAGCGAAGTTGATTGAATTGGCACGGTGCACGGCTTCTACATTGCTGGTGAATGAAGGAGGACAATTCATAATACGTTAGCAGCCAGAATGCCCTGCATCCAGTCGCGCACGAACAGGTCACGAATGTTGCCGGCAGGGATGCTGAATGACCGCCGGAAGGTCAGCGTTTTTCACGGGGACAAATCCGATTGAAAGGTGAACTTGTGGTGTGCGGTTTGATTTTGACAGAAAAATGTGACGACAGAAAAATGGCCTGACGCATCGCCAGTGCGTATTGCTAAGCCCCATTTTTCTGTCGTCGCATCTTTCTGTCACAATTCTGCTGATCATTGGAAAACAACAAAAACAGGGCAGGCATCGATCCATCGACACCCACCCTGGTTGATATCTGTCTGAGTTGTTTGTTGCAGCCCGCCATGCGGATTTCGTTAGAACCCATAGCCCACATTGGCATGGACATGAGGCAGGGCTCGGGGCAGGATGGGGCCGCTTCCGCCGTTGCCGTAGTTCAAGTACCCCGCACGGTGTTGTGCGATTCCGGTACGGACATCGACGACGACTAAGTCCAGGAATCCACCCTGATATTCCACCGAACTCAACACCGCCCGATTGTAGCTCGAATCATTGCTGATCGGATGATTGTTGATCCGGACGATCATGTCACCGGGTTCCAGTCCCAGGCGACTGGCGAAGCCGCCATAGGACACCGAATCGACCACCATGCCGAAGCCGTACTGTACGTGTCCCATGAAGCCCAAACGGGGGATGACTGGAGTGGGGTAGCCAATCACTGGGGGCAGTTGAGGACGCAAATAAGGTCGGGGTTGAATTTGCAGTGGAACGACTGGCCCTGCGAAGACGTTGTTGGTTCCAACGAGAGAAACCAAAGTGACGGCCAACAGTCCCATTCCGGTGGTAAAAATTCGAGTCTTCATGATCCATTCTCCTGTGTTTATTCTGAGGTCAGTGACGATTTCAAGGATTTGCCGAACTCCGTTCGTCGAATCACTGTGACTTCAGAGTCTTGTGGTTCGTTGTTCGACGAAAGATTGAATTGCACGTAGCGTGCCAAATTGATTTTATGCATGGATATCACAGTTTTTTGAGTTGTAAGATATTTATTTAAAATATGTTATGAATTTGTATTTGGTTGCTTTGCAGAGATTGTTGAATGCCTATTGCACTTGTGGATGAATTCACTATGATTCTGTTTTGTTGTCTGTGTGATAACACTCTCCTGTTTGGCTCGTAGAAAGTGATTAATCGCTCTGAATCAGTAATGAGCGGATAAATACGGCCGCGCAAATTGAAGGGAGCGCGAATGAAATCCCATTGGCGCTCCCTTCAATTCGCGCGGACATACTACTTGTGCGATCTGTCTTAAAGCCCCGGATGTCGGTTGATCTGGCGTTTCGAGCGGCAAGAAAACGCTTCGCGGAAGGTGCGACAGATATTCGAATCTAGATTTGCTGATGATTGATTGGCCGCCTTCTGATTCCCGGGTAAGGCAGATCAGACTGGCGTCGATGAAATTCCCGAGCTAGAATTAGAGTGTCGCGTGTACCAGAGCGTCTGGCGGTTTATGGACGTTGGGAAATGCGAGTTTTTCAGTACGATTTCTCGCGGAAAAGCAGGGCGATTGGCCGTGGATTCCTCGGCACATCTGAATTCGCTTTCGCGGGCAGCATAACTCCAGCCTCAGGAACACAGGGATTGAGGCTTTGGAGTTTATTTGTTTTTGAGGCCGATGCATGATGCACCGCGGTGCGGCAATTACGGTTGGACACTATGTAACTGAGTAGAAAAAGTTGGACCCAGAGTTGCCGGAATCCCTGAAATTCCAGCGATTTCTCGCCAAGGTTTTTCTGTTCGGGGACTTAATCCGGTAAAATTGCGATTGGCTGCGGTGCGAATTCTGGCGGGATATTGTTTAGTCGCTCACCCGATGCTTTGTCGGTGACAGGAAGGGCAGTTATGCAAGTTGCAGTGACGTGCAAGCACGGGACGATTTCTCCGGAGACCCAGGAATACCTTCGCAGCAAAGCCGAAAAGCTGCTGAATTTTTTCGAACGTGTCACCGCCATCAGTGTGACAGTGACGTTCGATAAGACACGCTGCCGCGTTGAAATCCTGGTCGATGCCGAACACAAACATGACTTCGTCGCCCACGACGAAGGGGACAACGTCAACGCCACCTTTGATCTGGCGCTGCACAAAATGGAACAGCAAATCAGGAAATACAAGGAAAAAGTTCAGGATCATCGGGGCGATCCCACGATTCGCGGTGCCGCGCCCGCCGAATAGAGCGGTCGAGATTCTGTTCGACAGCAGAGGTCTGATGATACTCTACAGATTGCTGCGATCGATGAGGATCGGGACGTGGGGCGAACACTGACAGACGCGGAACATCAAGCACTCAATCACTGGATTGAACCAGTTCAGTATTCCGGCCGTGACGTGGTCGTCGCGGTTAGCCCGGAATGAAAAAGGAGCCGTCAATGAAGTTAACCGACTTCGTCGTGCCGGGAGCAGTCATCCCGAGTTTGCAAGTCAACAGCAAAGAGGCCGCCATTCGCACGATGGTCGATAGCCTGGTCCAGAATGGCAACATCAAGTCCACGGACGCTGATGGCATTGTCGCCGCAATTCTCAAACGCGAAGAACTCGGTTCCACCGGCATCGGCCGCGGCGTCGCCGTACCGCATACGAAGCATGGATCAGTCGATCGGTTGATCGCCACGGTCGCGATTTCACCCACTGGCGTCGATTTTGCCAGCCTGGACGGTGAAGACGTCTTTATACTCTTCTTGCTCGTATCGCCTCCCGATCGTCCTGGCGACCACTTGCGAGCTCTAGAAAACATTTCGAGGCATCTGCGAAACGACAACTTTTGTGCATTTCTGCGGCAATGTAAGTCCGCTCAAGCCATTATCGAGTTGTTGGAAGAAGCCGACAGCAGCCAACTTGCCTGAAGCTCAACACCCGCGATGTCGAACAGCCCCGGCGACTGTAAGTACACAGAATAACTTGGCCCTAATGTCGTCAGAATCTCTGAAGAAGAAGCAATTCTTCGCCTGGATTTTTCTGCGGTAGCACTTAGGGTTGTCGGATTGCGATAGTAAACTAATTTGTTGCCGCCGTGGTTCGCGGTGGTGATCGACCCATCAGGCATGCTGGTTAGGAGTTCCGCGCTACTCCGTGCCCGGCAAATCTCAACGTGCGTCGTCTCCAGGAATCAATGCCGTTCACCATGGCCACCGCCGTTATGGACTCCAGTATCATCAGCCGAGAAGTGATCGTGGGTCTGGAAGAGGGGTTACATTTGACCCCTCTCCGGTCACTCACGCTATTGGCTGAGAAGTTCACGTGCGAAATCTCGATTCACAAGGGAGATCGCAAGGTGGACGCCAAAAGCATGCTCGACCTGATGACCTTGATGGCCGAGCACGGTACCCAGTTGCAGCTCTGTGCTCAGGGGCCGGACGCAGTGGCGGCCATACAGGCGCTGGGGGAATTGTTTGACAACAACTTCCGCCCCAGCGACCAGTGCTAGAATTCCTTCAACAGATTGCCGTCTGCGCGGTTCATCAAGTCTTTGAAAACTTGAGCGGAGATGTTCTCGCTGATGAACCGGACCGCTCCGTCGCCCATGTTAAAGTGCGCACCCCCCACATGCGAACTGCTGAAGCCCCCGACCTTCAATAAGGTTGGATTCACACCGTTTCCGACAGGTTGCGCTGGTGCCGCAGCGTTTGGTGGAAGACCGCCCCCGATGCCACCGGACGGCACGATTTGCAGGTTCGCCAGACGTTCGGAGTTGATTTTGGTGCCACCGTTTCTTAATGAGGCCCGGGTTCCCGCCGCCCAACCGTTCAAGTCCCCGATCCGCAGTTTTTCTCCCACGAAGATCGTATTTGACGAACCATCTTCGATTTCTTCAAACCGGATGCTGCTGTTCAGAAAGAGGACGCCGTTGTTGTCGGTATTAATCGGGGCTTCCGAATCGTGGTGGGCGCCGGAATAACTGGTCTGTCCATTTGCCGAACCATTGGGATCCGAAGGACAAATTAAGACGGACAGAAAGACCGATGTGGGTGCGGCATTTTTGGGATCGTAGGCTCCCACGGAGAAGTCGATCTTCTGATACACGTTCCGCTGATCCAGGTAGGGCAGGATCTGGACAATCCAGCCCATATGGTAGCCGGCCGTTTCGGTCTTGATCGGACCGGTGGGATTCACGCAACCCGGCGGCAGTCGTTCGTGGGCCATGTCATAGTTCTGCAAGGCCAATCCGACCTGCATCATGTTGTTCTTGCATTGTGATCGTCGTGCGGCCTCGCGGGCCTGCTGCACGGCCGGCAGCAGCAGGGCGATCAGCACGGCGATAATGGCGATGACCACCAGTAACTCGATCAACGTAAATCCGCGCGTCTGACGTTTCGCGAGGGGCCGATGGCCGGTGAAGTGTAATGTCATGATCTCATTTCCGTTTTGTGAACGAAGCTTGCGGTATGTTTTCAGTTGCGGTTTTCGAATCTATTTGGCTGGCCCGTACTACCAGTCGGCGGGCAGGCTACCGTCCGAGCGATGAATCAAATTCTGCAAAATGGTTTGGGCTACGGAATTTCCCATGAATCTCACCGAGCCGTCTCCCAGGACGAATTGCGCTCCTGGGGAACCGTGGATGCTACAGAAGCCGCCGACTTTGGGTAACGCCGGCTGCAGAGGGACGTCCGGTCGCGGACCGGTAAATTGGTTGGCCAACGTGGAACCGCCGAATTTTTCTGTGTTGATGTGTACGCCCCCATTTCTCAACGTCGAGCGCGTACCGGAAGCCCAACCATAGACACCGGAATTGATCAGTTTTTCTCCGACGAATGCCGTGTACGATAACCCATCATCGATGTCGTCCAACTTGACGCTGCTATTCAGGAATAGGACGCCGTGATTGTCGACATCAATGGGGGCTTCGACGTCGTGGTGACAGCCCGCGTAATTCGTCCCCGGAGTATTGCCGTCAGGGGATGAAGGACATCTGAGCACGGGAATGATTGCTCCGACGGCCGCAGCATTGCTGGGATCATAAACATCTTTCAAGAAGTCCAGCTTGTAATAGGTATTTCGCTGATCCAATTGAGGTAGGATTTGTACGATCCAGCCCATGTGGTAGTTCGCCGATACAATATTGACGGGCTTAGCTGGCGCCGCGTTGTCTGCCACACCGGCCGCGCCTCCGGGTGGTTGCGTGGGATCCTGGCCGGCGACGTCGATCACGCTGCCTGGCGGTCCGGCAAGGGGACCAGCGGGGCGGAAGCCTGCCCCTTCCCCATACAGCGAAACTTGATATCCGCCGGGTCCGTCGACAATTGGTCCCGAGGGATTAACGGTTCCCGGCGGCAGCCTTCCGTGCAGGTTCGCGTAGTTCTGCAGTGCCAGGCCAATCTGCATCAGGTTGTTCCGGCATTGTGACCGACGTGCCGCCTCGCGCGCCTGCTGCACCGCTGGCAGCAACAGCGCGATCAGCACCGCGATGATCGCAATGACCACTAGGATCTCGATCAGGGTGAACCCTAATGCCAGATGCGTTCTTCGTGGAATAGTGGATTTGGAAGTCATAGTATTTCTGTTCATGGCTTTGCCGTGCGCCATGTTCGTTGACGAGTGACCTGCACTTTGCGATCGGAATTCATGGGAAACTCTGCGATGATTGAGACGTCCTTCGTGCCCGCCGAGGTCTCAGCAGTCGGAGTCGTAACACTGATTCTCACCCGTCCCGCATCTGCTCCGCCCAGTTCAGTGGCGGGAATTTCCCAGGTCTCCCCTTTGTATTCGGCATCGCTTTGCAATCGTGTCAGTGCCAGTGACCAGCCAGATTGTGCCAACCAGTCGGCTTGTGCCCGGCGTCGCTCCTGAATCATGTGTCGCGATCCCATCAAGGCCATCCGGGCCAACGTAGCGCCGATCGCCGTGACGAATACCAGGCAGACAATCGCCCAGATGGAAACGGCTCCACGGCGTTGAGATGCTCGGAATTCGAATGTTGCAGGACGCGGTGACATATTCTATTGACCGATTTCGTTTAGGAATTTGTTTTCAAAGTTTGTCGCGCCCGACGACGGCGTCGATCCGGATCTCTTTCGAAGCGGGCGCGGTCCCCTTGTTCGGACCAGGTTCGAGAGTATCGACGATCAATGTCAGCAACCGTGGTGTCCCGGGGGTCTCCACGCATTGAAACTCAGTCTGTGACAAACGCCAGGGCTCAAGCCTTGCCGATTGGCTGGCCCGCCGTTCCGTCCGCAGCAGACCCTGAGGTGTTTTCTCATATTGAATTTGATGTGCGTCGCCGACCGTGATCAGCAAGAGCGGCTTGGTCGGGATGTCAGCCCCGAGTTCGACAGCGGTTGCCGCGTGAATGTCAGAGCGGAACTGTCTCGCTAATCTTGAGACCGTCTGCAGCCGTGACACGTGCTCAATGCCGTTCCGCTCTGAACGCAGCATGGCCGCCAGGGTTTTCACTGCAATTCCAGTGATAGCGGCCATGACGGCGACTGTGACCAGCATTTCGATCAACGTCCAGCCGTTGCGACCAAGGTGGCTTCGAACTCGGAGGACGTTCGTAGCCGTCCTGCGCCCCCTAAAGGCGTTGGTATCTACACCGGTGGTAACGGAGCAAAACGCGAAAGTTTTAGCTCCCCTCGCCCCGGTACTCCGGGGAGAGGGGCTGGGGGTGAGGGGTTTGGCAGTCTGGCGAGCATCAACGCAGGTTTTCCAAGGATTCATAAAACGAACGCAACTCGCAGAAAGAGATGCCCAAAGGTTTGCCGAGCCCCCCTCACCCCCAGCCCCTCTCCCCCCGAGTACGGTGGGCGAGGGGAGATGAATACGTGAAGCAGGGCCAATTCCCATCAAATGCGGGAGCTCTCGTCGCTGCGATCCAGTTCCGCTGACCGCGAGTAGCTCATTCTGCCTCGGTTGTGCATGCCGCAGACTCTGCATCATGGGGTCTCCTTTGATGCAAAGATCCAGGCGGACATCCGTAGCGGGGGTCTCTCGGCCTGGCCTCGGTCCTGCCACTTGAGTTCCGCATCCAACCGTTTGGCCGTTGCCGGTTTTTCCACTTCATGCAGCGTGATTTTCAATTCGCCGTGAGGCAGCGAGTTTGCAGCGGTTGCGGATAGTTGAACTTGTTTCACCGTTTCGGCATTGAGTTCGGACCAGGGCCGTGCTGTCAGTCGTTCGAATTGGTTATTGAGCTCCTCCGTGGCGAGTAGCACCCGTTCGGCCGTTCGTCGATTGGAATTCACCGAGACCAGAACGGTAGCCGCCAGGATTGTGGCGGCTCCGATGGCAATCGCGGCGATCATGGCCTCCAGCAACAGACCACCACGCCGCCGGCTGGCCATGCCAGTCGATGCCCGTTTGCGGCGATGGCGAACGAGCGGCCTGAGACCACGATGCTGGAATCTGGATGACGGTAACAAGTTCACAACAAGACCCTCGAACACTGCTTATAAAACGCTAACAAAACCTCTGCGGCACCCCGAAAACACTGGATTTGCTTTGTCAAACTGGTGCCCACAACCGGTTTAGTTAGGGACTCTTAGTCAAAACTCAAGACAGGTCATTCAACAACTTTACCAGGGGCATGAAAAATCCGGCTGTCACCATTAGCACCACGAAGCCCAGAGCGACAACACACACCGGAAATCCAAATTCCAAAAACATCTTGAGGCGATACCAGAACTTCGCCTCGGCTGATTCAGCCAATTGCTCCAGACACCAGGGCAGATTCTGGACTCGCTCGGCGGCACGGATGAACGGGATATCGGCCCGCCGAATCAGTCGTTCCGCAGCCAGGCAATTGGCGAGCTCGGCGCCCTGCTGCAGGGATTGATGGATATAAGCCAGGCGCCGGCGGACTGTGGCGCGGGGATGAGACCACATCATACCCTGGATTCCCGCCGCGAGTGGCCGTTTTTCACGGATCAGCAGTGCCAGACCGCGCAGGACTGGAGGGCCATTTATTCGGGGAGCCAGCCAATTGACTAACGGCCAGTCCCGTTCCCAATCACGTACATTCAACACAATGACCAGCACGACTCCGCCCAGACTCGCCAGGAACATCAGGAAGAAGACTCCGGAACTGGGATCCATCACATCTACGACTAATCGAGTCAACGCAGGGAGTTCGGTGCCGAAGTCTTCGAAAATCTTCTTGAATTTCGGGATGATGTAATAACACAGGAAACCCAGAATCTGCGGAATGGCCATGAGCGGAAACAGCAGCAACAAGAAGGCCTGTTGCGCGCTGATCAAATCGCTTTCGCGTTCGTTGCGCCTGGTGTAGCTAAGGGCGCAATTCTCCAGGGATTCGGCGAGGATGTTGGCTTCTTCGCCCAGGCGAATCATCATGACGATCGACAAGGGCATCAGTCCCGGCTGCCGTTCCAGTGACGTCGCTAAGGAAGATCCGGCGTCGAGATTCTCCGAGAGCAATTGCAGACGCAGGCGCTGCTGGCCCCACAAGCCATCTGCCGCAGCCAGGACTTCCGGACCGAGCGGCAGCTTTTGCCGGACGGCAATTGCTAACGTCCAGACCAGCGTGCTCTGACGACTGAGGCGGGCCATATGCATCAGGTGCCACAACAGCGGGGCGCTCATTACCAGAAACATGCCACCCGTCGACAGACTGAAGAACAATCCAGTCCAGATCATCGCCATCGTCCAGCGATTCCAACGCAATTGGCGATAAATGGAAATCCGGGCTTCCAGGTCTGGCTCAAGTATCAGTAGCAGTATCCCCACCAGGCCCCAGACCACGGTGAAGAACAAGAGAAACGTTGCCAGAGTGATAATGAGCGATTCGTCAAACTCAACTGAGTTCCGCAGCAATGGGACCATGTTTCCCAGGCTTTGGCTGTTGGCGAGCAGTACGGCGCAACCGAGTGCAGTCGCCGCCGACAGCAGATGGTCGATAGCTACGATGCGTAGGAAACGGCGGAGCGAATCACGGCTGGTTTCCTGCCGCACATTGCGGATCATGAACGCCAGAATGATCAGTCCCAATCCATACATCGACGCAAACATCAAGACCGTCAGTATGGACAGCAGGCCCGATAGCAAGATGAGTGGCAGAATGAGAAACATAGGTCGAGATCTAATTAACGCTAACAAAACCTCTGCGGCACGAAACGAGTCTTACATTTTTCCAGTCAAACGAGTGCCCACAACCGGTTTTGTTTGGGGTCCTAACTTAAATCATTCAACAACTTGATCAACGGCGGAAAAACCGTCAGGACATAGGCAACTACACTGACGACCGCCGCAGTCAACAGCAGGGGTTCCATCAATGGCATTGCGGCCAGTGACAAAGACTTGGCTCGGAGTTCCAACAATCTGGCCATCGAGCGTAGCGGTGGTCCGCCCGAACCCCCATGTGCCGCGAACCGCAGCATTTGTTCCAGGTGCGACGGCAATCCGCGCACTCGTCCAGCAGCGGTGATGGCGTCTTCGCCTTGCCTCAGCCGGGCCGCAATCTGACTACAACAGTCCTGCAGATCGGCATCATTAATGCCCCCACCGGACCAGCTTAAGGCTTGCGGCAATGGCACCTGCGATTCCAGCATGACTGCCAGCAGTCGGGCCAGTTCGCTGAGCGAAGTCAGCCGATACATCGAGCCGATGATGGGCAATCCGCACCACAATCTCTGACGCGTCTTCGCAGGCAGGGCGAAACAATAGACGACGATTCCGATTGCCATGATGACAGGCAGTGACAGCAAATAGAGCCCGTTCCACGACCGCAAGATCCGGGATAACTCGATCAATTGTGCCAGGAGCGGAGAAATCTGGACTCCAAAATCCGCGAAGATCCCCGCAAACTCGTGTGTCACGAACATCAACAGAAATAACCAGAATCCACCGATTGCACAGATCATCAAGATGGGATAAGTCAGCAGCAGAATTGTGCGTGCCCGCAGATCGGCGGTCGTCGCGGCAGCGCGTACCGACAAGCTCAGTAAATGGTTGATGGCGGCCGGAGGCAACCCACTCCGCATGATGGAGGCGACCGAGGAGGGGAGTCGCAATTGGGGATCGGAGAGAACTTTCTGCAGTGGTTCGCCCGATTCCAGGGCATCGCAAACCCGCATCAAACGATGTCGCAGGTGTTGGGAAAAGATCTCTTCTGCAAAGGCCCGTAACGATCCGACCAGCGGGAGTTCACTCTGCGTGGCCAGGCTGATTTGCTGAGTGATGACTGCGGCTTCCGCTGCCGACAGTGGTCCTTCCGTTGGTTCGGCCTGCAGTAACTCCTGCACCTGCAAGCCCTGCTGCCGCAGGGCCTCGCGCACCAGAGCTGCGCTCGCCCCATCGACGTCGCCCGTCAGCGGCAAGCCATCAGCATCAACGGCAGTGTAACGAAATCGTGGCATGAGAAGAGTGTCTGTCGCGTCCGGAAGAAAGTGAGATCAAAACGTCGTAAACGGGTCGGATTAACCTCACCTACCTCATGGAGTCGGAGTTAAGTTGCTGGTACAAAGCGCGTAGTGGCAGTGCCATGCTGAGTGAATAGACCATGACCGAGCCCCAGCCCAGAGTGATAATCAAAGCCAGCGGTAGCCACATCTTGATCATGTCCGCGCGAAAGGTCGCTCGACTGCGATAAACTTCGGTGCCATGTCGCAGCGCGTTTTGAAAGGCCGCCGGCTGTTGGGCCGAGCCTAGCGTCCACCGCAAGTAGGGCGGAATGCGAGTCCGGGGTCGCAGGCATTCGGCCATCGACTTACCGCTTTTCAATTCCTCAGACACGGCGTTCATTTGGCTGTGAATTGCGGAATTGCCGGTCGCATTAGCAGCTAGATTCATCGCGGTGGGAAGAGGTACGTGGTGCTCCAGCAATGTGGCTAACAAGTCGCAGAAATTCGCCCAGTGCCAATAGCCGATAACGCTGCGCAGTCCCGGAATGATCCGCAATATCGCACTGGGACGACGGTCTGGCAGGAAGGAAAAGCGGCCCCAATACAGCCACCATCCGGCCAGCACGACAACGATGCCCGGCGGAATCCAGATCCAATCCTTCCACGTTCGGCCCAGGAACGACAGGAACCTTACAAATGGATCATCCAGGGGCGCGAATTCACCCCAAATCTGCTGCCAGTGCGGTACTGTTTCGATGACAAATGTCAGGAAGAGTACATAGGCCAGCAGAAAGATGATGAGCGGATACATGAACGCGAACTCGATGCGGTGCCGTAGCTCGAGACCCTGCTGAGCAAAGCGAGACATGGCCTGCAGAGCCCGTGGCAAGTCGCCCGATTTCAATCCGGCGTCGACGACCGCCAGATAGACACGCGGCAAACCAGGCAGCGTCGATGACAGCGAATCTCCCAGAGTCTTCCCTTCCTCCAGGCGGTTTGAGATCTCGCGGCTGATCTTTCCCAGAGCGGTCGGCACATTGCGGCTCAGTTCTTTCAACCCCAGTTGCAGCGGAACACCCGACCGCACAAGAGTCGCGATCTCGTCATTCAACGCGATCAACTGCTCCGGGGTGATTGAGAGGCGTGCGTCCGACATTAGTTCATTTCTCCCAGCCCTAACACTCGCCGAATTTCGGCCGGACTTGTCAGGCCCGCATGAATCGCCTCGGCGGCACGTTGCCACCGAGTGACCATTCCGGCCTCTCGGGCCAAGGCTTCCAATTGGGACGTGTCGTTTCGTGACAGGATGGCTCGTCCAATTTCCGTCTGATCAGGAAGCAACAACTCAGAGAGTGCGATTCTTCCCGAATACCCCGTCCCGTGACAATGCTCGCAACCCACTGGCTGCTGAAATACCTCGACCGGTAAACCCAAGGCATCGACCGGATTTGTGCCGGGCCGACTGCACGCACACAGTTTTCGCACCAGTCGTTGGCAGACCACGGCCAGCAATCCGCTTCGCAGCAAATAAGGTTCAATCCCCATTTCTGAGAGGCGACTGATGACTCCGGCAGCGCTGCCCGCATGGAATGTGGTCAACACCAGGTGCCCCGTCAGGGCCGCTTGAAATACGATTTCGGCCGTGACTTGATCCCGAATTTCGCCCACCATGATCACTTCCGGATCCTGCCGCATCAGTGATCTTAATCCCGTCGGCAGATCGAATCCTGCCGCCGTATTCACTTGCGACTGCGAAACCCCCGGAATCACGGCTTCAATTGGGTCTTCCAATGAAACTAGACTCCGTTGCCCCTGCGTTTTGTCTGTGATTTCACGCAAGCAGGCGTATAGACTGGTTGTCTTTCCGCTGCCCGCCGGTCCGGCGACGATAATCGTTCCATTAGTGGCCTGAACCAGTTGAGACAATTTGTCAGAGACATCTGTTCCGAGCCCCAAACTGTCCAGACGCTGAAACTGCCGGCTCTCGCCCAGCAAACGAACCACCACTTTTTCGCCAAACAGCGTGGGGAAAGTACTGACCCGCATTTCGATGGAGGACCCCGGTTCGCGGATCCGGCCCTCCTGGGGAATTTCGGTCTGGTACGTCAGCAAATCTGACAGGACTTTCAGTCGGGCGACGATGCGGGGAATCAGTTCAACCGGGAAAGACCAGACACTCTGCAAGACCCCATCGATCCGCCAGTGCATCTGCAGGCCTGTTTCGGCGGGGATGAGATGGACGTCGCTGGCCCCCGCCGCCCGAGCGGTCGTAAGCACCTGTGATACGATGTCGGGAACTAATTGCGGATCGCTCGGTGGTCGCTTGGGAAGCGATTTTTCAAATACCGACCGCAACGATTCTGCCATTATTGAGACTTGTTACCGTAAAATGACAATTGGTAAGTCGCCAAGGAAATCCTCAAATGTCAGAGATCAAAAAATCGGTACAATTTGTCTAAGAACCGTCCCAGAATTGCTTTCTGGCTGTAGCGACGGTCGAATCTGTGGTATTCTCAATTCGTTCACCATCTCGTTCTCGATTTTGCTCGTTCTTGTTTTTGAGTTTCGTAAAGCGTGTTTGTCTGGCGTACGAGGAAGGTTCCTCTCACGTTATCAGGATGGGCACGGCATCGACGGCCGAGAAGATCATCCCTGAGGAGCATGCTCAGCCATTAATGGCCAGGAGACACCGAATGCATTTGCGGTTTGGACGGAACTTCTATTTTTCTCTGTTAACCTCTTGCCTGGTATTGTCATTCATGCCCTCTGTTTTCGCCGAAGATCAGCCCAAACCGGCCGCTGAAGATTTTCAGAATCTATCCAACGGCAAAGACTTAGATGGCTGGCAAGTGTATCAGGGAGAACTGGGAGCTTGGGAAGCGACAGCCGATGGAATCAGTTGCACCAAAGAAGGTGGCGGCTGGCTGAGAACAAAAAAGGTCTACAGCGATTTCACTCTCCGGCTGGATTATAAGATCCCCGAGGGGGGCAACAGCGGTATCGGGATTCGCGTTCCCCCGGAAGGTCAGGTCCATCAGGCGGGCATGGAAATCCAAATCCTGGACGACGATGCTCCGGCTCATAAGGATCTGAAAGCCGCACAATACACCGGCAGTTTGTACTATCAAGCCGCTGCCAAACGTGGTGCCGCCAAAAAGCCGGGCGAGTGGAACTCCATGGAAATCAGTTGTGCGGGTCATCACGTCGTGGTCACCTTAAACGGTCAGGTGATTAATGACGTGCAATTGAATGAGTTTACCAAAGCCGAAGCCCCCCAAGACTATTCCCCTCTTGCGGATCGTCCACAAGTTGGTTTCATAGCACTCCAGAGTCACGGGTCGCGCGTCGATTTTCGAAATGTCCGGGTCAAGAATCTGACCCAGCAGACGTCGAGTGGTCTGCAGTTTTATGACATGAAGGTCGGAACTGGTGAAACTGTTCCGTCAACTGCTACTGTCGAAGTCCATTACACGGGTTGGCTGACGAACGGAAAGAAATTCGATAGCAGTCGGGATCGGGGTGAGCCGATCTCGTTTGGATTGAACCAGGTGATCCGGGGTTGGACCGAGGGGGTTACCGGAATGAAAGTTGGGGGACGGCGCAAATTGGTGATTCCGCCGGATTTGGGATACGGTAAACGAGGAGCTGGAGGAGTCATTCCGCCTGATGCAACCCTGGTCTTCGATGTGGAAGTCCTCGAACTAAAATAGAATATCACTGATGACGGCATAGAATGTAGGAGTATCAGGCTGAGGACTGATCAGACGAATTGATCGTCTGCTACCAGAGTCCGGGCACGACGCTGACAGCCATTCACGACAACAGAACTTTTCAACCTCCGGTGTGAAAGTATGTCAGTTTCGATTCGTGGTTGCCCGGCCTGTAGTGCCATGCTGATCGGTGATTCGCCGAGTTGTCCACACTGTGGACATGTGCTCGATGCGCATCGCGCGGCGTCTGAGTTTCTGGATCTGATTCCCTCCGGGGAATTGACCATTTCAGAAGCGGAAGATGAGCAGGCCTGCAAACAATGTGGTGAGATGGTGCGTATTGGCCTGGTACGCTGCTGGCACTGCGGCGCATTTACCAATTCCGACATCGAGGCTACCTATCATCGGATGCAGTCTAATCCCGCGCCGATTATGTATAGCGATGTGGGGAACGTGCATCCGGAAAAACCGCCCGAACATGCCGTACCGTTTTCGGCTGGCCCGGAAGATGACGGCGGTTTTGAGCTGGGAGCCGAATACGGCGCGCCCATGACGGGTGGCGATAAAGCGCCGCAGCCGACAACGGCGACTTACAACTATCGAACGGCGGCTCCCGAGGAAGCCGCCAATTCCGGCGATGACGATGATTTCACGCTGGCAGCCGAACCACCGGCGCCCGAAGTTTATACCCCCGCGCCTCCTGCAGTTGAACCGTCTCTGGATCCGGCCCAGCAGCAATACGATCAGGCCGCCTACGACCAGCAGGGTTATGATGCGCAGCAGTATCAGATCCCCTGGGGTTACAAACTTTCGGCAGATGGTACAGCCTATGAGATCGACTACGAGGCCTGGCAGGCGGCGGGGTTAGATCCCAACGCACAGCCAGGGGAACTTGGCTACTACGATCCATATGCTGCTGCGCAGAACTACGAAGGCGGAGGATACGCAGTCGAAGGGCAGGCGCCGGCTGCTGGTGAGACAGCTCCCGCTGGTGAAACGCCTGCTAACCCCGCCGCTGCTGACGCGGCCGCTGCCGGTCCAGTTCATGAGATACCAGATGTGGCACACTCGGTTAGCACCGGTGGAGAAACTCTGCTGGCCGCCGCGATGGCCGAGGAAAAGGAATCGGTGCAACTCCGCAAGGCAGGAGCGCGCCGCCGCGTGAATGCTCAGGCGGCGCTGCCCGGCTCATTTGTTGTCTTTTGCCCCAATGGGCACCGTGTTCAGGTTCATGAACGGCATCGTGGTCGAGCTGGCCGCTGCCCGAATTGCAAAGCCGTCTTCTTCGTCCCAGCGCTTGATCCTGCCGCGGCTGCCGCAGCTGCTCCGACTGGTGCCGAAGCCACCCCCGATGCCGGAAAATATCAGGTCGGTGATTACAAGTTCTGGATGTTCGATTTGCGGCTGCATACGATTAACCCGCTAAAGCTGAAGCTGAAGCCCGGTGCAATGGCCGCCGAATACGATATCGCCGATGTGGCGTTCACCGCCAACAGCATGCTCGTGGCGAATATCTTCAAACGCGCGGGGACATTCGCCGCGATGCAGGAGAAGAAGAAGAAGCCGGTCACCCGTCAGGCGATAGGCGACTACCTGCAGACAAAGAAGCCGCTGTCCGGACTTCCGGTTCCATTTCAAACATTGGTGACCGCGGAGGAAGCCAACCAACTGAAGATCGTGCAGCCGGCCATGCCGGGTGAAGAATCGATCTTCGCGGGCATCCCGGTATTCGGGCCCGGACGTATCGTCGTTCGACTACCACCCACGCTCGAAGGTGGTACCCGAGTCTATCTGTCATTCTCACTGTCCGAATTCCGAGAATTTGCTCGATTGCTGGAGCAGACTTTTGGCATTGTGGCGTTCGGAATGGAGCGGGGCATTCCACTGACCGACACGATTTCGACCTACAAGTGCCACTATTCCGAAACAGAATTGCCGGCACTGGAGAATGTCGAATTCTATCAAGAGGATCCCGCCTTGAAGCCCATCGTCCTGGGTCGCAAGTGCGCTGGGTGTGGATTGGTCGTCAGCGAAGACGCTCGCAAGAAGGAAAAGATCGGCGGCAAGAACGATGCTTCCATTGCGAAGGCCGTCTGTCCGAAGTGCAAGAAGAAGTTCGGTAACATCACCTTCTATGGCCTCGACCCGAACGCCAAGCCGATCGTATTTGGAATGCTCCCGGTTGAGAAGTAGTCTTCCCGATGACGGACATCCTGATCATCGGCGGAGGCCTCGCTGGGATGGCTGCGGCTGCTGCGTTGGCTCCCGTTGGCCATCGTGTGACGCTGCTGGAATCGCGGCCCAGACTGGGGGGCCGAGCGAGTTCATTCGTTGATCAGACCACTGGGACGACGATCGACAACTGCCAGCACGTCAATCTGGGTTGTTGCACCAACTTCCAACACTTTTGCCGAACGACCGGGATTGCTGACGGACTGCAGACCGAACCCGCGATCACGTTCATCGGTCCCAATAATCGACCGCATACACTCGCCGCCAGTCCGCTGCCCGCACCGTTGCATCTGTTGCCGAGCTTCGCACGATTGAGCTATCTCACGTGGTACGACAAATGGCGTCTCGCCTGGGGTCTGCGGGCGTTAGCCCATCGACGTTTCGCCGGGTCCAACGAGTTGATGTCCGAGTGGCTTCGGCGACACCGGCAAACTCCGCAGGCCATCGAGCGTGTCTGGCAAGTCGTCCTCGTCAGCGCGCTCAGTGAGTCGCTCAATCGCATCACGGTTCATGATGCGCGAAAAGTGTTTGTCGATGCGTTTCTGGCCAATCGTCACGGTTGGGAGCTGCAAATTCCCACCTTGCCACTCGATACACTCTATACGCAGCGAGTCGGCAATTGGCTGAAAGGGCAGGGGGTCGAAGTTCGTCTGTCTACCGGTGTGTCACGTCTGCTGATCGAAGGTGATCGGGCCGTCGAAGTGGAACTGCGAGATGGTAGCAGGCTTCGAGCTGATGAAATCATTCTCGCCGTACCAAGTTTCAGTCTCAAATCGATCCTACCGGAAAGTCTGGCGACTCATCCGCAAATCGCCGCCCTCAATCAGTTGGAATGGGCTCCCATTTCCAGCGTGCACCTGTGGTTTGATCGCTCGATCATGCCGTTGCCGCACGCGACCTTTGTAGATCGCCTCAGTCAGTGGATCTTTCATCGCGGTGCGGTGACTCAACCCGATGGAACGTCGGCGGAATACTATCAAGTCGTAATCAGCGCCTCACGGCAACTCGAAGGCCGCGAACAGTCAGATATCATCCGCGAGGTGCTGAACGAACTCGCGACCGTGTGGCCGATTGTCGAGACGGCGCGCGTGATCAACTCTCGAGTCGTCACCGAACACAAGGCGTGCCTGTCGATGTTGCCTGGCAACACGATCCTGCGACCGACATCGCAATCGCCGATAAAGAATGTCGCGTTCGCCGGTGATTGGACGGCCACGGGCTGGCCCAGCACAATGGAAGGCGCGGTTCGTAGCGGGTATCTCGCTGCCGAGACGGTGACGCGGAGACTGGGTGAACCGCATCATTTTCTGCAACCCGACTTGCCAGTCAGTTGGTTGTCGCGAGTCATGCTGGGAATCTAAGTAGCCTTCTCGCTCCGCGAGAAGAAATGCCGGATGCGGGGTTTACGTCCAATGACTCGTAAGGTTGAACGTGAATGTAGACTCCCGGGACGCACGGCTGATCCTCTTGCGGAGCAAGAGGGCTACTTGGGTTAGACCTACAATCCCCACTGCGGAACGCCTAACCTATAGTGTGTCGCCATCTGCGATCTCACTTGACCCGAATCCTGTCAGGCTGGAAAGCCTGACTTACGATAGTTGACCTCTCGTGTCCCCAAAGAAGAAACCAAATCCCGAGCCGGAGGAACGACCCCTGACAGCACTCGACGTGCTGGGGCCGGAGGGACACATCGCGCGGCGGCTGCCTAAGTACGAGCACCGCACCGAACAGCTTGAGATGGCTCAGGCTGTCGAGCGGGCCATTGCCGAAAAGCAGCATCTGATCGTCGAGGCCGGTACCGGGGTTGGTAAGAGCTTCGCCTATTTGATTCCGGCGATCCTGGCTGCGACAGCCAATCAAGGCCGCCGAGATGACGACGAAACACCCAAGGCAAAACGCAAGCCGATCATCATTTCCACCCATACGATTGCCTTGCAGGAGCAGTTGATCGGCCGCGATATCCCATTCCTGAATTCGGTGTTGCCCGTCGAGTTCTCCGCAGTGCTGGTGAAGGGCCGCAGCAATTACGTCAGCCTGCGGCGGCTGTACGGCACAAAAGACCGGGCGGCTTCGCTGTTTGCCGAAGACGAGAAACTGCAGCAATTGAGCTCACTGCTGCAATGGTCCACCGATACGTCGGACGGCAGTAAGGCCAGCATTGGGTTTCGTCCCTTACCGGACGTCTGGGATGAAGTTCAAAGTGAGAATGGCAATTGCCTGGGGAAGAGCTGTCCCAATTACGAAGAGTGCTACTACTTCAAGGCTCGGCGGCGCGTCTGGAATGCGGATGTGCTGGTTGTCAATCACGCCTTGTTTTTCTCGGACCTGGCCATCCGGCGAAGTGGTGGGCAGATTCTGCCCGATTACGACGTCGTGGTTTTCGACGAGGCTCACACTGTCGAGGCGGTTGCCAGCGATCATCTGGGCATCACCGTCACCAGCGGTCAGGTCGAGTACCTGTTAAACAAGCTCTACAACGACCGCAGCCAGCGCGGCTTGCTGGTCCATCATCGCCTGGTCGATGCTCAACGGCTGGCGCACGAGATCCGTTTTCAGGCTCGCGATTTCTTCTATGGGGTCCGTGAAGCACAATACTCGCAGGGCCGGCCGAATGGTCGGATTCGCGATCCGCTTGAACTGCAAGTGGATCTGTGTGTCGATCTGTTGAAGCTGGGATCGATGATTGCCAGCGCGTCGCGTGACGTCAACGATGATGGCCAGCGGATGGAGTTGACCTCTGCCGCCGAGCGTTGCCAGGGATTGGCCGTGTCTCTCGAATCGTGGCTGAAGCAGTCGGAGAAGGACGCTGTCTACTGGCTGGAGATGTCTGGCAAGAAACGGGAACAGACGACACTGGCCTCTGCACCGGTGGATGTCGGTCCGCAACTGCGCGAAGAACTGTTCAACAAGGTGCCGACCGTCATCTTAACCAGCGCCACGCTGGCCGTTGCCGGACAGGACTTTGAATTTGTGCAGCGGCGATTGGGACTGACCAAATCTCTGGAAGCCAAACTTGGCAGTCCGTTTAACTACCGCGAAAACGTCGAACTAATCCTCCCCGAGGGTATGCCGGATCCGGGCGAGAACCCCAAGGACTACGAGGCAGCGGTCTGTCTGATGATTAAGAAGTACGTCGCACGGACGCAGGGCCGAGCGTTTGTGCTCTTCACCAGCTATTCGATGCTGCAGAACTGCGTCGACCGGCTGCTGTCATGGTTGCGAGACGAAAAGTATTCACTCTACAGCCAGGGAGATCAGACGCCGCGGACTCAGCTACTCGATAAATTCCGGAAAGACCCCCGAGCGGTCCTGTTCGGAACCGAAAGTTTCTGGCAGGGAGTGGACGTCCCCGGCGACGCGTTACAGAACGTGATCATCACGAAACTGCCTTTCAGCGTTCCCGATCATCCATTGCTCGAGGCCCGCATCGAAGCCATCAAGGCTCGCGGCGGAAATCCGTTCATGGAGTACCAGGTTCCCGAGGCGGTCATCAAACTGAAGCAAGGGTTTGGTCGCCTGATCCGCACGAAGACCGACACAGGGATCGTGGTGGTCCTGGATCCGCGAGTCAAAACGAAACGCTACGGCAAGATGTTTCTGCAAAGCCTGCCGCAGTGCACCGTGATTGAAGAGTAACGTACGTCAGACTGGAAAGGCTAACCTACGTGGATCGACTTGAATCAAACCCGATCCCATTCGGTGTTTCGTACAGGAAAATCTTTCTCGGCCCGTTTTTTCGGTAAAGTCTTCCCAGATTACGGTCGATAAGAGGAAAAGAAGCCAAGGATCCCTCGTTTTGATCGACGATTGATCTGTTTGCTCACCCTTCCCAGCTTGCCATTGTTCCCACCTGCCGGCTGGTGCTTCCTATCGATCGCATTCAAGTCAGAGAAATCCGGGAGACGGATATGAATCGTATTGTTTTGACCATTGCCGCAGTCTGCCTGGCCCCTTGGCTTTCAGGTTGCTGTTGCTGTGGGACGATGGACTGTGGTGGCGGTGGCTACAGCAGTTACTCGGGCGGCAATTACGGGAACTGCCTGAGCTATCAGGACAGCTACGCGAGCAGTGGGAAGAGCTGCAATTGCAAGGGCAGCGATGATTTTTCGTTGCCGCCCGAAGGGAGCAGCTACCCGCAGCAGTCCGGCATGCCTTATGGCACAACATACGGTCCAGAAATCATCGGTCCCGAGGTGGTTGGGCCGGAATATGTTCCGAACGATGCCCAGTGGCAGGTTGCCCCGCCAGTCCCCGGATCGGGTCAACCGGTCACTCCTGCTCCTGGAACGGTATCGTCCGGTCCCACGCCGTTGTTGCCCCCAGCACCCATTCCACAGATCTCGAATGGTTCATCGGTCGTCGTGCCACCCCCGGCACCGCCCTATGCTCCGGCATCAAATTCGGGAGACGCGAGTGGTCCGATGATGCCGCCAGTCCCGCCGCCACCACCGGAACCTGTTTCGCAGATGCGTTTTCGCCAGTACAGGTAGCCCCATCGGGTAAGCAGCCCGGCTGCTCCGCAGCAGCCGGGCTGCTGGATTCACGGCTAGTCCTTCTTCCGCCGTCGTTGTTCCTGTCGATAGCGTTCGGCCGTTTCGAGATTGAAGTGGGGGGTCTCGCCGGCGGGATCGAAATTCAAATACCGCGCACTGCAACGGTAACAGACCAAGACATCGGGCATGAAGGTAAACAGGACCATATCGATCGCTGCGGCCCCCATCAAAAAGCCGTATGCCCACAGCGGTTCATGTTTGTACCAGGCGATGGAACTAAGCACTGCGGCTAACACGACCACGGCCACGCCCCACTGCTGCGGAAAATTCTTACGCCGCCACAGGTCCCGGCAACCACATGCCAGACACGCCGTGGGATGAGCCTTCTGCTGCTTATCTTTCCAGCACAGTGGGATCCGAAGCTTGGAATTCACGTGACTTGAAGTCGCGGCC